>Ga0209382_10011424_pt1 | contig 11025 bp, 6 predicted proteins | sample SoiMetdeltSBSDD5_FD_187599 | JGI IMG/M metagenome (GOLD analysis project Ga0209382, IMG submission 187599) | Bulk soil microbial communities from a Populus tree surrounding site in Tennessee, USA - Soil MetaG P. deltoides SBSDD5 (SPAdes) (version 2) | ecosystem: Environmental > Terrestrial >...
CTTGTCTTTAAAAAATGTTTTACCGCTATTGCTCCACCATATTGCGCCCGTAGCGAAAAGGCATAATAAAATAACCGCGTATCCCAGAATCTTTCGTACTGCCATATTTCATGAATACGTAAAATTCCTTGAACGGTGGCTTTAAAGCTTACGCAACGGCTCCTGCAATACATCCACACATCAGGCATGCGATTGTTCCACCTAATAAAGCTTTGAGGCCTAACTCAGTAAGATTTTTGCGTTGATTCGGCGCAAGCTGGCTAATTCCCCCAATTTGTATTCCGATAGAGGCAAAATTTGCAAATCCGCAAAGCGCGTATGTCGTAATGAGAATCGATTTCGGATCGGAAATTATTCCCGAATTTTTCATCTGTCCGAAAGAAGCGTATGCAACGAATTCATTAAGGATTGTTTTTTCTCCCAGCAATTGCCCCACTTGTACCATTTCATTCGAATTAATCCCGATAAGCCATGCTATTGGAGAAAAGATATAACCAAGTATAAGTTGAAGGCTCAACGAATTGTAACGGCCACTCGTCATTGCCGCGATATTGTCGTTGATATTGAACCAATATCCTATTGATCCAAGCATCCAGTTGCACAGGTACATCAGCGCGGTAAACACTATAAGCATCGCCGCTACGTTTACTGCCAGCTTCAATCCATCTGTTGTTCCCAGCGAAAGCGCATCCAGGAAATTATCTCCTATTTTTTCTTTTGGAATTTTCAATTCTCGTATTACCGGTTCGGTTTGGGGGAACAACATCTTTGAAACAACGATAGCGGCAGGCGCACTCATGATCGACTGACTCATCATGTGAAGAGCAAAATATTGTCGCTGTACAGGATCGTCGCCTCCCAAAAAACCAACATATGCCGCAAGAACACTTCCTGCTGTGTTCGCCATTCCTCCAACCATGATGCAAAGCATCTCCGACCTGTTCAGTCTTTCAATGAACGGTCTGATCATCAGCGGAGCTTCAGTTTGTCCGAGAAATATATTTGCCGCTGTTGAAACACTTTCTGGTCCTGATATGCCCAGTTTGTACAGCATCCATGCGAAGAAATAAACTACTTTCTGTAATATGCCCAGGTAGTACAGCACAGCAGATAAAGCGGAAAAGAAAATGATAATGGGCAGCACCTGTACCGCGAATATATATCCCCAGGCACCGAGTGGGTCGGCAAGTCTGTTAAACATGAACTCGGCTCCTTTATGGCCCACGTCGATAACCTCAACAAATATTCGTGATACCCATGAAAAAAATATTTTGATGAAATCGACCCGTAGAACTCCAAGCGCAAACGATACCTGTGCGACAATGCCTATCAATACAACCTTCCAGTTAATAGCGCGCCTGTTATTGCTGAAAATGAAGCAAACAATCAACAGAAACAACATACCGAGCAAACCTCTGCCTATGTTCATCCATTGCGTTGACGTGATCATTAAAGGTGGTTATTAGGCAAAGTAAACCATAAATGGGTAAGGGCATGAAAAAAGCAGGCCGCCTGGCCTGCTTCTTCAAATATATTCAGCTGTAGTTATGCAGCCGGCGCTCCGATGTGCGCTTCAATCTTTTTAACAAAGTTTGATTTCGGTTGTGCACCTACGAGCTTATCAACCACCTTACCATCCTTGATAAACAATATTGCAGGAATAGAAGTGATACCGTAATTAACTGACAATTGAGGATTGTGATCCACATTCACCTTACCTATATTCACTTTACCATTGTACTCTTTTGAAAGCTCTTCGATAACGGGACCGATTGCGCGGCAGGGACCACACCATTCAGCCCAGAAATCTATTACTGTTAATTTATCTGAAGACAACACTTTCTCCTGGAAGTTTGAGTCCGTAAATTCTGCAGCCATAACTGTTATTTTAAATTTTATTGTTTATATAGTGTTTGCAAATTTATAACCAAATGCAAGATACGCTGAAAATCCTGCTTAAGCTGTCAGTACCTGTACACTTATGTCCCCATTTTCGATCAACCAGGCAGCCATTTCGTCATTCATTTCAAAGCCAGTTTCCCTTGTAAACAAGCTGACCCTTGCATTTAAACGGGGCTCCGAGATGTTGAGTTTCAAACCCGATCTGCCGGGATGGTTTTTAACATTTTGCTGTAAAAACGTTAACAATTGTTCGTTAATCTGCCTGGCTTCCAGTTCCAGCACTAGCTGTTTCGTCAGTTGCTGCTTGATATTCTCCAGCATTGTGATCCTGTCTATTTTGAACTCAAATTCCGACTTATTGTATCGCTGTCTGAACGATCCCGTGATATATAGATTTCTGCCTTTTTCAAGGAACTGTGAATAACGCGCATAGTCGTCGCCCCAAAGCATGAACTCCGATTTGCCCGTATAATCTTCGATAAAAAACGAGCCGAACTGTTTGCCCATTCTGGATACACGATGCTGCGCGTCTACCACCAGTCCAGCCAGTTTGAACATTTTGCCAGGGTTGGCCTGCAGGTTTATCGCATCTTTAAATTCATTAAACTCACCAATCTTCGTTATCCCGTAATATGATATCTCGAATTTGAAGTGATCAAGCGGATGTCCGCTCATGAACATTCCCGTTACATCTTTTTCATGCTCAAGCAACTCCGTAAGCGTCCAGGGCTCACAGTTAGCGATCTTCGGAGGAATAACATCAGGCATCGCAAAATCACCGAACAATGTATTGGTTGAACCTGATGCATTCATCTGGTATACGTTACCGAACTTGATGATCTTTTCAAGCCCTGTTATGGTTTCACCCGTCGCAATATGAAAGTATTGCGCCCTGTGCAGTTCCTTAAAGCCATCGAAAGCGCCTGCGTACACCAGGTTCTCAAGCGTTTTTTTATTTACAGCACGCTGGTTGATCCGCTTGATCATTTCAAATATAGATTTGAATGGACCATTCTTTTCTCTTTCCTCTATTATGCTTTCAACAGCTGTTTCACCAACTCCCTTTAATCCGCCAAGTCCAAACCTGATTTCACCTTTCGCATTTACAGCAAATCCTTTTTTCGATTCGTTTACATCGGGACCAAGTACCATTTGTCCCATACGCTTACATTCTTCCATGAAGAATGTAATTTTTTCGATGCTGCCCGCGTTGTTGAGCACCGCAGCCATATATTCAGCAGGGTAATGCGCTTTCAGATATGCAGTTTGATAAGCCACATAGGCGTAGCATGTTGAGTGCGACTTATTGAAAGCGTATTGCGCAAACGCTTCCCAGTCGGTCCATATCTTTTCCAGCTTTTCTGCCGGATGATTTTTTCTGGTAGCTCCTTCGATGAACTGCGACTTCATTTTATCGAGCACAGATTTCTGCTTTTTACCCATTGCCTTGCGCAACACATCGGCATCTCCTTTACTGAAGCCGGCAAGCTTTTGTGCAAGTAACATTACCTGTTCCTGGTACACAGTGATTCCATATGTTTCTTTCAGGTATTCTTCCATCTCAGGAAGATCGTAGGTGATATTTGCCCTGCCATGTTTCCTGTCTATATAGTCGGGTATATACGCCATAGGCCCCGGTCGGTACAACGCATTCATCGCAATCAGGTCGGCAAATTTGTCGGGCTTAAGTTCGCGCAGGTATTTTTGCATTCCCGGACTTTCAAACTGGAACGTCCCTATCGTGTCTCCGCGTTGGTATAACTCAAACGTCTTGATATCATCAAGCGGAATGGTGTCTATCTCGATAGTCACGCCGTGGTTCTCCCTGATCATGTCAAGAGCATTCTTGATGATCGTTAGCGTTTTAAGACCAAGAAAATCCATTTTTATTACACCGGCATCTTCAATTATGCTGCCCTCGATCTGTGTAACCCACAGGTCCGACTCCTTCGACGTACATACCGGAATAAGCGTAGTGAGGTCCGTTGGAGCGATGATAATTCCTGCGGCATGGATACCTGTATTTCTCACAGAACCTTCGAGACGTTCAGCTGTTCTGAGCACTTCACCTTCAAGAGTAGGACCTTTGTACAGTTCACGTATCTTTTTGACTGTATCTATTTCTTCTGCACCCAGTCCCTCTTTTTCTTCGAGCGACTGTTCTCCATCTTTCACCGTTATTGGAGCATTCAACACCCTTTTGAGTGTTATGCCCAGCCGTTCCGGTATCAGCTTCGCGAGTGCATTAGATTCAGGCAGCGGAAGGTCGAGCGTGCGTGCAACGTCCTTGATGCTCATTTTTGCAGCCATCGTGCCGTAAGTAATGATCTGCGCTACCTGATTCTTTCCATATTTATGTACAACATAATCGATCACTTTCTGCCGGCCTTCATCATCAAAGTCGGTATCGATATCAGGCATCGACTTTCTGTCGGGATTCAGAAATCTTTCAAACAACAAATTGTATTTGATGGGATCTATGTTGGTGATGCCGATGCAATACGCCACAACGCTTCCGGCAGCAGATCCTCTTCCCGGACCAACATACACTCCAAGATCTCGACCGGCGCGGATGAAGTCGCTTACGATAAGAAAGTAACCTGCAAAACCCATCGTTTTGATAGTGAAGAGCTCAAAGTCTATTCTTTCTTGTATCTCGGGAGTTATATCACCATAACGCATGGTTGCACCTTCGAACGTGATATGCTTCAGATACTCCCACTGGTTGAGATTCGCGTCGTCATGTATCTGAAATTCCTTTGGAATCGGGAAAGCAGGAAGCAGAATGTCTTTTTTTAGGTTCAACAGTTCAACTCTGTCAACAATAATATTTGTATTGTCAATTGCTTCGGGAACATCACTGAACAGTTCCTGCATTTCCGAAGTTGTCTTGAAATAGAACTGGTCGTTTGGAAATTTGAAGCGCCTGTCTTTTACATGAGCATCGTCATTTACAAAGTCGTCGTAACCCGGAGTGCTTTTCTTTTCACCGGTATTAATGCAAAGTAAAATATCGTGGGCATTAAAATCTTCTCGATCTGTATAATGGCTGTCGTTTGTAGCAATAACAGGAACATTATACTTTTTTGAAAACTTAAGCAGCGCCTCATTAACCTTGTCCTGCTCCTTTAAGTTGTGACGTTGTATCTCAATGAAAAAATCATCTCCGAAAATATCCAGCCACCACTTAAACTCTTTTTCTCCGGCATCTTCACCACTATTCAGAATAGCCTGCGGCACATGTGCTCCTATGCAGCACGTTGTAGCGATGAGGCCCTCGTGATATTTTTCAATCAACTGCTTGTCTATACGTGGATACTTGCTGTAAAGTCCTTCAATATAACCAAGCGAAGTGAGCCTGATCAGATTCTGGTAGCCTGTTTTATTTTTTGCAAGCAGCACCTGGTGGTACCTGTTGTCTTTCTGATCTTTGGTGAACGACTTTCTCGTGCGGTCTTCCACAATATAAAATTCACAGCCTATGATTGGTTTCACTTTCAGTGAGCCATCATCGTTCTTATGCCTGTATGCTTCAGCAACAAATTCAAATGCACCGAACATATTGCCATGATCTGTAATGGCAATTGCAGGCATATTATGTTTCATCGCTTTCTGATACAGGCTTTTGATCGACGCCTGGCCGTCGAGCAGTGAAAACTGAGTATGAACGTGGAGATGGGAGAACCGGCACATTGGTACAATATTAGCCATTTATGCAACTATATCCGGTCGGGAATAATTGCTTACTTTTGCTCACGTTGTGAAGAACTTTTTTTACATCTTACTAGCACTTGTCCTATTAACTTCCTGTACAGCAACCCGCAAAACATATCCGGGAAGTACAGCCGCGCCGCCACCGAAGCAGTTGCCGCGCGACCCCAAATTTCTTGATAATATTTCGATTAAACCATCGGAACAGCAAAGCCAGGATGCCGTTCACAGTACAGCAGTTTCTCCGCCCTCAGGTAATGTGCCTGGCATGGCGTACTCTACAGATATAGAAAAGTGTAATGCACTTCAATTTAAATATGCCATTTTAATGGAACAGCCTGTTGAGGCAATTACGAACGAAAGACTGATCTCATTCCTCGAAAGCTGGTATGGCACTCCTTATAAATTCGGTGGCGCCGACAGGCTCGGCATCGACTGCTCCGCTTTCTGCTCGCAGCTTATGGATTCAGTTTATGGAATTGCGCTTCCACGCACCGCCCAAAGCCAATTCGAGATGGGGGTTAAGATCAAAAAGGACCAGCTTCAACAGGGCGACCTTGTATTTTTTAACACTACCGGAGGAATATCGCACGTAGGCGTATACCTGGCAAACGATAAGTTCGTTCACGCTGCAACATCAGCGGGGGTAATGATCAGTGATCTCAACGACATGTATTACAAAAAGAGATTCATCGGCGCAAGCCGTGTCAGGTGATTTTCTTCGCCCTCCTCCTCATAGAGCTGATCACGTGAAACAGGTCTGGCGTTAATTTCAAAAAATATATTGAAGAACCATACAAAATGATAAACGTTATTGTGCGTATAATTATCCATTCAATTCCCATGTACCTGTTAAAAAACAGGTAGCAAACAAAAAAGCAAACTACTCCTGAAATAATTGTTATAAATGTTTTGGCGTTGAAGGGCTGCATATTCGCTTTCCGCCAAAGGAAAAGGCACCTGATGAAATTGTACACCGTAAACGCAATTAAATTGGAGATGGCGGGACCAATCACTCCAAAGCTTTTGGTGAGGAAGTAATTCAGCGGAAGAGCGAGTGTAAGTAATATGAGTCCCGTATAAAATTCAAAACGCCAGTACGTTGATGTTGAAATAATCTGTGCGTTCAAACCTGTACCCATATCAAGTATTCTCATTACGCCGATAAAGAAAAATACAGGCAGTGCCAATACATAGCTTTCTTTTAGTGAAAACGTTTGTACACCATCATTAAAGTTCATGAAGATGATGCAGAACATTCCAACGGAAAATATCAGTTGATTGATAGAGGATCTTTGATAAATTCTTCTGATCTTATCGAGGTCCTTATCTTTCCACGCACGCGATAAGGGCGCAATCGCGGCAGATATAATGCCGCGCTGCGGTGCCTGGATAAGGCTTGCCATATTTTGTGCGAGCGAGTATATTCCCGCGTATGCCAACCCGTTAGGCATAACGGCCGCTATCACGAGCGTGTCAAAAACATTTGCAACGGTAAATACCAATCCGCCGCTCCACACAAAAGACGCCAGCGTAAGTATCTTTTTATAATACTTTTTTGTTACCCGGCTGATGCTTAACGTGAATGTGATACGTTTCGTTAAAATAAGATATGCAGCGAGAACAGCAGCGAGCAACAAATAAGTGGAGGCGTAAATTTTAATAAATCCGTCGAAGAGAGGGATGATACCTAAGAAAAAGAGAACGATAAGTATCGTTGTAAAGATCCTGAAGAGTACTTCGCGAAGAAGATTAGTAAGCACCGATTGTTTTTCCTGCCAGGCATAAGCCTCAAGTACACTATAAACTGTAAGTCCGAAACCAAAGGGAAACAGCCACGAATAATATTTTACCAGGTCAGGCGCATTGGTAACATATTTCTGAACAACGAGATCGCGAATAATGATTCCAATAATGATTATAACAATGAATCCAATCGTGCTGCCCACCAGCGCCCATGTCAGCAGGTCATTCTTCTTTGAGGGCACGTTGTCTTTATAGTAAGGATAGAATTTATATATATAAGACATCATGCCAAGGTTAGCAAACGAAAACATGATGTTCGCGATAGCTAAGAATGTGCTTACAAGTCCGTATTCCGATTCTGTGAAATGACCTTCCTTAGTATAGAGATAGGTGTTAACAAATCCGAGAGCGAAGCCAAAGTACACGATAACAGATGAAATAATACTTTGCCTCCTGATATTGCTCATGCGCAAATATATCACATCTTCCTGCTGACCACATAAAAGTTCATGTCTACAATAATCTTATTGCTGTGAACAGGCATCGTCTGCCATATTTCAGTTGGATTTAACCAAACATCTTTATCGGTAGTAATAATTTTTAATGGCATGTTGAATCCCGCAACGCAGTTGCTCCACCTATAACTCATGGTTCCTTTATCTATTTTGTATTCAAAAACGGGCACCAGTGTCGAGGCGAGGTACTGTTCAAATACTTTACTGAGATCTGCTCCCGAAATTTCAATGATATATCGCTCCACCTCGGCACCCGTTACAGTCTTGTGGCAAAATTTTTCATTCATGCCGCGCAGCATATTCCGGAATTTTTTATCATCATTCATGATCTGCCTGATAATGTGCACAAGCGCGGAACCCTTTTCATACATGTCGGTCGACCCTTCAATATTCAATCCGTACTTTCCTATTACAGGTTTGTCGTTCTTGATCAGTTTTCTCAGGCCAATATTATATGCATTTCCTGCGTCTTTGCCCCATTGGCATTCAGTATACAGTGTCTCACTGTAAGTGGTAAACGCTTCATGAACCCACATGTCGGCAATTTCATCTGTAGTAATATTGTTGCCGAACCATTCATGACCACTTTCATGTATTATGATGTAATCCCATTTGCTTCCCCAGCCGGTTCCTGAGCGATCCGTACCCGTGTATCCGTTAGCGAATTTGTTTCCATAAGCTATTGCGCTCTGATGTTCCATTCCAACGTGTGGTGATTCAACAAGCTGGTAGCCGTCTTCATAAAAAGGATAAGGCCCAAACCAATGCTCAAAGCACTTCAGCATCGGCGGAACCTGTATAAACTGTTTTCTTGCCTTCACTTCATTTTCCTGCAACACCCAGTAGTTAACATCGAGCTTGCCTTTCTCTCCATCGAATTTTTCTGACCAGTTCACATATTTCCCTATGTACGGAATAATATTATAGTTGTTGATAGGGTTCGTAACTGCCCACACATATTTTGTTTTGTGATTGCCTGCATCCGTTTTATTACGCAGCCGGCCATTGCCAATTGCCACAAGCGAATCCGGAACAATAATGGAAAGAGACGCGCTGTCGGGCTCATCACTCTGATGGTCCTTACATGGATACCACACGCTTGCTCCCAGGCCCTGGCACGCGACAGACATCCACGGATTGCCATATTTATCTTTCCTCCATATCCAGCCACCATCCCATGGAGGGGTAACAGCTTCGTGGGGGAATCCGGAAAATTTAATTGCAATTGAATAGATTTTATTTTTTGCAAGTGGCTCTGCAAAGTCCAGGTAATATATATTGCCCCTTCTTTGGAAAATAATTTTCTGCCCTCTGCCTTCTTGCGTCGGCCAGCTTACTTCGTTTATCTCCATCGGTTCCTGCAGGTCTATCTGCATCCGCTTTCCTGCTGCCACAGTTTTGAATGTTATGATATTTATTCCGGCTATCGTCTTAAGATCAAATTCAGGCTCAACGGAAATATCATACTTTACAACATCCCACCAGGCCCGCTCAGGAGTAATCGACCCACGCAATGAATCCTGTGCGGAGCATGTATACGCGACCAATATTAATAGCGATAACTGTAATAACTTACGCATGAATGATAGTGAAGATTTATTATACCAATGTTATGCAAGTAAAGGGTTTATTATTGTTTTTTTGCTTTACTGCATTCCTCTTGTCGTGCCAAAATAACCATTCCTCATCAAAGCAGGTTTTTCACTATAATGAAGCTTCTAATATAGCCACCCTCGATCCCGCTTTTGCTAAAAATCAATCAATTTTGTGGGCCGTCCACCAGATATTCAACACGCTTGTTGAAACAGACGACAGCCTGAACATTATTCCGTCGCTTGCATACCGCTGGCAGATTTCGGATGATCGTTTACGATATACCTTTTATTTAAGACAAGATGTTTTTTTCCACGACAACGATGCATTCGCCGGGGGCCGTGGCAGAAGAATGACCGCTCATGATGTTGAATACAGCTTTAAAAGGATCTTAGATAAGAATACCGCCAGCAGCGGCGCATGGATTTTTAACACAAGAGTAGATAGTATAACTCCATTTCGCGCAATTAACGATTCGGTATTCGAATTAAAGCTTATAAGGCCGTTCACGCCTCTTCCCGGACTGCTATCGATGCAGTATTGCTCAATTGTTCCGCGTGAAGTAGTAGCAAAATGGGGTAAAGACTTCAGAAGTCACCCGTGCGGTACCGGTCCATTTAAATTTAAATCGTGGGAGGAGGGACAGTCGCTCATTTTACTTAAAAATGAGAACTACTTCGAAAGGGATCCGGCAGGCAACCGGTTGCCATACCTCGACGCCATTCAAACTACGTTTTTCAATAACAAGGCCACAGAGTTCCTGATGTTCAGGCAGGGCAAGCTCGATTTCATCAACGATATCGATGCTTCTTTCAAGGATGAAATTCTTAGCAAAACCGGTCACCTGAAAAAGGATTGGGCAGGAAAGATCAAGCTCGCCAAACATTCATATCTGAACACAGAATATCTCGGAATTTTGGTTGATAGCACACTACCGATCGTGAAAAATTCACCGCTGAGCCGTAAAAAGGTGAGGCAAGCTATTAATTACGGCTTCGACCGCGTTAAAATGATGATGTACCTGAGAAATTCCATTGGTACTCCTGCATACAGCGGTTTTGTGCCTAAAGGATTGCCATCATTTGATTCTGCAAGCGTGCAGGGGTACTCTTACCAGCCTGCAAAGGCAAGGCAGCTTTTAATGGAAGCCGGTTATCCGGATGGCAAAAACCTGCCGCCTGTCAGGCTCCTTACTATCCCTGTGTATTCCGAATTGGCGAGCTTCATAGCGAAAGAACTGGAAGCGATAGGCATCACTATCCAGGTAGAAGTTGTCCAGAAAGGGTTATTGCTTGAACAGACTGCAAGGTCGAAGGCGCTTTTTTTCCGTGCAAGTTGGATAGCGGATTACCCCGATGCAGAAAACTACCTGAGTGTGTTCTACAGCAAAAATCCCGCGCCTCCGAACTACACAAGGTATCATAACGTGATCTACGATAAGCTTTATGAACAGGCGCTGTTACTAACGAGCGACTCGGCGAGGAACCAACTTTACCGGCAGATGGACAGGATGATCATTGATGACGCTCCTGTTATACCATTATGGTATGATGAGGTT
>Ga0209382_10011425_pt1 | contig 11024 bp, 8 predicted proteins | sample SoiMetdeltSBSDD5_FD_187599 | JGI IMG/M metagenome (GOLD analysis project Ga0209382, IMG submission 187599) | Bulk soil microbial communities from a Populus tree surrounding site in Tennessee, USA - Soil MetaG P. deltoides SBSDD5 (SPAdes) (version 2) | ecosystem: Environmental > Terrestrial >...
TATGCGTACTGAGGTCCAAAATGAATGGGACGCTTCGCCCCAATCTCAGCCTGAGCCGGATTCTCATTTATGTGGCTTTGTTTGCCGCTGCTTTTTTTGTTTGCTGCCTGTCTACATCTTGTTGGTGACCAGCCTCAAGAGCTATGCTGAAGTGAATCTCTCAACCATGTGGTCTTTACCAAAAGGCATCTCACTCGATAGTTTTCTGCGCGCTTGGAACGGTGACCCATCCAAAGGGACGATCGGACTCTCAAGCAATTTCATGAATAGCCTCAAATGGAATGTTCAAATGGCGGGCGCGATATTAGCAGCGCTTCCAACCTTGGTTATCTTCATTATCCTTGGCCGCTACTTCTTGCGCGGCTTACTGGCCGGATCCCTGAAGGGCTAGAGATCGTGCCAGTTCGCTAAACATAAGCCGCAGAACCTCAATTTTACTGACAAACCGAATTATTGTTACAGACGGGCTCCTGAAATGGACATTGCAATGGCACTTCAGGGTCGCGTCTATAGATTGAGCCGTTATCATCCAAAACGATGACTGCGAGTGCATCGAAATAATGCGTCCCGTTGCACCCCAGCACCAGCACGTCGCTTGCGTGTGGAAAATATTCGGGCGTCTCTCCGGGTAGGACGACAGAATACTCACCGGCGGGTCCAATCAGCTTGAAAGCAGTCCGGGGGAATTGCAGAGTGTTATACGGATAAAAGGCACCTAGGAATTCTCCTTGATTCATTTTATAGAACCTTGGATACAGCGCGCGTCCGACCAGGATGTCGGCATCAGGAGTTTGCAGGAAGGTATCTAGATCATAGAGTTTCAAGCCCGCCTGTTCAAGCAATGCCCGATTGTCTGATAATGTTTCCAGAGGCTCAAGGTTTTGATAGCGCGGCAGGTAGAGGTTTTCAGAAACAGGTATTAACGCTCCGAATAAGACCAGAGTAGTGATAATACCCAGGGATTTTGAAAAATATCGGTCTCCCGTGATGAGTGTTGACAAATCTGGTGCGAGCGGCACAGAAAAAATCTTCCATGACACACCAATCAGATTTGCCACCCAAGTGATGATCCATAAAACACCCAGCAAATAATAGACAACAACGATCCAATCAACAGGGACAATATAGCGTCCGCCTGAAGTACGCGCGAGGCCATTAGAAATGTTATAAACGATGAAGATAACCAGCGGTGTCAGGCCCGATAGGCCTTGTCTCTTCCATGCCAGAGCAATTCCCAATGTGATGAAAAACAGATTAAGAAACAGAATGACCGTCGCAATGCCTGTGAGCGAACCATCCCAATTTGTCTGCCAGTAGGGAGAACGCTCCTTGACGAGATAACGTAAGTCATCCATGAATGGAGAGGTCGGCAAGATCAGAAGGGATGTTACGATATTGTGCAGGAAATGATTTGCCGAAAAGCAGATGACACTGTCACAGGAGGAATTCCCCTGCACGGGCGTGTTGGCCCTATACAAAACGATAATGGGTTGTGTGTTCTTCAGCGTCATCCAGGCAAGACTCTGTTCCTGTGGAATGGAACTATCTGGCACTGCTGGCCATTCATATCTTGTCTGAATAACGTTTTGAAACTTGGTCACGATCGGACTATACATCATCCCACCGAGTGATAGATTTCGCAATTCCCAAGGCAGGGTGATCGAAACTACCCCAAACAAGATCAGGAAGGAACTAAACAGCCATTGTTTCCACCTGGTGGATAACCTAATCAAGGCGTACAACGGAACAAATACCAAAAAGATCAACGCATTCGTTCGCAACATCAACGTGAAACCAATTGCACCACCGAGCCATAATGGGTAATGCCATTTTCTTGAAGGTTCTTTCAGCCATTCGCAGGTCAGAAGAACAATGAGTGCAATGCCTATTGCAGCCGGAAAATCTGTCAAAATCACTTTGGGGTTTGCCAAATCGATAAGGTTGCTGGCGGAGAGCGAAACAAGGCCTCGTAACATGGCCGCCACAGCCGAAGCAAATCCCACAGCGCGAAAGTCCAACGATCTCCCGATCAAAAATATCAATACAGGCAGGATAGCAAAAATCCATGCCTGTACTGCCATGATGGTTTCATAATTTTGCCCGAATACAGCATGTAAATAGGCTATGAAACTCAGATAGAGTGGACGCTCAAAGAACATACTGTTGTAAATAAAAAATCTTTCTCCGATTAACGAGAACTGGCTGGCTGTATCAAATATAGCAGCATCCGCAAATGGAAAAAATGCACCATTGGGAGCAGACGGTGCAGTAAAGAAGAAACTCCTTTTCAACGGCGTTTGAGACCATAAGACTGCCGTCATAACGTAGATGAAAAAACAAATAAAAACATCCACCGGTGTCGATCTCCATCGTGGTTCAAGCTGCAGGAACACAACTCCGCTGAGTATTACGGCCATAAGCTGTGATACAAGAATTGGTACTCCGGCCCCATACCAAAAATCATCTGATGAGGCGATGCCAAATCCACTGAAAAGCAGAATGCCCAAAATTAGTGAACTGAATACAAATATAGGCAAGCCCAATTTTATGGGTGCTACATCCAGGTTCTTTATTCGGACCAGAACAAGGACTATCAAAGTTGCCAGGCTGACAAGAAGGATGAATACCATTACAGGCTGGATGCGCACCCAATACTCCGACCATGAACCCAAACGATATGCAGGAAGAAAGCAACCGATCCAACCCAGCCCAAAGCTGATCCCACTCAACCAGGCGGTCCATCGACTGAGAGTTCCTCTCTTAAACCATGTGTCAACAAATCGTTCTGCCCAAACCTCATCTCTTAATGTCCTGCTACCCAGCCATGCAAACAGGATTAAGGCTGCCAACAAGCTGAGCGCAATTGCCAGACGCGGAATGGAAAGTCCGAAGGCCACAGCCCGTTCTGCTTCGGACGGCGAAGAGATCACTCCGGCCAATACCAGCACCGAAGTGACAGCTACAAACAAACTATAGATTAAAAGAATGCCCCGGGATTGTCTAAAGTTTTGCATCGAAATCAAGAAATGGTTTTACCTGCATGCATTGTAGCATGGTTGAGAGACGTACATTTGGCCTTTCAAGATTTCTTTTGCAGGATCATCAATGTAATCAGCCCACATAGCAAAGCCAGCCCGAAGAGCAGATTTGCCTGCAGCGGTGGCAGTAGTAAGGCAACAAATGCCAGACAACCCAGGAGCAAAGCAGCAACGTGCATCGTGACTACTGCTTGCGCTGGTGACATGCCCAGTTGGGTCAGTCGGTGATACACATGATCCTGACCCGCTTTATAGATGGGTGCCCCGCGTCGGAGGCGCGCGATCACAACAAAGGTGGTGTCGAAGATTGGTACACCCAATAACAGGATTGGAACAAACCACGAGGATGGCTGAGGCAGTCCTGGAGGTGTATACGCCATAGCAAGGGTCGCCAGCATAAAACCCAGGAACTGCGCCCCTGAATCGCCCAGAAAGGTGCGAGCGGGTGTGGTGTTGAAATAAAATATACCGATGCAACAACCCAGCAGGACTGTGCTCATATACGTCAGGTGTAATTGATTGGCATCTATAGTTGCAAATAGAAAGAAAGTCGATGCGATGGCGGCAAGTCCTACTGCAAGACCGTCCATGCTATCCACAAAATTAAAAGCATTTGTAATCCCTATGATCCAGAACAGCGTGACGCTTATGTTGAGGCTGGGATGGTCTCCGAACATTCTTATCTGGATTCCCTGCCAAATCAAAATGACAGCCGCTATGAATTGCCCGGTTAACTTCCAAGGCGCTGACAAGCCTTTTATATCATCCAGAAAACCAAACAGAAGAATGAAAACCGATGCTAACAAAATGGCGCGGATAGCAGCTGTCTCCGGTTCGCTGCTTATGAAACTAAGCAGGAATACTACGAAGGCAATGGCAATGCCTCCGCCTTTTGGAACCGGCGTATGGTGAATTTTGTGCGGCGCGCTGTTTGGTTGATCAACGAGGTGGTAACGTGCGGCGATTTTTATGCTTATGGGGGTAATGAGCAGGGTTATAAGGGTTGCCCAGAAAAGCGGCACAAAAAATTGCAGGATCATGAATTTCTCCGCGATTTGCTTGCTTTCCCCATTGTACTATGCAAGGCGGGGCCGATTGGTAATATAAATCAGGGCCGCGCCCTTCCTCAGCAGATCTATGGTTTCATCCGTGCCTGACGGTACACGGGCGATGTAAAAAAACGCAATGCGCTTTGGGTGTGCAATAGAAGATAATAAAATCTCTTGCGGCTGAAACGTTGTGCATCGTGCCGGATCTGCAGGTGTGTATCGACCAATATTTTCATTCCGGCCAATCTGGCTCGGGTGCAGAAATCAACATCTTCGAAGTAGAGGCGGTATTTCTCATCCAATCCTCCTAGTTGGCTGAACATGGCGGAGGGCATAAGCCAAAACATGGCCGCGATCCAATCTGGGTGGATCAATCCTTCGGTATCCGGCATGAGCGGTTTATATCGGTAGCCGGGCAAACGGCGGCGGATAATTTCAATGGGGGAGGGTAATGCGCGAAACGAATCCTGCTGGTTTCCGTTTGAATCCACGATTTGAGGCGCGACAATATTGGCTTCATTATTTTGTAACCAAGCCAACAAACGATCAAAGACGGGTTGATCAAAAATCACATCGGGGTTCAAGGTACAAAAGTATTTTCCTTGTGCGATTTTGAAGGCTTGATTGTGATTCTGCGCGAAGCCTAGTGGTCGCTGATTCCGCAACATATGCAGAGAGACCCAGGGCAACGGATCGAACTCAGGAAGATTCTGTCCCAAATTGTCGGTCAGAATGATTTGAAACCGCCGTGTATCAGGTTCCTGTTTCTGCAAACTAATTAGTAAATGCTCGATCTTTTCAGCGTCCCCATGGCTGACGATTGAGATGGAGATGATGGAGTCGTTTTTGATTTTGGCTGGTTGAGTCACGATTTATTACCTTCCCATATTCCGTTGACGAAATTCACGATACGGCTCAAGCAATCCAACAGACATAACTTTTAATAACTCTTGGGAAGTAATTTTTTTGTTTTTTTGAATGCTTTTTCTTTTTTCGATTATTTTTGGCAGTCCAATAAAGGCATCGAAAATGGCTTTCCAAATGGCATTGCCCTGGCCGCGTAGAGTGAGATAGACAGCAAAGAAAAGAATGGCAGCCAGATGTAGCGGCAGAAAGATCCAAATCAATGGGGTGGGCATATTCTTGACGAAGGTCCAGATCAAGTTTCGATAGCCATAGTAGACGGAAAAGTCGCTGCGCTTGCCAGTACTTGCGGATCCGACGTGGTGCACGACCGCTTCCGGGATATACAAGCATTTTTCTCCCCTCAATCTGAGCCGAAACCCTAAGTCTACATCCTCAAAGTAGGAGAAGTAATCCTCGTCGAAGCCACCCAAGTTCAGGAATGCCTCTCGTGAATAAAGCGCCGCGGCAGGACAGGCGCTAAATACTTCTTCGAATCCAAGTCCATATTGCAATGTTGGCTTATCATAATAACGTCTCCAAGCCAGCCCAGTTATGTGATAGGAATCGCCTGCCCCATCTAGAAGATCCATTGCGTTTGCCTGAATTTGACGCGATGAAAAGGACGAGAATTCTTGATTTTCTTCTGCCGCACGCAGTAATTTTTCGAGCCAATCAGGTTCGGGGAAGGCATCTGCATTAAGCAAGGCAAGCCATTGTCCCTTTGCCAGTTTTGCGCCAATATTGTTAGCGGCGGCGAAGCCTTTGTTCTCTCCCAAACTTTCAACTCTTAAGCTCAAGGCTACCTGATTACTTAGCAGTTCAATGTGTGATTCATCAGTGGGACTGTTAACAATAATGATAACTTCAAAATCTTTAAATGTTTGTTTTGTCAAACAATCTAAACAATGCTGTAGATGGACAGCATTGTTCCAGGAAAGCGTTAATACTGAGGCTAATGGCGGGATTTTCTCAGCAGTTTTTAAGATCATCTCTCGATGTTTCATTCAAAACTGGTTAAGAGCGCCTTGCGAGAGGCAGGAATTTCACCCAATCGGCCAAATAATCCGTCCACACATCCAAGTATAACAGCAAGCATTTTCGCCATTTTATGATCTTCAAAAAGCAACATTCTCAAAAAGCCATAACTGTCGATCGCAAACTCATATAATAACCAATGGGGAAAGTGAAAACCATATGCTCGGAACATGGGAATTCTGTTGCGGCTAATATAGTACCATCGGATTGTGGAATGAAATGTTGGGCGGACTTCCAACATCCCAATATGTATTTTTTGCTGATTTCCGAGTCTATGGAACAGACGGGCCCTACATGCCACAATTATGTTATAACCTTGCCGTTTGGCTCGAAGGCAATATTCAGTATCTACATAGTCAATAAAAAAATCATCCCGAAACGGACCAACTTTTTGATAAGTTTTCAGGTCATACAGAGATCCAGATGTTATTACAATAGAGACATTTTCCAATACCTGCTCTGTACAGCCTTTTCGTTCGAAAAAAAAGCCGCGTTTGGGCCGCAAATACTGAGTGATAATTCCGACGCTTAGGTCTTCAATCTTGGGCGCAATAACTGCCAAATTGCCTTGTTCCGGATAGGTTTTATACACGTTTAGCATCTCTTCAACCATGCCTGGCGCTGGCACACTGTCTTGATCCAAGGCAATGATGCAATTGTACCCAAGGTTAATAGCAAGAGCAAAGCCTTGATTGAGGGCTTTCGCTACACCGAAATTGTAATCGTTAAGAATGACCTTTAGCTTTTCGTCTCTGAGTTGAGCCTGCCGTATTATGAAATCCCTGGTCTCTGGCTCTGACGCGTTGTCTACCAGTATAACTTGGTCAAATTGCTTGTACAGTGTGTTCAGATAATTTTCTAGATTTTGGGTTGGATTGTAAGTGATGATGATCGTAGGCGGCTTTTTCATGAGGCGGAACTTTAGGTCGAACAAAAGTATGCGTAGCGAGAGTCTACTCGAATCAATTTAGCGTGTCGACAACGTGTTTGGTGCCGAACATCTTAGCGCAACCAGGCCTTACTTGGGCGGCAAACCTTCAGAGCGTCTGATCCTTCGGAGTTGATGTCCAAGTAAATAAGGCTGAAGCCAACCACGCTCCATTGTTCGTAGCAATTCTGAACTGGTAGACTTAATGCCCTTTTGTATCACGCGCCGTTTCTCAAAAATCATTGATAATTCTTTCACGGCATCGTATTTTGCCTGCCATGCTAATCTGCCTCGTCCATGCAAAGTAAAATAAAGCAGATGAAACAAGTTTGCCAGTATGTGCGCGGGTAAATAACGCCAAAGCATAGCCGACGGCATGTTCTTTACGAAGGTCCAGATAAGATTGCGCTGCAAGTAATAATAAACGAAGTCGCTGCGTTCGCCAAAGGTTACCGATCCGACATGATGAACCACCGCTTCGGGAACATAAAGTGAACGATAGCCTTTCAGACGCAATCGAAATCCAAGATCAACATCTTCATAATAACTGAAAAAATCTTCATCAAAGCCGCCTGCCTGTAAAAAGTCTTCCCGCAGGTAAAGCGCGGCAGCGCCACATGTGCTGAAAACTTTTTCCAATTGATGTCCGAATTGCTTTTGGGGTAAATTGTAATAGTGTCTCCAAGCAAGCCCGCTTATGTGATAAATATCTCCAGCGCCGTCTAATCGTTCAGGAATGTTTGCTTGTATCTGTCGGGATGCAAAAAATGCACACTCCGGATTTTTTTTCTGCCACATGTACTAATTTTTCCAGCCAATCCGGTGCAGGGTAAGCGTCCGCGTTGAGAAGAGCCAACCAGTGGCCACGCGCGAGGCGGGCGGCGATGTTGTTGGCGAGGGCAAAGCCCTGGTTTGACCCAAGGTATTTAGTGAACAAGACTAGTTCAGGATATTTCCCATCCAAATCTGATACCCTGCCATCTGTCGAGCCGTTGTCTATGATTATGACTTCAAAGTTGCGATAAGTCTGTTGGGCGAGGCATGCCAGACAATGCGGAAGGTGGGCCGAGTTGTTCCATGAAACAAGGACAATGGAGATGAGAGGAAGACGGGCAGTGTTGTTCAACTGACTTCAAATTATACCTGAGCCTATCATAGAAGATTCAAATTACAAAGAACGCGAGGGAATAACAACTCTTAAAAAGGCTGTGGAAAGAATTATTTGTCGCCTATTTTCCGGCGGCCGCGACCCATCAATGTTCGTCAATCATTTCCATGCCATTGAACAATTTGGGGCTCGGGCAAGGGAATAATAAAATCTCCTGTAAATCCTTTTGCTCTCAATTTCGGCATCAACTCCTCGGCAATGTGCCAAGAGAACAGCAGGGCAAATTCAGGTTGATCTTCAGAAAGCTTTGATTCTTCCAATACGGGGATCAAGGTTCCTGGCATATATTTACCTGTCTTATGCGAACCTTGGACCTCCAATACACAATCAATGATGCCATCGTCAAGTCCAACATAATTAATTAGTGTGCTCGCACGGGATGGCGCACCAATCCCATAGATATGCTGTCCTTTTTCTTTAATATTTGCGAGTAGGGCATGAAGTTGAAGCTTCGACTTAACCACTTTTTGTTTAAAATTTATCAATTGTTCCCTACTCAGATATTTTTCTTCTTCTTTTAAAGTTTCCTGAACACTAGGTTGAATTGAGTATTGACCTTTACGGGAAGCATAAACCCGTATTGAACCGCCATGTGTCGGAATCCTCTTAGTATGAAAAACCTCCAGCCCATGAGAATCTAGTAAATATTTCAAACTATGTAAAGAATAATAGCGTAGATGCTCGTGGTAAATCGTGTCATATTGGAGGGTTTCAAGGAGAGATATCAAATAATGTGACTCGGAAATGAACATGCCATCCGGTACCAAGATATCCAGAACTGATTCAACAATCTCATTAATATTTTCTATATGGGCAAATACATTTGTTGCAGTGACTATTTTTGCCTGACCATAGTTTGAACAAATGTCTGCTGCTACTTGGTGCGTAAAATAATCTAGAATAGTAGGGATACCACGCTCAATGGCAATTTTTCCAATGTCCTCGGGAGTTACTCCCAAGACTCGATGATTCACTTTAAAGTTACTCAACAAATTGCCATCATTTGAACCAATATCTATAATCAAATCGTCTTTTTGGAGCTTAATTATCGTTGTACATTCACGGTACAATTCAGCGAAATTTTCACGCAGGATTTTGGTCGTGCTGCTCGTATAGGGATATTCGGGTGGGAACAGTATCTTTGGGTCAACAATTAACCCCAATTGAACCAGCTGACAACGTGGGCAGCGAAGCCATAGCGCCGGATATCCCGGTTGCTCATGGGGCCGTTCGCCAATTGTCCTCATCTGGTTGACTGGTGGTAAATAACCGATGAAAAGCACCTCTTCCAGATCAGTTGAATCGCAAATTTGGCAATGGTCAACGACCACACTCGAACTGGTGTTAAATGCTAATTTCGTGCTCATGGTTATATTCCTTTTTTAGGTTGTAAATGTGAATTTTTATCATACCACTGGGCGGCCTTAGGCAGGCCCTGCTGGAAGGGGACTTTAGGAGTGTAGCCAAATCCAGATATTTTTGTGATATCCGGACAGCGACGGGGCGTACCTCCTGCTTGCAGTTTTCCAGGCACAATCGTAATCTGGCGACCAAAGTAACGTGCGGTTTCCTCAGCGACCTGGTCAACTGTAATTTCTTCCAATGTGCCAATATTGTAGATTCCCAAATGTTCACCCTTTTCCATTGTCAATGCCAAACCATCAGTGAAATCATCGATATAAACAAATGCCCTAGTTTCTTTTCCACTGCCCTGAATAGGAAATGGAAGGGGATCTTCAGCTTGTTGGCACAGTTCTTTCATCCTTAGAACGAACTGTGGAATAACATGTTCCCATCCCATGTCGGGGCCATAAACATTATGCGGGCGAAAAATCAGGACACGTTGAAAATATTTTCTTCCGTAGTTGATTGCTAGAAGCTCGCTGATGATTTTACCGCCACCATATGAATAACGCGGGTTGAGGGGATCCGGAACAGAAAGCGGGACAGTTTCATCTGTTGGAACCATCGATGGAGTCTGATAGACTTCAGAGCTGGAAGCTAGAATCAATTCACCTACACCCGCATTGATACAACCATTTACCACATTCAACATCCCTGCAACTGCGATCTCTAAAACAAGTTCGGGTATTGAGTAGAAAAAATCTGTGCCATTTATATAAGCGAGGTGACAGACACTATCCACACCTTGACAGGCCTTCCTAACTTTATCTGCATCTCGGATATCGGCCTCAAGAAATTCGAAATCCCCATCAATTTCTTTTAATCTCTCGGTTTTGCCACGTGAGTTATTATCCAATACTCGCACGCGATGTCCATCACGAACCAGGCGCATTACCAGCGCACTACCTAAAAAACCTGTCCCTCCCGTAACCAGGTAAGCTTTCTGCATAAAAGATTATCTCCTCAATTTGCTGTTGTGGATGGGATGCGCACAAGAACCACTCCGCGCTGTTCTTTTGGTATTCTACTTAGATTGATCACCCCCCACATAAACCAACGAAGGTACTCTTTTAACCATGGGCCTAATTGGAATGTCGATTTGCCTCCGTATAGTCGGTCTATTGATATGATGGGGACCTCGCCGAGCTTTAGACCCGCCAATTGAGCTTTGAGAGCCATCTCAAATGTCACAGCCCACCCTATTGGTTTTGCCTCCAGATGAAGCTGGTCGAAGACAGAACGACGAAACATTTTCAGGCCAGTAGTGGTATCTGTAAGTGCTGAACCAGAAATCAAGTTGAGCAAACGGTTTGCCATATACGAAAGCCGCCCACCAATCCATGAGCCACCAAGCCGCCGACCGCCATGAGCGTAGCGCGTACCGCTGACAAACTCACAACCTTGATCAATCAAGGCCAACATATCTTCAAATACCAAAACAATTCCAGTTTCGTCGCAGACAGTTATTAGAACAACCTCTCCACTTGACGCATTAA
>Ga0209382_10011426_pt1 | contig 11024 bp, 7 predicted proteins | sample SoiMetdeltSBSDD5_FD_187599 | JGI IMG/M metagenome (GOLD analysis project Ga0209382, IMG submission 187599) | Bulk soil microbial communities from a Populus tree surrounding site in Tennessee, USA - Soil MetaG P. deltoides SBSDD5 (SPAdes) (version 2) | ecosystem: Environmental > Terrestrial >...
GGAAGCTCGAGACGGATCCGGCGAACCCGCGGCACATCCTCACGGTGCTGAAGACGGGGTACCGGCTTAGTCGGGAATAGGACGTCGGGAATCGCCTGTCGGGAATCGGGAATCGGGAATCGGGAACAGGGAACAGGGAACAGGGAACAGGGAACAGGGAACAGGGAACAGGGAACAGGGCTCCGCGACTCGGCGCTCGGCTGCGCCTAACAACGGTGAGACGCCCGTCGTACCGTGCGCTCACCGTGCTCGGACCCCTGTGGGGCCGGTCGTGGTGCATGTTGGCGTCGGCGGCCCTCTGCGGCACGAAGCGCCCGGTTCCGGTTCCCCGTTCCCGGTTCCCCATCATGTCGATCTTCACCAAGAAGTCCATCGCCGAGCTTCACCTCGAGGCCGAGAAGGGCACCCTGCGGCGGTCCCTCGGGAGGCTCAACCTCACCGCGTTAGGCATCGGCTCGATCATCGGCACCGGCATCTTCGTGCTCACCGGCACGGCGGCCTCCCAGAACGCCGGCCCCGCTCTCGTCATCTCGATGGTCATTGCCGCGGTCGCGTGCGCGTTCGCCGGGCTGTGCTACGCCGAGCTGGCGTCGATGATGCCGGTGGCCGGCAGCGCGTACACCTATGCCTACGCGACGGTCGGTGAGCTGGTCGCCTGGATCATCGGCTGGGATCTCATTCTCGAATATGCGCTGAGCATGTCCACGATCGCCGTGGGGTGGTCGGGGTATTTCGTGAGCTTGATGCGCGACCTTGGGCTTCACGTGCCGGCGGCATTCACGGCATCGCCGGGGTTACCTGTAACCCTTCCTGATGGCGGCGTCGTGACGGGCGTGTTCAACGCGCCCGCCGCCGCCATCGTGCTGCTCGTGACTGCGTTGCTCGTGATCGGCATCCGCGAATCCGCGAACACGAACACCCTCCTCGTGGTGATCAAGAGCGCCGTGCTCGTCATCTTCGTCGTCGCGGGCCTCGCGTACATTCGGCGCGAGAACCTCACGCCGTTCATTCCGCCGAACACCGGCGAGTTCGGACACTTCGGATGGAGTGGGATTCTCCGTGGGTCAGCGGTCATGTTCTTCGCCTACATCGGGTTCGACGCGGTCTCCACCGCGGCGCAGGAGGCGAAGAACCCGCAGCGCGACCTCCCATTCGGCATCCTCGTATCACTCGCCTTGTGCACGGTGCTCTACATCGCGGTCGCGGTCGTGCTCATTGGCATCGTGCCCTACACCAAGCTCAACGTCGCCGATCCGATCGCCGTCGGCGTCGAGGCGACAGGGCTGACGTGGTTCAGTCCGGTGGTCAAGGTCAGCGCACTCTTCGGATTGTTCAGCACGATGCTGGTCCAGCTTCTCGGGCAGACGCGAATCTTCTACTCGATGAGCCGCGACGGGCTGCTCCCGGCAACCTTCGGACGCGTACACCCGCGCTTCCGCACGCCACACCTCAGTACCCTCATCACCGGCGCGCTCGTGGCGTTCGCCGCGGGCATGCTTCCACTCACGACGCTCAGTCACCTCGTGAGCATGGGGACGCTCCTCGCGTTCGCGCTCGTTTGCGTCGGCATCATCATCCTGAGACGCACCGAGCCGGACCTGCCCCGACCGTTCAGGACACCCGGTATGCCGTGGGTGCCCGCGCTCGGTGCGCTGGTGTGTGTCGCGCAGATGGTCGGGCTTCCGTGGGAAACCTGGGCGCGCCTCTTCGTGTGGCTGGCGTTAGGCCTCGTCATCTACGTGGCCTACGGGCGGCAGCACGCGCGCTCGACGCGGGAGCAGCGTGTGCTCGCGCCTGTCGGTGCCGACTGATCCTCCGCCCGAGGACATCCTCGGCCGCGTGATTCCCGACACGATTTCCGCAGAAAGCCGGACAGGAGTGCCAGAATGGTGAGCGTACCATGCAGCGCAACCGATGCGCCGTCGACGCGCGCACTGGGGCCATTTCGCCGGAGGCATGCATGGATGCCGATTCGACGTTCGAATCCGGAGGTCGTGCACCTGGTGCACGTCGCGCCGTCGCCGCAGCCGGCGATCGATCTCGTCGCGACGTGGGCTGGGCGGTACGTGGACCGCGCCGAGAAAGCGTTCGAGAGGGTGCGATACGCGCTCCCGCTTCCGTCAGCCACGCTCGTTGGGCGCCACGTCGTGCGTGGGAACCCCGCGCGCGAGTTGCTGCGGGTGGCGCGACAACGACGCGTCGATCTCGTCGTTGCGGGCAGCCACGGGCATGGGCCGATGAAGCGCATGTTCGTCGGGAGCGTTGCCACGGCGCTGCTCCGGCACGCCAACCTACCAGTGTTGATCCTCCCGGCTAGCGCCGCCGTCCCTGAGGCCGTTCGCCCCACTCCAGGCCCGCGTCCAGCGATAGCTCACGCCTCCGCCTTCTGAGCCGGGTCGGGAATCGCCTGTCGGGGAAACCCCGACAGGCCCGTGAGCATCCAGCGAGTGCACAATCGTCCGATCCCCGACTGAGCCAGTGGTCGACTCCGGGTAGGTTCGCCTCAGGTTGAGAGCGAATCCATTCCCATTCAGGTTCGGGGCAAGTGCATAACAGCCAGCATGATACAGAGGAGTTCGCGCTCGGCGCGCATGACCCCGCCACGCGACGGTCGTTTCTTAGAACGTCGGCGCTGTCTGCCTTCGGCGCCGCCGTTCTCGCGGCCTGCCGAGGCGGCGAGGCGGCCACCACGAATGGCAAAGGTCGCCAGACAGGAAAGGGTGCCACGGCCGACGCCAGCGGCGGCTCCATGGCGGCACATCCGGCTCCGGTGTCGGCCGAAGCAACGGCCGAGGCGACGGATCGAATGCACGAGGCCGGTATCAAAGCTTTTCCGGCCAAGACTGCCGGCAAGGGAAACCAGCTTCTCACGCCGCGCATGGACGGCGACGTGAAGGTGTATGAGCTGACGTGCCGCAAGATCCAGTGGGAAGTGTCGCCCGGGAAGAAAGTCGACGCCTGGGCCTACAACGACGTCGTTCCAGGGCCGCAGATCCGCGTCAGGGAAGGGGACCGGGTCCGCGTGGTCGTGCGCAACGAACTCCCTGAATCGACGGCCGTGCACTTCCATGGCCTGGAGTTGCCGAACGACCAGGACGGCGTTCCGTTCATCACGCAGCCGCCCATCAAGCCGGGGCAGAGCTACACCTACGAGTTCACCGTTCCCGACGGGAACCATGGCTCGCACATGTACCACTCCCACCATAACGCGGCCAAGCAGGTGGGGCTGGGATTGCTCGGGGCGTTCATCGTCGAGCCGAGGAGCCCGAAGCCGATCGAGCGGTGCGATGTCGATTACACGATGATCCTCAACGACGGCTCGCACGGGTACACGTTGAACGGCAAGGGCTTTCCGGCGACGGAGCCAATCGTCGCGAAGCTCGGCCAGAAGGTGCGCATCCGGTTCATGAACGAAGGGATGATGATTCACCCCATGCACCTGCACGGGATGCACATGACGGTCATCGCGAAGGACGGATGGGATCAACCTGCGCCGTGGAAGTGCGACACGCTCAACATTGCACCGGGCGAGCGGTGGGACGTCATCGTCAACTGCAACAACCCTGGCACGTGGGCGTTCCACTGCCACATTCTCCCCCATGCCGAGTCCGATCACGGGATGTTCGGCATGGTGACGGCGCTCATCGTGCAGAAGTAGCCGGCGCCTAACCATGACTGCGACTCTCGACGCTACCGTGCAGACGCCTGATCGACGTGCGCCCGTTCGTCGGCTCGGGCCGGCCCTGGAACGACCGGTGCCGAGCGTGCCGAAGCGCCCGCGGTCGGACGTCCCGCGGTGGGTCGCGCGCGTCCTTCGCGTACCGCTCGCCGGCAAGCTCGCGGGGGCAAACGCGATCATCGTTATCGCCGCGATGGCCGCCGCTCTTGCCGTTCAGGGAGGCGGCGCGGGTGACTCGCGCGTGCTGCTCATTCTCGGCCTGGCGCTCGGGGGTAGCCTCGTCGTCAACGTCACGTTGGTCATCATTGCGCTGCGGCCGTTAGGTGATCTCGAAGAGACTGCCGCTCGCATCTGGCAAGGCGACTTCGACGCGCGCGTACCGACATCGATCCTCGCCGACGCGCACGTCGCACGGATCGGCGGCACGCTGAACGTGTTGCTCGACGGGCTCACGTCCGATCGTGCGCGCATGCGCCGGCTCGCCGCGGAGGTAATCAGCGCGGGGGACCGCGAGCGTGCGCATATCGCGCGGGAGCTGCATGACTCGGCGGCACAGTCGCTCGTAGCGCTCGTCTACCAGCTCAGCGCGGCGGAGCGTGACGTCGCGGCGCATGCGCCGGGTGACGCGGAGCTTGCCGAACGACTTGGAAACATCAAGACCATGGCCACGTCGGTCCTCGAAGAGGTTCGGATGCTCGCGCACACGGTCCACCCGCGCGTGCTCGATGACCTCGGATTGCCCGCCGCCTTACGACGTCTCGGTCGCGAAGTCGAAGCGACGGCACGCGCGACCGTCATGATCTCGGCCGACGAGTCTGCGGCCAACGTTCCGCCCACGCTCGCGTCCGTTCTGTACCGCGTGGCGCAGGAAGCCATCACGAATGCCATCCGCCACGCTTCGCCCTCGACCGTCGAGGTGCGCCTGACGACGACGGCATCCGACGTCACGCTGGAGATCGTCGACGACGGAGGCGGGTTCGACGTCGAGGAGGCTGAGCGCCGCCGGCCAGGGATGGGATTGTTCACGATGCGCGAGCGCGTGTCACTCGTGAACGGCGCATTCGCCATCGATAGCCGCCCCGGTCGGGGCACTAACGTAACCGTTAGGCTCTCACTCGATCAGAGAGGCACCGCATGAGCGGGGATACGATTCGCGTGATTCTGGCTGATGACCATGCGGTCGTGCGCGCAGGGCTGAAAGCCGTGCTTCGGACGGCAAAGGATATCGAAGTGGTCGGCGAAGCGTCCGACGGCAAAAGCGCGATCGCCGTGGTAGAGCGACTGAAACCGGACGTGGCCATCATGGACCTCTCCATGGGCGACGTGGATGGAACGGCGGCGACGAAGGAGATCGTGTCCAAAGGGCTGCCGACCCGCGTTCTGGTGCTGACGATGCACGCCGAGGAGGACTATCTCGTGCCGCTGCTCGAGGCAGGAGCTGCGGGGTACCTGGTGAAAAGCGCCGCCGATCGCGAGCTGGTGGACGCCGTCCGTGCCGTCGCAGCCGGAGACGTGTACGTGCGTCCCGCGGCCGCGAGCGTTCTGGCGAAGGGACTCACTCGAAAGGACCCGCGACAGCTCGACCGCGAACGGTTCGAGAAGCTTACGGAACGCGAGCGCGATGTGCTTCGCCTCACGGCCCAGGGCTATTCCGCCCCGGAGATCGGCGAAAAGCTGTTCATTTCGCCGAAGACGGTGGATACCTACAAGCAACGCATCCAGGAGAAGCTCGGCTTCGGGCATCGGTCGGATTACGTGCAGTTCGCCCTTCGACTCGGCCTGCTCTCACAGTGACCTGAGCCGCGCCCGAGCCGTCGAGAGACCATGATCTCGGCCATCGGGCGTTCGGTTCGCGAAGGCGTCGAGGGAGTGGGCCGAGCCGGTCACTTCGTCGCCGAGAGTGCCGGCGCGACACGTGATTTCGGGACGTGGCTTCCGCTCGCCACGGCACACGCCCGAACGCTCGGCGTCGACTCGTTGCCGATTGCGCTGTTCATTGCGCTGTTCACGGGCATCGTGCTCGCGCTCCTCGCGAGCTACTCGATCACTGGCGCTGTTCCCCTCTACTTCGTCGGAACGCTCGTCGAGAAGACGATCACGATGGAGCTGGCCCCGGTGCTCACGGGCCTGGCGCTCGCGGGACGGGTCGGCGCCAACATCGCCGCCGAGCTCGGAACGATGCGCGTGACCGAGCAGATCGATGCCCTCGAGACGCTGGCGTACGATCCCTATTCGTATCTCGTCGTGCCGCGTGTTGTGGCGGGAACGATCATGTTCCCGGTCATCGTCGGCATCGCAATGATCGTCGGCGTCGCCGCCGGGTGGATCTCGTCCGTGCTGCTGCTCGACCTGTCGTCGGCGGATTTCGTGAAGGGCCTGCGGCTCTTCTTCACCGACTTCGACGTTCGTTACGGACTGGTGAAATCGGCGAGCTTCGGCGCCGCCGTCACGCTCATCGGCTGCATGCACGGCATTCGCGCGAGCGGCGGGGCGCAGGGGGTAGGACAGGCGGCAACGCGCGCCGTTGTCTACTCGGCCACGATGATTCTCGTCCTCGACGCCTTCTGGGCCGTCGTCTGGCTTCTCGGAAAGTCCCGATGAAACGCTCCAACGATTTTCTCGTGGGCCTCACCGTCCTTGTCGGCGTGGCGGCGATATTGGCGGCGACGCTCTGGGTGAAACAGTCCGATCTGCGCAACCGGAAGGAACGTGCGACCGCACGATTCCGCGACGTGGGAAGCGTGCGTGTCGGCGCCGCCGTGGTCCTGCGCGGTGTACGAGCCGGTCGTGTCGAGCGCATCGAGCTCGCGCCGGATGGATGGGTGGAGCTTTCCATGGCGCTCGATCCTGGCGTCACGCTTCCGCGCGACCCGGTGGTGCTGCTGAACGAGTCGAGCCTGTTCGGCGAGTGGCAGGCTACGGTTACCGAGGAGGCGGCGGTTCCGCGCGACGAGGTGGTCGAACGCCAGCTGGCCGAGGCGAGGAAGGCCGGCGGCGAAGCGTGGCCTGGTGCGACGTTGCCCGATATTGCGCAGCTCACTGCCGTTGCGGGGCGGATCGCCGGCGATGTGGCGAGCGTCGCCGGGCGGTTCGAGGTGGCCTTCGATGATCAGGCCGCGCGCGAGTTGCGCAGCTCGATTCGTAACTTCGCCAGCCTCTCGGCAACACTGTCGCAGACGGTCAAGAATCAGTCGGCGAACCTGGACGCGCTCTCCGCCGACTTGCGCGTCGGGATGAATCGCCTGGCCAACTCGGCGGAGACGGTGCAGCGCGTCGCGCAACGCATCGACTCGTCGACCGCGACGGGCGAAGTGCGCAAGATCGTCGCCGACGTCGCGACCGCAGCCGCGCAGTTGAAGGAGACGAGTGAAGAGGTGCGCGCGATGTCGCGCCAGCTGACGCGCTCACAGGGTCGCCTGGAATCGGTACTCACGACGGCCGATTCGGTGATGCTGAAGATCAATAGCGGCCAGGGCTCGATCGGGCTGCTCGTCAATGATCCGACGCTGTACCGCAACAGCGACTCGCTCGTCGTCGAGCTCCGGGCGCTCATCGCGGACTTCAAGGCCCACCCCAAGAAGTACGTGAACCTGCGCGTGTTCTGAGTGGCGATCGGCCACGATGTGGGTGTTTCGCCAGACATCGCGGCTTCCCCCGAAGAGGCGCGGTCGCCGGTTCCAACGTGGCCCGCCTGAACGTTGGGGTCTCTCGCGCCACGCGTTCGCGGGCACACTGGTGGCCTAACGAACACCGACGATGTGAGCCCGGTCACGAGAGCGGTGTTCACACGGGCATGATGACCGATTGGCGCGCGCCGCGAATCGTTAGTGATCGATAACGCGCACAGTGGTATCGTCGTTGCCTAACGGATTGCTGCTCGCTCCCTTCGCGACCAATGAACACCGCGCGCCAACGCTCTTGCATGACGCGCCGTGCACGCCGTGCACGGCGCTTCTTCCGTGACCATACCCCGCAGGGGAGTATCGCGCGTGGCCGCATGACGGCCGCGACGTGAGGCCGGCCCGCCCCATCGGCAGTCGGCGCGACGTCGCGCCATTGCGGCTCGTCGGGGGGCGCGACGCGTCGGCACAGTCGCTCCTCGAGCAGGCCCGGGATGCAGAGTCGCGGTCCCGCACCGAGGTCGCCCGGGAGCTGTACGAACGCGCGTTCCAGAGTTGTCGCGGGCCCACTGACCAGACCGTGGCCGCGGCCGCCCTACATGCAATCGCCCGGCTGTCGCACGCCGTCGGCGAATCCGCGGTTGCGCTCGACGTGCTCGAGGTCGCGCTGGCGTCGGCGAGCGGTCGCGGGTCGGATGTCGATCTCGCGCGTGCTGCCGCACTCCGCGCGCGTGTGTTCTGGGAGATCGGGGATGCGAACGGCGCGGAGCGCGAAGCCGTGCGGGCAACGGAGTGGGCGCGGCGCGCGGGCGACGGGCGAGAGACGGCGGCAGCGCTTCGCGTCATGGGCGCGCTCGTGCTGGCACGCGGTGCGGTCGATGAAGCGATAGCCCTACACGAGACGAGCCTCGCAGAGCTCCGGGCACTCGGTCAGCTCGCCGACATGGCGGCAACCCTCACGGCCCTGGCAGAACTGTACGATGACGCGCGTCGGTGGGACGCAGCCGACGCCGCGTTTCACGAGGCCATCACGGTTGCCGCCGGCCTCGGGGACCGCGCCATGGTGCTCGACGCGGAGTTGCGACACGCAGAGCTGCTCGCTCGCCGCGGCGACGTGGCGCGGGCGCAGGCAGCCTGTGAGCGAGCTGCCGAGTCGGCTCGGCGGCTCCGCGATTCGCGCGGCGTGGCGGCGACGGCGCGAACCTCCGCGCGAGTCGCCTTGGAGCGAGGGGATTTCGCGCGGGCGGAGGAGCGCCTTGCAGCCGCGGAGGTCGCGGCTCGCGACACGAGCGATCCGTTGCTCTATGCGGAGCTAGCGGCGGAACGCGCGGAGCTCTTTCATCGGCAGGAACGGCATCGCGACACGATCATCGCGCTCAATCGCGCGTATCGCGCGCTATCGCAGCTCCGCGGGAGCGCGCCGATCGCTGACCTCGCACGTCGCGCGCGCAGGCTCGAGGCCCAGTTCATCGATGTGGTGCGGCGCTGGGGTCAGTCGATCGAGGCGAAGGATCTCAACACGCATGGCCACTGTGAGCGTGTTGCCGACGTGGCGTGTGCGATAGCGGAGCGTATGGGCGTCGCGCCGCCGAGTGTATTCTGGTATCGCGTCGGAGCCCTGCTGCACGACATCGGCAAGCTGATGGTTCCGGCGGAGATCCTCAACAAGCCGGGCCGGCTGTCGGAATCGGAATGGGCGCTCGTTAGGCGCCACCCGGTTGCCGGTGCGGAGATGCTCGCGGACGTCGATTTTCCGTGGGACGTGCGGCCGATCATCGAGTGCCATCACGAGTGCTGGGACGGCTCGGGGTACCCGCACGGGCTCGTGGGGGAGCGCATTCCACTGGCTGCCCGTATCGTCTGCGTCGCCGACGTCTATGACGTCCTGACCTCGGACCGCAGCTTCAAGCGCGCGCTGCCGCACGACGAGGCGCTCGACGTCATGCGGCGCGACGTCGGCCGCCAGTTCGATCCGGCGGTGTTCCGTGCCTTCGAGGAGGTGATACGCGACTGGACGCGTCCGCGACAACCGGAGCCGCCCAGGCCGGACCCTCGATCGCGCGTCCCAAGGCTCACAGGTGGCCCGGGTCGCGAGGACGAGCTCACCGGCGTGCTCCGACGTCACGCGTTCGTGGCTGCCGTTGCCGATGCGCTGTCCGCGCATGGCACTGTGAAGCGACCAGTCTCCCTCGTGTTGCTCGACGTCGACGGACTCGGACGCGTGAACGAGATGTACGGGCAGCTGCAGGGCGATGACGTGCTCTGGGCAGTCGCTCGGGTGCTCCAGCACGGTCTGCGCGGCGGCGACATCGTCGGCCGCTACGGCGGTGACGAGTTCGGGGTCCTGCTCCCGGGCGCGCCGACCGACATCGCGCGCGAAGTCGCGAGACGCCTCCAGGCAGCGGTGGCGCGGCTGCGCTCCTCGGTGCGGGTCGATCCCGAGACGACAATGGCGGTCACGGTGTCCGCCGGAGTAGCGTCCGCGCCCATGCATGCCGAGAGCGCCGAGGCGCTCATCGCAGCCGCAGACCGCGCTCTGTTCGCGGCCCGGCGCGCGGGCGCGAACACCCTGGCATCGGCCGACGACGCGACGCAGCGGCCGTCCGCACCGCGCCTCGATCTCGATCGGTTCGTCGGCCGAGTCGAAGAGCTCCGGAAGCTGGTCGGGTGGGTCGAGGCCGCCGCGCGTGGAGACGGCCGAGTCGTCACGATCGTTGGCGAGACTGGTGTGGGGAAATCGACGCTCATCCGCCAACTCGAGCCCGAGGTGCGCGTGCGAGCAGGGCTGCTCGCCGTCGGGCGTAGCCCGGAGTCGTCGGTAAAGGCCCCGTTCGGCGCCTGGACCCAGATTGTGGAAGCGATCCACGCACAGGGCGCCTCGCCTGCCGGGAGCTGGGAGACGCTGCGGCGCATCGCCCCGGCGTTAGGCACGGCGCCTGACGACCAGCGGCCGGACGCGAGCCCGTACGCGCTGTTGGAGCAGCTCGCGGAATACCTCCGCGCCGTCTCCCAGGTGCGACCGCTGGTCGTCGTGCTCGAGGATGTGCAGTGGGCCGATCGTGCGACGTGGGATGCGGCGGAGTTCGTCGTGTCCCGCCTCGGCGACGCGCGGATCCTGCTCTGTGCGACGATTCGCGCGGAAGAAGCACGCGACGTTGCTGAGCGACGCCGTCGCCTTTCACGCTCGTCGGGGTTCGCGCAAATCAGCCTGCGTCGTCTCTCGCGCGACGAGCTCAAGCGATGGCTCGAGACCGTCTTCCACCAGGGCGACATCGGGATCGAGCTGCCGTCGTTCCTCCACCGATACACGGAAGGGAACCCACTGCTCGTCGCGCAGGTGCTCCGCGCACTCGTGGACGACGGCGGCATCTGGTACGCCGGCACGCGCTGGGAGTGGCGTCCGCTCGATCAGATGCGGCTGCCGCCGTCGTGTGCGCAGGTCCTCGGCCGACGCATCGGGCGGCTCTCGCCCAGGGCGGCCGAGATCGTCGCGTTCGCGGCATTGCTCGGGCGGCCATTCGACGCTGACCTTCTCGTCGCGGCGGGGGCGGGCGAGCCCGAAGCGGTGCGCGGTGCGCTCGATGAGGGACTGACGGCCGCGGTGCTCGTCCAGACCGATCGCGCGAGTATGACGGAGTTCGACTTCGCGCACGCGGTGCTCGCGGATGCGGCCCGCGCGTCGATTCCCGATCGCACTCGCTCTACGCTCCATCGACGGGTCGCCC
>Ga0209382_10011430_pt1 | contig 11022 bp, 11 predicted proteins | sample SoiMetdeltSBSDD5_FD_187599 | JGI IMG/M metagenome (GOLD analysis project Ga0209382, IMG submission 187599) | Bulk soil microbial communities from a Populus tree surrounding site in Tennessee, USA - Soil MetaG P. deltoides SBSDD5 (SPAdes) (version 2) | ecosystem: Environmental > Terrestrial >...
GGCGAGCGACCTCGCCGTCGACAGCTTTGAGCTCCACGTGCACGTGCGCGTAATGCCCCGCCACTCTCCACAGCACACGGTAGCCACCTTGACGGAAGACCTCCGCGAGCCCGTCGGGATCCGAGGCATGGAAATCGAGCGCTTCACCCTGGTAGTGAGCAGACCTCCTGGTATGCACGTGGTCGTTGGCCGACACGAGTCGAACCTCGTGACCCGTGCGGGCCGCCCAGATATCCGCGAGATCGAAAATCCGCAGTGCGTCGCGCGACGTCAGGTGCACCGGCACCCGAAGTCCGCGAATCACTGCTTTGCGGATAAAGGGGGCAGTGTGTACCCCTGCGAGGCAAGCAACCCTCGCACTCCGTCAAGCGCCTTGCCTTGCTGTTCGACCGCGTTCGCGAGACGTTGGTTGGCTTCGAGGAGCGCCTCGGTAGTCCTCCGATGCTCGTTGATCAGAAACCCGACAACACCCGCGGCCAGCAGCCACGGCAGAATCGTGTTCTTGAACTCGGTCCAGATATGCATTCCTGCCTCCCACACCACTCGTCCTGGCGCGACGCGCTTCGACGAGGTCTCACTGGATGCCACCCGTTCGCGGGCCGGCACCAACCAGCGCCATGTCGCGTCGTCTCGCGAGGCGACGCCGGGGAGGCAGACGCACACGTTCGCGGAACGCGAGTCGACATACAGTTTTCGTAGCAAGACCAGGCAAACGAGCCGGTCCGGAGGGGAGTACTGCGAAAACCCTGCCTGCTTATGGCTGAGTTGTCACAGTTATTCACATGATGGCTGACGACGAGCGTTGCGCCGAGGCCAGGAAGTTCGAGCGGCTCGATGACGCGTTCCGGCGCGGGGATCTCGAGGCGTTGCGCGCGGCCGTCGACGATCCCGATCTCGTACCCAATGGACCGATGCCGATGACGATCGGCTCGTGCCTTGTGTACGCCGTCTACCACAGCCCGCTTACGTTCATCCGCACGCTCCTCGAGATCGGCGCCGATCCCAATGCCCCCGTCGACGATGGGTTCCCGACGCTGATCGCGGCGTTGAGTTGCGCGCGTGAAAGGCCTGGCATTAACACGCGCACCGATGTCGACGATGTGATTCGGTTGCTGTTGTCGTTCGATGCCGATCCGAATCAACGCGGTATCCATGACTACACACCGCTCCACATGGCAGTCGCCGAGCGAAATCTGCTCGCCATTCAGCGGTTGCTCGATCACGGCGCGGATCCCGATCTGCGGACGCGAATTGACGACTGCGAAACGCCGGGCGAAATGGCGGCTGCGGCCGGCATGACGGAGGCCGCCGCGTTGCTCGCGCGAAGAGGTCAACCGGTGCGTCAGCGGCTGCGGTCGGGGCTGACGCTGCTCACGGATCTGCCTGGTTCAGGCGATGTCATTCGCCGCCAGCAGAACTACCGGATTCGACTGCGACTCTGGTTGAACAAGGGTGACCCCGTTCGCTGGCCGGAGCAGTGGGGCGTCGAGGGTGCGCTGCGCTGTGACGACAACGGTGAGACGGTCATCAAACTTGTGCGCATCGATCGTGTCTCGCTCGTGAACGGTCTGTTCTACGGAATCGAAGGAATGCGCGTAGGCGGGACGCGCTGCCTCGAGATTGCTCCGCATCTCGCCTACGGAGAAGCAGGTGTCCCTGGCGTGATACCACCGAATGCCGTGCTCACTGCCGAAGTAACCATTCTCGAAGCTGTGGGAATTCAAGAATCGCGAACCTAGGCCCCACGCTTCTGATTTCGTCGCCCAACGTCCGGTCTTGGGTCCGGCAGATCGCGAAACTCAGGGCTATGAGCGAACGTCTCCTCGTCGTCTTCGGCGCGAGGAAACGTCGACGGATTGAGCGGGCTGATGCCTTCGAGCTCGGGAGTGGACCCCTCGACTTTGCTGCGATCGGCAGGCTCTGGTGTTCTGTTCGTATTGCTGCGGTGCACGAAACCCTCCGACGATCGTCGGAGCAACGGTCATGCCTACCCGCCGTAGAGCGGGGCTTGCCTGCCCACCGTAGCCTTCGGCGAAGGTGGAAGCCCCCCGTGACCTCGACCGCGCAGGCTAAGGCCTGAGCTCTACGGTTGAACTCGTTGCGTGCGGATCACGGTCTGTCCGACTGAGCCGCTGGTCCATGCGACCAGAGTCCCGTCGGTCACGTGCGAGAGGACCGGGTATTCAGCGTGCGCGGTGTCGCCGATCTGTTGCCTCACGAATCGCGGTGCGCTCTTGCCATCGAGAACCGCGTGGGCAAAAGCCACACGTCGTGTTCCCCTGGCTTGCTCGTCCCACGCGACGATGAGCTCACCGGCGCGGCCAAGAGAGATCTGCGGATGGCGAGGAAAGCCCTCGGTGGGTATTCGTTGCCGCCCCGTGAATCGTCGGCCATCGTTCGACATCGCGTAGAAGAGCGCGAGCGTTGGTTCGCTCGCCGCTGTTGCACCAGGAACCAATGTGGGCCAGACAACGTGAATACGTTTGGCTTCGTCCACGGCCAGCGCCGGTCCATTCTCCGGACAGCCATCCAGCACCCAGTTGTCGTCGCTGACGCGGACGGGCGGCGAGAAAGATCGGCCTCCATCCGACGACTTCGCGAACGCAAGGTCACGAACGTTCCCGTCGTAGACGTGACGCCACGCCGTGTACACGCCGCCATCTGAGTCAGTGGCAATCGCCGTCTTGCAGCAGTAACACACGCCTCCTGTGAGCTGGCGCGAACTGTCAGGTCGATCGAGTCTCGCGAACATCAGCTTGGACAACTGCGCTCGGGCGACGCCGTCCGCCGGCTTTTGCCCAGATGCAAGGTGCTGATGTTCAGCGTGCTGCATGGATGCGCCTCCACGATCCTTCGACGCCTCGCGATGATCCAGCCAGACGGCGACGACTTCACCATCGCGGCCAGCGGCGATCGATTGCCAGCCACGATTTCCGGCTGCCTCACTGCCGGGAACGCGAACCGGCGCCGCAAACGATTTCGCGCCGTCCTCCGACCGCGCCGACAACAGGCGTGCGCCAGCGGGCGCTTTGGCGGTCCACACGACGACGATGGATGGATGGCGTCCGGCGCGTGGCACCAACGCCACCCGCGGCGGCTGTTCGCCGGAGAGATTCGCGTCGCCCGCCACCTGGTTGACGCGCGTTGGCGTCGCGAACGTGCGCCCTCCATCCGCGCTCGCGGCAGCGTAGATATCCGTGACGCCGTCGTTTGTGCTCGCTCCCCAAGCGACGACGGCGAACGCGCCATTCGCGGCGAGTGAGGCATACGCATTTGCGCGCCCCTTGACCGCGATCGGGCTGCTGTCGTGGGTCGAGTCGCCCATGAGCGCGACCGGGATCAGCACGATCCCTATAACGATCGGTGTGCTGTTTTTCAGCAGGTTCATGCCACTGGTCCCTTCGATGCGGAGCCGTCGAATGCATCAAAACATCAATCGCACGCCGAACTGAACCGTTCTCGGATCGCCAACTGCCGTGATCTGGTTGAACGTCGCCACCGGGTTGATTGGGTACGCGCCCGGCCCGAAATTCGTATTCCGAGTCACGGCGTTCACACGATTGGTCACGTTGAAGGCTTCGACAAGCCCCTCGACCCTGACGTCGCCGGCGACTCGGAACACGCGGCTCACACGAAGGTTCAGAGTCAAGAAATCACTGCCGATTCCCGCATTCCGCGCAATGAGGCTCACGGCGCGCACGTCGAAGTTTGGCAACGTCGTCGCACCGTTCGCGAGCGGTCTGCTATTAGTCCCTTGCAGGTTCGGCACGCCGGACGTGATGTTGAAGGGAAGCGCTGAGTAGTACTGAAGGAAGCTGCTCACCTGGAAGCCGTGAGTTAGGTGTTCCCACGCAGTGCTGGCCGCGTCCATCGGCGTGTTCACGGTGCCATTGACGACCAGCCGATGCCGCTGATCGTCGTCGGATCGACCCCAATCTCTCATGATATCGGTGGGATCCACCGGCGAGCTGAAAAACGCCTCGCCGACGTTGTTCATCGATTTCGAGAGCGTGTAAGTGAGGCGTACGTTCGCCCACCTCGTCGGCCGTTGCACCAGCGACAAATGCAAGCCGTGATACGTCGACTCGGCCACCGACGAATACTGGCTATTGTTTCGATAGCTCGCATTCGGCCGGCAGCCGTTGTTCGTGCCGGCGGCGACGCAGGTCGGCACATTCTGATTGACGGACATCAGCAGATTCGAACCACTCAGGTATTGATATCCGGCGCTCGCCGTCAATCCGGCCGCGAGCACGCGCTCCACTTCGATGCTGACCTGCCGTGAATATGCGTTCTGCAGTTGGCTGTCCATCGTCGTGAAGTCGACGAGGGTCGTTGTCAAGATTTGGGCCGGCAGGATGTTCGGGAAAATCGGCGCGCCCGCCTGCGTGGGAATCAGTCCGGACACGCTCGGCTGATGAAGATTGTTCAGGTCCGTGGTGTTGCCAGCGGACAGGATGGCATTGGCGGCCGCCCGGAGCGGCACCCGATCGAAGAACAGACCAGCGCTGCCTCTGACGACCAGATCCGGCGACGATGACGGCGACCATGCGAACCCGACCCGTGGTGACACGTTGTTCGTGTCGGTGTCGATCGGCGTGAGGAATTGAAGGTCGTAGCGCAGCCCGAGGTTCAGCGTCAGGCTCGATCCTGCTCGCCACTCGTCCTGTGCGTACATCCCGATGTTCGGATTCGTCTGCGACACGATGGGGTCGCCGAACGTCTGCGTGAAGCCGCTGTAGTTGCCGGCCAGAAAGTTTGGCAGCGACGGGAACGAATAACTGCCGCGGAAAGATCGGGGATAGGTGATGGTGTCGTCGTTGAACACGAAGTCGACGCCGGCACGCAGGGCATGTGCACCTGCCTGGTGGGATACCGTGTCGACGAGCTGGTACATCTTGTTCGTACGCCGCGTCGGGCTCCCCGATGATGTGCCGAATGACGCTACCCCCGTAATGCTCACTGCGGGTCCGACCAAATCAGTCGGAGGCGCCTTGAGGTCGGCATACGCAAACTGCGCCCGCGTCTCGTTGACCGTTCGTGACGACATCGTCCACGTGTTACCGAAGCCGAGCGAATGGTCCACGTTATCGAGGCCTGCGGAGGCAGTCGCGGCGTTCAGCGCGCCAGCGCCGCGCGAGTTATCCGCCGTTACGCGGTAGAGGGCATACCTCACGGTGAGATGGTCAGATCCGCTGGCATGGTGGTCGAGCTTTCCGAGCACGTTCGCGCTGTGCACCGGGTTCGGATAGATGCCAGTGCCGATTGAAGAACCGGGATAAGCGGTTGCCGCCAGTCGCGCGTTGATGACGGGCACATTCTCGGGGAGGATCGTCACGAGCCCGGTTTGATCGAGCAGACGACGCTCGACGTTGGTAAAGAAGAAGGTTCGGTTGCGCGCGATCGGACCACCAACGCTCCCACCGTACTGCTGCTGGTCCATCGGGAGCGTCGTGCCGGACAAGGCATTCGGCGCGTTGAAATTGTCGTCGCGGATGAAATCGTAGAGGGTGCCGCGTAGCGCGTTGGTCCCGCTCTTGGTGACGATATTGATGTAGCCGCCAAGTGCGCGGCCCAGTTCCGCCTGCCCCCCTGACGTGACGACCTGAAACTGTTCGACCGCATCGACGCCGTACGTGATTCCACTCAGCCCCGCTGCATCGTCGTTGGCAGACAACCCGTCGACGATGAAGTTGTTCGAGAGGTTGCGCTGGCTGCTGATCGAAATACCCTGGCCCGGCACGGCCGACGTTTCCGGAAAGAGCTGCGTGCTGCCGATGTTCGTCGGTGACACGCCGGGGACCAGCAGGGCGAGGTCGAGGAAGTTGCGTCCGTTGAGCGGCAGATTCTGGATCTCTTTCTGTGGCACGGTCGCAGCGATTTGGCTGCGCGCAGCTTCGAGGATCGTGTCTTCGCCGATCACGGTGATGCGTGATTCGATTCCAGCCAGGGCAAGGACCACCTGGATGTCGAACGCCGCGCCTAGAGTCGTTGCCAGCGTTCGCGTGTTCTCCGTGAAACCGTCAACGGAGACCTTCACTTCATACGTGCCGACCTTGAGGTACGGGAAGCGGAATCGTCCTTCCGAATTCGTCACCGTCTCGGCGGTGATATTCGTTTCAGTCTGACGCGCGCTGACTTGTGCGCCTGGAATAACGGCGCCCTGCACATCGGTCACGCGTCCGCTCACGCTGGCGAAATTGATCGTCTCTTGCGCGAGCGCGACGTGTGCCGGCGCGACGGCGCAACATGCCGTCGCCACGAGGCAACACACCCAATTCGTTCTCATAAACCCTTTCGGCGGGTCTAAAGACCCGCCGCTGCAACGCTGTGATCTCGGCGGGCCTAAGGCCCACCGCTACAGCAGGCAGAGGCGCGTCTTCAGACGCGCCTGACAACCCGCTTGAGGTCTGCAACTGATGAAGGCAGGACTTTATTCCCGCCTCGCAGGATCAGCGTGTCAGGAGAACGAAGGTTTTGGCGGCGGTGACAGAGGAGCGCGACGCACGTCAGGAGCCGGCGTCGTGCGCCCGCGCAGCGAAATGGTCGCGGACAGCGGCACCGCGATCCCAATGCCGCCAGGCATGACAGCGATTTCCGTCGTCAGCAGCGTGAGCGGATCGGCCGAACAACTGCACGCCAGGCGAGCGGTGTCGGTCGAAGAGTTGCTGTCCTGATGATGGTGGCCCTGATGCGACGAGTCCAGTGGCGTACCCATCGGCTGCTGCTGATGCATCAGGCAGTCAGACGCGGGCACACCTCCATGCGTATGCGGACGATCCACGCACATTCCAATCGTGCCAAGCGCCGACACGCTTACCTGAACGGCCAGTAGAGCGACCGCTACAACGTACCAGCGCAGGCGTCGACTTCGCATGGGAACGATGGGGCCTATCTTAGCGCGGGGTCAGACCCCTTGACAATTCGGCACTCAAGGGGTCTGACCCCAGACCTTCAGCGACACCGGCATGCCGAGAAACCCGCCATAACGCTCGACGGCCTGGCCAAGTTGCGTGCGTTCGATCCGGGTCAGCTTTCTCAAGGGAAATACGTCGAGAGAAACGCGCCCTGCCGTGCGTGTTACACGCCACGTACCGGCCACCTGGCCGGCGGCGATCAGCGCATGCTGGAACCTGACTCCTCCGTGCGAACGGGATGCTACGACCATGGGACCGTGTGGCACCGCGTGTCGATCGCGATACGAAACGAGGTACTCGTCGTAGATCGGCAAGAGGTCGACCCTCGGTCCACCTGGCGGCTGGCGTGGCCCGTCACCGATCTTCCAGTAGGTTGTACCGCCAAAGTCGACGGTCTTCGCGCGGTTGATCTCGAGCCCGCGTTTGACGTCGGCCGTCTTGAGCCCCGACCACCAGACGAAATCGCGGATGGTTGCCGGACCGTGACTGCGGAAATACCGCCTGGTCAGCTTGGAGAGCGCCTCGTCCCGGGGCAGGCGCGCGGCGCGCGGCGCGCGAATGGCGAGCTGCGCATACGTGAACTCCTTGCCGCGACGCGGACCGCTGCAGATAACGGCTTCGAGCTCCGCATGAATAGTCAGCATCGCAAGCGGTACGCCCTTGGCGGTGATTCCGGCGCGTACGAGATGTGCACCCAGCTCACTCCGCGTCAGTGGTCCCCCGTCGAGCGCGCGCTCGAAGACGGCCGCGGCTCGCGTGCGAAGGGCATCGTCCAATCCAAGCTTGCGGCAATAGTGCGAGAGGACCTGATGGACGTGCGGCGCCGTCAATTCCAGCATCCAGCGGATGTCCGCGGCGGAGACGAAATGCCAGGTCGGCCGCATGACATGTGTGCGCAGGATCCGCCCAGCGTCGAAGGAGCGGTCGAGTGCCGCTTCTGTTGTCGTTTCTGGCAGCCGAAGACCGAGCGCCCACTTGGCAGGACCAAACTCCTGCGCCTGCACCGCGCCAAGCCACGACACGACATCGGCCGGCCGCTGGTGGGCTGTTCGAGTAATGCACTGGTTGTGAAGTCGCAGGTAGGGAATCGAAAACGCGGCACTCACGCGTGTCAAAGGCGTCTTAGCGGGCGCCCGGTTTTTGGGAGTTGGATCTCGGGAGTTGGGAATTGAATGAGTCAACGACTCGTTTCGATTGCCCTGGTCCAGATTTCGGCTTGCTCGGGCGTCATCGCGCCGTGCGGCCGGAGGCGTGCGTCAGTGTAGCCGAGCTGATCGAGGTCGAACAAATACTGCTGCCGCGAGAGCAGCGTGCCGCGGCACACGCGATTATCGGGCTCGGGTTGTTGACACTGAAGCCGATTGGTCAGTTCGCTCATGACCACGTCGGGGATGTCCGCCCGGCGGTCGGGGTACGTGAACTGAAAGAGGATCAGGTAGCTCAGGAGCACCGGCCAGTTCTCGCCGAAACGCTCGAGAAGACGGTTCCAATCCAGTTGGGCGGCTTGCGCGTGGAGCAGATGCAAGACGGCTGCGCCGTCGTAGCGCTCACGCTCCTGGACAAAGGAACTGGACCACAGCAACTCTTCCGGCGGGCAGAGTGACACGGGGATACCAAGCACTTCTGCCGACACGGCATGGATGAACCAGCGATCGTCCACACGCACGATCCCATTGCCCGAGCTGAACACCACGTCGATGTATTGATCCTCGCGACGCACTTTGCCCAGCCAATGGGGAAAGGGTACGTCGACGTGATAGCCCGCTTCGGAAAATGCCGCGAGGACGCGTGGAACGTCCTCTCGCCGCAGCACCACGTCGAGATCCTTGGTCTCGCGATCGCGCCCGGTGTAGCGCGAGTGCGCGAATGCGCCGCCGACCAGAAACGGCGCGCCTGTCGCTTCGAGCAACCCAAGCGCATGGACATAAAAGGCGAGCAGCCGATCTCCAGCCATCGGGACGCGTCCGGTGTTCACTGATTCTGTGACGCAAGGATCACCCATCGACGACGACCTCCAGCATCAGGAACGGCGCCCGTCCCGGGAAGGTGCGATTCAGAAGCGGCAGTGAGACGTTGTAAACGGGGACATCGTTCTTGGTACGGCCTTCGTGGCGACCGCGATGCGCATGTCCGTGTATGACGAGGGAAACCGGGAAGCGGCTGATCGGTTCCTCGAGACGGCTCGAACCGACGAAGGGATAGATCTCGAGAGGCTCGCCTTCGACGGTCTGCCGAACGGGGGAGTAGTGCAACAACACAATCTGTCTCGACGAGCGCAGGCGCGCGAGAGACGCCTCCAATTTGAGCGCCTCGTTCACCGCCTCGTGGACGAATTGCTTGATCATTGGCTCGCCCCAGGGGCCCAGCGCGGCGGTCCCGAATCCACCTGCAAACCCCTTCACGCCCGCGATGCCGATGCCATGCACCTCGCATGCTTCTCCATCGAGTATCGTGATCCCGGAGTCGCTCAGGATGTGAGAGACCTCTTCCTGATGACCTGATTCGTAGTCGTGGTTGCCGAGGACCGCTACACCCGGTACGCGCAGCATCGACAATTCACGCGCGAGCACGCGCGCTTCTTCGGGCTGTCCTGTGTCGGTCAGATCGCCAGCGAGCAGGACCATATCCGCCGCTTCCGAGATCTGCGAGAAGAGCGGCTGGAACCTGCCGACCGACGTACGCGTGCAGTGCAGATCGCCGAGCGCCGCGATGCGCACTGGTTTGCGCTGCGTCGTCACTGTCGGTGCCTCGCCGTGCGGCTGAGCGTTCCGCGGCATGGTAGGCATCTCATCCTGCAAACAAGGTGCCTATACAGTCGCGCCGCGAAAGGCTGTGTTACGCTCGGAGTTCCCTTCGAAGGATTCCACATGACGACCTATACCTTGATCCACGTGGTGATCAGCTTGATCGCGATCGCCGCGGGCTTCGTTGTCCTTGCCGGCCTGCTGAAGAGCAGGAGACTCGATACATGGACGGCCTTATTTCTAGTTACGACCACCGCTACGAGCCTGACTGGGTTTGGCTTTCCCTTTGTGCGTCTGCTGCCATCGCACATCGTCGGAGCGATTTCGCTGGTGGTGCTCGCAGTGGCGGTCCTGGCCCGCTATAGCTACCACATGGCCGGCGGCTGGCGCGCGGCGTATGTCGTCACTGCGGTGAGTGCGCTCTATTTCAACGTCTTCGTACTGATCGTACAAACCTTCCAGAAAGTACCGGCGCTGGCGGCATTGGCGCCGACGCAGTCGGAGCCTCCCTTTGCGATCACTCAACTGATCGTACTCCTCGCCTTCCTCGCCCTTGGGTACTTGGCGGTGGTCAGGTTTCGCGAGAAGACGGGTGCTGTGGCTCAACAATTTCTGTGAGCCGCTCTTCGAGGTGTTTCAGGACGATCGCCTGACTGGGGAGGATCTTGCGCGAGGCGGCCGCGAGATCGAACCAGGCGGCGCGATCGACCTCGGGAAATGACCTGCGGTTGCCGGACTTGGGCGGCCATTCCATCTCGAAGAGATTGCTCTTCAGCGAGGCGGGATCGAAGTCGCTTTCCACCGCCCAGACGTGGACGACCTTTCCACCAGTCTGTCGCACCGGTGAGAGCGAGATGAACGGGCCAGAAGGGCGCGCGCCCGTTTCTTCTTCGACTTCACGGCGCGCTGCGGCGAGAACGTCTTCGTGCTCGTTGACCTCACCCTTCGGGATCGACCACGCGCCCTCGTCCCTCCGGGCCCACAACGGACCTCCGGGATGGACTAGCAGAACTTCGACCGAGTTCCCGCGTCGCCGGAACAGCAGGAGACCAGCGCTCTGTTTGCGAGGCATCACGTGCGCCGCGGCCATCGCCAGAGAGCGATCAGGCCAACCACACCCGCAAGGGCACTGAGTGCAAGCACGATACGGCCGGCAACTGCCTGAGCGGGGGGCTGGTGGGTGCCGGTCCACATCCAGCCCATGGCCGACAATCCAATCAAGACGAGAATGAACAGTGAAGCGGCGACCCGGATCGCGTTCACGAGCGTCGATTCTGGCCGTCTATCGGACGGGTGGCCATAGTTGTTTTGTAGGATTGGGACATTTCACGGGCGCCTTTATACTTTCGGAGTGTCCGGCC
>Ga0209382_10011433_pt1 | contig 11022 bp, 8 predicted proteins | sample SoiMetdeltSBSDD5_FD_187599 | JGI IMG/M metagenome (GOLD analysis project Ga0209382, IMG submission 187599) | Bulk soil microbial communities from a Populus tree surrounding site in Tennessee, USA - Soil MetaG P. deltoides SBSDD5 (SPAdes) (version 2) | ecosystem: Environmental > Terrestrial >...
TGGATGAACGCGGCTAGGCAGTACCAGCAGCAACACTTCGCCCACGCAAACGTCGGCAACCGCTTGTGGGAGGCATGGGCTTGGCTCGACGCCCACGCGTTCGTGTCTCGCAGGGTCGATCAGGACACGCCTGACAGTCGGCGCATCACCGAAGAGGGCGAGCGAGCGCTGAACTGGGGCCTTGCGCGTCTGCATGCAGCCGCACGTCTCGAGGTCGAGCTTCGGGATGACAGTTCCTGGCCGGCGACTACGAGGAGGCGGTCTTCGCGGCGTTCCGCCTTGTTGAGGAGAAGGTTCGCGCTCTTGCTGGCGCAGACAACGGGGACCTTGGTGTGCGCCTGATGCGCTCGGCGTTTCACCCAGACAATGGACCGCTGACAGATCGTGGGGCCGAGCGAGGCGAGCGCGAGGCGATGGGCTCACTGTTCTCAGGAGCCATTGGGACCTTCAAGAACCCGATTAGCCATCGAAGTGTGAACTACGACGATCCCATCCTCGCTGCTGAGGCGGTTCTCTTAGCCGACCTCCTCCGATTGCTTGACGGCCGGGGCTCCTCGAGCGAGCCGCCTGTTTGAACCGACATATGCATGCACCCGCGGCGGAATGATGCACCCCGAAAGCCTTGGCCGTGATCGCACAGCTGCCGTGCCCGTGAACTGGTGTACTTGAGTGATGGACGCTGCCGAGCTCGAGTGGATCGCGTGGACGACGCCGATCACCACCTCGTTGGGTGCGGCGCTGGCAGCCTCCGACTTCAGCGGTCGCACCGTGGCCTGCCGACAGCACATCCTGGCCGACACGATCTGCATCGTGACCCCGTTCGTCGAGGCCGGCGCCCGGGTGCGGCTGGCGCCGTGCAACCCCGACAGCACCGACGATCGCACCGTCGCCCACCTGGCATCGATCGGCGTCGAGGTCCGGGCGCATGCCGGGATGAGCGCCGGCGAGCTCGACGAGTCGCTGGCGTGGCTCGTCAGCGAACCGGCCGATGCCCTGTGCGACATGGGCGGCGACCTGATCGCCGCCGCTGCTGCTGCCGGCCACCGGCCGGCCGGAGCGCTTGAGGCGACGACCACCGGGCTGCACCGACTCGACGGACTGGAGATCCCGTTCCCGGTGCTCGACTGGAACGGGATCGCGCTCAAGGACCTGATCCACAACCGTCACCACGTCGGCGTCGAGACGTGGCCCGCCTTCACGGCGATCACGGGTCTGGCGTTGTACGGCCGCGAGGTCGTCGTGGTCGGGTTCGGGCCGGTGGGCCAGGGCGTCGCTGCTCGCGCCCGCGATCTCGGCGCCGTCGTGACCGTCGTCGACCTCGATCCGGTGCGGCTCGTCCAGGCACAGCACGACGGGTGCCGTGTTGCCGAGATGGCCGCCGCCCTCCGCACAGCGAGCGTGATCGTCACTGCCACGGGGTTCGACGGGGTGCTGGGCGAGCAGCAGCTGTCGCAGGTCGCCGACGGCGCGATCCTCGTCAACGTCGGCCACAGCGACCGCGAAATCGACGTCGGCTGGCTCGACCGTCATCCGAGCACCCCGATTCGACGACATCTCGAGCCCTATGAGCTCGACGGTCGGCGGGTGCACCTGCTCAATCGGGGCAGCCCGGTCAACCTCGCAGCCGGGCTCGGGATCGGTGCTCCCCAGCTGTTCGATCCGTTCGCGGCGATCATGCTGCTCGGGCTCGATGCCATCCTGAGCGGGCAGACCGCAGATCTGCCGAACGGCGTGCAGCGCTACCCGCATCCGCTGGAGGCGCGCGTGGCGCGGGCGCTCGCCACCGGCTCCGCCTGATCGATATTCCGGCGCGCGACCTACCCACGAAACGCGCTTCGCGGCGGTCGAACGCGGCGGAAAGACGCACTCGGGTGTGCGCGGGCTCGCCGCACAGGCCGGGCGTTCGCGACTAGCTGGGAGCGGGAGGTGACGGCCTCGCCATCGCCAGGAGGTCGGCTTCACTCAGTTGGGTCATGTCGTCCAACATCTTGCCCGTCTCATCGACGTCCAAGAAGGCAACGGTCAGCTCGTCTGACCGCGGGATGCCCGAACGTGCTGTGAGGTCGCTGGACTTCAGCCCACTTCGAACCAAGCTGAGGCCAGCGGGCGCGTAAATCTCATAGTCAAAAATGATCGGGGTCACGATCCACAACTGGAGTTCGCCGAGAGTGAGAACGCTGGTCGCGGCGAACCGTCCCAGTTGCGGTCGGTCCGTTGGGCGGACGGTCGGGTGACCGAATGCCCACGCGAACTCGAGACCCTCACTGGAACGCCCGATGGCAATCGGCACCTCGAGGATGGCTTGGGCGTTGTCTTCAAACACCGCTCGAGCAAGGCTGGACAGAGGGATGACGTAGTCCTCCTCCAGATTGTCGGTATCGCCGAACTCAGCAGCGTTCCCGTCGATCTCAGTCAGGAGGAGGTGCCGCGCCAGCGCCCACTTCCTGAGCGCGAGATTCAGGTCCTCTGTCAGTTCTGTGTTGCCGGCGGTGAACCAGTCAGCCACCTCCGGCATCCGATGCTCGAGCCGGTTCATCCAACCGCTGTTGCAGTCACGGCAAACGCACCTCCTCTTCAATCCGTTCAGCCGGACGACTCGGGGCGCGGTGTCGTTCCCACCGAACCGATAGACCTCACCTGCCTCTCGGTCGATGCCGAATGCCTGCGCTGCTGGACGGCTGAGAAAGTGCTCCGCACTGCGCTGGATGCTGCCGGAACGCTCGGCGAAGCAGAACATGCAGGATCGCGATTGGTTCACGGCACGAGTGTGCAGCAGGGCGCCGACAACGCTTGCTCGCGACAGCGCAATCGGCGGCGGATCAGTGCGCCCGGCTCGCGCCGTTATGACGCAGCCCGCCGCGCCGGACCGAAACGGTAGCGGCGCGGATCAGTGAGTACTGCAGCACACACCACTCCGGCAGCCGGACGGCGCCCGGCCTAGCGTCGCCGAATCCGCCGACGGTCCACTTGGTCACCGTCACGGCACGGGGCTCGGAACACAGCTTGTGACCGCGGCCGCCGCCGCGGCAGCGCTTCTGGATTCCTCGACTGCCGGTCAAGCTCCAGCGCGGCGTCAGTTGTCACGGTGGTTCAGGACTCGACAAGGATCGCCGTCGTCTCGGGGAGAACGGTGTCGTACTTCATTGCCTCGGCCAGCTCGTCGGATGGGTTCTCCAGCACAGCGAAGAGAACGTCGAGATCCGCGATGTCCATGACCAATCCGACCTTCGTGCGGTCCTGAGGGTTCACGAACGTCCGGATGTTGCTGGCGCCCAACGAGGGCAGGAGGTCCTCACGCTTCGGCGATGAGAGCCAGTGGTCGGTGTCGGTGACATCGTGGGTCACGATGATCGTGGGCATAACTCCTCCTTGCGCGGTGTGTTTCGAGATCGCCTGGGCGGCTATCTCCGGGGGAATCGAGGGCATCAACGCCTTGAGGCCCTCCAGGTCATCGATGTCGAATGTCAGGCGACAGCCGAGCTCGGGGGCAACCGGCCCTGAGCCGGCCTGTGCTACGCCGGAGCGCCTGTGGGGACGACGCCGAGCTGCTGCATGAGCGACAGCATGTCCGCGACACCCCAGTGCTCGCAGACCAGGCCGGCTCCGTCGAATCGCATGATGTCGATGAGCTCCACGTCGACGCCCGTACCGGCCGGCGGCACACCCATGAACTCACCCTGATGGGTCCCCGAGACCCTGACTCGGGCCACGGTCTTGTCCCCGTCGGCGATCAGATCCTCGACGTTCATCCGAAAGTCGGGAAAGGAGGTCAGCAACGCCCGGAAGAAGTCAAGCATCCCCTCCTTCGTGGTGGGAAAGCCCAGCCCGCCCTGATGCTCGACGTAGTCGTCCGCGACCAGGTCGCCGAACCTGGCGAGGTCGCCCGCGTTGATCAGCTCGTAGGTACTCCGCATCGTCGCAGCGTGGTCCACCGTGACACCCCTTTGTACGTGGTTGCAGCGTGCGTTGCTGCCTGCGATCGATTCTGTGAGCCGGGAGCGGCGAAGACATCACTCGATCGTGTGATGTACGACGGCGGCGAGCGCGACCCGGTTCGACACGCCCAGCTTGACGAACACGTGCCGGAGGTGAGTGTTGACGGTGTGCGGCGAGATGTAGAGCCGCCTGGCCACAGCACCGTTCGTGAGTCCCTCCGCCACCAGCCGCGACACCGCCTGCTCGGTCGTGGTCAGGCTCTCCCAGCCGGCCGCCGGGCGGTGCCTCGACCCGCGCGGGCCAGGCCGGACGCCGAGTGCGCGCAACCGCGCCCGGACGCGGCCTGCCCAGGCATCGGCACCCGCCTGCTCGTAGCGCTCCAGTGCCTCCGTCAGCAGCGCCGCCGACTCGTCGCGCCGCCCACCCTGGGCCAGCAGCCTCGCCGCGTCCTCGCACGCGCCGGCGTGCTCGACCAGGAGCGGCGCCTGACGGGCGAGCGAGACCGCCTCAAGCATCGGCTCGACCTCGCTGTCGACCATGCCCTGGCAGCGCAGCGCCAGGGCATGCACCGTCGGCACTGCCGGTGCCAGGGCTACGCCCTCTGCGACGGCGCCGGCCACCTCCGCCGCGACGTCACGATGACCCAGTGCCAGGCCCAGACGCACGAGGTCGGGCGCAAGACAGCGGTGGTAGAAACGGCTCTCCCGCGCCGCGTCGAACCGCCAGCACCGCAGGAGCAGGTCATAGGCAGCCTGATGATCGCCCTCGGCCGCCCTCAGCCCCGCCACCGCGAAGGCGAGGACTCCAGCGTTGTAGCTCAGCTGGTCGCCGTCCAGCGAGGCGGCGATTCCGGCGGTCAGCTCGCCAGCGGTCCGATGATCTCCCACGGCCGTCGCGATGATGGCCCTATAGGCGAGCGACTGAGACACCAGCAGTGGGTTGCCCTTCTCCAGCGCGGTCTGGCCGCCGGCGATCAGGCCGGGTACGGCGTCCTCCCACTCCCCGAGCGCGAAGGAGGCCTGGGCGTCGGCCATGAGCGTCTCGGAGAGCCACCACCCCGCGCCGAACTCGTCGTCGAGAGCAGACCGGTACGCCGCTCGCGCCTCGCCGACGAGGTCACAGTCGAACAGCGCCAGGCCGAGAAAGAACTTCGGTTGCAGCGGCAGCGACCTCGTGTCGGGCGAGTCCGCAGCCAGCACAGATGCCCGCCGTGCGTGGATTAGCGCTTCACCGAAGCGGCCCTGCCGGCCCACCGCCACCATCAACGCCGTCAGAGCCCACACCGTCATCGCCGGATCGCTCGCCTGCTCGGCGATGGCCAGTCCCTCACCCGCGGACGCTTCACCCGCCCTCGGGTCGCCCGTGTAGGTCAGGGCCCAGCTCTGCTGGGCCAGCATCAGCACCCGGTCGGAGGGCTGAAGCCGGGCAGAGCCGGCGAAGCTGGCCTGGACGACGGCGACCAGCTCGGCGGCGCGGTTCTGCAGAGCCAACGCACCGACAAGCGCCACGCGCAACGGTGTGTCCACCTCGGTGGCGTGCGGCCGCGCGAGCACCGCCTGTGCACGGTCAGACGCCTCGGCAGGCTGCCCGGCACGCAGCAGCGCCTGGACCAGCTCCGCCGACACCAGATCCGCCTCGCGATGACCGCGGGGCAGCAGCGCCTCCGCGCGGCGCGTGAGCTCAAGGGTGACCGACGGCGCCTGAGCCGACGCCTCACGAGCGGCGTCCCGCAACCAGGCAACCGCCTGCTCGTCACCCCGCTCCGCGCCGAGGATCAGATGATCCGCCACGTCCAGTCGATCAGCACCCCCGGCCATGAGCACGACCGCTGCCTCGCGGTGCAGAAGACGGCGGGCCGCGGGCGGCACGTGCTGGTAGATCGCGTCATGCACGAGCTGGTGCCGGAACACGACGCGTTCGTCAGCCTCGTCCAGGAGCTGAGCGTCGAACGCGTGGCTGAGCTGCCCGACCACCTCGGCCGGCGCTCGGCGGGTGACGGCTGCGACGTCGCGAAGTGAAACGGCATCGCCCAGAACAGCCGTGACCTGCAACAGTTCCAGCGTTGCCGGGGGCAGGTCGCGAAGGCGCCGAACCACAAGGTCACCCAGCGAGGCCGGCAGCTCCGAGCTCGTGACGTCGATGATGTCCCCGGTGCGGCGCAGCCGTCCTTCATCGACCAGTGAGCGCACCATGGCCACGGCCCACAGCGGGTTCCCACTGGCCTTGGTCAGCATCGCGGTCAGAGCGGGGCCAGGAGACGCCCCCAGCACGTCGCGGGCGAGCGCGGCCACCTCGTCGGGCGACAGCGGCTGGAGCTGCAGGGTGTGCGCGCCCCCGGCCGCTAGATCAGCGAGCAGCAGTTCCAGCCGAGCCGGCCGCGGCGAGGACCGGGCTGTCACCACGACAAGCAACGCCGCCAGGGGAAGCTGCCGTGCCACCGACAGGATCGTCAAAAGGCTTGCGCTGTCGGCCCAATGGATGTCCTCGGCCACCAGCAGCACCGGGCTCTCCGAGCACGTGCTGTCGACCAGGTCCACGATCTCCTCAACGACCCGGTACTGGATGTCGCCGGCGCCGGGCGCAGACATCCCCGGGCCCCGGCCGCCCAGCAGCTCGCCGATCGCAGCCCTGCGCGGGTCGGGCGAGCGCCGGCTCAGACTCAGAGCCGCCGCGACCACACCGAACGGTCGCGTGCGCTCGAAGGGATGCGCCTGGCCGCCGTACACAGCAACTCCACGAGAACGCGCGGCATCGACGACGCACTCCACTAGACGGGTCTTGCCGATGCCTGCTTCCCCCTCGATCACCAGCGCCGACCCCTGGCCCTCGCTGAGATCGCCCACGGCAGCCGCAGCCAGGGCAAGCTCGCCCTCCCGGCCGACTAGACCCCCCGGGGAAGACACGCTCAAAGGCTCCCCCACGCCAGTACCAGAGTCCAGCCGTCGAAGCGGGCGAGCATTCCGCAGCCGCGCGGCCACTCTGGGTCCACTGGAGTGCAGCGTCTTAGTGGGCGGAATGACGCTCGCTGCACCGGTTGCGACTGGGCAGCTTCATCGCACGGGGGCAACGCCCTGTCATCGGCAGATCCGTGCGTTCGCATTGGCCCTGGCGTTGCCCTGAAGGGCTTCACGGCCGACTAGTTCGCCGGCCTGGGTCGTGGCGAAGTGTCGGATATCAGGTGGCGGGCAAATTGGGGTCCGGTCACGCCGGAGGGTTCGTCGCGGCTCAGTCGTGGTGCAGCGTCGGGCCGTGGTCGGTCATCTTGACGGGCATCGGGTCGGTGATCGCGCCGACGAACTGCCCGTCGGGGCCCTTGTTGTGGAAGGCGAGCAGCTTCCAGACGCCGTCATGGTCTTTGATCAGTCGGCCGACGTAGAGCGAGTCGTCGCTTAGCGGCGCGGCCTTTTCGACGTCGTAGGGTCCGAGTGGATGGTCGGCTGTGACGGCCCACACGCCTCCGGTCGCTCCGGTTTGTTGTCGGCTCGCGGATAGCTCGCCACGTAGGCAGTTGAACAGCAGTACGGCACGGCCGTCGACGATCTCCAGTTGCAGGACCTCGAGTTGGCCGAATCCGGCGCCGGGCTGGCTGAGTGGTGGCTGCACCTCCCAGGCCAGCAGGTCGTGCGACCTGGCGTGCCCGACGACACCGCGGTCGTCGACCGGGCCGTGATTGGCGCGTGCGGTGATGAGCATGTGCCAGCCGTCGCCGTCGGGGTCGGCGAACACCCAGGGGTCGCGCCACGCTTCGTCGAACCAGGTGGAGTCGCCCCACCGTTCGTACCAGCGCGGGTCGGCCCGCACGAGCGGGTTGTCCTCGTGCTTGTGCCAGGTGAGCAGGTCGGTGGAGGTGGCTAGCGCGACGGTCTGGATCAGGCCGCCGTCGTCGCGGCTCGCGCCGGTGTAGAACATGTGCCATAGCCGGTCGGGTCCCTGGACGACCGATCCTGTCCATGTTGCGACGTCGTCGTAGGCCGGGGCGTCGCCGCGCACGAGCGCGTCGGGTACTCGCTGCCAGTTCCGCAGGTCGGTCGAGACCGCGTGCCCGACGGATGCCCGGAGGTGCCTCCGGTGGGGGTCGTGCAGGGCGCGGGACGCGTGCAGGAAGAACAGGTGGTACCGCTCGCCGTCGTCGGCGAACCAGAAGTCCCACACCCACGAGTCGGGAAGTGCGAGCATCAGCCCTTCACCCCTGCCGAGGCGATGCTGCTGATGAAGGCGCGCTGGAACGCGACGAACAGCACCAGCACCGGCACCGTGATCATCGACGCGTAGGCCATGATCTGGCCCCAGGAGACGTTGAGCTGGAAGAAGTACTGGATGCCTACCATCACCGGTCGCAGCTCCTCGGATTGCACCACCATCAGCGGCCACAGGTAGGAGTTCCATGCCGGCAGGAACGTCAGGATCGCCACCGTGGCGACGGCCGGCCCGGACAGCGGCATGACGACCCGTCGGTAGATCGCGAACCAGCCGGCGCCGTCCATCCTGGCGGCTTCGTCGAGCTCGATCGGGATGCTGCTGAAGTACTGGTAGAACAGGTAGATCGAGAACGCGTTGGCCAGGAATGGCAGGATCTGCACCTGGTAGGTGTCGAGCCAGCCTTCGGTCAGGGTCAACTGGAACCCGTGGAGCTCCAGCCAGGGCAGCTTGTTGACCCACCAGACCAGCGGCAGCGCGAAGGTCTCGAAGGGCACGATCAGGGTAGCGATGATGGCGGCGAGTACGACGCGTCGGCCGCGCCACCGCATCCGCGACAGCGCGAACGCTGCCATGCTGTTGATCACGATGCCCAGGGCGACGGTCACGGCTGAGATCACGATCGAGTTCAGCAGCATCCGTTCTGCGGGAACCCGCTCGAAGACGCCTCGGTAGTTGTCCCACGAGACGTCGCCGAGTGGCAGGAACGCCTTGTACGACGTGAGGTCGGCGAAGATCTGCGCGTCGGGTTTGAACGACGAGACGAGCATGAACACGATCGGGAACGCGAAGAAGGCCACCAGGAGTGTCCGCAGGACCTGCACCAGGAAGGCGTTGCGCTGCGGCCGCTGAGTTCCGACGGCTGTGGTTGTCATGTCAGGCCTCGTCTCTGGTCAGGAAGCGCTGGACACCGGAGACGAGCAGCACGAGTACGAAGAACACGAGCGAGACCGCCGCCGCGTAGCCGGTGGACTGCTGCTCGTAGCCGGTCCGGACGGCCATGAAGACCACCGTCGTCGTGCGGTCGAGCGGCCCGCCCTGGGTCATCACGCTGATCTGGGTGAACAGGCTCAGCGCCGCGATCGTGATGGTGATCAGGATGAAGGTGCGGGTCGCGCGCAGGCTCGGCCAGGTGATGTGGGTGAACGTCTTCCAGCCGGATGTCCGTCGAGCGCTGCTGCCTCGTAGAGCTCGGCAGGGATCGTCTGCAGGCCGGCCAGCCAGATGATCATGTGGAACCCGACCGCCTGCCAGACCGACATGAACATGATCGCGGGCATCGCCGTGGTGGGGTTGTTCAGCCAGTCGGTGCCCTGCCAGTTGTCGAACGTGACGGTCCGGATGACTTGGTTGAGCAGCCCGTCGGGCTCGTAGATGAACCGCCATAGCAGCGAGATGACGACCATCGAGGTGACCACGGGGATGAAGTAGACGGTTCGGTAGAAGTTCGTCCCGCGCACCTTGGTGTTGACGAGCAGGGCGAGCACCAGGGCGAGCCCGGCCTGCACCGGCACCACGACGACGGCGAAGTAGGCGGTGTTGCGCAGCGACGCCCAGAACAGGCTGTCGCCGAACAGCGTGATGAAGTTGTCGGCGCCGACGAACCGCGGCGGCCGCGGTGAGATCAGCCGGGCGTTGGTGAAGGCGAGGCCGAAGGCCAGGAGCACCGGTACCAGGAAGAAGACGACGAGCAGGATGACTGCGGGCGAGGCCATGGCGGCACCGACCAGGGTCTCGCGGAACCGCGCGGTTCGAGACCCGATGCCTCGGGCCGGGCCCGGAGCGAGTGTCGGGGCGAGGGGTTCGGGGGCGATGGTGATGGACATGGGGACTCCACTGGGTGGACCGGTGCCTGGCGGGGTCGTCGGAACCCGCCGGGCACCGGCGGACACGATCAGAACGCGTAGTTGCCGTTCGACTTGATGTTGTTGTCGATGTCGGAGGCGGCCTTGTCGAGGATCTTCTGGGCGTCGCCGCCGGCGAGGATGTCGGACGCGGCCTTCTGGAACGTCGAGGAGATGTACGGGTAGGCAGGCGTGACCGGTCGTACCTCGGCGAACCTCTGCGAGAGCTCGAGGAAGACCCGGTACTTGCCGCCGGGCGCGAAGTTCGGTACCGATGCGGCCGCGTCGGTGTTCGCCGGGATCAGGCCGAGCGCCTTGGCGTACTCCACGTAGTACGTCGGCTGCGCCGAGAACCTCAGGTACTCCCTGGCCCCGTCCTTGTCGCCGCAGGCCGACGACAGGCCCCACTGCCACGAGGCGCCACCGATCTTGGGTCCGTTGCCGAAGTCCGGCGGCGGGAGGAACACGACGTCGTTCCCGTACTTCTTGGTGACCGCGTCCGCGGCCCAGCTGCCGGTCCACATGATGGCGGTCTTGCCGTTGACGAAGTCGACGGTCGAGTCCTTGCCGGACTTCTGCTGCGCGTAGCCCTTGGTGACGGTGCCGCGGAACCAGGTCGCCCACTCGAGAGCCTCAGGCCCGTTCAGCACGCCCTCGGCGCTCTTGTAGTCCGTGCGGTTCACCAGGTCGCCGCCGAAGCTCTGCAGCAGCGGCGAGTATGCGTACGGGATCCACTCACCGGTGCCGGCGGTGCCGAGGTCGAGTGGGTACTTGAACTTCCCGCCGGCTTTGATTTTCGCCAGCGCCGCATCGAACTCCTCGCCGGTCCACGGCTCGTCGACAGTCGGGATCCGGATGCCGTTCGCGGTCAGCGCCGACTTGCGCGCGGTCAGGTTCATCGCGACGTCGTAGTGGCCGAACGAGTACACCTTGTCGTCGACCGTGCCGAGCGTGCTCGGCAGCTGCTTGGCGAAGACCTCGTCGGGAAGCTCGAGCGGTTCGAGGTAGCCTGCCCACGCCCAGTTCGGCACGTTCGGACCGTCGA
>Ga0209382_10011435_pt1 | contig 11020 bp, 5 predicted proteins | sample SoiMetdeltSBSDD5_FD_187599 | JGI IMG/M metagenome (GOLD analysis project Ga0209382, IMG submission 187599) | Bulk soil microbial communities from a Populus tree surrounding site in Tennessee, USA - Soil MetaG P. deltoides SBSDD5 (SPAdes) (version 2) | ecosystem: Environmental > Terrestrial >...
TCTCGCGCAGCCAGGTTGCGATCGCTTCGCAGTCCTTACGGACGGGCCGGTCGATGATCAGGTCAAAGGCCCACGCGTACTCGGTGTAGAACGGGCGCGGCGGATTGTCGGTCACATCAACCTCTAGGTCCGGGGTCCGGGGTCCGGGGTTCGGCGTTCGGAATTTGATTTGGTGAGTTACTGACTTCGTCACGAGACGCGGATCTCGCGGATGAGAAAGGAACTCTTGTCGTTCCCTGGTTCACGGGTTCAAGGTTCCCTGGTTCTTGGTTCGAAGGTGCGAACCATGAACCATGAACCAAGAACCGGGGAACCTTGAACCTGGAACCCGGGAACGACATAGAGATTCTGAAGCCGTCGTTTGCGCTGGGGTCTGTGCGGGCGCCTGGCAGCCTGGCGGAGCCAGGCTGGTGGCGAGGGGTCCGCGGGAAATCCGCACGCCCATCTTCTCTCGCCGGCGTGCGGATTTTCGCCGCGGCCCCCTCGTCACCCGCGCCGGCGGCGCGGCCAGGCCCCGAGCATCCACGTGATCCGCGCGATCCGCGTCTCGTTCCAACCGTCGTGCACGGTCGAGTCCCGGAACCTGGAAATCCCAGCAAATACGCAATTCACCACATTTTTGTCGCCATCCGTCCCAAAATGTTGGTTGACCGTCCCTGTCGTAAGTCATAGACTCCGCCCTACCTACCGCACGTTTGGCAACAACGCTTCGAGGGACGGACATCCGCCTGGATGTCTGGGGAGGAAGTGTATGTCGCGTTTGACTGGAGGCAGGTGGCGCGTAGTGTGCGTCGCCCTGCTCTGCGTCCTGGTGTCGTCAGCGGCCCTAGCGCAATCGACTGCGTCAATTTCCGGCGTGGTCAAGGACTCGGCGGGGGCTGTGCTTCCCGGCGTGTCCGTCTCGCTCAAAGATGAATCCGGTGGAGCGAGGGAAGTCGTCACCGACGCAGAGGGGCGCTACGTGTTCACAGCGCTCAGCGCCGGCACTTACGCCGTCACCGCCGCGCTCACTGGGTTCAAGACGGCGGAAGCGAAGGCTCTCCGCCTCGCCATCGGCCAGCCAATCGACATCCCGCTCACGCTCGAACTCGGCGCCATCGAGGAAACGGTCGTCGTGACGAGCAGTTCGGAACTTGTGAACACGCAGAACGGTACCGTTGCGGCGACGCTCAACTCGGACCAGTTGCTCCGCATGCCGACGCCGACCCGTAACGCGTTGAACGCGGTTGCGTTCCTGCCCGGCATCAACACGACCGGCACGAATCGCGACTCGACGATCAACGGCCTGCCGGAAAGTTTTCTCAGCATCACGCTCGACGGCGTGAGCAACAACGACAACTTCCTGCGCAACACCGACGGATTCTTCGCCTCCGTCACGCCGCGGCAGGATGCAGTCGAGGCGGTCTCAGTCACGCTCTCAGCCGCTGGCGCGCAGGTCGGTGGCGGCGCCGGTGCGGTGACGATGGCGTTCCAGACGCGGTCTGGCACCAACCAGTTCAGCGGCAGCGTCTACGAGTACTACCGGAATCCGAGCTTCAACACGAACTACGTCTTCAACGAGATCAACCATCAGGGCAAGAACGAGGTCAAGCTGAATCAGTTCGGTGCGCGCGCCGGCGGCCCGATCGTGATCCCCGGCCTCTACAACGGTCAGAACAAGGCCTTCTTCTTCGCCCACTACGAGCAGATTCGCTTCCCGAACAGCTTCACCCGAACCCGCACCGTCTACAATTCGCGCGTCTACGACGGCTGGTTCCGCTACCAGTTCGGCAATGAAGTGCGCGAGGTCAATCTCCTCGATCTGGCGGCCCGCAATGGCCAGCTCGCGACGAAGGACCCGATGATGACGAAGATCATGGGGATGATCGACGCGGCGACCAAGACGGGCGGCACGCGCGCCGCGCAAGCCGATCCGCTCTACGACAACTACGTGTGGCAGAGCCCGTCGGAGCTCTTCGAACATCAGCCAACCGTCCGCCTTGATTACAACCTCAGCGACGCCCATCGACTCACGGGCTCCTGGTCGTCGATCACGGCCAAACGGACGCCCGACTATTTGAACAACGCCGACCCGCGGTTCCCTGGCGCGCCAAACCAGCGCGACTTCAAGTCCACGCGCCCGTTGATGTCCATGTCGATGCGTTCGGTGTTCACCACGAACATGATCAACGAGGTGCGCGGCGGCTTGACCGCATACGCGAGCGGCTCGAACTTCGGCTACCCATCGGCCGAGACATCCCGCAACGATCCCAGCACGTTTTCCGATCAGGGTGGCTTCGCGATTGTCAGTGCGGGCAACACCACCGACTGGTTTACATCCAACACCCCGAGCTGGCGCAAGGCACCGACCTACAGCATCGAAGACACGCTCACGTGGAACAAGGGCGCCCACACGATCATGGCTGGGGCCAACTATCTGATCTCGAACGCATCGTCTGAGGGTCAAACGATGGTTCAGGGGATCACGCTCGGTTTCAACACGGACTTCGATCCGGCGATCGGGCTGTTTAACACGACCAACTTCCCGGGCGCATCGAGTGATCAGCTGGCCGCCGCACGCGCCACCTACGCCAACCTGACGGGCCGCGTGGCCACGGTCAGCAGCACGGCGGTTCTCCAGGCTGGCAGCGGCCAGTACGAGGAACTGGCTCCGACCCAGCTCGAGGGCGGCACGAAGGTATTCGGCTCGTTCATCCAGGACACGTGGAGGCTCAAGCCAAACATCACCTTGACCGGTGGCCTTCGCTACGACGTCACCACGCCGTTCGCACCGTTCTCGAGCGTCATGTCCGCCGTGACGATGGAGAGCATCTGCGGCCGGTCGGGCATGGGTGACGGCGGGACGTATAGCCGGTGCAACTTCCTGTCGCCCGGCTCACTCGGCGGCGTTGTCCCGCAGTACATCCAGTTCGAAAAGGGGACTGAGGGCTACGAGACGGACATGAACAACTTCGCGCCGTCGCTCGCGATTGCGTGGCGGCCGAATGCGCAATCCGGTTTCATGCGCACGTTGCTCGGCGATCCGGATCAGGCGACAGTCCGCGCGGGATATTCCATCGCCTACGACCGTCAGGGACTGACCCGATTCACGGACCTGTATGGCGGCAACCGCGGCGCATCGGTGTCGCTCAACCGAACCGCAAACACCGGGACGCCGACGCTAGTGCCGTCGGGCGAGTCGTGGCCCGTCCTGCTGTCGCAGACCAGCCGTCTCTATCCGTCGTCGTTCAACGCCGATCCGCGGTATCCGATTGCCCTGAATGCCAATCGAGCGGACAGCCTGAACGCGTTCGCGCCAGACATCGAGATCGCGCGCGTGCAGACGTGGACGATCGGCTTCGCGCGCGCCCTTTCGAAAGACATGGCCGTGGAGATCCGCTACGTTGGCAACCGCGGCAACGGCGAGTGGGGCGCGATCAACTACAACTCGATTCGCACGGAGAACCTCGCCGCGAACGGGTTCATGAACGAGTTCAAGCTGGCGATGGCCAACCTCGCGGCGAACAACGCCTCTGGCGTCGCGAATCGCGCCGGCTCCTTCGCGTACTTCGGTCAGGGTACCGGCACGAGCCCGCTGCCAATCTATCTCGCGTATCTGAATGGCCGGAGGGATGCTGACAACGTGGCCGCGTATGGGCTGAATGCGACCGGGGGCACGGTCAGCGCCGCCAACACCTGGGCCAACGCGACGATCGCTGGCCGGCTTGCCGGGCCGAACCCGAACCCAACCGGCTCCGCTGGCGATCTCGACGGGAACCTGACGCGGCGGAACCAGGCGCAGGCGCTCGGATACGCCACGAACTTCTTCGTGCTCAATCCTGACGCCAACGCTGTCAACGTCACCGACAGCGGTGCGTTCAGCAAGTACAACGCGCTGCAGCTCGAGCTGCGCCGGCGACTGTCGAAAGGCTTCTCGGCGAACGTGAACTATCAGTACGCGTTCGAGGGCGGATCGCAGTTCGATGGCTTCAGCTTCGGCCGCGCGTGGACCGACATCCCGGTCACCGATCAACCCACCGTCCGCCATGCGATCAAGTTCCAGACAGACTGGATGCTGCCGTTTGGCCGCGGTGAGCGGTTCGGCAGCAGCGTCAACGCGCTGACGGACGCGCTCATCGGCGGTTGGAGCGTCACGGCCGTCGGCCGGTTCCAGACGACTGTGCGAGACCTCGGCAACGTAAACCTGGTCGGCATGACCGTCGACGAGTTGCAGGACGTGTACAAGTTCTACCGCAAGCCGAACGCGGCCACTGGCATCGACGAGATCTGGATGTTGCCCGACGACATCATCCTCAACACCCGTCGCGCGTTCAGCACGAGCAACACGACCCTGAACGGCTACTCGTCCAGCCTCGGTGCGCCGGAAGGTCGCTATATCGCGCCAGCCAACTCGGCGACCTGTATCCAGATGCGGCCCGGCGATTGCGCGCCGCGCAGTGTCCTGCTCTTGTCGCCATGGTTCAACCGAGTCGACTTCGGCGTCGCGAAGCGCGTCGGCGTCGGCGGCACGAAGAACTTCGAAGTGCGGTTCGACTTGCTCAACCTGTTCGACACCCCGAACTTCACCCCGGTGAATAATCCCGGATCGGGCGAGAACATCTTCCGCACAACCAGCGCCTACACGGACGCGAGCAACACCTACGATCCGGGCGGGCGTATCGGCCAGTTGATGGTCAGGTTTAACTGGTAATCAGGATGGGCGCCAGCTGGCAGCCAACCACGCTGCCAGCTGGGCGCCTTCTTTCGCGACTCGCGGTTCGCTGCTCGCTGTCCGCGCTTCTCTCAAATGTTCTCGCCACGCCCCGCGCTGGTCGCTCTAGTTGTCGGAGTCGCGGCTGCGCAGATCGCGAGCGAACGACCGCTCGGCCCCACCGTTGATTTCATCGCGCTCGACTCTAGCGGCGCTCCTGTTGCCGACCTCCAATCCTCTGAAATAGAAATTCGGATCGCCGATCGGGTTCGCGTGGTTCGCGCGCTCCATCGGGTCTCGACTGCGCCAGCGCCACCTGCTGCTCCAACCGTCGCGAATGTACCGCCGCCGTACGGCACCAACGACCAGGTCGCGTCGGGTCGCCGCTTCGCGCTCGTCATCGATCAGGAATCTTTTATCGCAGGGCGAGAACAGCCGTTCCGGGATGCCATCGAAGGATTGCTGAAACAGTTGACGGCGTCTGATCGAACGATGGTTGCCGCGCTGCCGTTCGGTGGCGTGGTCACAAACTTCACGTCTGATATCGAGCGCGTGCGCTTGGCAGCAGGCCGCGTGACCGGCCAGGCGTCGCGGACCGAGTCCGGATCCGATCTCGCGTGCCGGACGCGACGGTTTCTGGAATCGCTCGAAGGATGGCTGCAGCAGCAGGAGGCTGGCACGTCACCGGTGACGGTCGTGCTCTTCACGGCGGGGCTGGCGGCTCCGCGGCGAGATGCGCCGATGGGCCTGATGCCCGGCATGTGCGAGCTCGAGGTCGATAAGTTCCGGCATGTCGCGGCGGCTGCGGGCGCGGCACGCGCGAACTTCTACGTGATGCAGCCCGCCGAAGTTGGTGTGGGAGCGTCGCTGCCGCGTTCGACGATTGGCGGCGTCGGAGATCGCGGGTCCGACAATCCGCTGGAAGGGATCGAGCATCTCACCGGCGTGACGGGAGGCACTCGCCTTCCTCTGGATGCGACCGGTACCGCTTCGCTGATCCGTGTGGCCAGGGAAAGCTCAGCGTACTACGTCGCCGAACTCGAGCCGGTGGCGAACGAAGTGGTCGGCCGCAATCGCCCGCTTGCCGTTCGTGTGAACCGCAAGGGCGTCACCGTTCGGGCCCGCCCGGAGATCAGGTTCGCCGAATCCCTTTCGACACGGAAGATTCGACTGAGTGTTCCGGAGCTGCTTGGGTCGTTCGATGCGTTCCCCGATCTGCGGCTGCGCATCGGCGGGTTCACCGCACGCGACGCGGAAGGCAAGCTGCGTCTCGGCATTCTCGTCGAGGCTGTTGATCAAACCGTGCCCCTTGAGTCCGTGGGCGCGCTTCTCATCGGTCCAGATGGACAAGTCATCGGCCGCTGGTTCGCGAGGAGCGCGGCCGATCGTCCCCTGCTTGGCGCGATTGCCGCGGACGCCGGGCCGTATCGCCTGCGGGTCGCTGCGGTCGATGCGGCTGGTCGCGCCGGCGTCGCCGAAGAGGACGTCGACGTTGAGGTCACTCGCGTCGGGCCACTGTCGCTCGGTTCGTTGATGCTGGGCGTCTCGCGCGAGGGCAGCACCGCGCCGCAGCTCGAGTTTCGCGCCGAGCCGACGGCAATCGCGTACTTCGACATTTACGGTGGGGTCGAGGGGTTGCCGCTGTCTGTTCGGCTCGAGATCGCCCGCAGCGTCGATGGACCCGCCGCGATCGCGCAGCCGCTCGTGCTCACGCGTGCCGACCAGACGCGCGTCGTCGCCAGCGGCACAGTGCCGATTGGCGCCTTGCCGCCTGGCGACTACGTCGTCCGCGGCATCGTGCGGCTGGAAAGCGGCGAGACCGGGCGCGTCATCCGCACGTTGAGAAAGCTGCCGAAATGAGAGTATGCAGAGATGGCGGAGACCGCAGAGTAAGAGCTCACGCAAAGATCGCAGAGGGCGTGAGTTCGCAGACGAACGGCCGGCCTGCCGCGCCGTAGGCGCGGGTGGGAGGAGAGCCGGGACTGTCTACACGTCCAGCGTGAGTCTGTGGACGTGTAGACAGTCCCGACTCTCCTCCCACTCAGCCTGGCGTTGCCAGGCTGCAGGCCGGCCTCTGCGGTCTCTCGCTCTCTGCGATCTCTGCGTGAGCTCTTACTCTGCGGTCTCCGCTCCCTCCGCGACGTCAGGCCATTGTCGGCCAGTGGCGTCCCACGTCCGGACGGTTGCTCAGCCTCTATTCGCTCTAAGCCGTTGATAGAGTGCGTCTCAGCAGGGCATACCCCTTGCTCGCAGCGCCACCTATGACGACGCTCCTCCGCGACGCACGATTTGGTCTCCGCCTGCTTCGACGAAATCCCGGGTTCACCGCGGTCGCGGTGCTCACGCTGGCGCTCGGCATCGCCGCAACGACAGCCATCTTCAGTGTTGTTTACGGTCTCTTCTTCGCGCCGCTCCCGTACCACAATGCGGATCGTCTGGTGATGGTGTGGGAATACGTGGACGGGAGTCGTGCCGGTGCGTCGCCGAAGGGCTACACGGAGTGGAAGCGTCAAGCGACGGTGTTTGCCGATATCAACGCCTGGGGCGGCGGGCCGGTCAACCTTGCAACCGTCGATCGTCCCGAGAACGTTATCGCGGGTGTCGCGACGCCCGGGTTCCTAGGAATGCTGGGGTACGGGCATCCACTCGCGCTCGGCCGAACGTTCACTGACGACGAGGGCGTGCTCGGACGTAACCGCGTTGTCATCCTCACGTATCAACTCTGGAAGGACCGCTTTGCGGGCGATCCAGGAATCATCGGACGTCAGGTGAACGTAGACGACGTGCCGCACACGGTTGTGGGCGTCCTTGGGCAGGGTCCAGCGGACCATCAACAAAACAAGATTTGGTTGCCGCTGGCCATGACCGAGGCCGAGGCGCTGTCCGACAACCGTTCATTGCTGGTGATGGCTCATCTCAAGGATGGCGTTAGCGTTGATGAGGCCAATGCGAGCATGAGTACGCTTTCCGCGCGCCTCGAGCAAGAGCGTTCCCGGCCGCGCACCGGCTGGAGTGTCCAGGTACAAGAGTTTCGCAACAACTTCGTTCGCGACAGCACGAAGCAGGGGATCTGGCTGCTGCTCGGGGCGGTAATGTTTCTCCTCATGATCGCGTGCGCTAACGTCGCAAACCTGCTGCTCGCGCGCGGCACCACGCGTCATCGCGAGCTGGCGATTCGCGCGGCGATAGGCGCGACGCGGGCGGCCGTCATTCGGCAACTGCTCATCGAAAGTTTGCTGCTTGCACTTGGCGGCGGCTTGTTTGGCACGTTGATGGCGCTGACGATCGTCGACGCGATCAAAGTGTTGATGCCGCCGTTCACGCTTCCATCCGAGACCGAGATCACGTTGAGCATTCCTGTGCTTCTGTTTGCGCTGGTTGCCTGCACGCTGACCGGTGTCATTGCGGGGCTGGCGCCGGCGTGGCAGGCCTCGCGAACGAGCGCTGCCGAAACGATGAAAGAAGGCGCGCGCACCGTGGGCGATCGGCGGTTCGGACTGCGGCGCGCGTTGGTGGTGCTGGAATTCGCGCTGGCGCTGACGCTGCTGGCCGGCGGCGGCATGGCGGTCCATGCGCTCGTCCGCATCATGAACGTTGATCTCGGATTTCGCGCCGATCACCTGACGACGTTCACCGTTCCAGTGCCGCGCGGACGCTTCACTGGGCCGGAGCCGGCGTTGCTCTTCTACCAGTCACTGTCCGAACGGATCAGCGCGCTGCCTGGCGTGGCCTCGGCGTCTGTTTCCACCGGCATGCCTGTCCGCGGAGTGCAGTTCGGGCGCAGCTTTGCGCTCGTCGGCGAGCGAATTCCTGAGCCACAGATGTGGCCAGGAACGGGCGTCAATATGGTCACGCCGTCGTACCACTTGACGTTCGGAATTCCAATACTCCGCGGGCGCACCTTTACCAATACTGATGTTGCCGGAGGCAAGCTCGTAGTCATCGTCAACGAAACCTTTGCCACCAGGTTTTTGGCCGGGCGAGATCCGATCGGGCAGCGGCTACTGATGTCGCCCTTCAGGGTCGGGGCCGCACCTGGTTCAACTCCGCCGGTCGAATGGGAGATCGTCGGCGTGCAGGCAGATACGGCCAATGATGGTCCGGGCCGGCCGGGTTTTCCCGAAGTTCTCCTGCCATTCGCACAGAATCCATGGCCAACCGCGACGGTGGCGGTGAGGACGCTAGGCGGCGTGCCGGCGCCGCACGCAGCCATGGTCAACGTTCTCCGGACCGTCGATCCAACACTGCCGATGACGGATGTCGAGACGATCGAGCAGACGCTCAGCGAGTCGACCGCCGCGGACCGTTTCTACACGGTGTTCTTCGCGGCGTTTGCCGGCCTGGCGCTCCTGCTGGCGACGGTCGGCATCTACGGCGTCATGTCGTTTGGCGTCGCGCAGCGTACCCACGAGATCGGGCTGCGCATCGCGCTCGGCGGAGGGCCGAAGCAGGTGCTCGGGCAGGTTATCCGAGAGGGGATGCTGACGGCGCTCGCGGGCACGGCGCTCGGCGCTCTTGGCGCCATTTTCATCGGCCGGTTGTTGGAAGGGGCAGTGTACGGCGTTGAAACCGCGAATCCGATCACGTTTGCGATCGTCGCCGTCACGCTGTTGCTCGCCGCGTTGCTGGCGTCCGTCGTTCCGGCGCGCCGCGCGGCCGCCGTCGATCCGATGGTTGCGCTGCGTCAGGACTGACGTTCGGTTACGCGCAGCTGCAGCGCTCCTCGATGTCGATCCGGTAGGGATAGTCCTCGAAGCTGTGTTTCGACGCCTTCGGTCCACGCACGGTGACAGCGGTGCGGTAAACCCGGACGCCGTTTTCCGGGTTGGCAGTGAAGTCAATCACGCGGCCGCGCTTCATCACGAGGAGCAGTCCATATTCGTCGCCCATCGCCATGAACTGATCGTTCCCACCTTTGTACTGGCTTACGGTCGCCACATCTCTCAACGTCGCCGCAGTCGTCGCCACGTCGTCGACGACCAGACCAATCTCGCTGGCGTACAGAATGTCCGCCCAACTGAACGGAGCAATATCGCCGTTTTTCAGATCGTGCCGCGCGATGTACTCGACAACGTCCCCCGACGAGCTCACTGCCGCTGACGAACGTGATGCGGGTTTCACCGGCTTCAACCGTGAACCTGTCGTCTCGCTCCTCCGGGATAGCCAAATCGAGCGTCTTTCCGTAGAACGCTTTCATCGCGCTCAGTGGAGCGCCCGATTGGAGTTCCAGCGAGAGTAGGCGTGGCCGAGCCGGCACGGTCGGCAGGGGTTGGGTCTGGTTCGCGATGGACGGCACGTCGTGCATCGCAAAGAACGCTGCAGTCGCGGCTGCGGAGCCGAGAAAGTGACGCCGATCGATTGCCATGATTACTCCAGCGTTGTGTGTTGAAGATCTTACTTCATCCGGTTGTACTTCTTCAGCGCGGCAACCACGCGATCGCCTGGCAGGTTGAACACGCGGATGCCATCGACGCCGGTCATGGTTTGTGCCGCAAGCATTGCGTTCACCACTGCTTCTTCCGTGGCCTCGATCGTCGCCTGAAACAACGGATCGATCCTTTCATTCGGCAGCATGGTCAATGCCGGCGTGCCGTCGGGCTTTGCGGCGCCGCTGTTGGCGGTCGAGAAGGCGAGAAACAAGTCGCCTGACGAATTCCCGGCGAAGCTGCCCAGTCGGCCCATTCCGAGGCTTACGCGTCGCGCGATGCGCTCCAACTGATGCGGCAGGAGCGGAGCGTCCGTGGCCACGATGACGATGATCGATCCGCGACCCTCATGATCGGCCACATCACTGTTGTCAGCAACGCCGCCTCCGCTTGCCGGACACGATGGAATACGTGACGTCCACGACCGGCTCAATGGTTGTGACAGCATCGTGCACGTGCCGAGGCCGTTGATCTCCGGGCGAATAGGCACGCCAAGGATTCTGAGGTCGCCGCCGTAATTGCACTGCACCAGCACACCAACCGTGTACGGGGCCTGCGCCATCGTCAGCGCTCGAGACGCTGTGCCGATGCCGCCCTTGAACCCATTGCAGCCCATTCCGGTGCCGCCGCCGACCGCACCCTCCACGACCGGGCCAGGCGCCGCGCGATCGAGTGCGTCGAACGCGTGCGTCGGCTTCACATGTTCGCCGTTCGCATCATTCAGGAAATCGAACGTCTCGGCGACGATCGGATACGTGAAGACGAACTGACGCCCGTGTTTCAATTGCCACTGGATCGCCGCGTCGCGCACGGTGCCGACGCTGTGCGTGCCGGTCAACAGGATGGGCCCCTCGAGAAAGCCTGACTCCTTGATCCAATTGATGCCGGTCATGTCGCCGTTGCC
>Ga0209382_10011436_pt1 | contig 11020 bp, 9 predicted proteins | sample SoiMetdeltSBSDD5_FD_187599 | JGI IMG/M metagenome (GOLD analysis project Ga0209382, IMG submission 187599) | Bulk soil microbial communities from a Populus tree surrounding site in Tennessee, USA - Soil MetaG P. deltoides SBSDD5 (SPAdes) (version 2) | ecosystem: Environmental > Terrestrial >...
CGCCCGGCCAGCATTTCATAAAGCATCACGCCCAATGAAAAGATGTCCGTCCGATGATCCACCTTCACACCGCGAGCCTGCTCCGGCGACATATAACTCGCCGTCCCCATCACGGCGCCTGCGGCGGTAAGAGACGGGGGGGCGAGAGAGCGGGAGAGCGGGGGAGCGGGAGAATGGGAGACAGAGAGACTCTCGTAGGCCTCTCCTTCTCTCCCGCTCCCCCGCTCTCCCACTCTCTCGCTCTCCGTCCCTCTGTCCGCCCGGAGCTTCGCCAGTCCGAAGTCGAGCACTTTGACCAGACCGTCTTTGCGCGCCATGACGTTCTCCGGCTTGATGTCGCGATGAGTGATTCCGGCCTCATGCGCGGCCTGCAGCGCGGCGGCCACCTGAGATGCGATTTCCAGCGCCTCGGTCAGACCGATCCGCCGCCGCAAGCGTTGGCGCAATGTCTCCCCCTCGACGTATTCAGTGACGATAAAGCGTCGCCCTTCGACTTCGCCGATCTCATAGATCGTGACGATGTTCGGGTGGTTGAGCGATGAAGCTGCGCGCGCTTCCTGTTCGAAGCGCCGCACGCGTTCGGGCTGACTCGTGAACTCGGCGGGCAGCAGTTTGACGGCGGCCTTGCGGCCCAATCGCGTGTCGCGCGCGAGCCAGACTTCGCCCATCCCGCCGCGCCCCAGCGGCGACAGGATTCGATAAGCGCCTACTTGCGACGGCGCGTTTGCCGGGGGATGAGATTGGGAGAATGCCTCGTCGGCCCATTCGCGGGCCGCGACTTCGAGGACTGGCGATTCAATGAAACTGGCGGGCTGGCCGTCGTAATTGAGCAGCGACGCGACCTCCCGTCGCAACTCTTCATCGCCGGCGCAGGCTTCGGCCAGGAACGCCGCGCGCGTCGCCGTCTCGCGCTCTAAAGCCGCGTGGTAAATATTTTCGACCTGTTTCCAACGTTCAGACATCGGATTTTCCTCCGCGCAGTCTGCGCAACAACCACGACCGGGCCAATCGCCAGTCGCGATGAACAGTCTCGGCCGAGACGCCGAGCGCCTCGGCCGTCTCTTCCACACTCAGCCCGCCGAAGAAGCGCAACTCGACCACCTGGCTTTTGCGCGGGTCGATTTGCGCGAGCGCCTCGAGCGCCTCATCGAGCGCGAGCAACCCCTCGTCGTGTTGTTTGCCGACCGCCATCGCCTCATCGAACGACACCCGCCGCGCGGCGCCGCCTCGCTTGCGGCTGCCGCGCTCGCGCGCGAGGTCTACCAACACCTGACGCATCACTCGCGCCGCCGCAGCGAAGAAATGAGCGCGGTTTTCCAACCTGACCCGATCGGCGTCGATCAGCCGCAGATAGGCTTCGTGAATGAGCGCGGTGGTTTGCATACTCTGGCCAGCGCGCTCGCGGCGCATATAGCTCTTCGCCAACTGGCGAAGCTCGGCGTAGACCAGCGGCACAAGGCGGTCGAGCGCCGCCCTGTCACCCTCGCTCCAGGCCAGCAGCAATTGGGTGACTTCGTGTAAGTTCGGCTCCGGCATAGTGTATTTTGCACAATCTTTAAAACGATCATTTTAGTGTCGGCGATAGAGTCGGCGGGGCATTTTTTGTGAGCCGCTGCGCGAAAACAGAAAAATGCGTGACATGAAAATCGGACGGATCAAGTTCCGTGGATATTTTCCTGTCGCTTGCAAGCCGATCCGGCGCCGCGAAAAATAATTTCGCGGAGGTTGCAGGTTTCCTCCCCGATTTCCGCATGAGGCTGTGAGGCGCGATGAAGAGATTGCGCCGGTGAAGCTGCTGGCGTTTGCCGTCGCTGGTTCGTCAGCAGCTTCATTTTATTTCATGGCTTTTGAGCGGAGCAATAATCAGTACAGCGAGCGGTAGCGAGCGCGCCTCTATCAAAAAGCCCTCTTAGAGGCGACGCTCGCCACCGCCCGCGGTACTGATTCAGGGGAGGGATACTAATGAAGCGCGGAAGCGTCCTGACAATTTTCATCATCCTTCAGTCAATCTTCTGTTGTCTGGCGACGGCGCATGCCCAGAACTCGCGCGCCGCGACGGCTGCCTCTTATCTCGACCGCGGCGCCGCGTGGATTTCAAAAGGAGAGCTGGATCGGGCGATCGCCGATTTCGATCTCGCCATCGCCTCCGACCCGACTTTGGCCGTGGCGTTTTACAACCGCGGCTCGGCTCGGAGTCAGAAACGAGACCTCGAAGGCGCGCTCGCCGACTACGACCGCGCGATCCAACTCGATCCTCGTCTCGCTGAGGCCTGGGCCAATCGCGGCGGGATTCGTTATATCGCGGGCGATTTATACGGGGCGATCAGCGACAGTTCACGCGCCATCGAACTCAACCCGCGAATGGCGCTGGCCTGGAACAATCGCGGCCTGGCGCGGATGGACAAAGGAGAACTGGCGGGCGCGGTAGCCGACTTCGACCGTTCCATCAAGCTCGATCCTAAACGCGCAGAGACCTACTACAATCGCGGTACCGCGCGCTATCGCCTTGAAGATTTCGATGGCGCCATCGGTGATCGCACGCAAGCCATCAAGCTCAAGCCTGACTTCGCCGCGGCCTGGGGTGACCGTGGCGCGGCGCTGCTGGCCAAGGGCGATACTGAGGGCGCGCTGGCTGATTACAATCGCGCCATCGAATTGAATCCCACATCGGCGATCGGTTACTTCAATCGCTCGCTTGTCTGGCGCGTGCGAGGCGATCTGGCGCGGGCCATCGCCGATTGCGATCAGGCGATTGCGCTCGACCCGAGCTTCGCCGACGCTTATTGCAAGCGGGGTCTGACGCGGTTGCGGTAAGGCGAAGAGTTCGCGGCGCAGCGCGATTTCAAGTGATGTTTAGACCCCCGCCCTTCTGGCTTTGATCATTGTTTCAGCCACCAGACAGAAAATGCGAGACAGAAAAATGAAGAATGGGACTGATCTTCTTCATTTTTCTGTCTCGCATTTTTCCGTCTGGTTGGTCTCGGCGCCCGAAACGACGGCGGAACCGGCCCTCCTGCTACCGCGTACAGTGTTGTATTACTGGCGTAGTGTTCAACGTCCATTAAAAGCCAATGTGGTCAGCGCCGAATTAACGTGGTACGCGGTAATTGTATGGAACTCATCATCAATGACCTGCCGGAACACGGCGTCGTGATTCACGGGCCGGAAAGCCCTGGCTTCAGGGAGAGGCTCCTGGCGCTCATGGCGCGCTTCGCTGTCCCCCTGATGATCGATGACGATGCGCTGCGTTACTCCTTCATCGTCGAGAACAAGTCGCCGCAAGACATCATCAAAATATCGTTAACCTTGGGCCCCTATCCGATAGAAAGCAGGACGCCCTTTTCCCAGGGGGGCGGGATTTCCAACGATCTGGGGCTCATAACCCAGTCGAGTATTCGGATTCCAACAGGCGGGCAATGTCCATGGAACTTCCTGGACGGCTATGGGTTCCTGGCGCAGAAGATACTTTCCCCTACAGGAGGGGACAGCCGAAGAGAGAATCGAGATCATAGGAAGAGGCGGCTCGCGGCAGGCGACAAGTGGTCGGTTGATATCGACTATGTGATATTTGGCGACGGCGTCTTCGTCGGCCCGGACAATCACATGCAGTTCGACCAGATCGATGCGAGTAACAGAGCCTCGAGGGATATGATCGCCGAGTTGAATAGAAAGCTCGACATTGGCGAGGATGTCTTCGCGTACGTCGAGCAGTGCGCCTCGATCACCGGGGGGCAAATCAATGCCCTCTACATCGACCCGCGCTTGAATGAACCAAGCCCGGAGCTCTTACAGACATGGGGAAAAAAAAGGGCGGCCGAGTTTGTCGCCACATTCTGGCAGCGTTCCGGCAAGCAGAGGACCGTCGAGTGGATCCGGGAAAGAGCCAAATCTCAGATTCCGCTACCCAAGCGAGTCGGTCCGGACACTACCCAGAGGGACAAAAGGATTGAAGAGTGGGTCAGAGCAATAAGTGACTTTATCGCCGAGTTGAATCAAATACTCGACGACGGCGAGGACATCTTCGCGCACATCGAACGCAACGCCTCAATGACTAGGGAACAAATCGAGGCGCTCCACCCCGAAGCGCGCGTGCGCTACCCTTACGTTGAGATCACTTATGCGATGTCGAAAAAAGCATCGGCGATGGCTATCATCAAGCGCCGGGAGAGATTAGGCGATCCGGCGACTATCGAATGGATCCGGGAAAGCGCAAAATCTCAAATTCCGCTGGTCAGGCGTTAGGGAATGCCTGCCGCCTATTGATGCGAGGAATTCATGCGCCATCTCTTACTGATTTTTCTGCTTCTGTTCAGCGCCTCATCCGCCGAGACACAATCAACGCCACAATACGACCTGGTCATTTACGGGGGCGCTGCCGCGGCGGTCACGGCGGCGGTACAGGCAAAAGGGATGGGCAAAACGGTCATCATCGTCTCGCCAGACAAGCATCTGGGCGGCCTCTCCAGCGGCGGTCTGGGTTTCACTGACATTGGCGACAAAGCGGTCATCGGCGGTCTGGCGCGCGAGTTTTACCGCCGCGTCTGGAAGCATTATGACCGACCCGCGGCCTGGCGGTGGGAGAAGCGCGAGGAGTATGGCGATAAGGGGCAGGGCACGCCGGCGATTGACGGAGAGCAGCGCACGATGTGGATCTTCGAGCCGCACGTCGCAGAAGAGGTTTTTGAAGAGCTGATCAGGGAATACAAGATTCCCGTCCATCGCAACGAATGGCTCGACCGCAAGAATGGCGTGAAGAAGAACGGCGCCCGCCTGACCTCGATCACGACGCTCAGCGGCAAACGTTACGCCGGCAAAATGTTCATCGACGCGACCTACGAGGGCGACTTGATGGCTGCTGCGGGCGTTGATTACCACGTGGGACGCGAGGCGATGAGCGTTTACGGCGAGAAATGGAACGGCGTGCAGACGGGCGTGTTGCACCACCGCCATCATTTCGGCGCGGTGAAAGAGAAGATCAGCCCGTATGTCGTTCCCGGCGATCCCCGGGGCGGCGTATTGCCGCGTATCAGCTCAGAGCCGCCGGGCGATTACGGCCAGGGCGACAAGAAAGTGCAGGCATATTGCTTCCGCATGTGCCTAACCGATCACCCCGACAATCGGGTTCCATTTCCCAAACCTGCCGGTTATGATCCAAAACAATATGAACTGCTCGTTCGGATCTTCGACGCCGGCTGGCGCGAAACTTTTCAGAAATTCGACCGTATTCCAAATCGCAAGACCGACACCAACAATCACGGTCCGATGAGCACGGACAACATCGGGTACAACTACGATTACCCGGAGGCGTCTTATGAACGACGACGCGAGATCATCCGCGAGCATGAGACCTATCAGAAGGGCTGGCTCTATTTCATCGCCAACGACTCGCGCGTGCCCGAAGATGTGAAGACGGAGATGCGCCGATGGGGGCTGACCAGGGATGAATTCAAGGATAACGGCAATTGGCCGCATCAGATCTATGTTCGTGAAGCGCGCCGCATGATCGGTTTGTACGTCATGACCGAACACGAATTGCTCAAACGGTGTCCCACGCCCGATTCAGTCGGGATGGGTTCGTATGGTATCGATTCGCACAACATCCAGCGTTACATCACGCCGTAAGGTTACGTGCAAAACGAAGGCGACATCGGCGTCTCGACCAACGGGCCGTATCAAATCGCCTACGGCTCGCTCACGCCGAAAAAAGGGCAGGCCGACAACCTGCTCGTGCCGGTGTGTGTGTCAAGTTCGCACATCGCATTCGGCAGCATCCGTATGGAGCCGATCTTTATGATTCTGGGACAGTCCGCCGCTACAGCCGCGGCGCTGGCGATTGACGGCGGCGCTGCCGTGCAGGACGTGCCTTATGCCAAACTGCGCGAGCGTTTATTGAAGGACAGGCAAATCCTCGAATTTGCGACTGCGGTGAAGGGGAAATGAACATCGAAACAAGCAAGATTGGGATAGCAGGAACCACGGATTTAGACGGATGCTACGGATTGTCATGGATCATCCGCGTTGATCCGTCGGATCCGTGAAAATCCGCGGTTCCTGCCGTCCTAATTCGGACTCGCTCACTTCTTTGAATACTCTTTCTTCGCTTCAATCATTGGGGACAAGTCAGGATCAGCCTCCTCCCACACCGCAAAGAAATCTTCGTAGGCCTTACGGCTCTGCGCCGTGTCGCCCGTGAGCGCCGCCCCGCGCGCCAGGCCCAGATGCGCGAGTGAGTACAACGGCGAGAGCGGCGCGTCATCGTTTTCTTTTTCGTGATAGGATTGATACGCCGCAAGAGGAGGGCCAACAAGAGAATTCCGACAATGTGAGCCTACAGTGGCTAAGACGACATCGTCATCGCCCTCAACCGCCGACCGGTTTAAAACACGTGGAGCGCGCCGAGACAAATGAAGGCCGTGTTACACGATTCGAGAGAAACATGAAACCCTTTTTGGCCACGTTCTTTACGCTTTTTATCTTCTTATCCTGGCCCGCTGCCGCCGATGCGCAAACCATCCCTTCCGCATCAGATGATGAACAGGATTTTGTCGTTCCGGCCAGACCGACATTCTCCAATCCGGCGGAATTTCAGAGACCGGGAGTGTTGCAACTGGAGTATGGATATAACGCTAACTTCCACGCGCCAGGAGTCAGTGTATCGCAAGACACTCCCCTCGCGCTGCGATTCGCCGCAAGCAGCCGATTTCTTCTGGAACTCGATAGCGATCTTGTAATTTCACAGAGCGCGCCAGGAGGTATGAAGGCAACCGGCTTCGGCGATATGCAGCTCGGTATACAGGGTGTGCTGGAGCATGAGAAGGAGCGCAGGCCCGGGGTCGCTGTCGCTTACTATGTCAAGTTACCGACGGCAAGTAGCTCGAAGGGGCTGGGCACAGGACGGGTGGATCACAATTTTGTCGCGCTCGTCAGTAAGAAGTTCGGTCAAACCGTCGTCGATTTCAACGCCATTTATCTACTGGCTGGTAGCGCGATCGAGCGCGGGCGCGCTTCGAGCGCACAGGGCGCGCTCGCCTTTTCTCATAACCTTAGCAGGCGGGCCGGCATCCAGGGCGAGGTCAGCGGCTTCAGTCGTAATGACCTCCAGCCTGGCGCGGTTTTCGGACTCGGCGTAGTCACCTATCAAGTCAATCGACGGCTGGTGTTTGATGGTGGCGCGCGCTTCGGGGTCACTCATGACGCTCCACGAGCGGGCCTGGTGGCCGGTTTGACCGTTGGCGTTTCAGACCTGTACAGGAAAAACAAGAAATAATCCCGACGACGGATCGCCCCATTGTCGCATCGGAATCCGAATCGTAAACTTCTTGTATGACGCTAGACGAGAAGTTACAGAATCTTCCAACCGTCCCCGGCTGTTACCTTCACAAGAACGCGAAGGGCGAGATCATCTATGTCGGCAAGGCGAAGAATCTGCGCAGCCGGGTCCGCCAGTATTTCCAGAACTCGCGCGCGATGGACGCCAAGACGCTGGAGCTGGTGGCGCGCATTGTTGACTTCGAGTTCATCGTCACCGACACCGAAGCCGAGGCCCTGATCCTCGAATCGAACCTGGTCAAGCGCCACAAGCCGCGCTACAACGTGATGCTCAAGGATGACAAGGCCTACCCGCATCTGAAGCTCACGATTAATGAAGAATTCCCGCGCATTTTCAAGACGCGCAGAGTCGAGAAGGACGGCGCGCTCTATTACGGCCCTTACCTGCCCGCGTCGCTGGCCGACAAGACTGTCTCGCTCATCAACCGCGAGTTCCAACTGCGCACGTGTTCGGATGAGGTTTATGACATCTACAGGCGCGCCGGGCGGCCCTGCATGGAATACCAGATCAAACGTTGCATGGGGCCTTGCCAGAGGGATTTGTGTAAGCCGGAGCACTACCGCGAAGCGGTTGAGGATGTGAAGAAGCTGCTCGAAGGCAAGGACAAGGAACTGGCCGATGAACTGGAGGCGCGAATGTTGAAGGCTTCTGAAGAGCTGCGGTTCGAGCAGGCGGCGAAATACCGCGATCTGCTCAAGACCGTTCGCGCGCTCGGCGAGCATCAGAAGATGATGGGGATGCTCGATCTCGACATCGATATTTTCGGTTATTACCGCGAGGGGCATCAGTTGTCGCTTCACTTGTTCACGATGCGCGAGGGGCGCGTCGTCGGGCGGCGCGAATTTTATTGGGAGGACATCCCGGTCGAAGGCTTCAATCCGTCCGAATTCCTGGGGACGGTGCTCGAGCAGTATTACACCATCGGCAATTACGTGCCGCTGGAGATTCACGTGCCGGTCGATTGGGAGAGCCGCGAGGCGCTCGAAGAGGTGCTCGGCGAAAAGCGCGGGCGGCGCGTGCAAATACTCGACCCGCAGAGGGGCAAGAAGCGCGAGATGATCGACCTGGTCGAGAAGAACGCCAAGCTCGGCTTCGATCAGCGCTTCCGCGTAATCAAGCCCGATTGGTCGAAGGTCCTGGCCGAATTGCAGGAGACGCTGGGGCTGCCGTCTTACCCGCATCGGATTGAATCGTTCGACATCTCGAACATTCAGGGCGCCGAGAACGTCGCCGGGATGGTCGTTTGCGAAGACGGCGAGATGAAGAAGTCGGACTACCGCAAGTTCATCATCAAGACGGTCGAGGGCGCGGACGATTTCGCCTCGATGCGCGAGGCCGTCTACCGGCGCTATTCGCGTTTGTTGAAAGAGGAGAAACAACTGCCTGACCTGATCTTCATTGACGGCGGCAAAGGACAACTGTCGTCAGCCGCCGCCGCGCTGCACGAATTGGGACTGGCCGACCTGCCGATAGCCGGCATCGTCAAACCGCGCGGACGGCACGAAGAGATCAGCCATCTGCTCATCAAGGGCAGGGAAGACGAGCCGATCTTTCTGGAAAAGACATCGCCCGTGATGCGGCTGGTCAGGATCATCCGCGACGAGACCCACCGCTTCGCCATCAGCTTCCACCGCCAGCGGCGCGCGACGCGGGACTTCACCTCCGAGCTGACCTCGATTCCCGGCGTCGGCGAGAAATTGAAAGAGCGGTTGCTGCGGAATTTCGGGAGCTTGAAGCGCGTGTCGGAGGCGACGGTCGCCGAGTTGAGGCCCTTCGTTGGCCAGAAGCAGGCCGAGATGATCGTCGAACATTTCAGGGAGAGAAAGAAAGCCGAAGCCTCAGGGGAAAACGCCGCAACACCGGAATAATATGCGCCCTGGCCTCAAGCGGATATTTTGAGGCGGTCTCATTTTCCATTTTCCATTTAAAACGCTTTTCACATCGGTGTACGGGTTGATGGAACGCGGATAACGCGGATAGAGCGGATTGACGCCGATCTTCTCTGATTTTATCCGCGACGATCCGCGTCTGCGTCATCCGCGTTCTATTGACGCGTTCTTTGTTGCGAACATCACTTGATGATCCCGCATACACGATTGAAAGCCTACATAGGTTTGTCATTTGTTATTGCCGGAACCGATGACAAATGACGAATGTAATGTAGAAAATGAAAAATGAAAGATAAGCCCCCTCTAGCCTCAGCCGCGTCGCTGTGGCAAGATCAGAGTCGTGAAGCAGGAGACAGTGTCGGATGATGTAAGGGGCGCAGCGGCCGTCGAAGAAGCGACTGAACCCGTCTTCGGCGGGACTTTCCGCGCGCTTCGCTACCCAAACTATCGCCTCATCTGGATAGGCTTTTTCCTTTCAAACATCGGAACGTGGATGCAAACGGTCGCGCAGGGTTGGTTAGTGCGCGAATTAACGGCTTCAACTGCGCTGATCGGATTCGTCTCGTTCGCCAGCTCATTCCCGCAGATCGCCTTCTCGCTCTTCGGCGGCGTCTACGCCGACCTGTTCAATCGCCGCAAACTACTGATCGGCACGCAATCGGTCCACATGTTCAACGCCGCCGCCTTGGGCGCGCTGGTCATGCTGCGCGACTGGAAGTTATGGGTGGGATTGTCGCTCTGGCATGTGATCGCCGTCACTTTCATCAGCGGACTTTCGTCCACGCTGGCCACGCCGGCGTTCCAGGCGCTAATGCTCGACCTGGTCAGGCGCGAGGATTTGCCGAGCGCGGTCGCGCTCAATTCCGCGCAATTCAACCTGTCGCGCATCATCGGGCCCACGATCGGCGGATTGTTGTTCGGCGTCATCGGGATCGCGGGCTGTTATTTCATGAACAGCGCCAGCTTTCTGGCGGTGATCGCGGCGCTGTGGTTGTTGCGTACGCCTCCGTGGCGCGCGCCGGACGGTTTCAACGGGCGCGAGATGTGGCGGCAGTTGGTCGCCGGCGTCCGCTACGTCCGCACGCGGCCCCGCGTGCAAGCTTTGCTCGGCGTCGCCACGGTGATCAGCCTCTGCGGGTTGCCATTCTTAATCTTCCTGCCGGTCTTCGCCCGCGACGTTTTGAATCGTGAGGCGGAAGGGCTGGCGCGGCTGTGGGCGGCGATGGGCGCCGGGGCGCTCCTGAGCGCGCTGGCGATGGCTTACACTTTAAGCAATTCGCGCCATCGCGGGCGATTGCTTCTCGCCGGAAACGTCTTTTTCGGGCTGGCGGTGGCGGCGTTCGCGCTGTCACGCAACTTCGCGCTTTCCTGCCTCTTTCTCGCGCTGGTCGGCGCCGGAATGGTAAGCATCACGACCACGGTCAACACGCTATTGCAGATCCTGGTGCAGGACGAGATGCGCGGGCGCGTGATGAGCATGTACGCTCTGGCTTCCATCGGGCTGCCGCCGGTGGGAGGCTTGTTGATCGGCGCGCTGGCCGACCTGATCGGATGGCGGTGGGGACATCACGGCGCGCAGTGGGGGATGGCCGCCGGAGGCGCGGTCATTGTCTTGTTTGCGATCGGAGTGACGTTGGCCGTACCGAGGGTTAAAGAGTTGGAGTGAGTCAATCGTCAAGAGGGGAGTGGGGAGTGGGGAGTGGGGAATGGGGGAATGCGAGCAATAGTATCTCGTCTTCCCGCTCCCCACTCCCCTCTTGGCGGTAAATCATCTTCCGCCATCAATCCCGAAAACTTCGCC
>Ga0209382_10011437_pt1 | contig 11020 bp, 7 predicted proteins | sample SoiMetdeltSBSDD5_FD_187599 | JGI IMG/M metagenome (GOLD analysis project Ga0209382, IMG submission 187599) | Bulk soil microbial communities from a Populus tree surrounding site in Tennessee, USA - Soil MetaG P. deltoides SBSDD5 (SPAdes) (version 2) | ecosystem: Environmental > Terrestrial >...
CATCCCGTAGGGCTCGGTGATGTACTTGCGGAACTTCCGGAGGTCGGGCTCGCCGAAGCCGAGCACGTCCAGGCGCAGGTTGCGGAAGGCGGCGTTGAGCGATTCCTTGTCGAGGATGCGGATGACCGCGTCCTCGCCGTGGATGGAGGGCATGATGGAGACGCGGAAGTCGATGGTGCGGCCCTTCACGCGCAGGCGGAACCGCCCGTCCTGGGGCACGCGCTTCTCCGCGATGTCCAGCTCGGACATGACCTTGATGCGGCTGATGATGGTCTCGTGGTGCCGCTTGTCGAGCGGCTCCAGGGCGGGATAGAGCACCCCGTCGATACGGTACTTCGCCAGCACCTCGCGGTCCTTGGTCTCGATGTGGACGTCGGAGGCGCGGCGGTCGATGGCGCCCAGGATCAGCGAGTCCACCAGGCGCACCACGGGGGAGTCGGAGGGGAGCGCCTTGAGGCCGACGTCGATCTCCGACTCGTCGTCCGCCACGAGCTGGAGGCGCAGGGGCTCGCTGGCCTGCTCGAGGAGCAGCTCGCCGCCGCGGTGGCGCTTGAGCAGCTCGGCCACGCGCGAGGCCGGGGCCACCACCGGCTCGATGGGCCGGCCGAGATGGAACTCCGCCTCGTCCACGCGCGCGAAATCGTCGAGGCCGCCGAAGGCCAGCACCAGGCGCCCGTCCTCGCGCCCCACGGGCACGCATCCGAAGCGCACGAGCAGCTCGAGCGGCGTCTCCGCCCACAGCGCGGCGTCGTCCGGAGGAGTCTCGAGGGGGTCGAAGGGAAGCTGGAGACGGCTGGCCTGACGCCGGGCCTGCTCGGCGTCGGATTCGCTGGCCGCGGGCGGAGACGCCGCCCGGGCCGGAGTCCGGGGTTCGGGCATCTGCGCGAGATGGTAGCACGGGCCTGAACGGCAAAACGGACGGGAACGGAGACGGGCACGGAGACGGCGGACAAGCTGGCCCGTAGAGCTCGCCGGCGCCGCAAAGCGGCGGCGGCGGGCGAGGGGGGTTTCAGGGGGGGCCGCGCAGCGCCCACCTTGATGGTGCGCAAGTGCCCCCCCTGACTTAGTAAGTAATATCACCCCCATGATCGAGGACTCCGCGCGAGAGATCGAAGCTTCGAAGGGACGGCAGTCCGAGAGCGAACGCCTCCACGCGCTCTTCCGGGCGTACTGGGCCTACAACCTCGACGAGTACCCGGAGCTCGCCACCTACACCGGGGATCCCGGCCGCAATCACCGCTGGACCGATCACTCCCTCGAGGCCTACGAGCGCCGCAACCGCGAGATGGAGATTCCGGCCCGCGTCCTGGCCACCATCGACCGCGCGGCCCTGAGCCCGGCCGACCAGGTCCACTACGACCTCTTCCGCCGCAACGTCGAGGAGTCCCTGGAAGGGCGCCGCTTCAAGGGCGAGTACATGCCGGTGACGCAGATGGGAGGCGTCCAGCAGAACGTCGCCCAGTACCTGATGCTCATGCCGTACTTCCAGGCGTCGGACTTCGAGAACGCGATCGCGCGCCTGGAAGGGGTGCCGGCGCTCGTGGAGCAGACGATCGCCCTCCTCGAGGAGGGCTTGCGCACGGGCATCACGCCACCGCGCATCACGCTGCGCGACGTCCCGGAGCAGGTGCGCAACCAGATCGTGGACGATCCGTCGCACAGCGCTATGCTCCGTCCCTTCCAGTCGATGCCGGCGGGGATCGACCCGGCGGTGGCGGAGACTCTTCGCGCGGCCGCGGCCCGCGCCTACGCGTCCGCCGTCGCCCCCGCCTATCGACGGCTGCTCGAGTACCTGGAGACGCGCTATCTGCCGCGGACGCGCGAGACCATCGCGGCGCGGGACCTTCCGGACGGCGAGGCCTGGTATGCGTTCTCCGTCCGCCAGATGACGACCACGCGCCTGGGCGCGGAGGAGATCCATCGCATCGGGCTGGCCGAGGTGAAGCGCATTCGCGCGGAGATGGACGCCGTCACGGCGCGCACCGGCTTCGCCGGCACCTTCCAGGAGTTCGTCGGCTTCCTGAGAACGGACGACCGGTTCTTCTTCGAACGGGCCGAGGACCTCCTCGTCGCCTATCGCGACATCTGCAAGCGCGTCGATCCCGAGCTGCCTCGGTTCTTCGCGACCCTTCCGCGGCTGCCCTACGGCGTCGTGCCCGTTCCCTCGTACGCGGAGAAGAGCCAGACGACCGCGTACTACGAGCCGGGTTCGCCCTCCGCCGGCCGGCCGGGGCGCTTCTTCGCGAACACCTACGACCTGCGCTCGCGCCCCAAGTGGGAGATGGAGGCGCTCGCGCTGCACGAGGCCGTGCCCGGCCATCACCTGCAGCTCGCGATCGCCCAGGAGCTGCCGGAGATGCCGGACTTCCGGCGGCACGGCTTCTACACCGCCTACATCGAAGGCTGGGGGCTCTACGCGGAGAGCCTCGGGGCGGAGATGGGCTTCTACCAGGACCCCTACGCGAAGTTCGGCCAGCTCACCTACGAGATGTGGCGGGCCATCCGGCTGGTGGTGGACACGGGGATGCACGCGCTGGGCTGGAGCCGGGAGAAGGCCATCGATTTCTTCACCGAGAACGCGGGCAAGGCCGAACACGACATCGTCGTGGAGGTGGACCGCTACATCGTGTGGCCGGCCCAGGCGCTGGCCTACAAGATCGGCGAGCTCAAGATCAAGGAGCTGCGGGCGCGCGCGTCCGCGGCCCTGGGCGCGCGCTTCGACCTGCGGCGGTTCCACGACGAGGTGCTGGGCGCGGGCGCCCTGCCCCTGGACGTGCTGGCCTCACGCGTGGACGCCTGGGTGGCGCGTCAGTAGATCTCGCCGCGCGACGAGGTCAGCACTCCGACCTCCGCGCTGAGCGTGTACGAGATCCCGCCCGTTCCCTTCCAGCGGTCGAGGTCGAACGTGCCGCCGGGGCCGATGCGGTAGACGGCGACGTTGCGGTACGTGAGCGGGGTGCCGGGGGCGCACACCTCGGGCGGGCCGGGAGTGCGTAGGAAATAGACGTACGGCGTCTCGTGCGTGGGCGTGCTCAGGACCTCCGCCTTGCCGTCGGCGGGGTTGACGTGCAGGGCCGTCTCGCGATCGGCGGCGATGGCCCGTCCCTCCGCCGTCCACCCGTCGTGAACGAGGCGAGCCAGGAAGGCGATCGTGCGTCCGATGCGATCGCGCTCGATGAGGTGCTGATCCGTGATCAGGCCCCCGAGCTTGACCAGGGACAGGAAGTCGCGGTCGAGGGTGAGGTCGCGGTGGAATGGGTCGGCCAGTCCTTCCGCCGAAGTCAAGCTGCTGTTGCTCATGGCGGAGTAGACGAACTCGCTCATGATGGCCATGCCCGCGCTGGTGCCGCCCACCGGCGCCGGCTTGGCGGCCACGAAGTTGATCGCGTCCTCGACGGGGGTGTTCTTCCAGAAGTCCACGTAGTTCGACTGGTCACCACCGGCGATGAACAGCGCTTCCGCGTTGCGGATGGTGTCGATGACGAACGGCTGGAAGGCGGCGTTCCTGTTCTTGAACACGATCGTCGCCACCGAGTCGCACGAGCACAGCGAGTAGATGTAGGGGTTGTAGGCGTCGGTGCCGGAGGCGCGGATCACGACGAAGTCCCCGCCGCCCGCGCGCGCCCCCATCCGCACGAAGTTCTCGTCGACGTCGGTGCCGCCGCCCTGCAGAACCCAGAGGCCGCTGGTGGGGGTGACGACGTCCGCCGGATTGCCGACGACGGAGTACGAATAGCCCGCCGCCGCGTCCGCGCCCGGCGCGGAGACGAGGAGGATGCCCAGCCCACCGACCAGAGCGCTCGCCGCCGCCAGTCCCAGCCGCATGATCCCTCCTCGGCCGACCCGCCCGGGGGCCGGCGACTTGTGGCCCTCATCATGCCGCAAAGGGAGCCCCCCGCGGGCGGCAGCTTACGAAAGGCCGCTCACTCCGCGCGCAGGGTGGCCGCGGGATCGGCGCGCATGGCTCGGCGGGCGGGCAGATAGCAGGCCACGCCGCCGACCGCGAGCAGGATGGCGGCGACCGCGGCATAGGTCGGAGGATCGCCCGTGCTCACGCCGAACAGGAGCGCCTGCATCAGCCGGGCGAGGCCGAGCGCCCCCGCGAGCCCGATCGCGACGCCCGCGACGACGAGCGATCCGCCGCGGCGCAGCACGAGGGCGAGGATGTCGGCGGGCGTGGCCCCCAGGGCGCGCCGGATGCCGAAGTCGCGCATCTGCTGGCCCACGGCATAGGACACGACGCCGTAGATGCCGACCGCGGCCAGGAGGAGGGCGAGCCCCGCGAAGACCGTCATCATCGTCATGGCGGACTCGTTCGTGAGCAGCGCGTCGTCGAGGAGCCGCGACAGCGTCTTCACGTGATAGACGGGCTGGGTCGCATCCACGGTGGCGAGGGCGCCCTTGACCGCGTCCGTGAGGGCTGCAGGATCGCCGGCGGTGCGCGCGGCCAGCATCATCATTGACACGTCCTGCTGCCCCAAGGGCACGTAGATCTCGGGCTCCGGGCGGCTGTGGATGGCGGTGTGCCGCACGTCGCCGATCACGCCCACCACGGTCAGCCAGGGCGAGGTCGAATCGACACGGCCCAGGCGCACGCGTCGGCCGATCGGATCCGCGGCGCCGAAGGCCTCGCGTGCGAACACGCCGTTGACGAGGGCGACGGGACGGCCGTCGGCGCGGTCGTGGTCGTCCAAGCCGCGCCCGCGCAGGAGCGGCACCTCCATGGTCGCCAGGTACTCCGGCGTGACCACCCGGAAGTCCGTTTCCGCTTCGCGGCCGCGCTCGGGCAGAGGAGCGCCTTCGACGAGGTAGCGCGTCCCGCGGTTGTAGGTGCTGAAGGGCAGCACGTTCACGAACCCCGCGGAGCGCACGCCGGGCACGCGCGCGACCGCGTTCGTCGCCTCCGTGAAGAAGCGCCGCCGGCCGGCGGCGTCGCCGTATCGATAGTCGGGGAGGCTGACGGTCATGGTGAGGACGCGATCGGGGTTGAAACCGACGTCCACTTCCTGGAGCCGATGGAACGTGCGGACGAGGAGGCCGGCCGCGACCAGGAGCACGAGCGCCATCGCCACCTGTCCCACCATCAGCGCCGACCGCATCCGCTGCTGTCCCCGCCCGCCCGTGCCGTAGGCGCCCTGCTTGAGCGAGCTCGGCAGGTCGGTGCGCGCCGTGCGCAGCGCGGGCGCGATCCCGCAGAGGACGGCGCTGAGCACGGCCAGGACGGCGCTGCAGGCGAGGGTGGACCAGTCGACTCCGAGCTCCAGGACGTTCGGCTGCGTCACCACGAGCAGCTCGGGAAGCGACGCGCGCATGGCACGCAGCGTGCCCACCGCGAAGAGGAGGGCCAATGCGGTGCCGGCGGCGGCCAGGAGCAGGCTCTCCGTCAGCATCTGGCGCACCAGCCGGCCGCGGTCGGCGCCGAGGGCGGCTCGCACGGCCAGCTCGCGCTCGCGGGTGACGGCCCGGCTCAGCACGAGGTTCGCGACGTTGGCACAGGCCAGGAGCAGCACGAAGCCGACCGCGGCCACGAGCACGATGGTGATGGGCAGGGTGATGTCCCGGGACAGGGCGCCCATCTCGACCACGCGGGCGCTCAGCCCGCGATGACGTTCGGGGCTCGTGGCCTCGATCCGGCGCAGGATCGTGTCGACCTCGGCCTGTGCCTGCGCGTAGGACACACCGGCGCGCAGCCGGCCGACGGACACGACCGAGGTCAGGGGAGCCGCCGCCGCGCGATCCGCCTTCAACGGCGCCCACAGGTCGCCCTTGAAGTTGAAGACGGGGAACTCGAAGCGCCGCGGCATGACGCCGACGACGGTGTGGCTGCGCCCGTCGAGGAGGACCTCCTGGCCGACCACGGACGGCCGGCCCGCGAATCGGCGCTGCCAGAGGCCGTAGCTGAGGACGGCCACGTCCGGGGCGTCCGCGGCGGCGTCTCGTTCCGCGAGCGCGCGTCCGACCAGCGCGGGCACGCCGAGGAGCGGGAAGGTCGGCCCCGTCACGCGATAGGCCTGGACTCGTTCGGGGGTCTCGCTCCCGGTGAGGTTCGCGCTCCAGTATTCGTACGCGCCCACCGACGCCAGCGCCGGGGCCTGGGCCGCGATGTCCGCGACGTCGGCCAGGGGCAGGCTCATGCGCAGGTCGCGCCGCTGGGCGTCCCAGGCCATCACGAAGGCGACCCGCTCCGGATCGGCGTAGGGCAGGGGCTTGAGGGAGAGGACGTTCACGATGCTGAACGTGGCCGCGTTCACACCGATGCCGAGGGCGAGGGTCAGGACGGCGGCGAAGGTGAACCCGGGCGCGCGGCGCATCAGGCGCAGGCCGTAGGCGAGATCCTGGACGAGAGTGCTCATGAGTCCGTCTCCTCGAGGGCGGGAAGGCTGGGGACGTGCGCCCCGGTGACGCCAGGCATGGACGATCAGGATGGCGGCGGAGGCCGCGGCCAGCCGCCAGTAGCGGGCGCGTGTCGTGTCTCCGCGGGACCAGGCCTCGTCGAGATCGCCGCTGACCTCGTCGCGGAAACGCGCGGGGACGAAGGCCTGGAAGAGAGCGCGGGCCAGGCGCGGCGGGCGATTCACGGGGATCCCAGCTTGGGCTCGAGACCGCGCGTCATCCGGGCGAGATCGCGTTGGGCCTCGGCGATCGCGGTCGAGCCTTTCGCGGTCAGCCGATAGTGGCGCTTGCGCTTGCCCCCGCGCTCGGGAGTGGGATCACCCAGGCGGGATCGGACCAGGCCTCGCGTCTCCAACCGGTCGAGGGCGGTGTAGATCGCGCCCGGGGAGATGACGCGGCCGGTCCGCTCCTCGATCTCGTCCCGGATGGGCACGCCGTAGGCGTCGTCGCCCAGGCGCATCAGGGCCAGCAGGAGGAGCTGCTCGAGGGAACCGAGGCGCTCGGGCATAAAACTACGCTGTAGGGAATATACGCCAAGGCACGACGAAGAGTTTCGGAAAAGTGTGGGCCCGGCCCGCGATCAGAACTTGAGCTCGATCCGCAGGATGTGGCCTTCGGTCTTCCCCGCGTTCTGGACGGTGTGGATGACGGCCTCGTTCCAGGCGAAGGTCCCGGCCTTGCGCGGGTGGACCTCCGTGGGCTTGCCGTCCGGCGTCACCTTCGCCTCCCAGTCCGTGAAGTAGACGCTCATCCCGTGCGGATGGCGGTGCCGCGGCTCGATCTTGCCCGGGGGCAGGCGGACGTCGAGCACGCGCACGAACGCGTTGTCCAGGGCGAGCCGGTGGGTGTCGCCCGCCACCCGCACCGGATCGAGCGGATCGTCCGCGGGCTGGGCCAGGACCAGGCGGGCGGCCACGGCGACGGCCATCAGGGCCAGCGCCAGCCGCACTCGGTTCTTCATGCAGCGCCTCCTATCAGGTGTTCAACGGTTCCACTTCGATGAGCCCGAACTGCAGGAGGTGGTGGCACCCGTGCTTGAAGTGCGTGCGCGACCACTGCTCGGGATCGATGGGTCCGAAGATCGGGTGGACGTGGAGCGCGGTGGGATGGGTGCGCTGGTGGGTGAGGAAGCGATCGATCTCGGCCAGCAGCCTCGCGCGCGCGTGTCGCAGGTCGGGATGGCGGAGAGGGGGCAGGCCCGCGGTGAGCGCCGGGTTCATGAACTCGGGAGGCGAGGGGCGGTTGTGGTACAGGAAGCGCTTCATCCGCGCGATCTGGTCCGGCGGCGTCGGGCAGACCACCACCGCCTGGCCGGTGGACACCTCGAACGTCCAGGCCAGATGCTCGACCATCTGCTGCGGCGTCATACGGCCCCAGCGCGGACGGTGCTCGATGGTCAAAGCGTCCAAGGCCCCGAAATAGAAGGTCCGCAGGAACGTGTCGCGCAGGGAGAAGTCGTCGACGTCGTACCGGACCTTCATCATGGGTATCCCCGTACTATAAGCGTCATGCGCGCGCTGCGAATCGTCGGCTGCGTCCTCCTCGGGCTGATCTCGCTGGCCGCGCTGGGCTTCCTCTTCCCGTGGCTGAAGGAAGGCTACGACCGCGAAGAGCTGCCGCTTTTCGCCTCCGTCGCCGCCGCGCTGCTCGTGATCGCCGCCTCCTGGTGGTTCCTCAACCGGCGTCACCACCGCGGGTGGGCCGTCGTCGGCGTCACGCTGTTGGCGTTGCCTCTCGCCATCTACACCGCGCTCTCCGTACGCGTCCTCGTCAACGATTGGCGCGGGCGCCACCTGACCGGGACCATCCACATCGCCTCTCTGCGCGAGACGGACATCCACTGGCCCGCCATCGCGGAGCCGGTCGGCGTCCGCATGGAGATCGAGGTCGAGCACGCGGTCGGACTCGAAGGGAACCTCTTCGCCCCCAAGATCCTGATGGGGCCCGACCCGCGGCCGAGCTATCGCGACTACTTCTTCGGGCCGCTCGACCATGGCGTCGACGCCTACCTGACCGCGCCCGTCTTCGAGCTGTCCCAGCAGCCGCCGCGCGACGTCCTCGTCCGTCCCGGGCGCGTGAAGGTCGTCTACGACCTCTTCCCCTCCCTGCTGGATCGACGGGACGGTGACGCCGTCTGCCTGAGCGCGACGGTGACCCAGCCCGGTTTCGCGGGACTCTCGTCCTCGCCCGGCCCCCATCTGGGCGCGGTCTGGTTCTTCGCCGCGGAGGGCGGGATCTACGTGGATCTGAGCGGCCCCCTGACCGACGCCCTCCGGCGGCTCAGCGCCCTCGAAGGACGGCCGGAACCCTGGCGGGCCCTGATGCGGCGGCTCGAGCCGGAGGCGCTGCGCGCGGCCGGATACCGCGCCTGCGAGCCGCCCCCGCCGCGGAGTGGCGCCGGCTGCTACTGCCCGCCGGAGGCCGCGGGAGGGGCGGTGCGGCGCTAGCCCAGCCGCACGCTCACCAGCTTGCTGACCCCCGGCTCCTCCATGGTGACTCCGTAGAGCTGGTCCGCGATCTCCATGGTCTTGCGCGAGTGCGTGATGAGCACGAACTGGGTCTGCTCCTTGAGCCCCTCCAGCATGCGCACGAAGCGCCCCACGTTGGCATCGTCCAGGGGCGCGTCCACCTCGTCGAGGATGCAGAAGGGCGAGGGCTTGTACTGGAAGATCGCGAACAGCAGCGAGATCGCGGTCAGGGCCTTCTCGCCGCCGGAGAGCAGCATGACGTTCTGCAGGCGCTTGCCCGGAGGCTGGGCCATGACGTCGATGCCGCTCTCCAGGAGGTCCTCCTCGTCGATCAACGCCAGGCCGGCCGTCCCGCCACCGAAGAGCTGGCGGAAGATCTCGCCGAAATGCTGGTTGATGACCTGGAAGGCCTCCTGGAAGCGCTCGCGCGAGGCGCGGTCGATCTTCTTGATGGCCTGATCCAGCTCCGCGATCGAATCGAGCAGGTCCTGGCGCTGGGCGGCCAGGAACGTCGAGCGCTCCTCCAGCTCCTGGGACTGCTCGACGGCGAGCACGTTGACGGGACCCATGCGGTCGAGACGGTCGCGCATCTCCTGGACCTGGACCTCGAGACCGGACAGGTCCTTGGCCCGGTCCTCCTCCGTGATGAGCGCGGCCGCCTCCGCCGCCATCATGCCCACCGCCTGGTGGCACTCACGCCCCAGGTGATCGAGGTCCGAGCCCGTGCGCGCCTGCGACACCTCCAGCTCGCCCAGGGCGTCGCGCAGCATGTCGCGCTCGCGGCGGCGCTCCTTGAGGCCGGCCTCGCGCCCTTCCAGCTCGTTGCGCAGGTCGCGCACGCGGTCCTCGGCCACCGCGGCCTCGCCGGCCACGCGCTCGCGTGCGCCCAGGGCCTCCGCGAGCAGGCGCTCCGCCTCCGCCATCTCCGCGCGCAGCTCCTCGCGGCGCGCGTCCATCTCCGACGCGCGCTGCTCGGCGCCGGCGATGCGGCCCAGGAGGTCGCGATGGTCCTGCTCCAGGCGAAGGCACTCCGCCTCCGTGGCCGCCGCCCGCTCGCGCAGCGCGGCCAGCACGCTCTTGGCCTCCGAGGTGCGGAGCTGGGCGGCCTCGCTGGCCGCCCGCGCTTCCGCGACGGCGGTGGTGAGCGCGGCCAGGCGCCGGCTGCCTTCGTCGCGGTCGTGCTCGGCGGTGGCCAGGGCCTGCTCGATCTCGGCCAGGCGCACCGCGGCCGCCCCGCGCTCCTGCTCGGCCTGCGCGCGCTCGGTGTCGAGCACGGCCTCCTTCCGCTGGAGGCGCGCCATCTCCTCCTCCGCGGCGGCGAGGTCGTGGCGCAGGGCGACGAGGTCCTTCTCCGCGACGTGGATGCGCTCCTCGAGGCCGCGGACCTCCGCGAAGGCCGCCTCCGCGCGCGTCGACGCCGCCTGTCCGCGCTCGCGCGCCTCGCGGAGCGAGGCCTCCACCTGCTCCTGACGCACGCCGATCTCGCGGATCTCGCGGCGGGGAGCGAGGAGGCCCTTCACGCCGCGCCCGCCTTCCACCATGGAGCCGCGCAGGGTCTCGCCGGCGAGGGTCACGCAGGCGACGGGACCCTGGCGGGAGACGATCTCGAACGCGTCCTCGAGGGTGTCCACGACGAGCGCTTCGGGCAGGGCCGCCTTGATGGGCGCGGCGTGAGGACCGGTGACGCGGTAGACGTCGCCCAGCAGCCCGCGCGCCTTGGGCTCCTGCCTGGCCACGTCGCGCAGGGCGACGCAGTCGGCCTTCGTGCGCGCGGAGGCCAGGGGCAGGAACGCGCCGCGGCCGGCCCCGGACTCCTGCAAGTACCGGATCCCGCGCAGCGCTCCCGCTGCGTCCGCGGTCAGCACGGCCTGGAGACGATCGCCCAGGAAGGCCTCGACCGCGCGCTCGTACCGGGAGTCCGTCTCCACCGCGTCGGCCACGACGCCGAGCACCTCGATGCCGTCCGGGCCCGCCAGCAGCGAGCGCACGCCCTCGTCGAAGGCGGAGTGCGTGGCCACCATCTCCTCGAGGGAGGCCAGGCGTCCGGCCAGGCCGTCGCGCTCGCTCTGGTGGGCTTCCGCCTCTCGCGCCGCCGCCTCCGCTTCCGATCGCGCGGCCGTGCCGCGCGCGGAGGCGTCCGCGCGCGCGCGCCCCAGCTC
>Ga0209382_10011439_pt1 | contig 11020 bp, 9 predicted proteins | sample SoiMetdeltSBSDD5_FD_187599 | JGI IMG/M metagenome (GOLD analysis project Ga0209382, IMG submission 187599) | Bulk soil microbial communities from a Populus tree surrounding site in Tennessee, USA - Soil MetaG P. deltoides SBSDD5 (SPAdes) (version 2) | ecosystem: Environmental > Terrestrial >...
CCATGTACCCGGGTGTGTTCGTGGCCCGCCGGGCCGGGCTGGTGGACCGGCTCGGCAGCGGGCGGTGGCTGGACACGGACCGCTGCCGCCGGGTGGAGCTCGAGAGCGAAGCCCTCTACGAGCGGTCCGAGCTGTGGGTCGACCGCTCGCAGGACGACGTGCGCCTGCTGCGGCTCTTGTCGCCGGCGTTCGTCGCCTGGCTGGCGGAGCATCCGCTGCACCCGTGCTTCGAGTACCGCGCCGGCACACTGGTGGTCTATCTGGAGCGCCGGCTCGAGGACGCCGGCCGCCTCGGGTGGCTGCTCGACGCGACCGCCGAGATCACCCAGCGCTTCCTGGCCGAGGTCGCCGAGCACAGCCGCGCCGCCTGATCGCAGAGCGCTTGTAGTCTCAACCCGATGGAGGCGTTCAGCGCTCGAGCGGTTGCCGAGTCGCAGCCGGGCGCGGCGGCGGCGCGTGAGATCGAGGTCGCCGGCCTCGCGCACGTCGCCACCGTGTCGTTCCTGGCATCGCGAGCGATCCCGTCGATCGGGTTCTGGGTCGCGCTTGCCGGCGGGGTGGCGCTCGCGCGCGCAGGGGCCCGCCGCGGCCTGCGGTGGGGCTACGGGGCGAGCTTCGCGGCCATGCTGCAGACGGTGGCGATCATCGGCCCCGCGCGGCTGACGGTGCCGCTGACGCAGGCGATCACCGCGCCGCTGCTCGGCGTGCTGCACGCGCGGGGAGCGCCGGTCGCGTGGCAGATGCTCGTCTGCGGGACGTTGAGGATGCTTCAGAACGGGCTCACCGCGGCGTTCGCGATCGTCGTGCTGACCGGAGTCGACGCGTACACGGAGTTCTACGACCGGATCGCGAGGCTGGTCCCGCTCCTGCCCGAGGGTGGCACCGCGGCAGTCATCGCGACGGTCGCGAGCCTGCTCGCCTGGGCGGTGTTCGCAAGCGTGGTGCAGGTGCTCGTGTACCGCCGCGGGCTGCTGTCCTGGCCCACCGGGGAGGACCCGCTGCACGTGCACCCGCACGATGACGTCAACGATTTTCCCGAGCGCGGCCGCTATGACCCGCGGGCGGTGGTGCTGAGCGCGGCGATCGCTTTCGGGCTGCTCCTGGCGAGCATTTCCTGGCCGGTTCTGGCCGCGGTCGCCGCGTGGCTCTGCATCGCGGCGCTCACCGCGCGCGGTGACCGGTCGGTGGTGCCGGCCGGCGCGGGGCTGGCGGCGGTCCTCACGTTCGCGGTCTTCCTCGCGACGATGGTCGGCGGGCTGGGCATCGAAGAGGCGCTTGCCCGCGCCACGCGCGCCGGGCTCCTGGTGCTGGTCGCGACCTGGTTGCGCGCGGCCGCCGGCGCGGTCGGGCTCCGCGAGGTCTCGCGGCGCGGCCTCGGCCGCCTGCGGCGCGTGCCCTCCGCACGGGAAGCGGCGCTGGTGATGGACGACCTCGGCACCGGGCGGCAGCTGTGGTCGGCGGCACGCTCGGTGCTGGACGCGCTGGGCTCCGTCGAGCGCCGCCCGGTCCCGATCCTCGACGCGGTGCTCGGCTGGGTGGCCGCGGAGTCCCGCCGCTTCCGCCCGGACGCCGCCGAGCCGCCGCTGCGCCTGCGCTTCCGTGCGGTGGACGCCGCGCTCGTGGCGCTGGCGGTCGCGCCCGGGGCGGCGTTGTTCGTCTGACGCGCCGCGGCCGCGATCGACAGGTGGGCATTCGAGGTGAGAGCGCTTGTGGTCGTACAGCGACCCCATCTGCAATCACCTGGATCGGGAGCGGACCGCGCCGGCGCCCACGGCACGCCGCGCCTACCGGCTGCGCCAGAAGCTCGTCAGCCGCGCGGCGCCCATCTTGTTCAACCCGATGTGGATGTGGTCGAAGTGCGCGATCGTGGGATCGACGCGGCGCCTGCGCTTGCCGCGCTTCGAGTAGCAGGCGGAGTAGCGCTGCGCGGTCATCGCTCCCGACCACCAGGCGCGGCAGTCCCAGATGATCTCCTGCACGCCCATGCGTCGCGCCAGCGCGTGCGGGTTCCCCACGCGGTCGGGAGCGAGGAGCGTGCGGATCAGGCGGTCGCCCGCGCGGCGGTCGGCCGGGTTGCGGGCGTCCAGGTGCCAGTCGACGGCGCGCCCCTCGGCGTGGAGCGAGTAGTTGCCGCGGCCCAGCTTCGAGCAGCGCATGATCCCCCACGTCTCGCCCGCGGCGTGCGCGCCCAGCCAGCGCTGCAGCGACAGGGTGCCGGCCTTGGGGCTCTTCACGCAGCGGCGCGCGTGGTCGTAGCGGTAGTCCTCGATCGGCGCAGTCGCGAGCCGGTTCGCGGGATTGCGCTCCACGGGCCGGAACACGGTCGGGAACGCCACCGCGACCGCGGGCACGAGGGCGAGCAGGATCGTTGCGATTGCACATGCGGGGCGGCGCATCTCGGTGCTCTCGACACGAAAACGGCCCGTTCGAAGCGGTCGCGGACGCGAACGGACAGATGTCTTGCTGACGACGTCTGCGATTGAGCCCGGGACTGACGGGTACCCTGCCCCGGGATGGATGCCAATGCCCTCGACCACGTGGCGCTCTGGGTCGCCGATCGCGACCGGCTGGCCGACTTCGCATACGCCCATCTCGGGATGCACGAGATCGAGCGCACCGAGGACTTCACGCTGGTCGGATCGGACGCCCGTCGCGGCAAGCTCACTCTGTTCGCGGCCGAAGGGCCGCGGGATCCAGGGGCGCTGATGCGCGTGGTGCTGCGCGTCCGCGACATCGATGACGCGCTGGCGCGGCTGCCGGCGGATCTCGAGGTGACCCGCACGCCCAACGGTCTCGCCACCTTCGAGGCGCCGGAGGGACTCGGCCTCGGCTTCGCGCCCGACCCGGACGCCGAGGTCGACTACGACATCGATCACGTCGTGCTGCGGGTGGCCGACCCTGCGGCGAGCGCGGAGAGCTTTGCGACGCTGGGGTTTGCATCCGACGGCAACCGGCTGCAGGTGGGCGACAAGTGGATGGTCCTGACGCCCGGGAGCCCCGAGCCCACGGACCGGCCGCTCCTGAACCACATCGCACTGCTGGTCGACTCGGGCAAGGAGCAGCTCGAGGAGGCGGAGCGCCGCGGCCTCGACGTGGCCGAGGTGAGGGACGCCGCGAACACGTACGCGGTGTTCGTGTGGGGGCCGGACCGCATCAAGCTCGAGTACGTCGAGCACAAGCCAGGCTTCGCGCTCGTCTAGTGGCCCGCACGTTCGCCTGGCGATGACGCGCTTCGGGAAGGGCCATTAGGCACGACCTCGTCGTCGCGGGCGCCGGCATGGCGGGGCTCGCCGCCGCGGCGCACGCCACGCAGCGAGGCGCAAGCGTCTTGCTGCTGGAGAAGGGAGACCGGCCGGGCGGGTCGATGCTCCTCTCCAGCGGGGTGGTGTGGCGACACCGTGAGTTCGACGACTTCCGCCGGGAGTGCCCCGGCGGCGACCCGGCCCTCCAGCGCGCGGTCTTCGAACGGCTCGACTCGGACCTCGCTTGGCTGGAGTCGCTCGGCGCGCAGCCGCTCCAGCGCGAGACCGGAAACCCGCTCACCAGCGGAGCCCGGTTCGACACGCGCCAGCTGGCCGCCGCCCTGGTGCGCGCCGCCGGGGTGGGCGTGCAGCTCGGCCGTCCGCTCGAGGAGCTGCCGCGCGACGTCCCGGTGGTGCTCGCGAGCGGGGGTTTCCACGCCGCTCCCGAGCTCATCGCGCGCCACATCACTCCGCGGGCCGGGGAGCTGATGCTGCGCGGTGCGCCGTGGAGCACGGGCGACGGCCTGCGCCTCGCCCTCGCGGCCGGCGGTGCGCAGTCGGAGGGGATGGACGAGTTCTACGGTCGCAACATGCCCGCGCCGCCGGCGCGCGTCGCGGAGGCCGACTTCGTGCGGCTCGCCCAGCTCTACGCGACGCACGCGACGGTGCGCAACCGGGGCGGCGAGACCTACCGGCCCCACACCTGGTCGGAGATCGACGTCGTGCAGTGGACCGCGCGCCAGCCCGGCGCGCGAGCCTGGTACGAGGTCACCGCCGAACAGCGCGAGGTGCGCGTCCGCGACCGGACCGTGGGAGAGATGATCGACGCCGGCCTGGCCGCGGGTGCCCCCGGCGACAGGCGCGGCGGGATCACCCGGATCGAGGTGGTCGCCGGCATCACCACGACGCTCGGCGGCCTGCGGATCGACACCCGCGCGCAGGTCGCGCCCGGCGTCTACGCGGCCGGCGCCGATGCCGGCGGGATCGCCACCGGAGGGTATGCAAGCGGCCTGGCGGCGGCGCTGGTGTTCGGGCGCATCGCCGCCGAATCGGCCCTCTCACAGTAGGTTCCGCGACCGTGCAGGACGGCTTCAACAACTCGGAACCGCTCACCCTCGGCTTGGAGGAGGAGCTGCTGCTGGTCGACGCGGACACCCACGAGCTCGCGCATGTGGCCGAGCAGGTCCTGGCTGCCGTCGAGCTTCCCGAGGCGCTGGCCGCTCACGAGGCGTTTGCCTCGGAGATCGAGCTGCGCACGCCTGTGTCCCGCGCCGTGACGGCGGCCGCCGGGGCGCTCGACTCCGCACGCTCCGCCGCGCGCGCGGCGGGGGCGACGCTGATGGCGGCCGGCCTGCACCCCGCCGCCCGCTGGGGCGACGTGCGCATGACCGACAAGCCGCGCTATCGCTCGCTCGATCAAACGATGCGCAGCCTGATCAGGCGCACGCCCGAGTGCGCGCTGCACGTGCACGTCGGCGCGCCCGACGCGGAGGCGGCCATCAAGATGCTGAACGGGTTGCGACTGCACCTGCCGCTGCTCCAGGGGCTGAGCGCGAACAGCCCGTACTGGTTCGGTGAGGACTCCGGCCTCGCGAGCGCGCGCTTTGCGATCGTGCGCGCCTATCCGCGCCGCGGCGTGCCGCGCTTCTTCCACGACTGGTCGGAATATGCTGAGACGGTCCAGGCCACGGGGGAAGCTGGGGAGTTCGACGATTACACCTTCATATGGTGGGACACCCGCATTCACCCGCGGCTCGGCACGGTCGAGGTGCGTGAGATGGACGTGCAGTCATCGCTGGAGGACGCCGCCGCGCTGGCCGCGCTCGTCCAGGCGCTGGCGAAGCAGGCCCTGGAGTCGCCGCCGGCCGACCCCCTGCCCGCAGAGGCCGTCGGCGAGTCGAGCTTTCGCGCGAGCCGTGACGGGCTCGACGCCACGATCCGGCACGACGGCCGCATGCGTCCCCTGCGCGACGTGGCCCGCTCCACGGTGGAGTCGGTCGCGGGACATGCCCGCGAGCTCGGCGCCGAGGATGCGCTGGCCGGCGTGGAGCGGATCCTGAGCGAGGGCGGCGGCGCGGCCCGCCAGCGCGCCGCGGCGCAACGCGGCGGCCTGCCCGAGCTGCTCGCGCAGCTCGTGCGCGACACGGAGGCACGTGCATGGCCGACCTGATCCTGGGACCGATGCTGCGCTACCTCGACGAGACCAGCGCGACCGTATGGGTCGAGACCGACGCGCCCTGCGAGGTCGACGTGCTGGGCCGCCGTGAGCGCACCTTCTGTGCGGAGGGCCATCACTACGCCATCGTCCCGATCACGGGGCTGGAGCCGGGGGAGACGTACCCGTACGAGGTCGCTCTCGACGGCCAGCGCCGCTGGCCCCGGGAGGACTCGGAGCTGCCGCCCTGCGCGATTCGCACCATCCACCCCGAGCGGCCGCTGAAGATCGTGTTCGGATCGTGCCGCGTCGCCGTCCCGCACGAGGAGCCCTGGAACCTGAGCCGCGACGAGGACGAGCGCGGGCGGGAGGTCGATGCGCTGTATGCGCTGGCGCTGCGGATGATCGAGAACGACCCGTCGAAGTGGCCGCACCTGCTGCTCTCGGTCGGCGATCAGGTCTACGTGGACGAGGATGCGCCCGCGACGCGCGAGTTCATCCGCTCGCGCCGCGATGTCAGCCTGGCTCCGGGCGAAGAGGTCGCGGACTTCGAGGAGTACACACACCTCTACAAGGAGTCGTGGGGATCCGACATGATCCGGTGGCTGTTCTCCACCGTCGGCGTCGCGATGATCTTCGACGACCACGACGTCCACGACGACTGGAACACGTCGCTCGCTTGGGTCGAGGAGATGCGGGCCAAGCCATGGTGGGACGAGCGGATCGAGAGCGCGCTGTCCTCGTACTGGATCTACCAGCACATCGGCAACCTGTCGCCGTCCGAGCTCGCCGAGGACGAGCTGCTGGAGCAGGTGAAGGGCGCGGGCGACGCCGGCCCGCTGCTGCGCGACTTCGCACAGCGCGCCGATCACGCCAATGAGGGCAGCCGGTGGAGCTTCTGTCGCGATCTCGGCCGGGTGCGGCTGTGCGTGTTCGACTCCCGCGAGGGACGCACCCTGGACGAGCGGCCGCGCAAGATCATCGATGACCAGGAGTGGGAGTGGATCACGCGCCACGCCGACGGCGACTTCGACCACTACATATTCGCGGACACCCTGCCGCTGCTGCTGGTGCCGGCACTGCACCACGTGGAAGCGTGGAACGAGGCGGTGTGCGCGGGCGCCTGGGGGAAGCGACTGGCCGGACTCGGCGAGCGCATCCGCAGGGCACTCGACCTCGAGCACTGGGCCGCGTTCAACGAGTCGTTCCGGCGGATGGTGCGGCTGATCGGCGAGGTCGGCTCCGGCCGCCGCGGGCGCCCGCCCGCGACGATCATCGCGATCGGCGGCGACGTGCACCACGCGTACCTGGCCGAGGTCGCATACCCGCCCGAGCAAGGCGTGCAGAGCGCTGTCTACCAGCTGGTCTGCTCACCGTTTCGCAACGCTCTGAACGCGAAGGAGAGGGCGGTGGTGCGCAACGCGGCGCGCCGCGGCGCCGAACCGCTGGCGCGCGTGCTGGCCCGGACCGCGGGCGTGCCCGATCCGGAGATCTCGTGGCGGCTGGCCCAGTCGCCGACCTTCGACAACCAGTTCGCGACGCTCGAGCTGGACGGCCGCAGCGCCGTGTTCCGCATCGAGCGCACCGAGCGTGACGAAGCCGACAACCGCAGCATCGCGACGTCGCTCGAGCGACGCCTTGCCTGACGACATGTCCGGCCGGCCGGTCCCGTTCCTCGACCTCGACCGCCAGCACGCGGAGATGCGGGCCGAGCTGCTGGCCGCGTTCGAGCGGGTGACGAACGCGAGCGCGTTCATCCTCGGCGAGGAGGTGGAGCGCTTCGAGGAGGAGTTCGCCACGTACTGTGGCGTAGGGCACTGCGTCGGGATCGCGTCCGGGACGGCTGCGCTCACCATCTCGCTGCTCGCGGCGGGGATCGGGGAGGGCGACGAGGTGATCGTGCCCGCGCACACGTTCATCGCGAGCGCGCTCGGGATCGTGCACGCGGGCGCGGTGCCCGTGTTGTGCGACGTCGAGGACGGCACGGGCCTGATCGACGTCGCCGCAGCGGAGGCCGCGACCACCGACCGCACCGCGGCGATACTCGCCGTGCACCTGTACGGGCAGCTGTGCGACATGGCTGCGCTGCGCGCACTGGCGGAGCGCCGCGGACTGATGCTGTTCGAGGACGCGGCCCAGGCGCACGGCGCGCGCCGGGACGGCGCGCGCGCGGGGGCGCACGGGACCGCCGCCGGCTTCAGCTTCTATCCGAGCAAGAACCTCGGGGCGCTCGGCGACGCGGGTGCGATCACCACCGCCGACGCCGAGCTTGCCGCCCGTGCCCGGCGCCTGCGCGACCTCGGCCAGCGCGAGCGGGGCGAGCACGTCGACCTCGGATTCAATGAGCGGCTCGACGGCCTGCAGGCGGCCTTTCTGCGGGTCAAGCTCCCCCGGCTCGACGAGTGGAATGCCCAGCGCCGGATGCGCGCGGCGACCTACGCCGAGTTGCTCGACGGCGCGGTGCGGGTCCTCGAGGTCGGCGATCCCGAGGCCTGTGCCTATCACCTGTTCCCCGTCAGGGCATGGGACCGCGACGGACTTCGGCGTCGCCTGGCCGCCGCCGGCGTCGAGACCGGCGTCCACTACTCGCGCCCGCTTCAGGGGCATCACTCGCTCCGCGAGCGGTGCATCGTGACCGGCGACCTGGCGAACTCCGGCGCATGGGCCGCCGAGGAGCTGTCGCTGCCCCTTTATCCCGGGCTGTCGGAGGCCGACATCGAGCGGATCTCCGCAGTCTGCAGGGAGCATTCCGCCGTCCGGTGAGCGCCGGCTTGGCACCCCGTTGGGCTTGGCAGGCTTTGCGCGCAACTGATACTTTGAAGCCCAGATCCGCGAATTACGCAGTGGGGGCGTGGTAGGGATGCTTCAGGTTGGGATGGTGGGCCTTGGCTATTGGGGGCCGAGTCTGCTGAGAGCGCTGTTCGATCTCCCCAATGTGCAGGTCAAGTGGATCTGCGATCGTGACCCGGAGCGCCTCGCTCGTTACGAGCGCCGCTACCCCGGGGTCATGTCGACCCTGCGCATCGACGACGTGCTCGAGGACGACGCCGTCGACGCGGTCGTGATCGCGACCCCCGTCTACACGCACTTCTACCTGGCCTCGCGCGCCCTGCACGCGGGGAAGCACGCCTTCGTCGAGAAGCCGCTCGCGGCCTCCTCGCGCGAGGCGGACGAGCTCGTGCGGGTGGCAGAGTCGAAGGGGCTCGCGCTGATGTGCGGCCACACCTTCATCTACAGCCCGGCGGTCAGGGCCGTCCGGACGATGCTGGAGCAGGGCGAGCTCGGCGAGCTGTTCTTCGTCTCGTCGAGCCGCGTCAACCTCGGCCTGCACCAGCAGGACATCAGCGTGATCTGGGACCTCGGGCCGCACGACTTCTCGATGCTCCTCTACTGGTTCGACGAGATGCCGGAGAAGGTGCGCGCGGTCGGGCGCGACTCCATCGTGAAGGGGATCTCCGACGTGGCGTTCGTGACGCTCGACTTCCCCTCCGGCCTGCTCGCGAACGTGGAGCTGAGCTGGCTTGCGCCCAGCAAGCTGCGCCGGACGGTCATCGTGGGAAGCGAGCGGATGGTCGTGTACGACGACGGGAGCACCGAGCCGATCAAGGTCTTCAACCACGGCGTCGTGTACCAGGACCCGGAGACCTTCGGGGAGTACCACCTGTCTTACCGGACCGGTGACATCGTCTCTCCGAAGATCGACGCGGCCGAGCCCATCCTGCTCGAGCTCTCGGACTTCGTGGCGGCCGTCGAGGCCCGTGAAGCGCCGCTCGGCCATCTGGACCTGGCCCGTAATGTCGCGCGGTTGACCGAGGCGGCGGAGGAATCACTGCGCACCGGCGGGGACGTCTCGCTGCGAGGCAGGACCCGCTTCGCCGAGCTCATCGAACCGCGCGGTGAGTAGCCCCCGCCCGCTGCGGAAGGACTTCACGGCAGCTCCGCCGGTATCGGAGCGCATCTTCGAGCGCTGGCACCGCCATGGCGGCGCGCTGCCCCAGAACGCCGTCGCCTCCCAGTTCGGCCGCCGCGACTACCTGATCCGGCGCCTGTTGGCGGTGGCGGACGCGCTCAGCGTGCTCCTCGCCGTGCTCGCCATGGTGCTCGTCTCCGGGCGGGCCGGGACCACTCATCTGCTGTGGGGCCTGCTGCTCGTGCCGGTCTGGATGGGCCTGTTCGCGGTGTACGGGCTCTACAACCGCGACATCAAGCGCATCAGTCACTCCACCGTTGACGACATCCCCTGGATCCTGCACGCCGTCCTGGTCGCTTGCCTCTTGACCTGGGTCTACTTCAACCTGCTCCACATACCCAAGCTCGTCTTCTCGGACGTGCTGGTGCTCGGCGGCATCGCGACCCTGGCGATGCTCCTGCTGCGCTCGCTCACGCGGGGTCTCGCGATCCGCGCGCTCGGGCCCGAGAAGGTCCTGTTCATCGGCGACCACCCGATGGAGTTCCTGATGAACAAGATGGTCGCCCACCCCGAGTACGGGTTGCAGCCCGTCGGCGTGGTGCACGCGTCCACCGACAGCCTCGATCAGGCCATCGAGGTCTTCGACGCGGACCGGATCGTGCTGTGCGAGCCGGACCTCGAGGAGCACGAGCTGCTGGCCCTGATCCATCGCTGCCGGGAGCTGTCGCTGAAGGTCAGCGTGCTGCCGCAGCTGTTCAGCGCGCTGGGCCCGTCAGTGGAGGTCGACGACGTCGAGGGCGTGACCGTGCTCGGCATCAACCCCCCGGTGCTGTCCCGGTCGTCGCGCTACCTGAAGCGCGCGTTCGACATCACCGGCTCCGCGGTGGTGCTGGTGCTCTGCGCTCCGTTCGCGGCACTGGTGGCGGTGGCGATCAAGCTCGACTCCCGCGGGCCGGTGTTCTTCAAGCAGCAGCGCATCGGGAGAGGCGGCCGGCCGTTCTGCCTCTTCAAGTTCAGGACCATGGTCGTGGGCGCCGAGCAGCAGACCGCGGAGCTGTTCGAGGGCAGCGAGGACGCGAACTGGCTCAAGCTCGACCACGATCCGCGGATCACGCGCGTGGGGCGCGTGCTGCGACACGCCAGCCTCGACGAGCTGCCCCAGTTCTGGAACATCCTCAAGGGCGAGATGAGCCTCGTCGGGCCGCGTCCCCTGATCGAGTCGGAGGACTGCCAGATCGCGGGCTGGGGCCGCAGCCGGCTCGAGCTGACCCCCGGCCTGACCGGCCTGTGGCAGGTGCTGGGCCGGACCAACATCCCCTTCGAGGAGATGGTCAAGCTCGACTACATGTACGTGACCAACTGGTCCCTGTGGGCGGACGTCCGCCTGCTGCTGCGCACGTTCCCCACGGTGGTCACGCGCCGCGGCGCGAACTAGCGCCCTTGGTCGCGCCACCGCGGTCGATCGGGGTCGCATAGCGGCCCCTATGCACCACCGCAGGCCCGATCCGGCTCTGAAGGCGGCGTCTCCCCGACCTGATTTTTTTTCACCCGAGGGAAGAAAACCCGTGCCTCCCCCGTCTGGTGGTCGTAATCGACGACCACACGGGGGACACAATGGGTTACCGCCACTAGATACAGACAGAGACTCAGATTCGAAAAGGGGCCGCAAGGGCCCCTCTTTCGTTCAGGTCGCCTGCGCGCTCGCCAGCGCCG
>Ga0209382_10011440_pt1 | contig 11019 bp, 9 predicted proteins | sample SoiMetdeltSBSDD5_FD_187599 | JGI IMG/M metagenome (GOLD analysis project Ga0209382, IMG submission 187599) | Bulk soil microbial communities from a Populus tree surrounding site in Tennessee, USA - Soil MetaG P. deltoides SBSDD5 (SPAdes) (version 2) | ecosystem: Environmental > Terrestrial >...
TGCGTGACGGCTGGAAGCGGCTGGAGCAGCAGTTACCCTCGACTTTCTCCGGCGGGGCCGGGGCGGGTGCCCGGCACGGCGTGGAGATCATTACCGATGGGCCGCGGATATCCGCCATCGCCGCCGAGATGTACCACACAGCGAGGGCGGAATTCCGCGGCACCGAGACCGGTGACTTTCCCACCAGGCCATCCGCCAACCGGGGGTTCACGCCGCCCGCATCGGCCATCGAAGGCGGGGTCCGATACCGGTACCTGTACCAGGTCTCCGTGTACAAGGCCGCGTGGGGCCGCCAGATCATCCGGCAGGCGATCGACGCCGGCGAGGAGATCCGGCTGCGCAGGACCATGCCGGTCAAGATGATGCAGGTGGATTCGACGGCCGCGCTGCTCTCCGTCGACCGCTCCGCCATGTCCGCGCTGCTGGTCAGGTCCACCGAGCTGCTCGCCATGATCTCCGAATGGTTCGACCTGCTCTGGGACGACCGGCTTACCACCGTTATCGACAGTTCCGAGCCCGCCGGCCTCAAACCGGATCAGCTGCGGGTGCTGCGCCTGCTCGCCACCGCGGATACCGACGACACCATTGCAAAAAGCATCGGCACCAGCGTCACCACGGTCCGCCGGCACATCAGGGCGATATATGCGGCGCTCGGCGTGAACACGCGATTCGCCGCCGGCGCCGCCGCCGTCCGGCGTGGCTGGATCTGAACCCGGCGCCGCGCCCGCCCACGGGTCCGGCACACTGACCACACCTTGCCCGATCATTCGGGTTCCACAGTCACCACCCTCTCGCCGTGCCAAGGCATGCATCCTCTCGTAGACCCCGGTGCCGCGCACGATGGTGGCGACTCCCTACCACTGACACGGATCCGCCAGGTTTGCATTCCGCCCGGGTTCTGGGCGGTATTCACGACGGATTCGTTACTGGCGTAAATTATTTTCAATACTTGCCGGCAGAGAAGGAAGCGCGTGATGAAAATGGTGATTGTTGCGTCTAAGATACCGACGACGCCGGCCAGGCCAACGCCAATGTGGTTTCATCGTGGTATGGCTGACGGCGCGCAGGGCGATCGGGCCGGCGGGTGGGTCCGCCTCCGGCGTCGGGTCACGTTCCGGTCCGACTGGTTCGAGGTGCGGCGCGATGACGTGCTGCGGCCGGACGGTTCGCGCGGTGAGTATGACCACGTGCAGGTGCCGGACTCGGTAACCGTGCTGGCGATGGACGGCAACCGGAACGTCCTGGTGACGCGGCAGTGGATATACGTGCACGGCGGCACGCAGTGGCGGCTGCCGAGCGGGCGGATGGACGGCGAGGACCGGTCACCGGAGGACGCGGCCCGGCGTGAGCTGGCCGAGGAGACCGGCGTCGCGGCGCGGCGGTGGGCGAAGGTCGGCGTGGTGCACGGCTCCGACTCGTTCACCAACCACCGCGAGCACGTGTTCGTGGCCACCGATCTGCGGCCGGCGGGCGAGCCGGCCCTCGAGCCGGGGGAGGCGGATCTGAGCGTGCACTGGCTGGGTTTCGACCAGGTGCTCGGCATGGTCCGGGCCGGCGAGATGCCGCACGCCGGCAGCGCTTTCGCGGTACTCATGGCGGAGAGCGCGGCGCACGGCTCCTAGCGGCCTTGGTCGCTAGCCACAGTGTGATCGCCGCGCTGGCGAGGGTTTCCCGTTTCCCGCCGTACTGGCCCCGGTCAACGCATTGTCGAACGCGGAAACCTCCGGGACGCTTGACGCAGGAGCATTACCTGCAACGCGTACGCGAAACGCCAGCCATAGAGTCTATTGCGTATGCCCAGCTCCAGTGTTTCACTCCGTTCGACAGCGGGAAACGTCAGGCTTTTCCGCGGTACCCGAGGGGGGTGTCGATGGCCGAGGATTTCGGCGTCATGCTGCGCCAGCTGCGGATGAAAGCCGGGCTGTCGATCGGCCAGCTGGCCAAGCGGGCGCACTTCAGCAAGGGGTACCTCAGCAAGATCGAGAATGGCCTCAAGCCGCCATCCACCATGCTGGCCAGGCAGTGCGATTCCGTACTCGGCGCCAACGGCGCCCTGGCCGCGCTCGCCGCCCCGGCCAGGCAGGCCGCCGAGGCAGCGGGGCAGCCGGACGGCGATGTGTGGGTGATGGCGCTCGACCAGGCCGGCGAGGTGCGGTTCCTGCCCGTCGACCGGCGGCACGTGCTCGCCGGTGGCGCCGCCGCCATCCTCGGCATCGCGCTCGCCCGCGGTACGCGGCCGCCTGCGGTCGACGAGCGGGTGCTGCCCGGCCTGCGCGCGTCCTTCGACCAGCTGCGCCTGCTCGGCATGACGGCCAGCCCGATCGTGGTGCTGCCGTCGGTGATCGCGCAGGTGCACGCCCTGCGGACGCTGGTGGCCGACAGCGGCGGGCCGCTGCGAACGGAGCTGCAGGTGCTGGCGTCGCGGGTCGCGGAGTACGCCGGCTGGATGTTCCAGGAGGCTGGCGAAGATCAGCGGGCGCTGTGGTGGACCAACTACGCCGTCGCCCTGTCCGACGGCGGCAACGACGCGGGGTTCGCCAGCTACGCCCTGGTCAGGCGCGCGGAGATGGCGATGTACCAGCACGATGCGAGCACCACGATCGAGCTTGCCAGGCTGGCCCAGGCGCATCCGCTGGCCGGGGCCCGGGTGCTTGGCCTGGCCGCCCGGTGTGAGGCGCAGGGCCATGCCCTTGCCGGTGACATCGGCGAGTACGAGCGCGCGCTGGACCGGGCGGCGGCGCTGCTCGCCACCGTGCCGGCCGAGGCCGGGCGGCCGGTGCTCGGCTCGTCAAGCGTTGCCGACCAGGTGTCGTTGGCGGCCGGTTCGGCGCTGTGCGATCTCGGCCGCCCGGCCGAGGCGGCGGAGTTGCTCGACCGGGAGGTCCCGAAGATCGCCGAGGGTGCCCGGCGCGCGCGGGCTCGGTTCGGCGCGCGGCGCGTCTTTGCGCACGCCAGCAACGGCGACGCCGACCAGGCCTGCCTGCTGCTGCGGTCGGTGCTCGAGGACGCGGCACACGTGGACTCCGCGACCATCCGCGTCGAGCTGCGCAGGGTGGCCCAGACGCTGGCGCGCTGGCACGGCCACCCGCCGGTGCGCGAGCTGTACCCCGAACTGACGGCGGCGCTGCGCGGCCCCGCGCGCTGAACCGCTGGTCTCGGTGTGTCGAAACGGCCGACACACGTGTTCCGGACCGCGGACACGCCGGTGTGGTGTGGTCAGGCGGTGAACAGCTCGTGGAGCGGGCAGTCGTAGGAGATCACGAGCAGGACCTGGTCGTTCGGCAGGGTGCGGCCGAGGCCGTTGTTGTTGCGCCTCGGGTTGCAGGTGCAGCCGGCCGCGACGGCCTGCGCGGAACCCGGCAGGGTGATGGTGGCGCCGGAAATGCGCAGCTCGGTGGCGTGGCGGCGGCTGGACACCGCCTGGTGTTGGGTACGCGTCATGACGCACCTCGCGCGAAGTTGATAGGTTCCATGCTGGCTCGACCCCCGTCTTCCCCGTCCCGTTACCGCTTAGCATCGCGTGGCCGGGCCGGTGGTAGCAGTCATATTTCTAGGACAAACGAGACGAAAATGGACACGCCGCGCGACCTGGCGTGAGGGGGGCGCGAGGGCGATGCGGAACGGGGTTGCCTGGCCCCGAACGGGTGACCTGTGGCTGGGCGGGTGGTTGACCCGGAGTAGATGCCGGTCGGCCAGGCTGTTGAGCCGACCGGCATTCCCCTGCCCCGTATTGTTGCGTCTCGAGATTTCCCGATGTTCCACGAACGCCGGCCCGGGTATCTACCATGGCCGGGCAGTGCTTCGTCGTGCTGCCGGGCGGCGGGAGTCGGTTGCCCACCAAGCTCCCCGCTCCCGCCGTCAGCCGAGCAGCACGGTCAGCAGCGTGACCACGACGTCGATCACCACGTGAGTCTGCATGGTTCTCACCCCCTCTCGGTGTGCGGATGGTTAGCCGCCGCAAGCGATGCGGACGACGTGAAGTCCGAGGAGAGCGGCCGGTAGCCGATGAGGAGACCCAGCACGAGCCCGGCGACGAGGACCCAGAACGCGAACTTCGCGATCGCTGAAAACGTGCAGATGAGCCTCATCCTCAAATACCCCTCTCCCAAGGCATTGGCGCGGCCTTCAGGCAAACCGGTACCGCACTAGGCGGTATGGCTTCCTCGGAGTCCCGGCGGCTTGGGTGGCTTTTCCCTTACCGACACCAGAAGCATCTGTCATGTGCGAATGGACCGGCAAGGGCTTGCCTGTTTCATGTTGTTGAGGAAACGAGGCAACGGGCGGATGGGTTCGGTCGACGCCGGGCCGGCGCCGGGGCCACAAATCCAACCCCGGCTATCCTGAGCCTGGTTCAGCTATCACCCCGATGGGTCACGAGCGGCCAGCGACAGGACAAATTCGCCTGGAGTGGACAAAAATTGGACATGGCCGCGACTGGATCATGGCCCCGGCGCTTGAGAGCTAAGCTACTCACGGGTCATAGCTACACTCAGCGCCCGCATACGCTCGTCAGTTGGACGCGGAGGCCCACGGATGGCCGTTTCAGCGGCGGAACTGGTACGTGACCTAAAAGCGCTCCGTAAGGGACGTGGCCTGTTGATAGGCCGAATAGGTGAACGCCTGGGCCCGGCGCTGCGCCAGGTGTGTGACGTTCTTGACACCGATAGCTCCGCCGAGGTTCGGCGGAAGGTCTCGGACCGATTGCTTGAGCTTGCAACCCGGTTGCCGGACGATCTGCGGACCGCAGTGCTGGCCGCGTTTGGCCTGCACCCGGACGTGCGGCAGCCCTTTTACCAGGAGCGCGTCCGGTGGGCGGCCGAGCAGCTGCGCAGGGACGAGCGGACCGCGCGGCGCCGGGTGGACGCCGGGATCGAGGCGCTGGCCGAGCTCGCGGTGAGCCCGGCGAGCAACGACGAACGGCTGGGCGGGCAGCAGGCCGGGTGGCACACCGAGGCGCTCCGGGTCACGCTGTCGCTGGACCTGCCGCACCCGGAGGCATTCGAGTACCGGCGCATCGTCGCGGATCGGGACGGCATTGCGGAGCTGGACCTGTATCTGACGCTCACCGCATCGGATCGCGCCGATCCGATGACGTTCCGGGAACTCGATATCGACGTGTTCCGCGGTGGCACGCTAGTGAAATGGGCGCGCGAGTCGAGCGACCGGTTCGCCTTCTCGCTGTGCCTGCCGGAGCCGATCATGCGCGGCCAGCGGCACGACTACGCGATCCGTTTCCGGGTGCCGCGGGGTCAGGTCATGCAGCCGCACTACGTGTGCGTGCCCAAGCACCGGTGCGAGATGTTCGACCTGAGCGTGCGGTTCAGCAGGGCCAGCATGCCCGGGCGGATTTGGCGCCTGTCGGAGGCCTTCCAGCGGGACGTCGACGACCCGTACCCGCACGGCGAGACGCTGTCGCTGGACGCCGCCGGGGAGATCCACCTCACGTTCAACCAGCTGACCCCCGGCCTGGCGTACGGCGCCCGGTGGGAGGAGACGCGCCGGCTGGCCGCGGCCGACCCCGGCACGCCGAACGGCTTCCACGAGGGCGCCGAACAGACCGAGCACCCGTACCGGTGACGGCTGTTCGCCCGTGTCCCTAGCGAGTGGCGCTGGCGTGCGACCCCGGGTCCGGCTCCGGGTCGGGAACCGCCGGCACCATCCGGATGTCGGCGACGGTCTGCGTCACCGGGCCGCCGGCCAGGCACTGGAACGTGGCCCGCACGGTCAGCCGCCCGAGCGGCACCGTCGAGGTGTCGAAGGAGTGGGCCTCGGGGTACACCAGGCCACCCCAGTTGGCGGGCGGCGTGGTGATCGCGCCGACGAGCGCGCCGTCGCCGCCGTAGAACCGGAACTCGACGGTGGTGCCCGGCGGCACCACCCCAGCCAGCCGCAGCCGCTGCCCATGCGGCATCTCGGTGGCGTTTCCCGGCGTCTCGATCCACACCCGTGATGGCTCGTTGGCCTGCGGCAGCAGGCCCTCCAGCTCGTCAAGCTCGGCGCTGATCTCGTCGGCGAGCGCCGTGCCGTGGTGGCCGTGCGCGCGGTAGCCGACCTCGAGCACCGCCCACACCAGCGCGGCGCCGAGCACGCCGACCACCGCCGGCGCCGCGTGCCACCAGCCGAGCTCGCCGCGCCCGAACGGCAGGAACGGGGTCATGGTCAGGCTCACGGTGCCGCACGCCAGCGCCGTCAGGCCGGCCGGCGAGGCGGCGTGGTCCTCGATCGCCCAGGCCAGCCGGGTTCTGGCGGCGTCCCGGCGCACGTCGGCCACCCGGCGCGCGAGCTGGTCGCCGAGCCAGCGGGTCTGGTCGCGCAGCTCCCTGGTCGGCAGCATTGCGGGGTTGGTGAGCTGGGCCCGCAGGGCGGCCACGCCGCGGCGCAGGGTTGCCTCGTCGGCGGTGACCTGCTCGCTCGGCGGCCACGCCATCTGGTCCGGCCCCGATCGCACGATCAGCGCCGCGACCAGCGCGAACGCCACGATGAAGCAGGCAGCGATGAGGGCGACCTGCGGGCTGGCCGGGTGGCGCATGGCGACCGGCAGCGCCACCAGCACCAGGACGACGGTCAGCGGCCCAGCGGTCAGGATGAGGTTGAACTGCCGCTGCGCGGCCGGGTCCAGCTGACGCAGGCGGCCGCTCGGCCGGCTCAGCCGAGCGGTCGCCCGCAGCAGCCCGGTGCTGAGCACCCGCCCCGAGATCACCAGCAGCAACGAGAACAGCACGAGAAACCCCGCTTGCAGGGTGATCTGCTCGGCGGCGGTGAACCGGCCGGTCACCTGGTCCGCGGCGATGGGCGGCGCCAAAAGCGCGGCGGCACCGAGCGCGGCGGAGCCGGCGATGCCACGGCGGCCGCGGTGGCGCCCGCCGACCAGCGACGGTTCCGGTGGCGGCGTCCAGCTCGGCGCGACCATCAGCTCCAGCGTGTGGATGAGGTTGGTCAGGTCGCGTTCGAAGGTGGACCAGCCGATCCGGCAGACCTGGCGCAGCGCCAGGTCCTTGAGCTCCGGCGGCAGCGTGTCCACCGCCGGCAGCGGCGTGTTGTCCAGCAGCACCGGCAGCACGGACTTTCGGGTGCCGTAGGCCAGCGCGGCCTCGATCTCGTCGTGCACCCAGTCCCGCCCGCCGCTGTCCCGCCGGGCGTTCAGGGTCGCCAGCCATGCCGGATCGATGATCGCGATGAGCACGTCGCTGCCACGCAGCTTGGCCCACAGCGCGTCCGGGTAGTGCGTTCCCGGGTCCATGGACCGGCTGTCGAAGAACACCCGGTCCTGGCCGAAGTGCCTGGCCAGCCGCTCGTAAAGCGCGGCGACCACGATGGCGTGGTGACCCTTGCGATAGTTGATGAAGATGCCGCCGCTGGGCCGGACCCACGCCTGCTCCTCGCTCACGCCGGACCCGGGCGCTGGCGCCGCGGGCGCTGCCGCCGCGAGCGATGCCGCCCCGGCGGCGCCCCGACCCCCGGCGGCGCCCCGGCCCCGGGCGGCGGGCGGCGGCGGGCGGCGACCCCCTCCCTCACCACGACGCCGCCGCCCGCAGTGCGGCCCGGAACCGTGGTCCGAGCCGCACGACCCCGGCCGCCGTGCGCTCGATGGCGAAACGGCGCAGCGCCTCGCGAAACGCCGGCGGCACCTCGTCCCTGGCGATCGCGTGGCACAGCTGCCAGGCGACCGCGTCGTCCTGCACGTCGACCGGGTCGATCGCAAAGTGGACGAGGGCCTCGAACCCGTCGCTGCCCAGCGCCGCCCGCTCGGCATTGGCCAGCAGCCACCGCCGCACTTCGGCCCGGTGCGCGCCGATGGCGACCCGGCGCCGCCGCACCTCGGCCACCACGTGCTCCGCGGTCTCCGGCACCGCGCCATCGAGCAGTTGGACCAGCTCCAGGTCGGCATGGCCGCGCAGGTCGGGAAGCAGGCGCCGCGGCGGCCGCTCGGCCGGGTCGGTGCCGTCCCACCCCGGCCGCGCCCAACCGGCGCCCGCCCCGCCGCCATGGCCGGACATGGCCAGCAGCAGCTGAAGCCGGCCGTGGACGGTGTCGGCGCCGAGGATGCCGCTGCGGTCCAGCCAATCCATCATGTGCCCGAACCCGTGGTCGAGGTAGCGCCCAACCAGCGCGTTCGCCGCCTGCCAGTACCGGTCGTTCTGGCGTGGCGGCTCGCCGGGCAGGCGAACCCAGCTCCGCTCGGCACTGCGCGCCCGCGGTCTCGGCAGCGGCGGCTGCAGGAAGATCACCCTGGGCCGCCACGGCGCGTGGTTGCCGTCGCCGGCCTCGAACGTGGAGAAGGTCCACGCCGCCGCGCGCCCGCCGCGCGCGGAGAACAGGTCCTCGAGCACATCGAGCAGCGACCGCAGCAGCGCGATGCGGGTGGCCGGCTCGCAGTCCCTGGCGACGACGGACAGCGGCAGGTCCGGGCGGGCCAGCAGCGGGCGGACCATAGCGACCAGGTCACCGCGGCGGAACGGGCCACCGGCCGCGCGGTTGTCGCCGGCCAGCTCGGTCCTGGTCAGCCGGCCGAGGCGCCCGCTGCCAACCGGCCGCTCCCCGTCCCGCCCGCCATCGGCCCGCCAGCCGTCGCCGTGCCAGCCGGGCCAGCCGTGCAGCGCGAGAGCCGTCCGGCAGGTGAGGATCCGGTTCGAGCCGACCAGGACGCGGCTGGTGTCGGTGCGGTCGTCGGGTTGGCCGTCTCCGGCGCCGGAAAGCCGGCAGATCACCGCGGCCTCGTCGCGTCCCGACCAGTACCACAGGCTGCACTCCGGCCGGTCCGGGTGCGCCGGCCGCAGGTGCGTGCCGAGCCGCCGTTCCCAGCCGCTCACCTCGTCGGACCCGAGCGAGCTGGCCACCACCCCGAACTCGCGGCGCGCGCCGAACCCGAACAGGATTCGGTCAACGGGCCGCGTCCCGTTCCGGTCTGCGACCATCGCCGCCTACCGGGCCGGTCGCCCGGGAAGGGAGGGCCGAGGTGCCGGTCGCGGGTGACGTTCGGCCGTGGTACGCACGTTGGCTCCCTTCGACGGTGAGGCGGCAAGAACTGGACGACACGGCACAGCTTGCGAACGTACAATTGCAGTCGCCGGCAGGATACCCCAAACGAGGACCCAGCGACATCCCGGTCGGATACGGCACGTGTTGATCACGGAGCCGATTGGCGGCACGCTTTCCCCGAACGGAGGTGCATGGTGGCTGACGGCACGAGTCCTGCCGTGGAACGGCGGCGGCTGGCCTTTGAGCTGCGCCGGCTGCGAACCGGCGCCGACAAGACGATCGAGCAGGTCGCACGGTATCTGGAGTGCTCGCCGGGCAAGATCAGCCGAATCGAGACCGGCATTGTCGGCGCGCAGATCCGCGACGTTCGCGACCTGCTCGATGTCTACGGGCTGCAGGGCGAGGAACGCGACCGGCTGCTGAACCTGGCCAGGGACGCGCGCCGGCGGGCATGGTGGCACGAGTATGCGGGGGTGCTGCCGCCGGAGTCGGCGAGGTTCTTCGGCTTGGAGGACGGCGCGGCCACCATCGAGCAGTTCGCGGGCAGCACCGTCCTGCCCGGCCTGCTGCAGACCGAGGCCTACGCGCGTGCCCTGATCGGCTCCGCCAGGGACGACGCGGCGGCGATCGCGCTGCGCATCGAGCTGCGCCGGCGCAGGCAACCGCTGCTGACCAGGGAGCACGCCCCGAGGGTCACCGCGGTGGTGCACGAGGCGGCGCTGGTGGCGATGGTCGGCAGCACGGCGACGATGGCGGACCAGCTGAGCCGGCTCGTCGACGTCGCCGGCCTGCCGAACGTCGTGATCCGGATCGTGCCGCTTGCCACCGGCGCGCACCCCGCGGCCGGTACGTCGTTCTCGGTCTTCACCTTTGAACATCCGGACGACCCGCCGATCGTTCATCTGGAACAGCTGACCAGCAGCATGTACCGGGAGCGGTCCAAGGACGTCGCCGTCTACCAGGAGGCCTTTGTCACGGCCCGCGAGCTCGCGTTGTCGCCGGCCCAGTCGAGGCAGCTGATGCTGGACCGGGAACGGTCGCTGCGCGGTGGCTCCTAGTCGTCGAACTCGCCATCGCGCACGCCGAGCACGAACATGCGCCATTCGTCCCGGCTGAAATGCAGGATGGGGCCGTCGCGATCCTTCGAGTCGCGAATCGCCACCCCGTGCGGGCCGGCGTTCACCTCGACGCACAGCGCGTCGGGGGCCGTGCTGTAGCTGCTCTTGCGCCATGTTCCGTTCGCGCGTCCGCTCGCACCTGTTGCATCGTGTGCCCCCCGCTCACGCCTCACCCCGAAATCTTGCCAGGTTCGGTATTGCCGATACCAGGACAAACGATGGACAGTTATGCCTGGTCAGGACAATAACGGCCCACACAAAGGGCGCCGTCCCGGCCGGCGCGGCCCGCTGGTTATTACGACGCCGGCGGCCGGCGTCCGTCCATAGGCCATTCTCGTGAATTATCCGCCGGCGGCGCGCCCACGGTACCCATCTCGGCCACGGCGAACACCTCCACCGGCACTCCCGATACGGCGGCATTGCCGGTGAGAACGTCGACGAACCGCTCGTCTGTGACGTCGTTGACGCTCACGCCGGGGTGCGCGCCGGCGACGGAGAGCCGGGTGCCGGCGCGGCCGTGCCCCCAGCCGTGCGGCAGGCTGACGACGCCCGGCATGATCGCGTCGGTGACCTCGACCGGCACCTCGACGCTGCCGATCCTGGACGACAGCACGGCCGGGGCACCGTCGGCCAGCCCGCGCGCGGCGGCATCGGCCGGGTGCATCAGCAGCGTGCACAGCGGCCGGCCCTTGACCAGCCGCGCGCTGTTGTGCAGCCACGAGTTGTTGCTCCGCAGGTGGCGGCGCCCGATCAGGACCAGCCCGGCCCCAGGCTCGCCGCCAAGCCGGCCCCGCAGCCGCGGCAGGTCGGCGAGGTACTCCGGCGGCGCGAGGTGGACCAGGCCGTCGCGGGTGCCGAGCCGGCCGGGCAGCCGCGGCCGCAGCGGCCCGAGGTCGACACCGTGCGGCTCGCGGCGCAGCCG
>Ga0209382_10011441_pt1 | contig 11019 bp, 8 predicted proteins | sample SoiMetdeltSBSDD5_FD_187599 | JGI IMG/M metagenome (GOLD analysis project Ga0209382, IMG submission 187599) | Bulk soil microbial communities from a Populus tree surrounding site in Tennessee, USA - Soil MetaG P. deltoides SBSDD5 (SPAdes) (version 2) | ecosystem: Environmental > Terrestrial >...
CCGTACTGATGGATGTACTGATCGGTCTTGGGGCGGCTGGTCGTATTGAGGATGAACGAATTGGCGGCCAGGGCCTTGTCCCGCGTGTAGTAGTAGCCTTCTCCATGGAAGCTGTTCGTGCCCGACTTCAGCGATACGTTGACGACGCCGCCGGCAGTACGGCCGTACTGCGCGTCGTACGAATTCGTTGAGATTTTCATTTCCTGGACGGCTGCCGCCGGCGGCACGTAGGCGATGTTGTTGCCGCCCTGATTCGCGTTGTTGGGCGCGCCGTCGAGCAGGAACTCGTTGTTGCTGCTCTGCCCGCCGTTCATCGACCAGGCGGCGAGCGCGCCGTTGTCGAACGGACGGAGGTAGATCGCCTGGGCGTTGTAGTTGACGCCGGCGACGAGCGGGACGAGCGCCATCGGGCTGCGCGACTGCAGCGGAATCTCCGCGATGCTCCTCTCGTCGATGACGGTGCCGCGGCTGGCGTTGCTGGTCTGGAGGAGCGGCGATTCAGCTGTGACCGACACTTGTTCGGTCACCCCGCCGACGCCCAACTCGACGTTGATTGTCGCAGTTTCGTTGACCTGCAGGGTCATCCCGGACCGTGTGTATTTCTGGAATCCCTGGAGGTCGACGGTCATCGTGTAGGAGCCGGGGCGAAGGAACGGAACCGAGTAGCTGCCTTCGGCGTTCGTCACCGCCGAGGCCGTCTCGTTGGTGGAGGTGTTCGTGAGTGTCACGGTCGCCCCTGGCAGGGCGGCCTTACTCGAGTCGAGGACGACTCCTCGGACGGTGGCTCGGAATTCCTGTGCCGTTGCGGTTGCTGCCGATAGCAAAACTGCTATCACCAGCCACCCAACGTACGACTTCGTTCTTGTCATCAGCGTCCTCCCAGCGCGGATTTCACAATGCGAAACGTGCAGCAGACTTTTCTCGCTAGCGCTGGGCTACTTATACAACCGACGCACGGTCCTGACAAGCTGCAAAGTGTGACTTTTGGTCCGCTTATGGGCGGCCAGACTGAGCCTTATAACTGTTTCGCAGACGGATTGAGCGCATCGCTTATTTTGGCGGGATGAGGCTTGGGTTGAGTTGTTGGGCGCGGGCAAATGCCGCCCGGGATTCGTCGCGCAGACCGAGACGATACAGCACGAGACCCATCTGGTAGTGAGCGGGGGCATACGGTTCGTAGGCCTTCGTCGCGCGCCGGAAATGTTCGAGGGCACCGGGAAGGTCCCCCGCCTCGATTCGCTGAATGCCAACAGAGGTCCAGGTGAGCGCTTCGTGTTCGAGCTGGTTGCGCAGGCGCAGGCGCTCGGCCTCGTCCAGGGCCTTTCGAGCACCCGATTCGTTCCCCGCGAGCTGGCGCACCTGGCCAAGCGTGTAGTGCGCCGCGGTCAAGTTGGGATTGAGGCTGATGGCTTTCTGGAGCGCCTGTTCCGCACCTGACCAGTCGCCGCGCGCTTTCAAGACGGCGCCGAGCGCAAAGAACCCGTCCGTATATTTCGGATCCAGAGCCACGCACGCGCGTAGCGCCTCGACTGCTCGAGCAAGGTCACCCTGGTGCCAATAAATGATGCCGATTGTGTAGTGAACCTCTGGTTGCGGTTCGATCGCCAGCGCCTGCGCGAGCTCGCTCAGTGCCTCGCCGAGGCGGTCTGACCGTCGCAGCACGAGAGCCAGGTTGTAGCGCGCGAGCGTATGGCGAGGGGCAAGGCTGAGGGTGCGTTTGAAACTCGCAATCGAATCGTCCAGATCCTGTTCGGCTTGTGCGAGCGCTAGGGTGAAATGGCGATCCGGATCCGACGGAGACGCGCGCACCAACACTTGGGCGAGTTCGACGGCTTCGGCGCCCTTGCCCGCCTTCACGAGCACCAGGATCAGGTTGTTCGAGGCTTTCCGGAAGTCAGGCCGTTCGGCAAGCGCGCGACGATAGGCCTCCGCCGCAGCGTCGAGCGCCCCGATCCGCTCGAGCGCTTCACCGAGTCGATTCTGCACGTCCGCATCCCGCGGCGCGAGCCCAGCCGCCTCCCACAGCAGCGCAAGTGCGGCTGAATAGTTGCCCTGCTGCTCGAGCTCGACGGCGCGCGCATACACACCTCGGGCGCGACTGTCTGCGACTTGTGCAATGCCAACCGACGTCGCCGTGCAGACAAGCGACAGCCCAGCCGCCGCAACGTAAGCGCGTACGCGCATGAACGCCCATTCTACAAGTCCGCAAATTCTCCGAGCTTGGGAACCTCACTTGCACGCGCTTCTAGTGGTTCGAATCCGAGGAGGAAGACATGCAGGACAGACAAACGACCGGACCGCGAGGGGAACGTCTGGCAAAGGGCCTCGGCTGGTTCAGCGTGGGGCTCGGTGTGGCGGAGCTGGCCGCGCCCGCACGGGTGGCCAGGCTCATCGGGATCCGGCGGCCGAATGGCGCCGTGCGGATCGTGCGCGCCATGGGGGCACGCGAGTTGGCCAGCGGTGTGGCTGTGCTCGTCAACCCGCGCGCGTCCGGGGGCGTGTGGTCGCGCGTCGCCGGCGACGGCCTTGACTTGTATCTGCTCCAGCAGACGTACCGCCGGAACGATGTCGATCGCGGCCGGTGGCTTGCGGCGACGGCAGCCGTGCTTGGCGTCACCGTCGCGGACCTCCGTTGCGCGCAGGAACTGCGAGCGAACGAAACCCGCACGGCTCGCGCGCCGCGTCGCTCGCATCTGGAACGCGCCATCACGATCAACAAATCGCCTGAAGAGGTGTACCGCTTCTGGCGCAACTTCTCAAACCTACCAAGAGTGACGAGGAGCGTCGAAGCCGTTCAGGAAATCGACGATCGACGGTCACATTGGCGGGTGCGAACCCCAACGGGCATTGCCGTTGAATGGGACGCAGAGATCACCGAGGAGCACCCGAACGAACGCCTGGCATGGCGCGCGGTGACAGGTCCCGTCACCCTGCAGGGCGTGGTTGCCTTTCGACCCGCGCCAGGCAATCGCGGCACTGAGGTGCGCGTGACCGTCCACTACGAACCACCTGCCGGGCCTATCGGCAGCGGTGTGGCGTGGATGCTCGACAGCACGTTCGAACGGCGGATCCAGGAAGACTTGCGCCGCTGCAAACAGTTCCTCGAGACGGGCGAGATCCCGATCTCGGAGGGGCCCGGGCTCTCGCGTCCGGCGCAGCCGCCCGCAAATCCCGACCAACTTCGCGCACAGGCAGGAGTCCACTGATGAAAGCCATCTGCTGGCACGGCACGCAATACGTCCAGGTCGAGCACGTCCCGGACCCCGCCATCCTCAATCCCCGCGACGCTATCGTCCGCATCACGAAAACGGCGATCTGCGGATCGGATCTGCATCTCTATAACGGCTACATCCCCACCATGAAGCGCGGTGATGTCCTCGGCCACGAGTTCATGGGCGAGGTCGTCGAGCTTGGCAGCGCTGTGAAAAACCTCGCGATCGGCGATCGCGTTGTGGTGCCCTTCCCCATCGCGTGCGGCCACTGCCTGCAATGCGAGCGCGAAATGTACTCTCTCTGCGAGAACTCCAACCCGAACGCCTGGATGGCCGAGAAGCTGTGGGGCTATTCACCGTGCGGCATCTTCGGATACTCGCATTCGCTCGGCGGATTCCCGGGCGGACAAGCGCAATACGCGCGCGTTCCCTTTGCCGACGTCGGTCCACTCAAAGTTCCCGACAACATCGAAGACGAGCAGGTGCTCTTCCTGTCAGACATCTTTCCAACTGGATGGATGGCGGCGGAGGCGTGCACCATCAAGCCGGGCGATGTCATCGCGGTGTGGGGCTGCGGCCCGGTCGCGCAATTTGCCATCAGGAGCGCTTACCTGCAGGGTGCAGAAAAGGTCATCGCGATCGATCGTTTGGAATACCGTCTGCGCATCGCGCACGAACGGGCGCTCGCGGAAACGATCAACTACGAAGAGGAAGACGTCCACGAAGCGCTTCTCGACATGACCGGCGGCCGCGGTCCTGATGCATGCATCGACGCGGTCGGCCTCGAAGGCCACGCGCCAGGAGTCCAGGGCGCCTACGATCGCTTCAAGCAGGCGACGATGCTCGAGACCGATCGACCGCCGGCGCTGCGGCAGGCCATCATGGAATGCCGCAGTGGTGGCACCGTCTCCGTCGCCGGCGTCTACGGCGGCTTCATCGACAAATTCCCCATGGGCGCCGTCGTCAATCGCTCGCTGACGATCCGTTCGGGCCAGACGCACGTGCATCGCTACATGCGGCCCCTGCTCGAGCGCGTGCAGAACGGCGATATCGATCCATCATTCGTCATCACTCACCGCATGCGGCTCGAAGATGCACCGAAGGGATACCGGATTTTCAATAACAAGGAAGATGACTGCCTGAAGGTTGTGTTGGCGGCTTAAGCCCGGACCTTAGAACTTGTTCAGCTCGACGGTGTCAAACCGTCGTGCGTACGCGTCCAGCCAGTCCTGTTTCGGCAGGTCAGCGGGATAGACCTTGCCCGCCCAGTGCGCGTCGTGCCACCCCGAACATCCGATTTTCACACTCTCGCTCGCTGCAACTTTCGTGCATTCGACAACTCGGCTGTTTGATCGATCGTTCGGATTTGTGGCTAACTTGTGCACACCGGCAAACGATGATCCGAACTGCGCGTGAAGATGAAGCGGAGGAGCTGGCCAGGCTCATCAGCCTTGCCTACCGCGTCGAGGACTTCTTCAAGATCGGCGACCGCACGGACCGGACCGACGTGCTGAAACGGATGACGACGGGCGACTTTCTTGTCGTCGAGGACGATCGGAAAGAGATCGCGGGCTGCGTCTACGTGACGCGCAGCCAGGGTGTCGGCTACTTCGGGATGCTCTCGATCGATCCGGCCCGTCAAGGCCAGGGCTTCGGAAAACAGCTCATCGCGGCCGCCGAGGCGCATTGCCGCAACGCCGGCTGCCGCGAGATGGAACTCGAAGTCGTCAACCTGCGCACCGAGCTTCCGCCGTACTACCGGCGTTTCGGATATGTAGAGGCGGGCACGCGCCCATTTACAGACACCGAACAGGCATCGCGTCCGTGTCACTTCATCGTGATGACCAAACGACTAACGACTGACTAGCGACTCGACTAACGACTAACGACTGACTAACGACTCGACTAACGACTGACGACTAACGACTAACGACTAACGCCTGAGGGAGTTTCCATGCGTTCGACCGTTTTGGCCGGGATTGTGTTGGCGACGTTGCAGGTGGGACCGGTGTGGACCACGGAGCGGGCGGAATTTGCGGGTCAGGCCGCAGCGCCGCAGGCTGCTCCCGCGGCCGACGACAGCGTTCCATCTGACCTCAAGCCGCTGCTGGCCAAGCCGCAGAGCGAAATGCGGCTGGTCACGCTGCGCTACACGACCGATCGATCGACGCTGAATGGCAACTATGACGGCGGCCGCGGGTTCGGACGTGGCGGCGGCAGGGGCCAGGGCGGTCCGCAAGGCGGTCGCGCTGGTGCGGCGCCGACCGGGACGCCGCCGCTTTCGCTGTCGACCGCACGAATCGCGCGCCTCAAGCGTTTCGATATGAGCTGGCAAGCAGCGCTGTCCAAGGTATCCGTCGATCGCCTGACGCCGCTTGCAAAAGACGATCTCCAGTCGCTGAAGTCAACCATCGACGGAAATCTGAAGCAGCTCGAGACCGACACGGCTGCAATCGCGGAGCTCACCCCCGTCATTCCGTTCGCGCCAACCATCGTGCGGTTGAACGAAGCTCGGATGCGCATGCAGGACGTGAACTCGCAGCAGTCCGCCGGCGTGCTCATGGATCTGACGAAGCAAGTTGCGCAGGTGCGGGCGCGGCTCGAGGCGGGATTGAACGGGTCCGCAGCCGGCGCAGACGCGTTGAAGGTCAGTAAGGACGTCGCGACCCGCGGCGCAACGGCCGTCGACAGCCTGCGCAGCAGCGTAACGCAGTGGTTCAACTTCTATAACGGCTACGATCCGATGTTCACGTGGTGGATGGGCGTGCCATACAAACACATTGATGGCGCGCTCGAGGGTTACGCCACGTTTCTGCGCGAGAAAGTCGCCGCAGCCGACGCGATTGTCTCACCGTCTCCGGCGCCGACCGCCATTGCTCCGTCCGCCGCATCTCACATCGCTGAAGTTCCCGACCTCCACGAGCTGATGGCGCTCCCGCAGGACGAAATGGGCGACGTCGTCCAGCGGTTCATTGGGCAAGGCGGAGGGCGCGGCCGAGGTGCCACGAATAGCCCCGCCGCCGGCCGATCGCGTCAGTACTACCTGGATTGGCTCGACGCATTGAAGACGCTGGACTTCGACCGTCTGAGCCGCAACGCGCAGGTCGACTATCTGTTCATCAAGAACTCGTGCGAGCGGAACATCGCCCGCATCGACTTCGTGCCCGAAGCGAACCCGCCGCGCAAGACCGACAACTCAGGAATCCCCGGTCCGGCCCGCGGACGGGCGGGACTGCTCATGGATCTGGCCGACGAGATGATTCCGTACAGTCCTGAGGAACTGATCGCGCTTGCCAACAAGGAGTTCGCCTGGCACGAGGCGGAGATGAAAAAAGCCTCGCGGCAGATGGGCTTTGGCGACGACTGGAAGAAGGCCGTCGAGAAGGTCAAGGGCATGCACGTGCCGCCCGGTGGCCAACCGGCCGTCGTCCGCGACATGCTGTTTGAAGCAGTGGACTACCTCCGCGCCAAGGATCTGATCACCGTGCCGCAGATCGCCAGCGAGTCGCTGCACATGTCGATGATGACGCCGGAGGCGCAGCTCTCGAATCCGTTCTTCCTCGGCGGATCGCAGATCATCGTGTCGTATCCAACCAACACGATGGAGTACGACGCGCGGCTGCAGAGCATGCGCGGCAACAACATTCCATTTTCGCACGCCGTGGCGCACCACGAGATGATTCCAGGGCACAACCTGGTCGGATTCATCGGTGCCCGCCACGCGGGCTACCGCGCTCGCATTGGCGGCAGCACGCCATTTTTCGGTGAGGGTTGGCCGCTCTACTGGGAGCTGATCCTGTACGAGAAGGGGTTTCACGATACGCCCGAGGAACGCGTCGGCGCGCTCTTCTGGCGCATGCATCGCTGCGCGCGGATCATCTTCTCGCTGATGTTCCACACGGGACAGTGGTCGCCGCAGGAGTGCATCGACTTTCTCGTCGATCGCGTCGGCCACGAGCGCGATAACGCCACCGCGGAAGTACGGCGCTCGTTCCAGGGCGGATACGGGCCGCTCTACCAGGCAGCCTACCTGCTGGGCGGTCTCCAGCTCCGCGGCCTGCGCCGCGAGTTGGTGGATTCGGGACAGATGCCTGAGAAGCAGTTCCACGACGAGATCCTGCGGCAAGGCAGCATGCCGATCGCATTGATTCGCCTGGCACTCACGAAGCAGAAGCTCACGCGCGACATGCGGCTCGACTGGAAATTCTACGGGGCGGAGTTAAAGTGAGGCTTCCGGCTTCCGGCTTCCAGCTTAAAGCGACGAAGGCCCCCGCCTAAGAGAAGCGAGCGAAGCGGAGCGGAGCGAGCCACGGGAGCGGAGTGCGCGTGGCGAAGCAGCGCGCGAGCGACCGTGTAAGGAGGTCCGGGGGACTGAAGTCCCTCGCCTGAGAGACGCGAGCGAAGCGAAGCGGAGCGAGCCACGGGAGCGGAGTGCGCGTGGCGAGGCAGCGCGCGAGCGACCGTGTAAGGGGGTCCGGGGGACTGAAGTCCCTCGCCTGAGAGACGCGAGCGAAGCGAAGCGGAGCGAGCCACGGGAGCGGAGTGCGCGTGGCGAAGCAGCGCGCGAGCGACCGTGTAAGGGGGTCCGGGGGACTGAAGTCCCTCGCCTGAGAGACGCGAGCGAAGCGAAGCGGAGCGAGCCACGGGAGCGGAGTGCGCGTGGCGAAGCAGCGCGCGAGCGACCGTGTAAGGGGGTCCGGGGGACTGAAGTCCCTCGCCTGAGAGACGCGAGCGAAGCGAAGCGGAGCGAGCCACGGGAGCGGAGTGCGCGTGGCGAAGCAGCGCGCGAGCGACCGTGTAAGGGGGTCCGGGGGACGAAGTCCCCCGGATAAAACAGAGGAAGTGAATGGGGCCCGGTGGCCCTCCCGGTCTTCAAAACCGGTCGCGGCCTGCACTACTGCGGGCTGGCTGGGTTCGACTCCCAGGCGCTTCCGCCAGCTTTCCTCTGTCCTCAGCGCGGCCAGCGCGCGGTCATCCCAAACTGCCGGTACTGCGTATCGGCGTAGTGCCCGAGTGACAACAAGGTCACCGCACCAAAGAGGATCCGCCGTGTGCGATCGAACACGCCATTAATCCCCTGCATCCGCTCAATCTGAAAGCCGGCGTCCGTGAACATCCGCCGCATACTCGTTTCCGTGAAAAACCGGAGATGCGTCCGATCCATGATGCCTTCCCGGCCGTACTGCCAGTCTTTCCTGACGAGCAATTGCCACAACACTTGCCAATGGCGCATGTTAGGGATTGACGCGATCAGACAGCCGTTGCGCGTCATGTGTGCCCCGACCGCCGTGAGAAAGGCATCCGGATCGGCCATGTGCTCGAGCACGTCGTTACAGACGACCAGATCGAAATAATTCGTCGGCAGTTGGTGTTGAACCTGCTCAAACGTGCCGAGGAGCACGCGATGCAGTCTGGGCCGCGCGCGGGCCGCGGCGTCAGGGTCGAGTTCCACGCCCCACATCTCGTGCGGGCGCGTGAGCAGGTCAGCGAAGACCCCGTCCCCACAGCCGATTTCAAGGACGCGCCGGTACGTGTCCGGTAGGAACGGGACCATTTCATGCCGCACGTTCGCGTAGTAGTCACTCCCAGGGTTCAATGACTGACGAACGGTCAGCGTGGCACTCATGCAGATCCTTTCTCTGGCAGGGAACCTCATCCGTATCGTCGCATTGCTATCAAGACGCACTGACACCCGTAGGTCGGCACTTGTGTGTTATCGGCAACTTAGGCGGTGTTCTTCTGGGGTACGACTGGCCAACCTTCGCCAAGTGCTCGCTTCGCTCGCGGCTCGGCAGCTGGCAGCTGGAAGCTACCGAATTCCCATCCGTTCCAACACGTCCTCGGTCTCTCGCAACGTGTCAAAGACAATCGGCGCCCCGCAGGCGCGCAGTTCATCCGCCGTGAACCCTCCGGTCGCCACGCCCACTGCGGTAGCGCCGGCGGCGTGGGCGCAGGCCACGTCGTGAGGCGTGTCGCCTACGACGATGACGTCGGAGGGTGGTAAGTTGGGCACGCCGCAGGCCAGGGCGCGATCGACGGCGACTGGCACCAAAAGATTGCGATCCGCGGCGTCATCGCCGAACGCGCCGCAGCGGAAGTAGCGCCACAGATCGTAGCGCTGCAGCTTGATGCGCGCGCCCTCCTGGAAGTTGCCGGTCAGCAGCCCGAGGTAGACGTCTTCACGCGGCTGCAGGGCCTCGAGCAGACCCGGCACGCCGGGCAATGCGCCGTTGAAGCCCTTCCCCGGGTGATGAATCTCTTCGCGCAGCAACTCGACATAGCGGTCGCGGAGCCGATCGAACAGCGGCTGGTCGAGTTCGCGGCCGACGCGCGCGAGCGTGTCGTGCAGGATGATCCAGTCCGTGCGACCGGACACTGAAATCCCACTCAGCGCATCACTGTGGCCGATCACTTCCTCGCACGCGCGGTTCATCGCGCGCAGACCGGCACCCCCGGTCAGGACCAACGTTCCATCGATATCAAAAAGCACGAGCTTCGGCATTGAATCCTTTACACAGCTTGACGTGACAAATCCCGTGGATCAGAATCTGGCGCCAGGAGCACAACATGAACCGTCGAGTCCGCTGGATCCTCGTGGCCAATCTCGCACTCTTCTTTGCTTTCTTCGGGGCGATCCTGGCGAGGTCGACGACGCCGCTGCTTGCCGGTGCGGGTGGCCAAGCCACTAAGGGAGCGTTCACGCCACCGAGGGGCCTCGAGAAGCTGCCCATCGCAGTACCGCCCGACAACGAGATGACCACGGGCCGGATCGAGCTGGGCAAACAGCTCTTCTTCGACATGCGGCTGTCGCGGACGAAGAAGATGTCCTGCGAGACGTGCCACGTCCCGGAGAAGGGATGGACTGACGGTCTCGCGCTGTCGCCGCGGCACGATGGCAGCATGAATACGCGGCATACGCCGACGATGTACGGCGTCGCCTTCTATCCCGATCTGTACTGGGATGGACGAGCGCGTGGACTCGAGACGCAAATACTGGCGGCGTGGCGCAGCCAGATGGGCGCCGATCCGGATGCGATCGCCAAGGAGCTCGCAGAAGTACCACGCTACGTCGAGGCCTTTCAGAAGGCGTACGACGGCCCGCCCTCCGGCGATCGAATCGTGAAAGCGCTCGCCAGTTTTGTCCGCACGATTCACGCCGGGGACACCGCGTGGGATCGGTCGCCGCAAGATCCCGCAGCCCCGCCAAAGACCGCCATCGCCCGCGGTTTCCAGGTGTTCTCGACGAACGGCTGCGTCGTGTGCCACACGCCGGCACTCTTCTCGGACACGCAGTTTCATAACGTCGGCGTCGGCGCCGACAAGCCCAACCCCGACATGGGCCGGGGCCGCATCCTTGCGGATGCCGCCACCAAGAACAGCCAGCCGGTCACCCCCGAGATCGAGCGGTTGATGGGCGCCTTCAAAACGCCGAGCCTCCGCGGCGCGGTGTTGAGCGGACCCTACTTTCACGATGGCAGCGTCAAGACGCTCGATGAGGCGGTCGACCTCATGGTGAAGGGTGGGCTGGACAACAAGAACAAGGACGTCCTCCTGCAGCCGCGCACGCTCACCGCGGATCAACGGCGCGACCTCATGGCGTTTCTCGAAGCGCTGACGCCCGACAAGACGCCCTACACGCGGCCGAAGCCCTGGTAGCGTCGACATCGTCATCGAAACCACCCACGGCGCGCCGGCTTCAACACGCCCGTCGCGCCCTCGAGCCGGAGCACCCGGTCGGCGGCGATCTTCGCGAAGGCTTCATCCTGCGTGATGACGAGCGCGGCGAGCCGCCGCGCGTCCGTCACCG
>Ga0209382_10011443_pt1 | contig 11019 bp, 11 predicted proteins | sample SoiMetdeltSBSDD5_FD_187599 | JGI IMG/M metagenome (GOLD analysis project Ga0209382, IMG submission 187599) | Bulk soil microbial communities from a Populus tree surrounding site in Tennessee, USA - Soil MetaG P. deltoides SBSDD5 (SPAdes) (version 2) | ecosystem: Environmental > Terrestrial >...
CGAACGAGTGCGGCTCGAAACGCAGCGCGATCCTCGAGCGGGACGCAACTCATGAGCAGCCGGCCCGCCAGTCCGTTTCTTCGCCGCCCGAGGAGCGCGCACGCAGCCTGATTCGCGTGCAACACTCGCGTGTCAGGCGCCGTCACGACGTACGCCATGGGGGCGAGCTCGAAGAAGTTGCAGAACTGAATGTAGGACTCTTCGAGCTCGACGCGCGCGGCGAACAGCGCGTCGTTTTGCGAGTGTAATTCCTCGACGCGCGCTCCAACGTTTCGAGCGTGCCCATCGACCGCTCTCGAAACGTCGTTCAACTCGTCCCGGAAGCGGTCGGGGTAGTGGTCGCCCACGCGGTTCAGCGCGCGCCTAACGAGTTGCTCGCTCCGGACGCGCTGGTCCTGCAGGGCGTCCGCGAAGTCGGCGAAGGCGCTGAGATCAAGTTTCGGCTCGACGCCCATAGGAAACTCCGATGAGGAGGCACGCGCCACCCCGACCGAGGCAGCGGGCCGGATCATTCGTCGAAGTATGCGTCGATACTCCACCTGACAATATCGCTCGTCAACTCCTGAGCGCCAAACCCGGGGAATCCATGGCTGCTCGTCGCCGCTTTGACAAGCACGAGCATTCGTTCAGGCGTGAGCCCCTCGGCTCTCAAGCGGCGGGCGTACGCCGTCGCGGCCGCGCGGGCAAGCGCCCGCAGCGCACGAAGCTCGTTGTCAGGTTCGCCGACCGCCTGCGCCGTGGGATAGCTGCCCGTCAATTCTCTCGAGCTTCGTGCAAGCCATAAGCCCACAGCTCGGTCCGCGAGGGCCGCGGCGCGGACGAACGCAACCTGCAGGTGTTCGACCGACCCTACGGCGGTCTCCGGACTGCAGACAAGCTTGTCTTCTGGCGTGGCCGAGCCGTTTGTAGCGATTCCCGAAACCGGCTCGCCATCGAGGTTGCTGGTCCCCATGACCGATCCGCTCCCTCGCCCGCATGCGCTGTTGGGCTCGCAATCATTTGGCGGCCAAACAATCTACGTTCGAGCGATCGAACCAGGCAAGCGCAAGCGGGCGCCAGCGAGGGTCCACACGCCTCGCTGGCGACCGTTCCACCTCACTCGTTCCACCTCACTCAGCGAACGTGCAGCTGGACGTTCCCACCACCCAACACGGTGACCCTGCTGGCCTCGAGCGCCTCCCCTGGCTGGTTGTCGTACATGACCGCGCCACTCACGCGGTTCCAGACGCGGACACGAACCGCATCCGTGGACTGCCCGTCGACCGCGAAGACGGCGAACGCATAATCACCGCGGCCGTTCAGCGTTCCGCGCCCTCGCAACTGCGCGCCGGCTTCACCCACCACCAGCCAGTCGAGCGAGGTACTGCGGAAATCCATGCCCACGACGTCCAGCTTGAGTTCCGCACTCCCGTTCGGGACGCGCGATCCCGTTAGGTACCGGGCGGAGAACGCGAACGTCAACTTGCCGCGTGCGAACGGCGCAGCCCTGTTCGAGCCGGATGGCGACGGGACCCAACCGCCACCCGTGAGCCACCCACCGGCGGCATCGTAGACCACGACCTGACCGCTCGCGACCCTCGTGGCGCTGCCGCCATCGTCGTCGCTAACCGTGAGCGCGACGGGGTAGACACCAGGATGGGAGAACGAGCAAACACCGCTCGCCGTTCCATTCGATGCATCGGACGCCGCCGCCATGACGCCACCGCAATCGAGCGTGGCGGTGTGTGTGTCGAGCGCGCCCGGGTCCGCGAACTGCGCGGTGACAGGAACCGACACACCTACCGGCGTTAGGGCGAGTGGCGTCTCCGGGAGCGAGAACGCCTCCAGCGACGGCGACACGTTCGAAATCGTTGCCGTGGTGCGGGCAGTATCGACACCACCGCGGCCGTCGCTGGCCGCGAGCATGATCTCGTAGGTGCCGTTGTCGGCGTACACGTGATCCGTGGGCGGTGCAGAACCAGTCCCCGTCGTTCCGTCACCGAGATCCCAGGAGAACGTCAGGGCGTCACCGTCGGCATCGGTGGCACTCAGTGCCAGCGCGACGGGTGCACCTTCCGAACCAACGTACGGGCCATCCGCCGCCGCCACCGGGTCGGCGTTGGCGCTGGTGTTGGCTGCACTGACCTGACCAACCGCGACGTCATCCAGCAGCAGGGCCGTGCCCGGTCCGCCGACGGAGAACTGAAGGCCGGTCACGTGCTCTCCGGGCTTCGAAAGCGATATCCCGAAGAATCGCTGACCTTCAGAGGCTAGCGGCACGTCGAGGTTGAACGCGTAACTGCCAACGTTCGTTCGCAGCACGAGTCCTACGGGGACCCTGGTTCCAATGAGCATGAGGCTCGCGCCAAACCGGGTCGTCGCGTCCGTGTCCGCAAACGTGGCGGAGATGGGCGCGCCAAAGTCGGTCGTGAGTGCCGCGCTCTGAACTCCAAGCTCCGGTACCCGCCCGAGAACGAGATTGTCCGCCGAGGTGTATGTGACGCCGTTCGTCGTCCACGGTGAGGACTGCGGGTTGAACGACCCATCGATGTTGAACTCATCGAAGCTGCTGAGGTAGCTCACCGCACCAGCGCCGTTGAACTCCGCACGCGTGTCGAACGTCGTGTAGTCGGGCGTCACCCCCATGGAAGCGTGAACGGCGCCCGGAGGCACGGCGCCCGAGCGGGGAGCCGTGAGGTCGTCAGAGTCGCAGCCTACCATCACGACCGCCAGACAAGCGACCAGCGGGACGTGAACGGCGCGGCGATCCGTAGACTCGCGCGCACGACGCCGCGACGGAGATGAAGGGTTGGCGATCATTGTCGTTCCTACCGTGAGTTCCGCGTTAGGCCCAGTGGAGACACGGGCAGGGTCAGGCAGCGTTATGCTGTCGACCCGAGCGTCGTACTCACGGTCGCGCGTTTCTCGTTTCTACGCGGTGACGAGCCCCACCGGCGAAGTGTCAGCCGCGCACGCAGACGTTATGACCGCCAGCAGGACAATACGACTGATGGCGTCTGACCCCGATTTTCGCTCGATCGGCGTCCGAGCTATCGGCTCGTTCGCGAGACTGACGCGCCCGCAGACGGGAATGGCCCAGTGTGCACGGCCACGCGACCGCCGTATCGATCGCGGATCTGCACGGCGAGCGCTCGAGCTGCGACGTCGCCGTCGACGATGGCGTACACCGATGGTCCCCACGAGCTCTGGCCGACACCGGGCGCGCCGCTCGCGCGCATCAGGCGAATGATCTCTGTGGACGGACCAGGCGCGAACGTTCCGCCCTGCGCGCGGAAGAACCAGCGGCCGTTGATCTCCTGCACTTCGTTGAGCGCTGCGCCAAAGGCCGCGAGATCACCCTGGGTTATGGCTGGCAACATCGCCATCAGAACGAGATGCGATACGCGCTCGCTGTCCCGCCCATCGGGCGTCGGCAGCCCCGCGAACGCCTCGGCTTCTGCAGCGCCGCTCACGCCGGGGGCGGCGTCCGGGATCGCGAGCACGCAGCGCCACGCGTGTGGGAACGGATGACGCGCGAGCAAGGGGCCGACGTCGTCGTCCACGCCGACGCGCCGGCCTCCCTCCACGACGAGGCCCCCGCACGCGAACGTCCACGTTCCTACCGCCGATCGTTTCGCACGACCAACCGCCTGCGCGAGCTCCGGCGGGCTCGCGGCGACGGCGTGCAGCTCGGCCAGCGCGCGTGCGACCGACAGCGCGAGCTGCGTTCCGGAGCCGAGGCCGGCGTGCGGTGGAATCGATCGCTCGACGACAATGCGCGCGCCGCCCGGCAGTCGATAGTAGGCGAGGAAACGGCGAGCGAACTCCGCGGCGCGTTCCGCCTCGGCTCCCTCGGCGACGACCTTGGGGGCCTTCGAGGCCGACACCCGCGCGGACACGCCGGGCGCTGGGGCACCGAGGCCCCCGAATCGCCGTCCCAACCCGCCGCGGAGATCGAGCAGGCCAAAGTGCAGGCGGGCAGGCGTCTCGACCACGACGATGTCCGTCACCTAACGAGTCTCACGTCGCGCCGGGCACCGGCCCCGAGCGGATGTAATCGGCCAGCAGCGCCATCGCCTCCTGTTCCGCGGGACCGGCAGTCTTATCCACGATCACCTGGAGGCGATCGAGCTCCGACTGCAGAAAGTCGCGGGCGAGCATGTGCACCCGCGTGGCGTAGATCGCCGTTTCGAGCACGGCGTGTCGTGCACGGTTGAATCCGATGAACTCGCGGTGAACCCCCCGGTGCACGATCTCGGTGTCCATGCGTGAGCGCGGCGGCGTGCTGTCGATCGACGTGATCCGGAGCTCGCGCCACGAGCACGCGGCCTCGAGCACCACACCGCGGACGACGCTCGCCGGGATCGTCGGGTAGGACGGGTTCGAGATCGCCGCGCGAGCGAAGATGCGCACGTCGTCGATCAGATTCACGACCGCCACTCGCGTCGCGACGACGTTCCGGTACGTCGAGGTCTCGAGAAACGGTTTGAGCACTGGAGGCTCGTCGCCCCCGGTCCACTCGACGCCCATCGGCGCGATGTTCACCGCGCCGCTCGCGTCCAGCGTCGTGACGATGGTCTCGATGATCACGAGGGCGACCGGCCGGCGCGTTCGGACCGCTGCGTGAGGCGGACGTGTTCGGACTTCACGTCATCCGGAGGCGTCAGATAGCCCCAGGACAGCGACCCCTCCTGCCGATACGTCTTGCCTAACGTGATGGCGAGCTTCGCTTTCGCGAGCTCCTTCCCGAGGTAGAACGCGTGTGTCGCTTCCGTGACACCGAGCTGACCGAAGATCTCCTGAATGTCGGTGCCGCGGACGAATCGGTCGCGGTTGAGCACCGTGATGACGTCGCGATCGGTGAAGATGCGGAAATTCGGGTCCGTGATGCGACGCTGCAGGTCGCGAAGCTCTTCTTCCGAGTACGCGAGGATCTCCGGGTCCTTCACCGTGACGAGCCGGTCATCGATGTGCTTCGGGACCGTACGTCCGCTCACCGCATGGTGCATGAGCTGGCGAGCGATGCCGACTTCATGCACGGCGCCGCGCGCCCACGGAATCACTTCCGTCGTGAGCACGGTACGGATCCCGAGCTCCTGGCAGATGGCGATGAGCAGCGCATTCACGCCCGTGGAGTCCGCCGAGGTCAGCTCGGTGATGTTCCCGATGCCCATCATCATCTCGGCGTCTGGATAGCGGCGGCGCACCTCGGCGTACCGCTCGAGGGACGCCATGAACCCGAAGCCGATGGGCTCGATCACTGGGTCGATCAGAAAGCGGACGCCGGCGGAGTCGAGCGCGGCGAGCGTGCGATCGAGGCTCTCGAGCGACGCGCCGGGGTCAGGGACCACCACGGCCCGAGAGCCTGCCGCCGCGAGATCGGGGATAACATCGATGTTCGATCCGTTCACGCTCAACACCAGCTCCGCGCCCGCTGCCACGGCGGTGCGGATCTCGTCGACATCGAAGCTATCTACGCTCACACGCATGCCGGCCGATACGAGCTCTCGAACGATGTCACCCAGGGCAGGGAACGGCATTCCCGGCGTGCAGCCCAAGTCGATCACGTCCGCGCCGGACTCGCGGAAGTACTCGGCTGCCCGCCGCGTTTCTTCACGCGTCAGCCGCGGCACGTTGTTGATCTCGGCGACGATCTCGATGTCCCACGCGCCGTAGTCGCGAGGAACGTGGCGCCCGAAGTAGGCAGGAATCTCGCGGAGGTCCTTCGGGCCCTTTTCGACGTGAACGCCAACTTTCTCGCGAACGACTTCGGCGTCGCCCTCGCACAGGCCCGGGATGAGCACGAGGTCGGTGTTCTCCGCCGGCGCCTCGAGATGCCGCGCGATCCACGTCGTCGTCATGAGCGCCGCCACGGTGATGCCTAACACGGCAACGTCGTGCGCGAACGGCGGCGCCATGTCGGCCAGCAGGCGACGCAGCGCGGGCTCGGCGAGCTTGCCGGTCACGAACAGCACGCGTTGCGGCGAGCCCGCCCGCTCGCCGCCGTCGCCTGCCGGACCGGAACGTTCTGTCACCGACGCTCGCCGCTCCGCACGAATTTGTTAGGCGTGCCGGTGAGCCCGCCTCCGGCGGCCGGGCGCCACAGGACAGCGTCCTCGATCTGGCGCGCGAGCGCGAAGTCCTTGTCAGTGATGCCGCCGGCGCTGTGGGTCTTGAGCTTGACCCCCACGCGCGCCCACGTGACGGACAGGTCCGGGTGGTGATACGCCGCCTCGGCGATGTAGCCGATGGCGTTCACGAGCATCAGCGTCGTAGGCCAGCCGTCCGTCTGGTAGTAGCGACGAATCCAGCCATCCTCCAGGTACCAGCCGGGGAGCGCCTCGAGCTTCTGGGCAACCTGGGCGTCGTCGTAGGTCGGTTCCTTTTCCTTAGCCACGTGGGTTTCCTCCGAGAGTGTCTCACATCACGACGCCGCCGCCAACGAGCATCGTCTGCCCGGTGACGAATGCGGCGGAGCGGGACGCGAGAAAGACGGCGGCCCCCGCGACGTCTTCGGGCGTGCCCCACCGCTCGAGCGGCGTCGACGCCACGACCTGTCGTCGAATCGTCTCGTCGACTTCGTTGCCGTACGCGGTCTCGATCCACCCGGGCGCGAGCACGTTCACGCGCACGCGAGGTGCCACGGTTCGCGCGAGCGACTTGCTGAACGCCAGCACGCCGCCCTTCACGGCCGAGAACAGCTGTGCTTCCATGCCGGGCATTCCGGTGAGCACGTGGTCCCAGCTCATGTTGATGATAACGCCACCCGTCTCCTGTCCCGTCATGAGCTCGGCGGCTTGCCAGGATGCCAGCACCGTCCCGCGAAGATCGACGCGCATGAGGAGGTCGAGCTTCTCGGCCGCAGGGAGCGATGCGGCGGGACCCGTCAGCACGTCCGCGCCGGCGTTGTTCACCCAGACATCGACACCCCCGAAGATCGTGCGCAGGGCGGGGACGAGTGCGCCGATCGAGTTGGCATCGGCGAGATCGAGTCGGACCACGCCCACGCGTCGGCCGAGCGTTTCGATCTCGCGGGCGACGTCGCGGGCGCCGCGCTCGTTGGACCTGTACGACAGTGCGACGTCAGCGCCTGCACGTGCGGACGCCACGGCGATCGCTCGGCCTATGCCGCTGGATCCTCCAGTGACGAACACGCGCATTCCGGCGAGCGAAGGTGCAGCGCTGCTTGGCGTCGCCAACGAAGGCTCCGAAGTGTGGTGCCGGGGAAACTGTCACGCACGAGCGGCGCCAGCAATCAACGACGCGCTTTGTGAATTGGTATCACCACGAGATGGATCGATGATACTCGATTGGACGGGTGGCGTATCTTGAGGTCATGCACACTCATGATGAGACGGCCAGCGAGCCGGGGGCAGCAGCGGTGCCTCGTCGCGGCGGCCCGGATTGGGGGCATTTGCCTCACGGGAACCTCACGAACCAGATCATTGGCGCGGGGTTCGAGGTCCACAACGTGCTGGGAGCAGGCTTCCTCGAAGCAGTATACGCCAACGCACTGACCGTCGAGCTCCGGCACCGCGGCCTGGTGGTCGATCGGAATGTTGCGTTCGAGATCGTCTATCGCGGTTTCCGGGTTGGACGGTATGTCGCGGACTTGGTCGTGGACCAGAAGGTGATCGTCGAAACAAAGGTGGCTAAAGCCATCGACCCAATGCATCGGGCGCAGGTGTCGAACTATCTGCGGGCCTCGGGACTCGAAGTGGGCCTCGTCATCAACTTCGGAAGCTCTGTCCAGTTCAAGCGTGTCGTGGCGTCGCCGCACCGGGTTTGGGATGCAACTCACGATGAGCTGAGAAACGACGGCGGCAAAAACAAGAACGGCAAGACCTGACACGGATGAACCACGATCACGACGATGACGCGGATTGGCTCCGCAGCCACTGACGCTCCCGTCCGCCCGGCAGACGGTCGTTTGCGTTGCCAAAAACCAAAAAGGTGTTCGGAGCCGAGATGTTCAGGTGTCCTCGAAACAAATCCGCGCAATCGTCGTGATCGTGGTTCATCCGCGTCAGGTTTTTTGGCCTTCTCATTGACACAAGACTTTCGTGCCGGGCGTCGACGGATGCAGCTTCTCGTGAGTGTGTCGAACGCGGCCGAGGCACGAGCGGGCGTTCAAGGTGGTGCCGATATCATCGATGCCAAGGATCCGTTGGTGGGTGCCCTCGGTGCTGTGCGGCCCGAGGTGATGTCCCGCATCCGGCGCGCGGTGGACTCGAGTCGTCTCGTGACCGCCGCGCTGGGCGACGCAGAGATCACCGCGGGATCCCCGAAGGCCCTCGAGACCTCGCACGAGGGCATGGAGCAATTGGCCCGCGAGCTGGTGGCGCGCGGCGCACGGCTTGTGAAGGTCGGATTTGCTGGTCTCGTCGATCCCAAGCGGGTCGGCGAAATCGTGGCACGGATGGCTCGCGCATGCGCTTCGGTGAACAGCGCGAGCGGTGTGATCGCAGTCACGTACGCGGATGCCCTGGCCGGCCAAGGCATCGACTGCCGCCGGCTGCTTTCGATCGCGGCCGGTTCCGGAGCGCGGGGCGTGCTGGTCGACACCGCCGATAAGTGTGGTCCGGGGTTGCTCGACCTTTGGAGTATCGCGGCGCTCGAGGCGTGGGTTTCCGAGGCCCACTCAAGTGGGTTGACGGCGGCGGTTGCGGGCAAGCTCCGGCTGGATGATCTGGCTGCCGTCGCTGAAACGGGGGCTGACGTCGCCGGGGTGCGGGGAGCAGCCTGTGTTGGCGGACGCGTTGGGCGCGTCAGCTCGGAACGAGTTCGCGCCCTCGCGGCAAGAGTGGCGCTGGAACGATCGACCAACTGAGGCCGGGCGCGAGAGCGCGAGAGAAGTACGCGTCGACGGCGTCGTCAGCTGCAGCGCCGGGCGGCTTCACCAGCGCGAGCTGATTCGCACCGAGCTCCGATGCAAACCAGGCGCTGATGCTGTCGCTCGTGACATCCCATGAGTGAGGAAGCGGATCCGCCTCGCGGAGCCAGCGATATGGCGCGATGACCGGGACCCTACCTGACGCAATGGTCGATTCGACGTCGCGCTCGGATGCCGCGAGCGCGAGCTCGGCTCGCATACCGGCGAGTAGGTGGGCGTACTGGTCCATCGCGAGCACGGCCATCCAGTGAGCAGTCTCATCGGCGAGACGAAAGTGACGGTCGGCCTCGCGAACCGTGTCGGCGAACGGGCCGCCGCCAGCCACGATCGCAACACGGGCGCGCGTGGATTCGTCGACGATGGCGGCAAGTGTCGACTCGAGCAGCTCGGGGTAGGCGAGCAGGCTGCCGCCGACTTTGAAGACCGTATCGATCCGACCGGTGTGCCTGATCATCGAATCGTTAGGCGCTGCCTCGGACCGAGTCGGCGTTAGGCCCGACTGCTGTCGCTCGACCAGCAGCGCAACGGCGGCTGCCGGTGCGCACCGCGACACATCCAGGCCAAGGGCGTCGGCGAGCCGGATGACCGACAGGCCGGCCTGGCGAGCGGCCCGCGTGGCAATGAAAGAACCGAGTCCGGTGACGATGGCGGTGTGCAGAGTGTGGTGTCGCTCGCGGACCTTGGCGATCGCGTCGCAGATGAGGTCTACCTGGGCGTGCGACTGCGTCCGCGATCGCGGAGATCGCGCGCTCGTCGAGCATCTCGCGGTCGGCGCAGACCACGCGCGCGATGCGCTCGCCGACGAATTCGCGTGAGGCGGGTCGGTCATCGGGCGCCGTTACGGAATAGTCCTCAGGGGCCAGGTCGCCGCGCCACACGTGGATGTCGCCGATGAGCGCGAACGATTCGGCCGACACGCCGGCGCGCGATGTGCCCAGTGGGACCCTCTGTGTGATGGCTTCGACTGGCGTGCGGAGAGCACCGGTGTAAACGAGCTCACCGCTCGCGAGGCGCGCGGGGTCGGTAGTGCCGAGCGCCGCAACCCCTCCGCCGACGATGGGGATGATGTCGGTTGTGGTCGTGCCGATGTCGATGAGGATCGCATCCGGGTGTTCGACGGCGACGATGTTCGCCGTGGCAGCCCAGTTGGATGCGGCGACGGCGAGCGGCTCGTTCGCCGCCTGCGTTGGTGAGAGGAAGCGTCCGTCGACAGCGTAGACGTGGACGTCTGCGGACGGGAATGCGGTGACGAGGGCGTCGAGGACGAATGCAACGCCCTCGCGCTTGGTGCGGAACATCTGCGAGAGCTCCGCGGTCATGGTCACCGCGTGCCGGTCGTCGCTGGCGGCGGCGACGGCGTTGGCCAGTGAGCGGAGCAGGGGGGTCAGTGCGCGCGGGTCGCGCTGGATCTCGAATGGGTGTGAGCGAGCGTGCAGCACGGTACCGCTTTGAACGCGGGCAACCTTCGTGTTGACTCCGCCGATGTCCCAGCCGATCACTCCGTGGTGGTTCATTTAGGGGAATCTCGCGTTACCTATGACCTATCACCAACTACCAATGACCCGCCAGACTCCGCTTGACGCACCGCGAGTTGTGAGTAGCTGGTGATGGGTCCTTGGTACTGGGTTATCAGTTTTGTACGGCATTGGATGCGAGCTCGAAATCTGACGGCCACTAGCCTCCCAAACGAACGCAGGCATGCGCATAGTCGGCGTAATCGACATCCACGGCGGGAAAGCCGTTCACGCGCGTGGTGGGCGGCGTGACGATTACGCGCCGATCCGCCTCGCGGCGGGTGAGCGTGTGGACGGTGACGCGGTGGCGCTGGCGCGAGTGTATGTCGAGCAGATTGGCGTTCCGGAGCTCTACGTCGCGGACCTCGACGCAATCGCCGGCGCGACCTTGCATACCGGGCTCCTGGGCGCGATAGCCGCGTTAGGTGTTCCCGTCTGGGTGGACGCGGGTGTCACGACGCCGGCGGCCGCCAGCGCGGTGCTGGAGGCAGGAGCCTCGGTCGTGGTCGTCGGGCTCGAAACACTGACGAGCCTCGATGCGCTCGCTACCATTGCGCGGACAGTCGCCGAAGCGCCGGTTGCGTTCAGTGTCGACCTCGGAAACGGTGTGCCGATCACGATGCCCGACGTCGA
>Ga0209382_10011444_pt1 | contig 11018 bp, 8 predicted proteins | sample SoiMetdeltSBSDD5_FD_187599 | JGI IMG/M metagenome (GOLD analysis project Ga0209382, IMG submission 187599) | Bulk soil microbial communities from a Populus tree surrounding site in Tennessee, USA - Soil MetaG P. deltoides SBSDD5 (SPAdes) (version 2) | ecosystem: Environmental > Terrestrial >...
CAGATCGGCAATCACGCCGCTGAAGATCTGACGGACGTCGCAGCGCGCCATCTCCAGCACCTCCTGACGCGCGTCGAGCCGCGCCAGACGCAGCAGGTCCTTCACCAGCCGCTCCATCCGCGTCGTGTGCCGCGCGATGATCTCGAGGAACTTCTGCGTGCTGTCCGCATCGGCCGGCTCATCGAGCAGCGCCTCGACGTAGCCACGGATCGCGGTCAACGGCGTGCGCAGCTCGTGCGAGACGTTGGCGACGAAATCGCGCCGGATCTGATCGGCGCGACGAAGATCGGTGATGTCATGCAGAACGAGCACGGCACCGCCGCCGCCGGTTCCCGACACAGGCGCGGCCCGGGCGATGAACGTACGCCCCGGATCGCGCGACAGCGCCACCTCGTGACTGCCGGCGTCGTCACCGCGCAGCGCGCGGGTGAGCTGCGCCGCGATATCGGGGTGACGAATCACCTCCAGATACGAGCGGCTCGTCGCTGATTCGTCGACGCGCAGCATCTCCTGCGCCGCCCGATTCACCAGCTGCAATCGGCCTTGCCGATCGACGACGAGCACGCCCTCGACCATGCCGGCGAGAATCGCACCCATCCGTGCGCGGTCGCGCGACAGCTCCTCGAGCCGTCCGCCAAGCTCCTGGACCGACGCATCGAGCGCGCGGGCCACGGTGCCGAGCTCGTCGGTCCCGTAATCGTAGGTCGATCGCGAGAGATCGCCCGCCGAGTAGCGATCGGCGACGCGGGCGATCGCGTGAACGCGTCGCGCCAACGGCGCCGACAGCATCCATGACACGAGCAATGCGAGCGGAATGGCGGCGGCCATCGCCATCAACGCGGCCCGACGAATCGCGGCAAGCTGGCTGTCGACGTTGGTCAATGGCAAGGCCAGACGGACGTATTTCACGATCGGATGTGACGCCCGTACCGCGACGTACAACATGTCGGTGTCTACTGTCGTGCTGTATCGCTGACTCGTCCCGATGCCGTGCTCACGCGCGGCAACCACCTCGGGCCGTGAGGCGTGATTCTCCAGCGTGTCGAGCGCGTCTTCCGGCTGGGTGGAGTCACCGACGACCCGCCCATCTTCGGCGACGAACGTGATACGTGTCGAGACGAGCTGGCCGAGCCGATCGGCTTCGATGTCGAGCGCGCCGCCGTCCACGGCAGTGGCCTGTGACAGAAGTTCCGCGATGAGCCGCGCCTCGTCCGCGAGCCGGCCCTCGAGTGCGGACCGTTGCCGCGCACCGGCCTGCCACGAGAGCAGCGTCGCGACAGCCACCAGCGACACTGCCGCTGCGAGGACAGATCCAACAAAGACCTTGGTTCGAAAGCTGGTGCGCATCACCCGTCCGCCTCCGCCGCCACGCGGCGTCGGCGAGACCTCACCCGGGCTCGCCGCTACGAAGACTCTTCCACGAGCTTGTAACCAAACTGTTTCACGGTGACGAGCGCGTCGACAAGGAACGGCAGTTTTTCGCGCAGACGACGGACGTGGACGTCAACGGTGCGCGTGCCTCCCGTATAGCGGTAGCCCCAGACGTCGCCGAGCAGCAGATCGCGGGACAGGACACGTCCGCGATGCTCGAGCAGATACTGCAGCAGCATGAATTCCTTCGCCGTCAGCTTCACCTCGCGCCCATCGTCGAGGACCGTGTGGCGGCCAAGGTCCATCACCAGCGGACCGAACCCCAGCGTCGAGCCGACCGGTTCGGTTCGCTTCGATCGACGCATCAGCGCGCGGACTCTCGCCACCAGCTCGTTGGGACTGAACGGTTTCGAGATGTAGTCGTCGGCACCAATCTCGAGACCGATGATGCGGTCGCTTTCCTCGGCGCGCGCGGTGAGCATGATGATGGGAATCGCAGCAGTCGCCTTGTCAGCACGCAGCGCACGGCAGACCTCGAGCCCACTGAGGCCGGGCAGCATCACGTCGAGGATCACCAGGTCTGCAGGGTTGCGTCGAACGCTCGCCAGAGCTTCGTCACCGGACTCGGTGACGTGTGCGCGCCAGCCGGCGCGCGAAAAATAATGAGCGATGAGGTCAGCGATGTCGCGGTCGTCTTCGGCGACGAGTATGTCCACGTCGCCTCATTATCCCATGCACGACCTCCGCCTTCGCCGGCGCCGAGGTCAGGAGGCGCCGAAGACGGCCCGAATCAGGCCATAGGCGACAGCGCCGATCGCCGCTGACGCCGGGATGGTCAGGACCCATGCCCAGACGATCTGGCCCGCCACACCCCAGCGCACCGCCGACAACCGTTTCGTCGATCCGACGCCGACGATGGCACCGGTGATCGTGTGCGTCGTGCTGATGCCGGTTCCCATGGCCGTCGCGGTGTAGATCGCCAGCGCGGCTCCGGTCTCAGCGGCGAAGCCGCCAATCGGCTGCAGCTTTGTGATCTTCGAGCCCATCGTCTTGATAATGCGCCAGCCGCCCGAGAGTGTGCCCAGACCAATGGCGGTATAGGCCATCATCTCGACCCAGATGGGGATGGGCAGCTTGCCGGCGGCATCGCGGTCGAGAAACCCGCCCGTGAACAGCGCCCCCGCCATGATGCCCATGGTCTTCTGCGCATCATTCGCGCCATGCATCAGGCTGAATGCCGCCGCGGAGAGCAGCTGCATGCGACGGAAGAACGCGTCGACACGGCGCGGCGTCGCCCCTCTGAACACCCAGTGGCTGAGTGTCATCAGCGTCAGGCCGACGACCAGACCGATCAACGGCGCGACGACGATGAAGATCAGCGTGCGCGTCCAGCCAGAGACGATGATGGCGGCGAATCCCGCTTTGGCAACGGCCGCTCCCGCATAGCCTCCAAATAGTGCGTGGGACGAACTGGTCGGCAGGCCGTAATACCACGTGATCAGGTCCCAGGCGATCGCCCCGGTGAGGCCGCCGAAGATCACGGCGAACGTCACGACCTTCAGATCCACCATCCCTGAGCCGACCGTCTGTGCAACGCCAGTCCCGAAGAAGAATGCCGCGGCGAAGTTGAAGAACGCCGCCCAGAGCACCGCTTGTCCCGGCGTCAGGACGCGCGTGGACACGACAGTGGCGATCGAGTTCGCGGCGTCGTGGAAGCCGTTGATGTAGTCGAAGATCAGCGCAACGACAATGAGCGCGAGGACCGGCAGCAGCAGTGAGTTGTCCATGCGTGGTGTGCGGCTGTGTCAGCCGTGCTTGACGACCACGCCTTCGAGGAGGTTGCAGACGTCTTCGCACCGGTCGGTGGCGGCCTCGAGGAAGTCGAAGATCTCCTTCCACTTGATGACAGAGATCGGATCGCGTTCCTCGTCGAAGAGCGAAACGATCGCGTCCTGATGCACGCGGTCGGCTTCGCGCTCGAGCTGGTTGACCCGCGCGGCGAGTTCGAGCACGCCCTGGCTCTGCTTCTCGAGGATGGACAGTGCCTCGGTGATCCGGTCGCAGGAGTCGCAAATGATGTCGGCCAGCCGCCGGGCGTGCTGTCTTACGTTGGTGATTTTGTAGAGACGGATGACCGCCGCCGCGGCGTCGATCGCGTCCATGACGTCGTCGAGAGAAATCGCCAGGGCATGAATGTCTTCACGGTCGAGCGGTGTGACGAAGGTCCGGTTCAGCCGATCGATGATCGACCTTGTACGGCCGTCGCACGCGTGCTCGATGTCCTTGATCGCATCCGCCTTGGTCATGTCCGGCGGATTGCTCGCGACCATCTGCTTCAGCGTGCGGGCGCCGACGCGGATTTCTTCGGAAAGGCCGACGAAGTCGTGAAAGAAGTGTTCTTCGCGGGGGATCAGACTGAAACGGGCCATGTCACCTCGACAAATCGAGGGATCGTAGCAGATTTAACAGACCCGTTACACGAACGTCACACTTCTAAGACGAAGCCGAGGAACCCAAAGCCTAGAGCCGAAAGCCGAAAGACCTATTTCCCCACCCATGTGAAGTTGACGCCGCCGCCCCCGGGAGCAGCCGCCGGTGACACGGCAAACCGTGCGTTGCCGTGGCCAATCGTCACCGTTCGTCCCGCGACGATGCCGATCGCCGCTCCGAACGCGACGTCGCTCAGATAGTGACGCTGGGTCTGGATGCGCGATGCTGCCACGTAAGCGGCGACACCGTACGCCGGAATACCGGCCTTCCAGCCGAGGTGACGTTGTAGCACGGTGGCCGTGGCAAACGCCGAGGCCGAGTGGCCCGAGGGAAATGACATCGACGTGCCGTCAGGACGCGTGCGGCCGACGCTCAGTTTGATGGCCTGCGTCACGCCCTGCGAGACGAACTGCGCGCGCACGAGATCGGCGCCGAGCACCGCGAGCTTCGGGTTGGCGGTCATGCGCCCAATCGAATAGGTCGCGAACGCGGCGGCCAGCTGCGTCGTTGCCGCACCAATGGTTTGTCCGGCGCTGAACGGACCGCGCATCGACCCCGAACTCGAGAAGCTTTGCGACAGGCGAGCATCAGCCGGGCGCCCGGCCACCGCCGTCAACCCGCCCATCGAGAGAATCACCGCAGAATCGAGCGACGGCAGGCGTCGGAAATCCATGAGGGTGTCGGCGAAAATCCGTCCGACGCTGGGTGTGAAATCTTTCGCGGCGGGCGCGCCAAACGTTTGGGTCGTTGGCAGCTGCGCAAGTGTTTGAGCCGAAACATCGCAGGGATTCAGCGCGATCCCGGTCCACACGGAGACCGTGATCACGAAGGCGTACGTCGTCTGTCTCATTGGTCGGCGTCCAGGAGTGCGTGAGTTTTACTTTTGGACGACGGACTTGCTATTTCGGTCGAGACCGACGGTCTCCCACTGCGTGCCGTTGCGGCGGAACGTAAACGTGACGGGGTCCGACCACGCGGGATATTCCGCGTGGATTGTGCTGACGCTGACTCTGAGGAATGCTGAATCGAGCAACAACTTCGGCGTCTCGATGCTTATGGGACCTTCCACGCGGCCGCTCGTTCCCGCGACCATACCGCCTTCAATCGCCTGAGTCGTTGCGCCAGTCGCGTTGTCGAAGCGCGACCAGGTGAATCGGTACTCGGTTGGTGGCTTCGCGATACCCGCATCGACCGCGGCGTTCTCGAACGTCATCCTGCCGTCCGAGCTGAGACGCGCGTTCACGAGAGGATTGACGCCAGGCAACCACGCCCGAAGGACCTTGTCGCGCCGTTTGATTAACGTGGCGGTAATGTGCTCGGCCGCGCCTGGCTCGCTGTATCTGGCTTTGGCGACGACGGCGCGAATCGCTTCATCGCTGAATTTCGACACGATCCGCGCCGCCCAGAACGCGTCATCCGGCGTCATGTTGTCGAAGGCGGGATTCGGATACTCGGGCCGCCATGTGACCGGGTCGAAAAAATCCCCCTCGAAACGGCCGACCGACTTCGCACCCTCCCAGTAGTCCACGAGGATCCAGGGGCGGATGTACAACCCCAGCGTGGCCAGCGTCTTGAACCCTGGTCCCCACTCGAGGATGTACTCGTTGCCGGCGCGCGGAACCTGCGGCGTCGTGCTGCCGCTGCCCATGATCGAGCCGAAGTCGAACATGTAATGGCGGATGGACTGACGGCCGGCATCGCCTTCGAGCATGTCCAGGCTGTTGAGCCCGCGCGAATCGTCATGATTCAGCCACGCCGCGAACACACGGTTGCCACGAAGTTCGCGCCTGTGTTCGTGCGGGTGGATGTCGTTCGGATCGTCGGGCCGCGTTCCGTAGTACTTGAAGTAGCCCAGCGGCCTGCCATCGGCGAAGCGGCTGAGCGTCCCGCGGTACTTGCCGTTGGGCAGCTTCGCCGACACGCTGAGCAGCCGGTCGACGTTGGCGCGCGTGATCTGCACCTTGCGGCCGCGCAGGTCCACCGTGGTCGCGTTCGGACCGATGATGATCTTGGACGGGTCGACCTCGACGATGAATCCCTGAACTACGTTGTAGCCGATCGCGTGGTAGATGGCGGCGCCGATGACCTCGGCCCCGCTGGCCATCTCGGGATTGCTCGGAGGATCGAACTTGACCTGATACAGGCGCCCATCCGGGGCTACGACGCGATAGCCGGGCGTGATGCCGCTGCTCTTGCCCTCGACGATGGGCCAGTCGTCGATGTTGGGCGTCTCCATCGTGTTCGGTCCACGAACGATCTCGTCAATGGACATCGCACGACGGCCAATCCGGTTGGTGAACCAGCTCGAATCGGGGACCTCGTCGATGGTGTTGACGTTGACGGCGCCGCTCGGCCGCTTGTCAGCCGGCGAGAAGAACGTCTGTTGCGCGAAGTCGTAGCCGTTACTGCCTTCGATACGCATTGCCTTGCCGGCGTCGAGGGCGCGGTCGTTGTCAACCTGCAGCGGGTCGTCGGGAAAGTAGGTCGGCGCGGTGCTTCGTGCCGTCAGCGCGAAGGCCACACAGACGATGGCCGCGAGGAGCAGCCTAGAACACATGGCCGAACCTCAGGATGAAGTGCGCGCCGGCGGCGCTGCCAAATGCGCCTTCGATGCGGAGGAAGACGCCGTTCATGGTACCGAACCTGAATCCGATGCCGAAGTCGCGCTCGAATTCACTCAAGTGGAAGTCCTGCCGGCGTGGCGCGACCTTCCCGATGTCGTAGAAGAGGGCCCCGTCGACGGCCGTAAAGATCTCCCACCGATACTCGGCCTGGAACAGTAACGTGTTGCGATCGCGAAACCGGAAATGACGGAAGCCGCGCAGATCGTCCGGGCCGCCGAGCGTCGGCTGGAAATAAAACGGCACTTCTGCGCCAGAGTCGGGATTCGTCATGATAGCTCGCGCACGCAGCGCCAGCACGCGTCGATCGCGCACGAGCGGGACGTAGTGCTGCAGGTCGATGGCCACGCGGTCGAACGAGAACAGATCACGACCGGTATCGTCGTAACGCTGGTAGGTGAGCGCGTAGCGGCCGCCGCGGCGAGGGTTGCCCCGAGGAACGCGGGTGTTCACGTCGATGGTTGCTGAGTACCTGTAGAACTCCGGCTGGACCAGGACGCCTGGCGCGTCAGCCGGGCTGAATACTCGCAAGAGGCTCTCCTCGTCGCTGAACGCGTCGATGGCGGGATTCAGATAGTCGACGCCTCCGGTTAGATTCAGCCACGCCGTCGGTCGAACGGTGCCGTATGCGCCAACGACCGTATTCCTGAGGCCGTAGATGGTCTCGTTGTCGCGCGACGAATCAGGCCCGAGACCGAAGAAATCCTCGCTGGGGAAGTCGTAACGCTGCGCGTGTACGCCCACGCCAACCCGATCGTTCGCCAGGTGAGGCGCCTCCAGCCGCGCGTCGATCATCCAGTACTTGGAGAACGACGCGGCGATGAAGCTGCTGAACTCCACCTGGCCGCCGAACAGGCGCGGGTATCGGTACCCGGGTCCGAACGAGAACCCGCTGCCCGTGGTGATATTGCCGATTTTCGGATACAACCCTTCGGCAGGGTTCAGCAGACGCTCGAACACTCGTCCGCTCTCGAGATCCATCAGCGCCCGCTCGAGGCGATTGTGAGTGGGCGGCGTGAGCTGTTGGGCCTTCTCCTCACGCTGCCGGTGCAGTGTTTCAGCGCGCGTCGTCGGTTCTTGTGCGTCGATAGGCGAAGCCATGGTCAGTATGGCTGCCGCCGCCAGCAGCACGGTCCAGCAACGCTTCATGCCGCTGCTGGCTCGGCTTCTGCCGTCAATCGCCGGTTTTCCCGTGCCAGGGCTGCCGCCAGCACTAACCACGCGACAACGATCGCGACATTCACGATCGCGAACCCGCGAACCGAAAGCGCTAGCCACTGAAGGAGCACGAAGATCGTGATGCCGGAAAGCATGTCGCCGGCGCGCCAAAAGAAAGTTTCGACAGTCTGGAGCGCCTTGTACTTCGCGTCTCGCGACGTCGGCAGGAAGAGCGCGCGCCGCACGGTGTTCTGCAGCGAATAGTCGGTGGCATTCTCAGCGATCTTGGTCATGCGGATGATGGCCAGGGCCGGAACAAACGCGAACAGCCCGTAGCCGCCGATCGCGAGCACGGGCAGGACGAACAACGCGCCACCGATACCGAGGTATTTGAAGATTCGCGACACCAGGAAGAACTGAATCGTCGTCGACAACACGTTCTGCCAGAAATCGACATTGGCCATGAAGCCGCCGATGATCTGGCCTTGGGTCTGCGTGCTTCCCGCGGCGATCGTCGCCTGCGCCATGCGGGTCAGCGTGTCGTTCAGGATGTAATTACCGTTCGTGTTGACGAGCTGAACCACCCACGTGAGCAGGCCAATGAGCAAGAGATACCGTTGACTGAGGACCAGCTTGAAGCCGCCTTCACCGCTGAGCGGCTGGTCGTCCTTGCTGGCGACAGCTCTTGGGCGGCGTTGTTCGCGCGCGTGCACCAGATTCGTCAGCGCCAGCGCTATTAGCAGCTGCACGCTTCCCAGTAGCATCATCGGCAGGATGCCCAACCGGTTGATGAACGTCGACACAATGACCGCGCCGCCGATGGCACCGACCGAACCGCCGACTCCCACGATCGCGAACAGGCGCTTTCCTTGCTCCGGGCTGTACAGGTCGTTGGCGAAGGACCAGAACTGGGCGATGACCATCAAGTTGAACACACCCACCCACAAGAAGAACGCCACCGCTACGAGCGTTGGATAGACTCCCGTCCGGCCCACAAAGAAGAAGCCGATTAGCGTGACCACAAAAAACATCGTCACCCAGTTGATCAGGCGCATGCGATCGAGCCGGTTCGCGAATGAGCTGTAGAGCGGGACGATGAACAAAAAGACGGCGGCGAGAATCGCTCCCGTATAGGACTGGATTTCAGGACCGGCCATGACCCGGCCACCCGGCAGGGGAATCTCCACCGGAAGCAGCAGTGCGGAACGCAGCGGCCGTATTGTGTAGTAGGCCGACAACAGCAGGAAGACATTGACGGCCAGAAGCACCGCGCTGGCGCCCTCCCCAGGACGTACGTCCGCTCCGAGCGACAGTACGCGTTCGAGGATGCTTTTTGAATGTGCCGGTGAGTCTGCCATCAGCAGATGCTACATCGTTGCGGTTGCGGCTGTATCACGCTTCATCTCGCTGACCTTGAGCGGGCCGGTCAGATGCGGGAGGTGTGCCCGCCACCAATGCTTGGCCTCGTCCGAGCTCCACGCCTCGCGCGTGCGCACCTGACAGGCCATTTGATACAGCTCGCCAGCCTCCTGCGGCCTGAGTTTGGGGTCTTTCTGGAGGCAGGCGAGGATGATCTCGTCCAGTTCGTGCGGCACGGGCAACTCGGTCCGTTCCGAGGGCGGCACCGGTTGCGCGTGAATATGCTGCATCAGCATCTTCATCGAGCTATCCGCCTCGAACACCAGCTCGCCCGTGAGCAGGAAATAGGCCACGCAGCCAAGTGAATAGACGTCGGCGCGGCGATCGACGTCCGACTCGCCAAGGATGACCTCGGGTGCCATGTACGCCGGCGTTCCGGGCGTCGAGTTCTCGGCGGTCGCCAGCGTCTGCGTCTCGCGGCGTCCGGACCCCGCCTGAATCTTGACCAGACCGAAGTCGAGCACTTTGACAAAGTCGTACTCGAGGCCCATGCGGCAGACATAGATGTTGGCCGGTTTGACGTCGCGGTGCACGAGCCCGCGCGCGTGCGCATCGGCGAGCGAGTGGCACACCTGACGCAGCAAGTAGACAACGCGGTGTGGCGGCAGCGGTCCGAACTCGCGGACCAGCGATTCGAGGTCGCGGCCGGCCAGCAGCTCCATGACGTAATAGAACGTACCGTCCTGGGTGATGCCGAAGTCGAAGACCTGGATCGTGTGAGGCGAGCTCAACGCCGCGGTCGCCTGCGCTTCACGCTCGAACCGCTTCAGCATGAGCTGCGCTTCGTCATCGTCGCGCGCCCCGAGCACTTCCGGTTTCATTAACTTGATCGCGGCGTCGCGCGCCAGCAGCCGATGCTCGGCCCGCCAGACTTCGCCCATACCGCCAGTGCCGAGGCGTTCGACGAGCTGATAGCTGCCGAGTTCCTGTGCCTCGCGAAGACGACGACCCAGACGGTGCAGCACGCGCGCCGGCACGACGGCTACGAATGCGCACGCGTAGGTGGGCCAGCAGATCACGAAGACGTAGGCCGGGTTCAAGGCTCTGCCGCCGAAAAGCCACGCAAGCCAGTAGGCCACCGGATCGAACGAGGCGACGACGAGCGAGGCGATCAGCATGCGCCGCGGCGTGCTCGGCGCAATCATGGCGGAGATCAGAATCAGCAGACAGATCCATGAAATCCGCATGATGTCGGTGCCGGCCGGCGGAACCGCCCACGCGTTGAATGCGGCGATTCCGGCACCGTGCATCAGCATCATGGCGATGCCGGCGCTGCTCTTGTTCTCGAGCGTGGTGTCGGACTGGCGCAGGTACCAGCACCACACCGCGGAGCCGGTCGACCCGCACAGCTGCAGGACGATCGCACGCCAGTTCCGCACCCAGCCGTCCCACAGCCACGGCATGATGAACGAGTCCAGGATGAGCGCGAAGGTCCACAGGACCAGGGCGACCGTGCTGAACACGACCAGCCGCTGCGCCTGCTCCGACAGCAGCTCGGTCGGCAGACGCGAGGTCCGCCCGGAGTCGCCGACCGAGGACTCGGGCGCCTGGTGGGGTTCGATCCGCCGCGGTGCCTGGCTGGTGCGCATCACCTCGGTCACCTCAAGCGCCTTTGTCGACGCGTCGGCGCAGCTCCTCGAGGTTCAGCATGATCGATTCGTTCGAGCGCAAGAGATCCGCCAGGATCTCGTCGCGCGCACGGGCATCGCGCGGCGTCTGCTGCTCGCGGCCGAGGAACGGCCACAACCGCTGACTGAGTTCCTGCGGCAGGACGCCCTCGAGATACTCGAGCGCCGTGCCACGCAGTTTCGGATCGTCGGTGTGCAGACCGCGATACGCAATTTGCAGCGGCGCCGTAGGCAGCACCAGCGAGAGCAGCGTGAAGACGTGTGCGAGGCTCTGGCCGGCGCGATCCTTCAGGAATTCGTCGACAAACGATCGTTGTTCGGGATCGATGCT
>Ga0209382_10011448_pt1 | contig 11016 bp, 7 predicted proteins | sample SoiMetdeltSBSDD5_FD_187599 | JGI IMG/M metagenome (GOLD analysis project Ga0209382, IMG submission 187599) | Bulk soil microbial communities from a Populus tree surrounding site in Tennessee, USA - Soil MetaG P. deltoides SBSDD5 (SPAdes) (version 2) | ecosystem: Environmental > Terrestrial >...
CCTTTGCTTTGATATTGGTACCTTTAAGTGATAGACATTATCAGGAATAGGTTGTACGCAGTGTATGCTGAGCGCAAAAAGTTGAAAGACAAACGTCGTGCGTTTTTACCTGTGCTTGACCCACTTACCTCTCCAGCACCACACACAACTAGGAGGTTGGGACCAAACATCATCGCCCATCTACAAAAATTTCGTAGTTACCAAACCAACAGCTCTGGCTCTCCACGTTGTCGAACAATCCCTCACGCAGAGCTTCCAGCAATTCCTCCACGCCCCGCCGAACGGAATACTGAATGGAGAATCCCAGCTGCTCTCTAATTTTCGTAAAGCTGACGCGGTAATTGCGCGGATCAGAGCCGTACTCTTGGTATTTCACTTTGCCCGCGGGAACTTGGCGCATGATCTCGTCAACAATCATCTGTTTGGTGAAGTTGTTCGATTCTCCACCCACATTAAAAACTTCGAAGTGTACTGTATCAAGCTTAGCTGCAAGCACACGGCGTATGGCTTCCGAGAGATCCTTCACGTGGCAATATGGCCTCCAAGTATGGGCGTCGAAAACCAAAAGCTCATGCCCCAGATACAGTTCCCGCGTGAACTCACTCACCGTCAGGTCGAAACGCATGCGCGGTGAAAGCCCAAAGGCGGTGGCAAAACGAAGCACGGTCGCCGAGTAGTCAACCTTGTCCTTGAGTCCGAGGAGCTGCTGCTCAATTTCTACTTTATGTTTGGCGTAGAGACTCAGCGGTTGAAGTTCATAGTCCTCGGTGGCTTCAACACTTTCAGGAATGAGCCCATAGTTAGAGCAGGTTGAGACAAAGATCACACGCTCGAGATGCTTTCCTTTGAGTCCATCGAGCAGTATCCTGACACCTTGCAGGTTGATGGCCTCAGACTCCAGTGGATACTTCTTCGTGATAGGGTCACCCACCAGCCCAGCCAGGATCACTACATGACGAGCGTCCTCAAGGGCTCGCTCCAAATCCGCCGGACTTCCCATATCCCCACGGATGAAACGATAGCTCTCACAACCCACAAAGGGCCAGACAGTGTGATGGTGTCGATAAATCATTCGGTCTAAACAGGTGACTGCATAACCATGCTCCAGTAAATGGGAGCTGAGCACCGATCCGATATAACCCGCCCCTCCGACCAGAAGAACCCGCCTGTCTGATGACATGCACAACCTCCAGACCAGGATCTGATACGTCTATTTCGACAAACTATAGTGCCCGCGCACCAGCAGCCCCCTGAAGAAGCGCTGAGGGCGGCTCATGACGCTTGTGCAGCACACTCCAGCAGGGTACGGGTGGAACGTTCCCATCCATCATACGCCAGATCACCCTCTTGAATATTCAGGAGCTCTTGCACAGCTTTGGTGATGCCCTGTGAGTATGTAAAAGGCGTTTCTTGCAGCAGGCTGATGCTAGGATTCACCGTAGGAATACACCGTGTGGCGGCATGCGACTCATGCGCCTCATCTACTGGGGATACGGCAGGAGACTCCTCAAGGAAGTACAGCGGAATATCGGTGCCAAGCCGATAGCCGTGGAGCATGGCAAGCCGCTGGGCGATGTCAAGTAACGACACTGCCGAAGCCGGTGGACAGACAAAGATGCCTTCCCTGGGAGCAAGCGACTCCACCAAGCCGAGCGCATCGAGGATGAAGTGGACGGCGGCGTCCTTGGAGAGCAGCGCATGCTTCGCATCGCGATGGGGCAAAATGATCGGTTCATGGTTGACAATCTGTCCTTCCAGCCGCGCCACAATGCCACCACGATTTTCCAGCACGTCACACAACCGTACAATGACCAAACGCGTTAATGTAGGAGCAAAGAATTGTCGTAAACCGATTTCCACAGCGCGCAGCGAATCGGCAAGCAAGTTGCCCCGCTTATGCGCTGCCTCAGACGACACCAGGACAAAGTATGTACAGCTACTGTGCGCGGCCTGTTTAGCCAGCGCAAACGTGGCCAGGTAATTGGCGTGCAGAATACTGGCGGTCTGAAAGTCAAAAAACGGCAAGTACTTCCGCATAGCATTCTGAAACACCACATGCGGGCCATACTGTGCAAACACCGCTTCGAGATCCATGTTCCCTGCTGGTGGGCACAGAATCGGCGTAATACGGGCAGTGGGAAACGTCTGCTGGAGTTGCGAGACGAGCGCCGTAAGCGACGGCTCATAACGTTCGAGCACCAGCAAGCGCTCCGGAGCAAAGCGCAAAATCTGCTGGCAGAGTTCCAGCCCCACGGCTCCGCTGGTGCCGGCGACCAGCACCCGTTTCCCCGTCAGTATGGCTGGCAACGAGGTGGAGGTAAGCGGCACATCAGGGGTCTCGAACAACGGTTCTGCCCGTTGCGCCCCTTGCCCTTCAGAGAGCGTTGGAAAAAACCGATACGGTACTCCTGCGCTTTGACAGGCGCGGACAATGGCGGCAATATCACGTGCAGGAGCGCTCGGTAACGCCAGCAGCACCTCATGCGCCTGATAGAGCTGCACCAGTGCCTCTAGGTTGAAGCGATTACCCAGCACCTTGTGGCCGTACATGGTTTTATGCCGCTTCGCCGGATCGTCATCGAGAAAGCCGATCACCTCGTACGCCTCTTGGGAAGCCCGCAAACAACGGAATACAAGGGCTCCGGCATTGCCAGCCCCAAAGATAAACACCCGCCGCTTCTTCTCCTCAGCCGTCTGCGCCCGGCCCTGCCAGGCGCGGAAGAGGCGCAACCCCAGACGCACTGCTGTCATGCAGACAAAGAGGCAGACCCCATCAATGAACAAAACCGAGCGCGGGAACGTGCGAAAATCAAAGAGAAACGTCAAGCCTATAAAGAGAATGCTGCTAGCCACGATGGCTTTTAAGATATTCCATATATCCGTGTACGATATATAACGAATGAGAGTTCTATAGAGACCAAAGTACACGAAACAGGGGAGACGTATCAGCACTATAAAGGGTAACAGGTGTAGAAAGGGGCTGAGTTCCTGCGCTGCCACAATCCCCGCAAAGCGCAGCAGATGCGCTAGCCCAAAAGAGATCAGGCTCAGCATGACATCGATGCCTAATAAGTAGAGCTGGGATTTATTCTGCAGCACGAGCTTCCAACTAATCGCTTTGCAGATAGTCTCTTTGAGGCCCAGCACCAGGTATTGTAGATCTTTAAAAAGCGACGGATGACAGACGTATTCCAGATCAAGTGGCAGTTTTTTGGGAAGAATTTCCTCGATGTAGTACTTCTGCGAATCCACGCCCAGGGGGTACCACTCTTCTTCGTTGCGCCCCAGGATTTGGTTTGGCCCAACCAGCCCAGGGGTTACGGTAAAAATGGCCTTGGCGTAATCGGGGTATAAGGCCGCCAAATCAGGCGCCTCTGGGCGTGGCCCGACAAACGTCATCTCGCCCTTGAGAATATTGAATAGTTGCGGCAGCTCATTCATTTTGGTGCGACGTAGAATGCGTCCAAACGGGGTCACCCGCGGATCGTCTTGTGGGGAGACACTAGCCCACACCGGTAAAGTGATCTCAAACATAGTGCGAAACTTATACATTTTAAAGGGCTTACCATCTTTGCCGATGCGCTCACAGCGATACAAGATCGATCCCCTTGAATCGAGCTTGATCAACAGGACAATCAAGGGGAAGAGTGGAAGCACGAGCATCAAACCGATACAGGCAAGAACGAGATCGAGACAGCGCTTCATCATAGATCATGCCTCTACACTAGACATGTAACGTGAAAGGGATCGTGAGAGCGATAGGCGGATTGCTATACACAAACGTATATGCTTCGCTCGCCTCCGGTATGCGATAGACGATGCTCCCTCGCCTTGTCTGATCAGCAGCGATTTCTATAACGCTGGCCAAGCCACCGACCTGTGCCGTCAGCGCGGCATCGTAATGCCTCAACGCCGGTGTTGCCTGAAGCATATCGGCGTCATCATTCGCACCGTGGATCGGAATAAATGACGCCAAGGCACGTCCATAGTCCGTCCCTTCACGTGTGGTCAGGACAGTCTGGGTGGGGTCAAACAGGTGCCCAAAAGCGCCGGAGTTGGTTATTTCTACATCGATAATCAGGAAGACCGTGCCAGCAATCGCCTGCTGCGCGCCGATATGGCGGCGTGATGCCACCGTATGTAGGGTGATGTGTAAACCTTCACTCTCCCCCTCCCCGCGTACGACCACAGCCACGGGCTCAGAGGCAGGTGGTGCCACCACGCTAGGGCGTACCTCTATCGCCGGCGTCACTGCGTCGTCGTCTGCGGTGCCCTGCAGGAGACGCCCAGAGGTGACTGCAGCGCTATACTTACTGCCATAGTAATCCGAAGAGTAATAATGCTCCTCCTTCGGACGGACATTATTAAAAACCATCCCCAGCAACTTCGCACCGGCTCTTTCCAAGAGTCGTTTTGTCTCTACAGCCATAGCACGGGTACTGCGCCCCTGCGAATGCACCAGGAGCACACTATCCATCAGCGGTGCCAGAATCATCACATCAGGAATCGACAAGACAACAGGGGAGTCGAAGATCACCAGATCGAAACAAGTCTTCCAGTGCTCTATAAGATGCTGCAGCCGTGCCATGCTTAACAATTCCGTGGGAGTTAAGGGGCAGGCACCAGCGAAAAGAATGTTGAGATTTTCCATCGGTGCCTCGTGCACGACACTGCGCCACTCCACTCCCCGCACGAGCACGTCCGTCAAACCTTGACTTTGGATACCCCCAAAGATCCGATGCAGCGACGGCTGCCGTAAGTCCGCCTCTACCAGCAGGACGTGTCGACCGAGTTGGGCAAACGAGACCGCGAGATTCGCTGCAGTCGTGGATTTGCCTTCACGGGCACTGGCACTGGTCACAAGCAAACTCCGGACCGGTGGCTGGGCCAGTTGGATCCATGTGCGCACCGTGTGATAGGCCTCCGCCGCCGCTGACCAGGGTTTCTGCAAGGTAATCAGCGCTGGGGGACTATGTTTCGGCAGGGCGTGGCGGGGGATAAAGCCCAGAAACGGGAGGGCCAGGGCCTGCTCAACCTCTGCCACATTTTTGAAGCGCTTATCGAACCCCTCGGCCAACACTGTGAGGCCTCCCCCACATCCCAGGCTGAATACCAAGCCGAGCAGCAAGTATTTTATTGCCCCTGAGGACACCGGGAGCCCCGCCAAGGCTGTCTCCACAATAGTGACGTTGTTGTTCTCCAGAGCCGTGGTAATGCTCGTTTCAGTGAGACGCTTGGAGACTTCCTGGTACATCGCTTTCTGAATGTCCAGATCGCGGCGCAATGCCTCATACGACGTCACGTCCTTCTCCGCCTGAATCACGGTGCCTTTCTGGGTGTTAAACAGTTGCTTGAGTTCATTTTCCTGGGTGGTCAGGGCATTGTGTTGATTCTCAAGACTGGCAATGACGCGTTGCACTTCGCCTATGACCGCCTTGCGCACCTCCGCCATCTGTTCCGTCAGGGCCACCATCTTGGGATGTTTATCCATAAACTTCTTGCCCAGTTCGGTCGCTTGAATCTGCAAATCGGTATAGCGCATGCGCAAGGTACTGATCGCGGGGTTATTGACGAGGGTAGGATATTTGGCACTTTGCGCCAGATCTGGGCTCGCCAAGAATTTCCGTAGCTCATCGACCTCCGCACGGAGAGTCAGACGCTCCCGGCGTTTATCCAGATATGACAGGTTTAAGGCACCCAAGCTCTGCAGATCGGCCGCCTGAGTATTGTTGGTATCATTCCCAACTAGGCGCTTGGCCTCTTTCAAGGTCTGGATCCGCCGCTCCCCTTCGGCGATTCTATCGCGGAGGCTGTCCGCTTCCTTACGTAACCAGACGCTCGCCTTGCGGGAAGCATCGAGGCGTTTGTCTAAGTTTTGCTGCACATAGGCAGTAGCCACAGCGTTCACTTGACGCACCGCCTGCTGCGGATTATCGCTTTCCACGATAACGTCAACCAGTTTGGTGTTATTCTTTTCTATACCCTTACGTGGCACGACCTTCAGCGCAGCCAGCAAGCGATTTACCGCTCGCTGACGCTGCCGGTCGGCTAACGCCGCTGCTGCAGGAGATGCCTCTGCGCCGTCTAGGGAGACGGGGGTCTCAGGATCACGAGGCGTCACACGGGCAAGCACAGCTTGCCACACGCGTCCCGGAAATGCTTGAATGGTTTTCAAAGTGGCCATCGCTGGGCTGTCGGTTTTGGCAGGCTGAGGCGTGTAAAGCTGCAGCTTCTCGACCACTTCTTCCGCAATGGCTCTACTTTTGATAACCTCATACTGTGTATAATAGAAGTCCTGTCCTTGTCCCGGGCCCATGACTTCAGGAATGGCAAGAACTTTCGGGTTCGTATCCTCGATCAACACCGTTGTTGTAGCGCTATAGCGCGATGGCTGCGTCGCCACGAAGAGCCCGATCCATGGCAGAATACACACCGCGGGGAGTAGGAAGAGCCATTTGCGGCGCCAGAAGAGGCGTAAATAGTCCTGCAATCCGGATTGTGCAGTGCCGTCGGCTTCTGCCAGCACGACATACTCCACCTCCTGACGGCGCGGGGTCAGTGATGGATACTGCGGTGGGGGTAGAGTTTGGACGTCTGCCATACGATACCTGCCCTCACTCGGGGCGCTCTGGCAAAATCAGACGCTGCCCGATCTCTAGGAAGTGAATATTGCGTAAGCCTGGATTGGCCTCGCTGACCAGGTCTACAACAGCTTTGGTATATTCCCCATATTCTTGGGCGAGAATGTGCGACAGTGTATCTCCCGAACGTATAACAACCACTTTTTTGATGGTTAATTCTTTCGCTTCACCCCCAGGCTGCACCGGCGCAAGCACCTGCAGTTGACTGCTCGGCAGTAGGGTAGGAGAAGCGGGAACACGCGCCGGCTCCTGTGGCGCTGAGGGCACGGCCGTGCCAGCACTAGCTCGCTCACGACCAGAGGTCGCGGTGGGAAGCAGGCGACTGGTGGGAGGAGCCCCCTGGCGTCCCTGGTCACGCCCACCCCCAGCCTCAGGAGCAGTCGCCACCCCAGAGACCAGAGCGACCCGCTGACGCACCATCTCTACAGCCCGATCCACGATCGCACGAAGCGACCACAAGCCGAGTTGTTCGCCGACAATACCGCCGAGTAATCCGAGCAACACCACAGCGATCAGGAGAAAACGCCGCAAGCGCTGCCGCGATTCGCGCTCAGCAGCCTGCTTCCAGGTCGAGATGAGACTGTTATCCTTCCTGGGATTTGTACGCAGCAGACTCTCCCAATAGTCCCAATAGTTATCTTTAGAAAAAACTGTATTCCGCCGAATGATCCGATCGGCATCCTCTCTCACTTCAGGCTGAGGAGCTGGCGCCCCAGTCTGCTCAGGCTGGCGTAGAGCTGTAGGTGGCGGAGTCGGAGGGACAACGGGAGAAGTCACCGTACGGGGCGCGGTAGCGCGAGTAGGAGGACGCGTCAGCAGGCCCTGATCTGAGGTGACATCCTCCTCCGGGGTACTCATATCCATATCCTTCGCAACGCGCCGGATGATATCGCGACCGATATGATATCTATTAGTAGAACATCCAAAAAGTAAAGCGTTATCACAGATAATGCTGATAAGCCGTGGGAAGCCTTTGGCATAGGCAAAAATCTCATCGAGCGCGTCACTCCTGAAAATGTCGACCTCATGCGCGCCAGCTACGCTCAGGCGTTTGTGAATATAGAGTTCCGTCTCTAGCCGATTGAGAGGGAGAAGATTGTACATAATGCCCAGTCGCTGCTTTAGTTGACCAAGGCTAGGTGTTTTCACGTTTTCCAGGAGTTGAGGTTGACCAACGAGAAAAATGTGCAGCAACTTTTCTCCCGCGATTTCCATGTTTGAGAGCAGACGTATCTCCTCTAAAAGTGCAGCGTGAAAGTTTTGTGCTTCATCAAGAACAAGTATATTTTTTTGGTTATTATAATGGTTTTGTATCAAGAAGTTTTTGAGCTTTATAAGATACATGCTTTTGCTCTCTTCACTTGCTTCTAAACCGAATTCGTCAAAAATAAGACAAAAAAGATCTTGAACATTGATCTTAGAATTCACTAAAAACGCAATGTGAACCCCTGGGTATTGTTCATTAAGATGCTCGGTGACGGCACGTAAAATGGCCGTCTTGCCAGTCCCGGGCTCGCCCGTCAGTACCGCAAGCCCTTTATTACTCTGTACGCCATAGACCAGATGCCGGAAAGCCTCCTGGTGTTTCTGACTCCAGTACAGGAAACGAGGGTCAGGCGTAATGTTGAAGGGTTCTTCTTTCAGGCCGTAAAAATCTTTATACACGCGATGATCCTGTGATGAAGCCTGGTCTCAGGCAGGTTGACCTGACATACAATGCCGGCATGCGTAGAACACATGCCGGCATTAGACACTATTAAATGATGTTAGAAGAGACTCGGGCGCACCACGACCACATCTTCGGCTTGGAGGATGTCATTCGGGCTAGCTTGGAAATCCAGGCGTTTCCCGTCGACCATACGCTGGACAGTCATACTCTTGGTGGCAGCAAATTTGGTAAACCCACCAGCGAGCGTGACAGCCTTCTGGATGGTGGTATCCTTCTCCAAACGATACCGACCAGGGCGCTGGATCTCGCCGGTGACGTAGATGAAGGCCGCTACCGGCACATAGACCACGTCGCCATCCTGCACAGTAATACGCTGCGATACCCCGCCCGCCATCAGTTGCTCGAGCGAAACCCGCATAGCGGGCTGCCCGTTTGCAGCAGCCGAGGTTTTGGCAGTTCCAGATGGAGGAGCTTGTTGGTCTGCAGCGTGCGTCAGAATGACCTCAAAACCTGCCTCAGGAGTGGGCCCTCCTGCTGCTGACAGGGCCTCTACGAGGGTGGTCTGACGCTGTAAGGCATAGGGGCCAGGTTTGGTTACAGCCCCCATGACATAGACCTGCTGGCTTTTATGTTGGGTCACCGTCACCCCAATGTGCGGGGAGACGAGGTAACCGTCGGCAAAACGCTTAGTTAAGAGACTTTCCAGTTGACGCACCGGCAAGCCAGCCGCCTGGACGCGGCCAATCAAGGGATAGGAGAAAGCACCATCGGGTCCAATCGTCACCTCCTGAGACAGATCAGGATTATCGTAGACGCTCACGCGCAGAACATCTCCTGGCCCAAGGATATCTCCCATGGTTGGTATCTGTTGCTGCCCTTCCCCCATCCCGCTCAAAGGCGGGCGCTCCGCCGGTGCTGGCAGCCGCGGCATGGACGCACACCCTTCTAGGCCCAGCGCCAGAACTAAACAGCCTATAAGTACTCGTTGAACGCGGTGGAGTCCACAGATGTCTCGCATGGTGCTCCTCCTTACCTCGCAGCTTCGCCCTCTCAGTTACAGGCTGCTTCCCTGCACTTCCTCATCGGCCCTCTGGAGAGGCCATCCCGCTTACCGCTGCCAGTCTTACCTCTAGGCGTGTAGAGGCTGCTTGGCAGCGTATGTCGTCACATCATCACAGTGTAGAAATGCTCGCTTGGCAGAGCAGACTGCACTCAGCGCGTTTGCCCAAAAAAAAAGCGCACTCAGACCTTCTCTGTCTCGCAAAGAAGGCCTAAACGCGCCTGGATAAATACGCCCAAGTTGCCCCGAGTAACAACTTTTACTATAATTTCAAATGCCATGAGGCGCCCCCTCGTGGCGAGAGGGGTTGGCGATCCTGGCCCTGCGAAAGCTGAATCGCCAACCCTATTTTGTTTCCCTAATCTACTCCGTTACTTTCTCACCTATTATGTTACATATTAAAATATTATTCAAGGGCTATCGAACTGTATCTCAAACTTTTTTTCCACGTTGTCTTCCACAATTTTCTCGGCACTCTAGACGCTGGTAGTAGTTTACAAGTAGGCATTTTTACTAACCACATGATACGATACCGTATTCCAACAGGGACAAAAAATTTTCTCGGTGCAACGGTGTTCGTACTACAGTTGGACATCCCATAATCATGTTGCACAAATCGTGCCAGATGCCAGTATAGATACTACCATTCATCCTTGTGAAGCTACGGTTGATAACGGTCCTTGCTACACACTCTGAGAACTTGTCGCCGTTAAAGCTTCATAAAGCACATGGTTGCCTGCTCAGGACTAGGCACCAGGGCTTCGACTGAGGAGCGCCTGGCCCAGCGCTTTGGGGGAGCCATCGCCATTGAGATAGAGGTACAGTGTGGTGCGGGCAATACCTAGGCGCTGCGCCACTTCTGTCGCATTTGCCTCACGATCCGCCATGGCCGCCATGGCCATGCGCAGCGCAGCCTTCGTCATTTTGCGCGGCCGGCCGCCGCGAGTCCTACGCGCGTCCGCTCACGGATGAGTTCGGCTTCAAATTCGGCTAACGCCGCAAAAATCCCAAAAACGAGGCGGCCGTTTGCAGTGGTAGTATCGACCTGCGCCCCCTGACCCGTCACGACCTTCAATTCCACCTCCCGTTGATGCAAGGTCTCGACTAGGATTACCAGGTGCCGGAGATTCCGCCCGAGCCGATCGAGCTTCCACACCACCAGTGTATCCTCTGGTCGCAGGGCTTTGAGACAGGCCTCCAGCCCGGGACGCGCGTCATGGCGACCAGAGGCACGATCTTCGTAGATGCGGTCTGGAGCCACCCCTGCAGCAAGGAGTGCGTCTCGTTGCAGATCGAGGCTCTGCGACCCATCAGATTTCGAAATCCGTACGTAGCCTAACAGCATGTAACAAGTCCGGGGAGTGAACCATAGGGACGAGCAAGTGTGGTGTCCCCCTGTGTCAGTGTGCAAAAAGATACCACATGCGGCTTGAACTGAACATAGATTTCTGTAACGGATTTTTCTACACATTCTCGGTGGAAAAATGTGGCGTGAATCGATACATGGGGTGCCATCTTCAACGCTATGTGGCGCCTCTCTTCATGAGCTTCGTTGGGTCTTCCTGGCGAGGGTGCGGTAGACCGTTGGGCGGGAGACGGAGAAGAGTTCCGCCAGATCACTGATCGAGTACTCGCCGGTAGCGTGC
>Ga0209382_10011449_pt1 | contig 11016 bp, 13 predicted proteins | sample SoiMetdeltSBSDD5_FD_187599 | JGI IMG/M metagenome (GOLD analysis project Ga0209382, IMG submission 187599) | Bulk soil microbial communities from a Populus tree surrounding site in Tennessee, USA - Soil MetaG P. deltoides SBSDD5 (SPAdes) (version 2) | ecosystem: Environmental > Terrestrial >...
GCGCCAGACACTCGAACGCAACGAGAAGCTCAGACAATCGGGCGCTATTAGCGACCAGGCCTTCGAGGATGCCGAGACCGCCGTGAGGATCGCCACTGCCAAGCTTGCCGCCGTTGAGGCGCAGATCGAGGAATCGCGTTCGACCATCAAAGGCGACAGGGCGAATCTCAATTACACCAAGATCTTTGCGCCGATGAGCGGAACTGTGGTGAGCCAGGACGTCCGTGTGGGACAGACCCTGAATGCTAGTCAATCGGCACCCAAGATTGTGCAATTGGCTGATCTTAACACCATGACTGTCCGGGCGCAGGTTGCAGAAGCTGACATCATGCGCATCAAACCGGGAATGTCGGTTTACTTCAGAACGCTTGGATCTCGTGAACGCCGCTGGCAGGGCAACGTGCGCCAGATTCTTCCCTCTCCTGAAGTTGTCAATGATGTCGTGCTCTACAATGTTCTTGTTGATGTCGAGAACAAAGACCGTGAACTAATGACCGGCATGAGCACTCAGATGTTCTTCGTGGTTGGTCGGGGGCAGAATGTGTTGGTGCTCCCGACTGCGGCCTTGGGCCGCCGCATTCCCCGACAGGACAACGAAAAAGGCGAGGCCTACGAAGTACACGTTGTGAGCGCATCGGGCACGGGCGAAAGAACGGTTCATATCGGCTTGATGGACCGCACCAAAGCCGAAATCCGGGATGGGCTCAAATTGGGCGACCGCATCATCTTGCAACAGGTGCGGCCACAGCAGAGCGATCGTCGGGAGGGAGGCGCCCGCAGGCCGCAGCTCTAATGAACAAAGAGCCACTCATTAAGCTTTCCAACATCTGCCGCTATTTCAGTTTCGGCGAAAATGTGGTGCGGGCGCTCGAGGACATCAACCTGCAGATTTGGCCTGGCGAGTTTGTTGCCATTATGGGTCCTTCGGGCTCAGGCAAGTCGACTCTAATGCAAATCATTGGCTGCTTGGACCAGCCAAGCTATGGATCCTACAAAATTTTTGGAGACGAAGTTTCCGCGTTGAACCGTGATCAGCTCGCTGAATTGCGCCGAAACATGTTCGGCTTCGTGTTCCAACGTTACAATCTCCTTCCCACCGCGACCGCTGAAGAGAATGTGGCAATGCCTGCCGTCTATGCGGGCATGCGACGACACGAGCGGCTCCTACGGGCACGCGCGCTACTCGCCAAGCTTGGACTTTCAGATCGTGCCGATCGTCGTCCTGCCGAGCTTTCCGGTGGGCAACAGCAACGCACCGCAATCGGCCGCGCGCTCATGAATGAGCCCACAGTAATTTTGGCGGATGAACCCACGGGTTCTCTGGATTCAACCAGCGGCGAACAGGTGATGGAGCTGCTTCGATCACTTCATCGAGAGGGACGGACGCTTTTATTGATCACGCATGATGAGCGCGTTGCCGGATGGGCGGAGCGGGTGGTGCGCATTCATGATGGCAGAATAGCAGAAGAGACACTGCCCAAAGAACAGAACCGGCCGAGTGTTCAGGCTCAAACCAACGGGCGTGATAATAACGCTTTGGTTTCGCAGGCCTTTGCAGCAGCCAGGACCGCCATCACAGCTTTATCCGTAAATCTGTTTCGTACCGTATTGACACTGCTTGGCATTGTGATCGGTGTGGCTGCCGTCGTGACGATGCTCGCAGTGGGCAACGGCAGCAAGCAGAAGGTGCTCGAGCAGATCACATCCATGGGTACGAATCTTCTCACGGTGCGACCTGGAGCTCCGGGTATTCGCTCCACGGGGGATGTCGCGGTCCTCACTTTGCTCGATGCGGAGGCCCTTGCCGAGATGCCGAACATTGAAATTGTCGTTCCCGAGCGTAGTGGGCGCATGACAGTACGATTCGAGGGTGCTGACTATTCGACAAGCGTGAGTGGTGTCGGTGTGGGTCTGCCGTTCGCCCGTGACTGGGTGCCGGCTCGGGGAAGTTTTTTTAACTCACGCGATCTCGATTCTTATGGCGCCGTAGCTGTTCTGGGACAAACGGTTGCAGATGCACTTTTCCCTTACAATCAGAACCCTATTGGTAATTACATATTGATGCGCAACATTCCGTTTGAAGTAATCGGCGTTATGTTACCTAAAGGGGCTTCCTCATGGGGCAACGATCAGGATGATACGATATTCGTTCCGGTCACTACGGCCCTGGTGCGGTTGTTCGGCAAATCCCATCTCAGCACGATCACATTGAGGGTGTCGGAGGTAAAATGGATCAGCGTGACAGAGGCGGCAGTGGCAAATCTCCTAAGGATTCGGCATGGGCGGGAAGACTTTCGCGTCCGCAATAGCGCCGCCACTCTGGAAGCTGCCAACGATAGTCAAAATACACTTACGATCTTGCTCGGCACCGTCGCTGCCATTTCATTGCTGGTGGGCGGCATTGGTATCATGAACATCATGCTGGTCAGTGTGACGGAGCGGACGCGCGAAATCGGAATTCGTATGGCTACGGGTGCGCGCGTTCGCGATGTCCTGCTGCAGTTCAACACCGAAGCGGCAATCGTTGGCCTTTTAGGGGGGTTCGTGGGAGTGATCCTTGGATTTATCGCGGCGTTCATCATCTCTTTGTTTGGAGTCGCGATTGTTTTCTCAATTATCCCGGCACTCGTGGCCTTCATTTGTGCCTTGGTCATTAGTCTCTTGTTTGGGTATGTTCCGGCCCGCAAGGCCGCGATGCTTAATCCGATTGCTGCTCTGGGAGCCGAGTAGGAGTTAAATGGGCGTAACCATGGCTCTGACCGCCGCCCAGATCATTTTGCGTGCTTTGAATGCCAAGCGAGCAACTTTCTCCAGAATTGCAAAGAATCGCTGTGGATACCAATGAATCACAGCTGTGAAAGAAATCTTGTCATTGTTGTTCACAATCATCGATACGACCCACGTGATTTCGTCGACATTGCCATGCGAGTTTCGCGCAATGCCCCCGACATCAAAGTGTATGTTGTGGCAGCAAGCTCAACTTGCATTGACCTGCCTTTGGATGTTTGGCGCTTGCCGACCCTAACAGTTGCGCTCGATCCTCTATTGATATTTAGACCCCAGCGTGGACGGCTGCTGATCGGTAGGATAATCGAAAAAATAGAACAGGTCGAACTCATGAAGCGGGCAGGCGTGCCTGTTCCAAACAGCATGCTATTTCAAATCGGCATGAGCCTGGATCCAGAGGTGTGGGGAGATTTCGTCTTGCTGAAGCCCGCTCCGGTCGAGTTTTCGTCACATGGCAAAGGAGTGCAGCTGTTTCGAACATCAAAGCTTGGATCAATGGGTCTGGAAAATTTTCGCGAGGATCACTTTGCGCGCAAGCATCCCATGATTGTGCAGGAATTTGTGGATACTGGAGAGCACCCGAGCGGTTACCGTGCGCTGGTTTTCTGCGGTGAGGTTCTATATGTGCTACAGGCTGTTCTCGACACTCCGCGACCACCTCTGGACGCGAGTGATGATGATCTGGAAGCTGCTCAGGTCGCAACCAATGGAGGCGAGAGAACCGTCCACTTCGGTGACTACCCGGACGTTCTCGCCTTCGCAAAACGCATCTCAGCTGTTTTCCCTGATATACCCCTTCTTGGATGCGACATCATTAGAGATGTCGTCAGCGGAAAACTCTATGCACTTGAGGTCAATCCGGGCGGGAATGTATGGCACTTCTCGTCTCCGATGTCGGCGGATCGTTTGAAGACATTTCCGTACATACTTCGTGGCATACATACCCAATTTGGCGCTTTCGATGTCGCCGCACGAGCCTTGATTCACTCGACAAGACTTCTGTCCATGTAGGGATTTACCAATCAGGCGAATACGATTGACGCCCCGCACTGTGCCTTCCGCGCATCAATGCTGCAAAAGATTAGCGAAGTAGTGACTTCGTGGTTTTCTTATGATAAAAAACAAAAGTTTGCAACCCTAGGTGTGTTCCATGCGTATCGTAGTAAGTGAAGGTGTCACGCACTCTCAAACAGTGCGGAAGCGTCCCTACCAAAAGCCCACGCTCCAACGCTTTGGTAATGTGGCTGAATTGACGAAAACAGCGATTTGCACTCCTAACGATCCCTATTGCGAAGAATTCTAGGTCTGCGACAAAATCCGAACAGGCCCATATTTATACTGTCGGCGGAAGCAGCAGTTGAGTAAGCAGGATTGGACGCGGGAGTGATGACCACTCTTGATCGCCTTGTCTTGGGGTCCCCTCGCCTGCAAACGCCAGTACTAGACCCCCCATATCAGACCTGGGTCTTAAGTAATGGCAATATCTGGACCGAGTTCTATCGAACTGCAACCGGGTATCTCTTGCGCTTCCCCAACTTAGCCGACTTCAAGGTTTCGCTGAATGGAGAAAAGGTCGCCTGTTTCCCCGCGCCTGACGTTTTCGACGTTGCCTCTTATCTGATACAGCATCTTTATATAAACCAGGTTCTGCCACTTGCTCTCAGCAAACAGGGAGAACTGGTGTTCCACGCAAGCGCTGTTGAAATTGATCAAATCGCTGTAGCGTTCGTAGCAGAATCTCGACGTGGCAAGTCAACACTCGCGGCGAGTTTTGCCACGAACGGATTCCGCTTCATTACGGACGATGGCCTTGTTGTAAAGTCTAGCGCAAGCGGGTTTGAAATTGTACCTAGCCACCCTTCTCTCAGACTTAGGGAGGATAGCCAATCTGTGTTGGTTTCGCCGGCAGTCACGAGAGACCCGACATTCGATCATTCTTCTAAAGTGCAATATCTTGCCGGAGGTGATCTGGCTTTTTGCGAGAAGCCGCGACCCATACGACGAATGTACTTCTTGGGTGATGGCAAAGTAACGAGTGTGGAGATCACGCGGTTGACGGCGGCAGAGACATCGATTGAGCTGATACGTCATGCCTTTCTACTTGATCCCGAAGACAGGCAGGGCCTCGCTCGCCATTTCGACCATGCAGTGAAATTGGCAAACCAAGGGTTTCACTATCGACTCGATTATCCGCGAAAATTTGATGAATTGGCACAAGTTCGGCAGGCCATCATAACGCATGCCCTACAAGAGAGTTGAAGATGAAGCTGCCTCTCAACGCAAGCATTCCTCAACAGGTGATATCGCGTACCGTTGGCGAGGAAATTGTCATACTAGATTTGACTGCTGGAACCTACTTCGGCCTTGATGCGGTAGGTGCATATATCTGGCATCATATATCGGATGGCAAGACATTCGTCGAGATTTGCGACCTAGTATGCGGCGAATATGATGTAAAAAGGGAAGTAGTTGAGCACGATATCCTCAGTCTAATTGAGGAGCTAAAGGCGCGGGGATTACTTTTGATGGTCGATTGAGATTATAGGGCAAAGGTGGCCCTATTTGCCGACCATAGACGCTTTTTTCCGAAGCCATTCGGTTGCGAGGCTACAGCATCTGTCCGTAGAGATGATAAAGAAGTGCTTGAACATGGAGACCGGCTAATAGCGCTGTTCGACAGCGCGTCTCAATCCTAACCATCGGTTCGACACCTTGCCCTTTAGGGGACTGACATATGTTTTACGTGATCGAGCCGATGGTGGAAAAAATAGATTTGGCGACCTGAACGGGACCAGTCCGATCAGCAGCAACCGCGATGAGCTGGCGCTTAAATGAAAGAGGCTGCCAAGGGATGCGATTGCGCTAATCCGTTCGCATCTACAAGATGAACATGGCATTCAGCGCTAGTTCATGGCGAAAAGTGCCTACTTCGATTGATCAGTTCTTCTCTCATTTGGGAGGTTGGAATGACAACGCGAAGTATAGTTCGTTTTGTAGGTGGCGTGGTTGTAGCCCTGATTGCAGTCACCTCGATCGGCCATGCGGGTGAAAAGGTGGGCAAAGCCCGCAAGATCGACATAAGGGTCACTGGAGATGCCGGTTCGCTGAACGCGGGTGATGCCGTGCATCGCAATGAGCGCGTACGGGCCAATGCCTCGGGCTTGGGTCAGTTCGAGTTCGACGACGGCACCAAGCTTGCAGTTGGTCCAAATGCCTCGGTCGTTATTGATAAATTCGTCCTCGGTGAAGGGGGGAAGCTCAAAAAGTTCAGCATCAAAGCGACGCGTGGTACCTTCCGATTTATTGCTGGCAAGGGCAATGCCGCGGCCTACAAAATTGTCACCCCTGCCGGAACTATGGGCATTCGAGGGTAATGGTGAGGACTGTTTCTCCGTTGTTCCTCGATCGTAGCGCCATGAATGGGAGCTAAACGGATATCTCAGATTTGATTCAGCTGCCTTCTCTTACGGTCGCTGTCCTCGTGGGAGGCTGGGAGGCGGCAATGGAGGAACTGGAGAGACTAAGGATAGCCCTGACAGCTGCAGAGGAAGCCAGGCATCTTGTTCGTGCTCAGGAAATAGAAGTGGCGAGAATGAAGGCGGCTGGGCTGGACGCCACTCGAGCTGAGACACTACTTCGCGTATTCACGGAAGGTGCACGCCTGGCAGACGAACAGGTTGTCTTCGTGAGACGCAGCTTCTGGTAGCATATTGCAGGCGACATACCACTCGCACGGCATCCGGGCGCTCCCTTGCGAAGCTTTGTTGCGCTCGGTGGTCACGCTGAAAGCCAAACGTCGCTTCGCTCAATTGCTGCTGTATCTGCCGCGACTGGCATTAGACTTGTCTTTGGATGCCGCTGCAGACGACTCCGCCTTATGAGTTAGACCTCAACAAAGCCTGCAGCCGCCGTTGTCGCGAATGCTCGCTATTTTTTGTCTCAAGGCATCATAAGACAAAAAGCGAGATTCCATAGAATCATCGATGATGAAGGTCGGCGTGCCCGTTACGGGCAGAGCTTCGGCCAAGGTCCTGTTTTTTTCGAGCAACCGGTCGATGGCAGGGTCTCCCATGTCGTGCTTGAGCGCATCAACATCGAGTCCTACCTGTTCTGCTACCTTGAGGACACTATACATGTTGGCACGGCCGCGAAGCCGAGAGAGCTGCAAATGAAATTCGCGATACTTGCCCTGTTTGGCTGCAGCAACAGCAGCGCGGGCGGCAACAAGTGATCCCTGGCCGAGGATAGGGTATTCCTTGATCACGACTCGAATCTCCTGATCGGCTTCGATCAACTTTGAGATCTGCGGGACATTCGCCTTGCAGTAAATGCAATTGTAGTCGAAAAACTCCACGATGGTAATCTTGCCCGAGGGGTTGCCCAACACAAGGTCGTCCGGGGCGTGGAAAACCTCTTGAGCGCGAGCGGCAATCGTGTTTTCAGGATCGGGCGTGCCCGGCTCTTCAAGCAACGATGTATCCAGCGCGGTTGACGTACAGCTGGCAAGCTGCAGCATGACGCTCAGCCCAAGGAGACGAAGCGAGACACGAATGTTTTTCCGAGTGAATTTCACAGTGCCAGAATGCATGAGCTTCATGGCAGAACAAAGCCTATGAAAGCAGGGTTTCGCTGGCTCAAAGCATTGGAAACAGGCCGCAGGCGCACCCCTCCTTTGCGCCTGCGACCCAAGTCCACGCAACGCTACTCACATGTGCGAATAATAACGACCTATGCTAAAGCAAATCTAAACAAGGCTAAGCTTTCGATAGGCGAGTCAGAGCCGAGCGCAAATTCCCGGCCACCTCATCGAGAAGCTTCCTTGCCGTGCCGATGTCCTGAGCACCCGCGGCAAGAAGCACGGCGACCTTTGCCTCGCCAGCTGCTGCGTCGAGTGCCGTTTTGGCTTTGGCCTCATCCACCTTGGCGATCGCCATAACGATGCCCCGGGCGCGTTCGCGCAGCTTTTCGTTGTCCGCCCGAACATTCACCATGAGCCCATCGTGAACGGCTCCTAAGCGAATATTGGTCAGGGTGGAGAGGAGGTTCAGAGCTGCCTTCTGGGCAGTGCCTGCGGCCATGCGCGTCGAACCAGCAATTACCTCCGGACCTGTATCGAGAAAAATCTCATGATCGGCAGCGCTTGCAAGCGGAGATTCGGCATTATTGACAATGGCGATGACGAGAGCTCCCGCTGCCTTGGCAGCACGCGCCGCTGCAACTGTATAGGGAGTTGTTCCACTCGCCGCGACGGCAATAAGCGTGTCCTGGGGCGTGAGGTTGAGGCCCGCAATCTCACGCATGACGGAGTGGCTGTCGTCTTCTGAAGCACCCCGGCTGTCGAAAAGGGCCTCGCGTCCGCCGGCCACCAGAAAATGTAGCCGATCTGCCGGAAAGCCGAAAGTTGCAGGTAGCTCTATTCCATCGACAATGCCCTGGCGAATGGAGCTTCCGGCGCCCGCATAAAGCAGGCGACCTCCCTGACGGAGGTTTCCGGCAAGGGCTTGTGATGCCGCGCTGATGGCAACAAAGGCAGCCTTCACCGCCTCGATGGCAGTGACTTGGCCCTGCAACAGCGCTGCCAGAATTCTGTGGTCCTCCCATGTGTCGAGGCCAGCAAGGCCGCTGAGATGTTGCTCAGTTCGTCGCATGGCTCACAAATAGCACGCCGCGCTGCGCGGTCCAGACCGCTCGCCCCTTGTCCACCGCAATCGGCATTTTCGATGCGTTCGCAGTTTGATAGGTTGCTGGTTGCAGCATGAATGATAAGCCCAAGTTCTTTCTCGGAGTGGACGGTGGCGGCAGCCGCTGCCGGGCGCGCATCCGCTCCCGCGATGGGAAGCTTCTTAGCGAGGCTGAAGGCGGCGCATCGAATATCTATCAAGACCTGAATGCGGCACTTGCCACGATCATCGCTACGGCCTGCGAAGCGGCCAAGGGGGCCGGAATTGCGACAGGTTCATTGCATGCAGGGCTCGGGCTCGCGGGACTGATCACCTCGGTGGCCGCAGAGCGCATCTCCAGCGTCGATCTCCCTTTTGCTTCCGTAACCGCCGACAACGACGCCTATGCCGCATGCATGGGTGCCTTCGCGGGCGGAGATGGCGGCATCGTGATTGCGGGGACAGGGTCGGTGGCGCTGGCGCTCATCGGCGGGGTGCGGCACATGGTGGGCGGCTGGGGTTTCGCCTTAGGCGATCACGGTTCGGGCGCATGGCTAGGGCATCATGCCGTTCGACGCGCAGCGCTTTGCATCGATGGGCTCCTGCAACCCACGCCCCTTGTCGAGGCTGTGCTCTCAACCGTCGGACGTGACAGGCTGCATTTGTCGCAGTGGTCGAGCGAAGCGCGGCCCAAGGATTATGCGAGCCTTGCTCCCCTCGTGTTCCAATGGGCCATGGAAGGTGACGTTCAGGCCATGACCATCGTCATCGAAGGAGCGGCGGCGATCTCGAACCTGGGGAGGGCGCTGCTAGCCCGTGGCGCGGGGCGGCTGTGCCTCATCGGTGGTCTGGCGCAGTCCTATCCAGCGTATCTCGATGCGGACGTGAAGGTTAAGCTTGCCTCTCCTATTGCCGACCCGGTGGACGGCGCAATCATGATGGCGCGGCGTGCGAACGGACTGAAGGATCATTGGGCATGAGCCGTGCTTCTCTGGCCCTGATCGGCGCCAAGGTGTTTACTGGTGGCGAGATCCGCCATGGCATTGCCGTGGTGATTGAAGGTCGCCGCATTCGCGAGCTGGTTGATGCCTCCAAGCTGCAGCAAGGGATATCGCGTCAAAGGCTCGATGGCGGTGTATTGGCGCCTGGATTCATCGACATTCAGGTGAACGGGGGAGGAGGCGTGCTGCTCAATAACGAGCCCACGCCTGAGGGCGTTCGAAAAATCGCGCGGGCGCACCGGCTATTTGGCACGACGGGACTTCTGCCCACCGTCATCACCGATGCGCCGGAGGTGATCGGTAAAGCCCTCGACTCAGTCTGTCGCGTTCGAGAGGCTGGAGAGGCGGCAGTGCTCGGAATACATGTCGAGGGACCGTTCATCGACTCCAAGCGGAAAGGCGCCCACGAGGAAGCATATATCCGCTCAATGACCGACGCTGACATTGGCGAACTCGCAATGCGCCGCTGCGGCGTGATGCTGGTCACGCTTGCGCCCAATCGCGTCTCGCCTGACATGATCACAAAGCTGACGCAAGCAGGCGTTATCGTGAGTCTCGGCCACTCCGATGCAAGCGCGGAGGAGGCTCTCGCAGGTATCCGAGCCGGAGCGCGCAGTTTCACGCATCTCTTCAATGCAATGAGCCAGATGGAAGGCAGGACTCCTGGCATGGCCGGCGCCGCCCTTGCCGATGAGCACAGCTATTTCAGCATCATCGCCGACGGACATCATGTGAGCGATGTGGCCTTACGAGTGGCCTTCAAGGCCAGCAACATGAATCGTGTGGTGCTGATCAGCGATGCAATGAGCAGTGCAGCGGGAGGTCCGGACGATTTCCTGCTGCAGGGGCGCAAAGTCAGCCGGCGGAACGGCCGCCTCGAACTCGAAGGAGGGACACTTGCGGGCTCCGATCTCACCATGGATCAGGCGGTCCGCTATTGCGTCAATCGGCTCGATTATCGGCTGGAAGACGTGCTTGCCATGGCCAGTACCAATCCTGCAACGCTTCTCGGTCTCGCACATGAGCTGGGGCTGATCCGGGTGGGTCATCTCGCAAGTCTCGTGCATCTGAGCGATGATCTCCAAGTGAAAAAGACCTGGGTCGAAGGCGGTTGACGCCGAACTGAGGCCGCATTCAGCGACTTAAATCCGAGCAAGATGGAAGCTGCAGGAGTTATCAATGCGCAGAATCATATTGACAGCATTGCTCGCCGGCGCTCTTGGTACGGCAGCCTTTGCCCATCATGGCTGGGGCAGCTATGATTCGGCGCGGAAATTCACGATCCAATCGACAGTCAAGCATCTCCAATGGCAGAACCCGCATGTCCATGTTCAGCTCGAGCATGAAAATGCGATCTGGACGGTGGTGCTCGCGCCGATTTCCAGAATGGAACGGCGAGGACTGACACCCGAGATGATCAGGGAAGGCACGGAGATGGCGGCGGAGGGATATCCCTCGACGCGCGTGGAGCATGAAATGAGAGCCGAACGCATCAAGGTTGGTGGACAGACCTATGAGTTGCGTTAGCCCATGGTGGCTGACCTGCTCGCGCTGTTAGAGGCATCCGC
>Ga0209382_10011455_pt1 | contig 11014 bp, 11 predicted proteins | sample SoiMetdeltSBSDD5_FD_187599 | JGI IMG/M metagenome (GOLD analysis project Ga0209382, IMG submission 187599) | Bulk soil microbial communities from a Populus tree surrounding site in Tennessee, USA - Soil MetaG P. deltoides SBSDD5 (SPAdes) (version 2) | ecosystem: Environmental > Terrestrial >...
GGCACCTGGGGCGGCCCGACGACCCTGATCTTCGACAACATTCTGGTGACGACGCCGACCCGCCGCTGAGGCTCGCGCCGACTGTGCCCGGGGGAACAGCGGGCCCCGCGCCGGTGCGGCACGATCGAGATGTGCGCGTACGCGGCGCTGGCAGCGCCGGGGATCCCTGAGGAGCGATGACGGGCCGTCTCCCGGCCGGGGACGGGGGCCACAGCCTGCTGCCGGCTTCCCCGACGCGGCTGGTTGGCCGGGAGCGGGAGCGGCGCGCGGCTCGCGACCTGCTGATGCTGGAGCACGTGCGTCTGCTGACGCTGACCGGACCGGGGGGCAGCGGCAAGACCCGCCTGGCGCTCGCCGTCACGGAGGACCTGGCGCCGACGTTCGCGGATGGCGTCCGGCTGGTGGACCTCACACCGCTGCGCGAGCCGTCGCTGGTCGTCCCCGCGATCGCGCGCGCGTTCGGCGTTCACGAGTCCGGCCGACGGCCGATCGCCGAGGTGCTGTTCGAGCGTCTCCAGACCGAGCGGGTCTTGCTGGTGCTGGACAACTGCGAGCACCTGCTGGAGGCGGCGCCGGCGATCGCTCGCCGTTGACCCCGCGCGAGCGCGAGGTCGCGGCGCTGATCGCGTGCGGCTACGCCAACCGTCAGATCGCGACGGCGCTCGTGATCTCACCCCATACCGCCGAGCACCACGTCGAGCACATCCTCGCCCGGCTCGGCCTCGCGTCGCGCGGCGTCGATCACGGCGGGCTCTGGCCCTCGAAGCTGGTCTCGGCGAAGTACCACGCCGTCGAGGCGGCGAAGCAGATCGTCGACCGCGCGTTCGACGTCACGGGCGGGGCCGGCCTGTTCAAGCGCCACGAGCTGGAGCGCCTGTATCGGGACGTCCGGTCCGGGACCGTCCACCCGGCGAACCGCCTGCTGGTGCATGAGATCGTCGGCAAGTCGGCGCTCGGGGTGCTCGGCGAGCTGCCGCGCTGGGGCTGACAGCCCACCCGCACGCCTTCCGGGCCGGCCGGGCAAGATGTTCCCGGTGGAACGGCGACGACCCCCGCGATCTGCGACGATCGACGCGGGGGAGTCGTCATGATGCAGCTCGCGCCGACCGGATTAGCTGATCGACGACGCGGCGAAGATCGACCGTGCGCGCCACGCCCGGCCGATCGTGCGCTGGACAACCTGCCGTACCCGCTCACCAGCTTCGTCGGCCGCGTGCGCGAGCTCGCCGAGGTCAGACGGCTGCTGCGCCAGACGCGGGTGCTGACGCTGACCGGATCGGGCGGCGTGGGCAAGACGCGGCTGAGCCACGAGGCCGGGCGGGGCCTGACCGACGCCTTCGCGGACGGCGTCTGGCTGGTGGAGCTGGCGGCGGTGTCGGACGCGGCCGCGGTTCCGAAGGCCGCCGCCGCCGTCCTGGGCGTGCGCGAAGCGCCCGGCCGGCCGCTCACGCAGACCCTGGCCGAGGCGATCGAGTCCAGGCGCCTGCTGTTGATCCTGGACAACTGCGAGCACCTGATCGAGGCCTGCGCGGTCTTCGTCGAGGCCGTCCTGCGGGCCTGCCCAGGGCTCCAGGTCCTGGCGACCAGCCGCGAGCCGCTGGGCGTCGCGGGCGAGACGACGCTTCAGGTGCCGTCGCTGACGATGCCGCCGTGCGAGCCCGCGTCCGCATCCCACCCGGCCGGTGAGGATCGCCTCGACGTGTCCCGCCAACCGGAGGCGGTTCGACTCTTCGTCGAGCGCGCCCGGGCCGCCGCGCCCGGCTTCGCCCTGACGGGCCGCAACCTCGCGGCCGTCGAGACGATCTGTCGGCGCCTCGACGGCATCCCGCTGGCGATCGAGCTGGCGGCGGCGCGCGTCGTCGTCCTCAGCCCCGAGCAGCTCGCCGCCCGCCTCGGGCACCGGTTCCGCCTGCTCTCCGGCGGGAGCCGCATGGCCCTGCCACGCCATCAGACGTTACGCGCGCTGGTCGACTGGAGCCACGACCTGCTGGACGACGCCGAGCGCACGCTACTCCGCCGGCTCGCCGTGTTCGCCGGCGGCTGGACCCTCGAGGCCGCCGAGGCGGTCTGCGCCGGCGACGGCGTCAGGCCCGCCGACGTGCTCGACCTCCTCTCGGGCCTGGTCGCGAAGTCACTGGTCCTGCCGAGCCGGCACGAGCACGAGATCCGCTACGGGTTCCTCGAGTCGCTGCGCGAGTACGCCAGCGAGAAGCTGCGTGACGCCGACGAGGAGGCGATGCTGCGCGAGCGGCATCGCGACTGGTTCGTGACGCTCGCCGAGCGGGCCGAGCCGGAGCTGACCGGGCCGCGCCAGGCCGCCTGGCTCGACCGGCTCGATCGCGACCGCGAGAACCTGCGGGCGGCTCAGCGCTGGGCCGCTGCCCGAGGCGACGGCGAGACGCTCGTGCGATTGGGGGCAGCGCTGTGGCAGTTCTGGCAGGAGCGCTCCGATGCCGCCGACGCCCGCGAGCTGGTCGACGCGATCGTGCCGCTGGCCGGCCAGGTGCCGCCGATCACCGCGCTGGCCCGGGCCCTGCGCGGCGCCGGGATGCTGGCGGAGACGCTCGCCGACTTCGCGATCTGCCGATCGCTGCTCCACGAGGGGCTGGCGGTCGCGCGGCAGCTCGAGGATCGCCGAACGCTCGCCTCCCTGCTCGATACCCTCGGACGGCAGTCGTTCATCGAGCGCAACTACCGGCAAGCGCGCGCCCTGCTGACCGAGGCCGTGGCGATCTTCCGCGAGATCGACGACCGTCACGGCCTCGCCCGGGCGCTGAGCCACCTCGGGTTCCTCGAGTATCTGGAGGGTCGCCAGGAGGCGGCCCGCAAGGCGTACCGCGAGGGGCTCGCACTGGCGCGCGAATCGGGCGATCCTACCGCGATCGCCGAGTTCCTGGACAACCTGGGCCGCCTGTCGCAGGCCGAGGAGGACCTCGATGGGGCGGCGCGCGCCTATCAGCAGGCGGTGGCGATCTGGCAGGAGGCCCGCCAGGGAAACTGGCTGGCGATGGCGTTGAACAACCTGGGGAGCGTCGAAACGCTGCGCGGCGAGCTCGGCGCGGCACGCAGCCACCTCGCCGAGGCGCTCACCCTGGCCCGCAAGCTGGGCGACCGCCGACGGCTGGCCTTCACATTGACTGCCGTCGCGGCGCTGGCGGCGGTGGCAGGTCGGCCCGAGCGCGCGATTCAATTGGACGCCGTCGCGGCCGCAACCGCCGCCGAACTGGGGGTCTCACCGGTCCAGCCGGCCTACGCAGCGGGCGCCCGGCACGTCGAGCTGGCCCGGCGGCGCCTCGGTCCTCGGGCCGAGGACGTCGCCGCGACCGGCCGAGCGCTGACCCTGGCGCAGGCCGTCGAGAACGCCCTGGCCTGGCTCGCCGAGCCGGAGCCCCGCGCCGAGGCCGTCGCCCGGCCGGTCCTCCGCGAGGTGCCCCCGCCGGCGCGCGGCGCGTCGCCGTCGCTGGTCGACGTGCCGCCGCTCGCGGCTGTGACCCCCACTCCCTCGGGCCGCGTCGGCCTCAGCCGACGCGAGGTCGAGGTCGCGGCGCTGGTCGCGAGAGGTCTGACGAACCGCCAGATCGCCGAGGAGCTGGTCATCACCGAGGGCACCGCCGCCAACCACGTCAAGCACATCCTGGCGCGGCTGGTCTTCGACTCGCGGGTCCAGATCGCGGCCTGGGCGATCCAGCACGGCCTCCACCGGCGTCCGGCCTCCTGACGGGCCGACCCCTCGCGACCCTCGACCCGGACGATTACGCCTCTGCCAGCGCCGGAATCACCTTCTTCCCGATCAGCTCGATCGAACGCATCGTCGTCGCGTGGGACATCTTCGACTCGTGCCCCTGCAACAGCAGGTGCCCGATCCCCAGCTCCTCGCGGAAGTGCTCGAACCGCTCCACCAGGTACTCCGGCTCGCCGGCCACGATCAGGTCGTTGGCGACCTTCTCCTCGTACGACATCGTCAGCATGTTCGGCGGGCGCGTCCGCAGCGCCATCCGCTGCCCGGCCCGGGAGCGCATGCCCGGCGGCGCGAAGTACTCGGTGGGGCCGCGCGTCGTCGGGCCCATCCGCCACTCGAAGAAGCGCCCGGCCTCCAGCGCCTTCTCGGTCGAGTCGGCGGCGACGGCGCAGAGCAGGAAGCCGAGCTTGTCCGGCGTGACCTCGCGACCGGCCTCGGCCGCGCCCTGGCGATAGAACTCGAACAGCTCGCAGGCGATCGGGATCGGCACCAGGAACGGGACGTAGGTGTACCCCTTGCGGCCGGCCCAGAGCGCCGTGTCCGGGCTGGCCGTGCCCGGCACCCAGATCGGCGGGTGCGGCTTCTGAAGCGGCAGGCACCACGGGTTGACGTGCCGGAAGTGGTAGTGCTTCCCCTCCCAGCGGAACGGCCCCGGCTCGGTCCAGCACTTGATGATCAGGTCGTGGCACTCCTCGAACCGCTCGCGGTTGTGGACCGGGTTCGCATTCGCCCACCAGGTCTCGACGCCGATGCCGCGCACGAAGCCGCTGATGATCCGCCCCCCGGAGATCAGGTCGGCCATCGCGATCTGCTCGGCGACCATCACCGGGTTGTCCTGGATCGGCAGGATGTTGCCCATCAGCGCGATCTTCGCCCGCTTCGTCTGGCGAGCCAGGATCGCCGCCGACATCATGATCGAGACGTCCGAGCACGACGGCGTGCTGTGGTGCTCGTTGATCATCAGCCCGTCGAAGCCGACCTCGTCGGCCAGGACGTGCTCGTCGAAGTAGTGGTGGTAGTTGGTGGCGGCGACGTCGCGGTCGAAGTAGGTGTTCGGCATCTCCAGCCGCATCGCCGGGTACTTGAGATCTTCGCCCTCGTCGAAGACGTGGTGCGGCATCTCGGAGAACCAGTACAGCTTCATGACCGCGCCTCCACCGGCCTGGCTGCCTCGGACGGATGCAAGAAGTCCCGCAGCAGCGCCACGAGCTCGTCCAGCTTCTCGAGCATCGGCGAGTGGCCGCACCCCTCGAACACCTTCAGCGTCGCGTTCGGCAGCAGCCTGGCGTACTGCTCGCCGCAGATCACCGGGACGATCCGGTCCTCACTCCCCCAGACGACGAGCGTCTGGTTCGTGACGCGCGGCAGGAAGAAGGGGAGCCGCGGGTTGTGCATGTACGGCTTCCAGGTCAGCCGCGCCGACATCTCGCGGTTGCGGATCGCCAGATCCTGCTGCTCCGGCGTCGGCGGCGTGCCGAACAGCTCGTCCCACTCCTGGACCTGGGCCGGTTCGTGGTAGACCAGCTTCGTGAGCTGGTCCAGCGGGTAGTAGAAGATGTCCAGGATCTCGCCCCGCTCCGGCTTCAGGCCGGCCGGCGCGACCAGCACCAGCCGATCGACGGCCTTCGGGTTCATGACGGCCAGCTCGGCGGCGGTCCAGCCGCCCATCGAGTGCCCGACGATCGTCGCCCGGTCGAGGCCGAGGACGTCCAGGTACCAGAGGTAGTACCGTGCCAGGTCGCGCGGGCTCTCCATCCAGTCGGCCGAATCCGAGAGGCCGTAGCCCGGGTGGGACGGCACGTAGACGGTGAACCGCTCCGCCAGGGCGGCGTGCCAGCGGCGCCAGCCGTTCGGGCCGCCGGCGCCGTGCAAGACCAGGAGCGGCTCGCCGCTCCCGCCGATCAGGGTGTGGGCCCTGACCCCCCCAACCGAGACCATCTCCTCGCGCGGCTGCACTGGCACCTGGACCTCCTTGTCGTCCTTGCTACGCTTGTGGCAGGGGCGACGTCTGCTGGCTGCTCGGGCTTAGCGTCACCACGTTCAGCACCTCGCGGTTGACCACGCTGAACGGCATCTGGCCCTGGAGCACCGCCGCGATCTCGTGGCCCACCCGCTGCCGCCGCCGGACGTTCCCGATGTCCGAGACCGATGCCGTGTGCGGCGTCAGCACCACGTTCTCCATCGTGTGGAGCGGGTTGTCCGGCCGGGTCGGCTCCTCCTCCATCACGTCCAGGCCGGCCCCGGCCAGCTTCCCCTCCCGAAGGGCGCGGATCAGGTCGGCCTCGTCGTGGGTCGGGCCGCGCCCGGTGTTGATGAAGTAGGCGGTCGGCTTCATCTGGCTGAACAGCTCGTAGTTCAGCATCCCCTTCGTGTGCTGGTTGAGCGGCAGGTGCCCGGAGACCCAGTCGCTCCGCTTGAAGATGTCGGCGATGTCCGTGACGCGCTCGACGCCGTGCTCGGCGAAGACGGCGTCGTCCACGAACGGGTCCCAGGCGATCACCTGCATGTCGAACCCCTTCGCCTTCCTGGCGACCAGGCGCGGGATGTTCCCGAACGGGATCAGTCCGAGCGTGTCGCCGACGACCCTCGGCATCGGCTTCAGGTAGACCCGGGCCTCGCCCCAGCGATCCTCGCGGACCGCGCGATCCAGGTTGATGACCTTCTTGGCGCAGGCCAGCAGCAACATCATCGCGTGGACCGCGACCTCCTCCACGAAGACGTCCGGGACGTTCGTGATGACGATCCCGCGCTCCGTGGCGGCGTCCAGGTCGATGCGATCCACGCCGACGCCGCCGTTCGCGATCACCTTGCAGCGCTCGAGCTTGTTGAGGATGTCCCCGTTCAGCCACTTCCCGCCGGCGATCACGGCGTCGGCGTCGCGGATGCTCGCCAGGTACGCCTCGTCGCTGGAGACGTCGGCCGTCTCGATCGTGATGCCGAGCGGCTTCAGCCCCTCATGCTCGTGGGGATACGACGTGTCCGTGGCCCTGCCGAACGGCGTGGCGACGACCTTATAGGCCATTGAAGAGACCCCTTCCAGATACTGCCTCGTCCGGCGCCGGTGGCGATCTCTGCCGACGATGGATGCGCCGGGTCGCCCACATGATAGGCGGCGCGCCGACCGGGGGCCATGTCCGGGCGCGGCGCATCACCCCGTGCAGCGCACAGCGCGACGTGACGCTCCTGGAGGAGCCTGACCCGCCAGACCGTTACCAGGCGTTCGGGCCGCCCCCCACCAGCGTGTTCCAGACCCCGCTGAACGAGCCGGTCACGACGATCCGCAGGGTGACGTAATCGCCGCTCAGGCGGTGCAGGTGGAACTGCGTCGACGTCGTGCCGGGCGGCAGCACGATGCCGGTTGGGAGCGGGGTGCCGTTGAGGGCCGTGGCGGCCGCGTTCGCCGGCACGGTCCAGGAGAGCTGGCTCAGCGTGTGGCCGTTCCCTGAGCTGATCGTCACGAGCCGTCGATTCGTGGCGTCCTTCACCGACTGGACCTGGACGTTGCGCCCCGGCGCCGGCGGGGCCACCACGGTGACCTTCCCCGTCATGAACGGGTGCAACTCGCAGAAGTACTGGAACGTACCGGCGGCGGTGAACGTGTGCGCGAACGACTGTCCCGGCGTCAGCGGCGTCGCGATGCCGGAGTCCCACACGCCCGTGGTGCTCCTGGTCGTGTGGGCGAAGCTCCCGACGGGATAGCTCCAGGTCACCGTGTCGCCGACATTGACGGTCACATCGGCCAAGTTGAACAGGAAATCCTGGATCGTCACGGTGGTGGACGCGGCGTGGGCGAGGCCGCTCAGCCAGGGGGCGGAGGTCAGCATGATTGCGACGAGGGCGAACGCTGCGATCACCGCTGGCCTGGTCAGACGTGCCACAGTGCACCTCACGATCGACAGGCGCGAGCCACGCGATGGCCTCGTCGTCGCTCGGCGCCGCGGTCCGGACGCCCGATAGGCCGGACGTCACCGTGGTATACGGAATCGTTCCGATCCCGGATGTGTGGAGAGGCGAGTGACGGACGCGACCGATCGGGCGGAGGCCGAGCGAAACGACCTCCGAGCGCAGCTCTGGGCGCGGGCGCACCACGAGGCAGCACACGCCGTCGTGGCGATCATGCTCGGCGCGCAAGTCTCCGAGATCGAGGTCTGGCCCGGTCCTCCGGTCGGCGGACGGATCCACCTCGATGGGCTGGATGAATCCGAGTCCGGGCCGGCCGGCTACGGCCTGGTGCGCCGCCTAGCCTACCTGATCGCCGGGCCGATCGGCGGGCGGATCGCCGGGGGCACGTCCGGGGCGATCCTCAACGAGCCGGCCTCATTCGTGGCGACCACGCTCCTGGAGGGCGTGCGCGACCCGTCGTCGATCGACCCGGCCACGGACCTCGGGACGGCGGCGATCCTGATCGGCGATCACTTCGACCCGGACGACGAGGCCGGCATGGCCACGGCCGTGGACCACCTGCCGCTGAGCGTCGAGGCGGTCGTGCGCGGGCAGTGGAACGCCATCCAGACGGTCGCGCTGCACCTGCTCCGCCGTGGCCGGCTGACCGAGGAGCAGCTCCGCGCGATCTGGTCGGCCGTGCTGCCGGCCGGGCCGCCCGCCGAGATCCTGGAGCTGCTGCCGCCGCCCGAGTGAGACCGTCAGAGCAGGCCGAGATGCTCGTCGATCTGCCGCTGGTAGAGATCGGCCGTCGCGGCGATCATCTCCTCCAGCGTCACCGGCCGCCCCAGCCGCCCGGACTCGATCGGTGCGTAGACCAGCGCCACGTCGGCGCGGGCCTCCTCGCCCGTCACCTCGGGTTGTGCCCCGGTCCGGATGCACTCCCCCAGCTCGTAATACTCCAGCGCCAGGATCCGCGAGTCCGTCTCGTTGAAGTCCAGGCTGTACGTCCACGGGCGCTCGTCGCCCCACAGCTCGGCGGCGAGCGGGCTCAGCCGGTAGCTCGGGGCGTACTCGAGGATCCGCGCGTCGTCGATCAGCACGCCGTCGTCGAGCGAGAGCTTGATCGGCCGGCCGTCGCGGTCGCCGGGGCACTCCAGCCGCCCCTTCGAGCCGTAGACCAGCCGGCTCGACAGGCGCTCGCCGTGGCCGGCGTGGTCCTGGATCCACTGCCCGATCGCTCCGGACGCGAACGAGACGTGGGCGTACAGTGCATCCTCGCCGGTCGGCTCGATCGTGTCCGGGAACTCGCTGGACCAGCGGGCATAGAACCCGCCCGGCCCCGCCGAGGCGGTGTTCTTGCGGACCGTCTCGTGCAGGCGCGACTCGCCGTAGACGCTCCGGACCTCGCCCAGGTAGTAGCGCATGATGTCGGCGTTGTGAACCCCGACGTCGAGCGCGATCGTTCCGAGATTCTTCATGTGGCGCCACGGCGTGATCAGGATGTTCGACCCGCCGCCGACGCTCGACTCGACCATCAACCTCGGCGTCCCGATGGCGCCGTCGTCGATCAGCGCCCGCGCTAACCGGTTGATCGGGTCGCGGCGGAAGTTTTCGGCGACCGAGAGCACCAGCCCCTTCTGACGCGCCGTCGCGATGATCCGGTTGCAGCCCCGGACGGTGATCGCGAGCGGCTTCTCGCAGAGCACGTTGAGGCCGGCCTCCAGGCAGGCCACGGCGACGGCGTGGTGTGAGCCCGCGTCGGTCGTGACGTCGGCCGCCCGCAGGTCCGGGGTCTCGCGGACCATCTCCTCGATGCTGGCGTACACCTTCGGCCGCTCGCCGAAGAGCTCGTGCGCCTCGTCGGCCAGGAAATCGGCGTTCTCCCGGTTCAGGTCGCAGACGGCGGCCAGCTCCAGGTTGCAGAACGAGGAACGGCTGAGCCGGGCCATCCCTCTGAGGTGACGGCGACCCATGCCGCCGCAGCCGACGGCCGCGTACCTGATGCGCTCGGGCATGCGGGGGATGTCCTCTCTATAGTTCCGGCGCCGTCATCGCGCGCCGGGGCAGGCCGGCCGCCTCGGAGGCCCGCGCCAACACCCGGTACGACTGCGCGGCCGCCGCCTCCGCTTCGGCCGGCAGGGGCCGGCTCAACGAGAGGTCAGCCACACGTCTGCTCCAGTGGCACCGCGAGCCATGCACGAGTCACTGGCGCCGGCCCCAATACTACCCGACAGGGCCGGTGGGGCAGGGTCGATGCTCAACGGGATGGCGACGCCGACCCCGACCGTCGGGGTCGGCGCGCCGCGCGATCAGAGCACCAGCGTGACCGCGCCGGTGACGATCAGCGTGCCGGCCCAGATCCGATCGAGGTTGATCCAGGCCGTGCGCAAGATCTTGAGCCCGAGCTTCTCGTACACCACCAGCGCGATGGCCGCCATCACCAGGAACATGGCCGCCGTATGGACGGCGACCGCCAGGACGTTGACCAGCGCCAGGCTGCCGGCCCCAGCCAGCGGGACCGTCGAGGTGGCGCCGGCGGCGTGGGCCGTGTGCGCTGCCGAGTCGGCCCCCAGACCGATCAACAGCGGCATCAGCATCAGTCCGGCCCCGTGCGCCGACGCCATCAGGAACGACCAGACGGCGAGATCGGCCGGCCCCACCCGCATGCCGACCCACTTCGGGTGTGAGAGCGGCTTGAGCAGCTTGTAGAGCCCGAACGCGACCAGCGCCACGCCCCCGAGGAGGCGCAGCAGCCACGGATCGACCCACAGGAGCGCCGCCCCCAGGAGCAGCACGACGACGCTGACCGAGGCCGCGTGCCCGGCCGCGATCGGCCCGAACGCCCGCAGCACGGCCACGCGCCGCCGCTCCTGGAGCCCGAGCGCCACGGCGAACAGCCAGCCCATGCCGGGGTTCAGCCCGTGGTACGCCCCGAGCAGCCCCAACGAAAGCCATGGAAGCAGATCAGTCATCATGGGTTCTGGGTTCCAGGTGCTGGGTTCTGGATGTCAGGTGCAGGGTCCAGGGGACGACAGTCAAGCGCTCGTCCCCCACAACCCAGCACCCAGAACCCAGCACCCTACGAGGGGTAGCAGTACGAGTCGGACGACGAGTCGCCGCCCTGGAGCCGGACCTGGTGCGGGCGCTCCTCGCCGAAGTCGACGAAGAACTCCGGGTCCACCGACATCCCGCCGTTCGGATCGGCGTTCAGCTTCGTGGCCCATCCCCTGACGCCGGCCGGGTAGAACTGCGCGTCCCACGAGGCGTAGAGCGAGTTCGTCAGGTAGATCCGCCGGCCGTCGCGGCTGACCTCCACCATCTGCGGGCCGCCGTTCAGCTCGCCGCTGTTCGGGTGGGCCGCCTTGCTGACGATCCCGCCCAGGCGGACCG
>Ga0209382_10011456_pt1 | contig 11012 bp, 11 predicted proteins | sample SoiMetdeltSBSDD5_FD_187599 | JGI IMG/M metagenome (GOLD analysis project Ga0209382, IMG submission 187599) | Bulk soil microbial communities from a Populus tree surrounding site in Tennessee, USA - Soil MetaG P. deltoides SBSDD5 (SPAdes) (version 2) | ecosystem: Environmental > Terrestrial >...
GCGGCGGGGTGCCCCGGCTGGCAGCACGAGACCGGGCAATCCACGCACTCACACGCATACCCGCGACTGTCCAAAAGCGACCGCAGCCGCTGCGGATCGTGGCCACAGTCTCGGGGCACCTTTCGGTGTTGCGCCGCTGCGGTTTGGTTTCCATTGAAGTCAAGCGCAATCAGCGTATCCACTCCCTCTCCGGGACGACCGCGTTGTGCACAATCGCCTCGGTGCAGCGCTTCCTCGAGGCCGCGCGTAATGAGCATTGAATCGACCCACTAAGGCCGATACTCCCGCGCCGACCTTGATGGCGCGCACCCGCAGCGAGCCCGTGCAGTTGATGGTGGCGCCGATGACCGTGTCGCCTTCGCGTTTGGTGGCCGGTATCGGTTCACCGGTGACCATCGACTCGTCCACCGCCGCCTGTCCGGATAGGACTGTAGCGTCGACCGAACCTTCTCGCCCGGCCGCACCACCACCTCATCGCCCACCATCACCTGCACGAAGGGGATGTCGATTTCCGTGCCGCCGCGAACGACACGGGCGGTGCGGGCCTGCAACCCGAGCTGTGCCTTGATGGCCTCCCCGGTACCAGCTTTCGCGCGGAGATCCTGGCGCAGCGTACGCCCGCGGCGAGATCGACGAGGATGAGTACCGTCAGCGTATGGCGGTTCTCCAGGGCAGATGACGCCGCCATCGCGGTCTGCTGGTGATCGTTGGATTTATCGCCGCACCACCGGATCGAAATTGGCACTGTGGCTGCTGTCGGCGGCCGGTCTGCTATGCGCTGCCGCACTGGCTCTGATGTAACGGATCTGCCCTGCAGGAGCGTCACAGGCGCAGCGCCTGGCGCAAGGTCTGTGAGAACTCACCGAGTTTCTGCCAAGCCTCCAGGTCGCTGGTGCGGGCCGCGTCGAGCACGCAGCGGCGCAGATGGTCATCCAACGGGCCGATGGCCACTTCGTGCAGGGCACGCGTGGCGGCCGAGACCTGGGTGAGCACATCGATGCAGTACCGGTCCTGCTCGACCATGCCGGCGATCCCACGGATCTGCCCCTCGAACTTGTGCAGGCGGTGCAAGTGATCAACGCGCCTCTCGGCGTAGCCGGGACTGTGGGTGTGGGGGCCGGCCATGATGATCACCTCGCCTGCGGATCCATTCCTGCGCAAAGTGTGCTAGGGACAGTGCGTGGTGGATACCGGCCGGGTAGGGACCTAGGACGCGGGCCCGGTAGCACTACCCCGGTGGGGTAGGCGGGCAGAGGCTGATGGTGAAGCCCCTCAAGGGAGTGCACCGTGAGCACCACGACTCAACCGACCCAGCGCCCTCGCCTACGGAACCGGGTCCGTCCGAAAGATCCACACGGGGCATCATGGCTAAGCGTTAGCGAACGGGCGGCAGGCCGCGGGCAAACGACTCGGTCGGATTTCGACACTTTGGTGCTGGGGCCGCTTTAGCGCCGCGCGCGCAGTGCGGCAAGGCGCTGCTGGTATTCCTGCTCGTCGATCTCACCGCGGGCGTAGCGCTCGGCGAGGATCGCCTCGGCGCCGGCGGCCGAGCTGCCCGCGCCGCTTGGCTTGTTGGCGAAGTAGCGCACCAGCACGATCACGCCGACGACAATCGCGGCTAGGAAGATGAGGCTGAACAGGGCGCCGATCCAGCCCCAGCCACCCATCATGGATCCGCAGTCGCCGTCGTCCATCGCTGCCCCTCCGTTTCGGGTCTATGAGCCATGCCCGGCAGACATGTCCGCAAGTGCCGAAAAGGCCATACCCAATACGGCGAGCAGTAACGGTGTAGCGGTGAAGCAATCTCCTCGCATGGAGATAGTGCCGAAGAGGCGGTGCTGGAAAGGACTTGCTTCAGTATCGACTGGCTGCCACGTCCGGCTGCCGGGCCGGGTATCAGTGTGTTTTCGTAGCCTGTTCCGATGGCGTCGTGGCGGGTCGTGTGACGCGGTGGTATGCAAGGGCCACAGTGACCGCGAGCGCGGCGAGCCAGACGCCGGCAATCAGCAGCGGTATGGGTTCGTCGAAGCCGCGGGTGAGTGCGCCGTCGAGCAGGATGCGAGACCCGCCGTATCCGGGGAGCAGCTTGGCCCAGCCGGCTGGTTCGGGGTGCAGCATCGGGCTCTGGGTGATGCCGATGTCGAGGAACGGCAGCAGAAATGCCATAAACACCCCGCCGACACGACCGAAGATCGGGGCGAGCAGCGCACCGATCAACCCGTAGGTCAGCGCGATGAGGACATTGCCGGCCGCATATGTCGGCCACCGTACGGCGTGAAACACCAGGGCGGTGGTGGCCAGCGAGACGGCGGTCGCGGCGAGGGCGGCGGTGCACAGCATGCCCAGTCTGGCTGTCAGCAGCACACCGGGGCGCAGCCCGGCCAGGGCGCTGCGGTTGTCCGCGTCGCGGCTGTCCAGCAGCGTGAACAGCCCGACAAGCGCGGCCAGTGAGGCGATGGCGATAGGTGCCATCGTCGCCCCGTGCACGTCGGGCATCGCGAATGTCTGCGTGATCGGCTCGCCGTGCTCATCGACCGTGAGCCTGATCGTCCTGCTGGGGGTAACGGCGTCGGCGGTCAGGATGAATATCACCGGTACGACGATGAACAGCGCCCACATCACCAGATTGCGCCCGGCATCGCGCCATACGCCCCGAGATGCGGCCGCGAGTTGGTCGGTAGCCGAACCTGGTTTCGTCACCCATTTCCCCGGGCGCATCCGAGGGCGTCCGCGGTGGGTGCGGGCGACGGCGAGCGCCCACGCGGCCACGGAGGCGCCGCCGGTCCAGGCCAGGGCCCAGCCGAGATCGCCAGGCCGGCCGCCGAATCCGGAGGGTAGGTCGACCAGCCACAGCGTGACGAAATGGGTCGGCAGCCAGCGAGTGGCCAGGCGGTCGGCGGCGCCCATGGCGGGGCCGAAGAACACATCGACGATCCAGATGAACAGCACCACCACGGTGCCGTTGACCGCGTTGTGGACCAGTGACCCGACGACGGTGCCGATAGCGACGTAGATGACGGCGAACATCATGGTGCCTGGCACGACGCGCGCCGGGGCGTCGATGCCGGTACGCACCGCCAGGGCAAGCAGGGCGGTGGCGCTGGCCAGCAGCGTCAGGGCCAGGCCGGTCAGCAACCGGGCCGTCACCAGCCGGGCGGCGGTCAGACCCGCGATGACGAGCCGTTGGTCAGCCTCGCGGGTAGCGGCGGTCTGGAAGTACGTGCCGATACCGGCCAGGAACGCGGCAGCCCAGCCCGCCGTGGCGGTCTGGACGGCCGGGCCTGCTGGGCCACCGAGCAATTGCGCGGCGTCGGCCATGGTGTTGGCGACGACGCCGACGAAGACGACCGGTACGACAACGAGTAGCAGCAGGTTGACCCGGTTGCGGGCGTAGTCGGCCAGGAACCAGCGAACGAATACCGGGACGCTCACGCGGTGCTCACCAAGATGCTCATCGCGGTACCGCCTTGCCGTCCTTGATGGCCACGATACGGTCGAAGCGCTGCTCGTCGATGACGAAGTGGCTGATAATCAGCAGTGCGCGGCCCGCTCGGCGGCTCTGGTCGACAAGTTCCCAGAACTTCTGATAGGTCTTCCAGTCGAAACTGGAGTACGGCTCATCGAGCAACAGCAGCTGCGGATCGGCCAGCAGCGCCAGCCCAAGGTTGAGCTTGGCCAGCGTGCCGCCGGAGAGCTGTTCGACCCGGGTGCGTGCGTAGCGGGTGAAGCCTAGCGCCGCGTAGATGCCCTGCCGCGATTCTTCGGCGGCCTGTGTACCCATGCCGTATGCGTGGCCGAACAGGTCGAAGTGCTCGTCGCAGGTCAGCCTGGCGTACAACAGCGGGTACTGCGGGCAGTAGCCGATCCGGCCGGTGCGGGTCAGCGTGCCGGAGTCCGCGCGTAAAGCACCTACCAGGATCTTCAACAGGGTGCTCTTACCCGAGCCGTTCTCCCCGATGACGCCGACGACCTGGCCGGGAAACAGTTCAAGGTCCACCTCGCGCAGCACAACCTGACGCCGCCGCAGCAGCCCGCGCCGGTAGGACTTGCTGACCCCTTTGGCCACCAACACTGGCTCAAGGCCAGCATCGTGAGCTTGTATCGAATGAATGGTCGCCATTGCGCGGTCGCTGCTAGATCTTGGTCAGCAGGTCCTGCATCTCGTTGATCTCCGCGGTCTGATCACTGGCGATCTTCGCGGCGAGCTGCTGGGCCGGCTGATTCTCGCCATGCTGCTGCTCGGCGTTGGCCATCTCGACCGCTCCCTGATGGTGACGGATCATCATCTGCAGGAACATCCGGTCGAAGTCGATGCCGGAGGCGGCTTCGAGCTCGCTCATCTCCTGGTCGCTCATCATGCCCGGTCCGTCCTGACCGCCCTGGTTCCCGTGCCCCCCGTGGTTCATGCTCGGCGAGGGCACAGGCTGGCCCCACTGCTGTAGCCAGGTGGACATGGTGTCGATCTCCGGCTCCTGCGCCGCCTTGATCTGTTCGGCGAGTTGCTTGACCTCGGTGTTGCTGGCCCGCTGCTCGGCCAGCTGCGCCATGTCGATGGCCTGCCGATGGTGCACGATCATCTGGCTGGCGAAGCTGACGTCGGCCTTGTTGAACGTGGCACTCGGTGACAGTGGTGACGGCGTCGGCGGCTGCCCGGCGGCGGCACCTGGGTTGTTGCGGCCGCAGCTGGAAAGCAGGACGGCGGCGAGCAGCCCAGCGCCGGTGATGGTCAACCGGCGAAAGAATCGTGGATGCACTGGATATACCGCCCCGTGACGCTATGGCTGATCCTGACAGGTATCACTCTGAGCCGTCCGGCAGGCCCATGTCCGGCAGATTGACAACTTGGACTGGATCGGCCACTGCCGTGCGACGCGAACAACGCAACGCCTACCAGCGCGGCGTGAGCAGGCAGGCGTTGCCGAGCGCGCACCGCGATCCAACTGGCCGGGCCGATAATGGCCAGATCCCCGGTGGTCATGATGGTATGCGATGCATGCTGAATATCTAGTGCGCGTACCGGGAACACGCCAACAGTGGCGTCGTGGTGACGGTGCTGTTCGAAGATTTCTTGGCACGAGAAGGTGCGCCGGGTGTTTGGGGGCGATGCAGATGCACCATGACAGTCAGCATCCGCCGCCCACCGGCCATGAAGCCGGCGGCCATGAAGCTGGCGGTCACGCCGGGCACGCGGCCGCCGGTCACGACCATCCGGGCGGGGGCAGGGAACCAGCGGGGGTTACGGGCGATCACGCGGCTCACGCGGATCACGGGGGCGGGGCGCGTGCCAGGCATGACAAGCATGCCGGTCATGACCCGCAGGTGTTTCGCCGCAAGTTCTGGATCAGTCTGGCGCTGACGATCCCGATCATCATCACGAGCCGTCTGGTCATGGATCGGTTGGGCTACTCGCTGGAGTTCCCGGGGGTCTCCTGGGTAGGGCCGGTGCTGGGGACGGTCGTGTACTTCTACGGTGGCTGGCCGTTCCTTGTCGGTGCGGTCCGGGAGATCCACGACCGGGCGCCGGGCATGATGCTGCTGATCGCGATGGCGATCACCGTAGGCTTTATCGCATCTCTGGCGACCAGCCTGGGCGTCTTCCATCTGGACTTCTGGTGGGAACTGTCCGCACTGGTCACCATCATGCTGCTCGGGCACTGGCAGGAGATGAAGGCCATCGGCCAGGCCCGCGGTGCTCTGGCGGCGCTGGCGGCGCTGCTACCCGACGAAGCCGAAAAGGTCAGCCCGGACGGCTCTGTGCAGAAGGTGCCGCTGCATGATCTGCATGTCGGCGACGTGGTGCTGGTGCGGCCCGGTGCCCGGGTGCCCGCCGATGGGCATATCGTCGACGGCGCCGCCGACATGGACGAGTCGATGATCACCGGCGAGTCGCGGCCGGTGCCGCGCAAAATCGGCGACCGGGTCGTGGCCGGAACGGTGGCCACCGACTCGGCGGTCCGGGTCCAGGTCGACGCGGTCGGCGAGGACACCGCTTTGGCCGGCATTCAACGCCTCGTCGCCCAGGCACAGCAGGCCGGCGGCCGCGCCCAGGTCCTGGCCGACCGGTTCGCCGCGTGGCTGTTCTACATCGCCACGGCCACCGCCGTGGTCAGCCTCATCGTCTGGTGGATTCTCGGCAGGGCTGACCAGGCCGTCGAACGGCCGATCAGTGTCCTGGTGATTTCCTGCCCGCACGCCCTGGGCCTGGCGATCCCCCTGGTCATCGCCTTGTCCACGGCTGTGGCGGCCAGGGCCGGAATCCTGGTCAAGGACCGTCTGGCGCTGGAGCGGATGCGTAGCGTGCAGGCCGTCCTGATCGACAAGACCGGCACCCTGACCAAGGGGCAGCACACCGTCACCGGTGTGGCCGCCACGGGTGGGATGCAAGACAATGAGGTGCTGCGGCTGGCGGGCGGTGTCGAGGCCGACAGCGAACACCCCCTCGCCCAAGCCATTGTGACCGCCGCCGAGCGCGGGCAGCCGGCGAAAGGAGCCGAGTTCCGGTCGCTGCCGGGCCGGGGCGTGCAGGCCAGCGTCGACGGCAAGGCGTACGCGGTGGGCGGTCCGGCTTTGCTGCGCGAACTGAACGCCCACCTGCCCGACGACCTGACCCAGGCGACGGACACGTGGTCGGCGCGCGGCGCCGCCGTGCTCTACCTGATCAGGCTGGACGGGGCACCGCAGGTGCTCGGGGCACTCGCGCTGGAAGACGAGGTACGCCCCGAAGCCCGCCAGGCCATCGCCGAGCTGCGGCAGCTCGGCGTCAAGAAGATCGCGATGATTACCGGTGATGCCCGTCCGGTCGCCGAGGCGGTCGCCGCCGACCTGGGCTTCCAACCCGGCGTCGATGAGGTGTTCGCCGAGGTGCTACCGGCCGACAAGGACGATATTGTCGCTGGCCTGCAGGCCCGCGGCCTGACCGTGGCGATGGTCGGCGACGGGGTCAACGACGCCCCCGCCCTGGCCCGTGCCGACGTCGGTATCGCGATCGGCGCCGGCACCGACGTGGCTATCGAAACCGCCGGGGTGATCCTTGCCTCGTCTGACCCACGCGGTGTGCCCGCCACCGCCCGCCTGTCCAAAGCCTCCTACCGCAAAATGATCCAGAACCTGGCCTGGGCGGGCGGCTACAACATCGTCGCCATTCCCGCGGCGGCCGGCGTGTTCGCCCCGGCCGGCGTCGCGCTGAGTCCGGCAGCTGCCGCAGTGCTCATGTCCGGCTCCACCATCGTGGTCGCACTCAACGCGCAACTACTGCGCCGCGTACACCTGACCCCCGAACGGAAGTAAAACCGGGACAGTAACTGTCGTCAATGGTCTAGAAAAGCGAATCCGACAGGCGGATTACTCGCTGACATCATCGATACTGGCGGATGTCGGCAAATCGGGTATCTCAAAGAACCTCTCTGGGGTGGTTCGCCGTAGCTTCGAGCCCTCGTCGCCTGTAGGTCATAATTGATCATCGGTGGAGCCAAGAGCGCCATTCATGTCCGGAAGGGGTGGCAGACGATGCTGACCGCAGAGGCAAGCGTGGCCACCGAACGGGCTGGCAGGTATCTCGTGCAACTATGCCAGCACATCAACGCCGTCGCGCAGTCGCATCCGCAGATGCGCGCGGAGGTCGAGTGCTCCGATCACCACGGCGTGATCGGCTTCGACTGGGGACGCTGCATCCTGCGCGCCGAACCCGGCGCTCTCATTCTGCGGGCGCACGCAGGCGACGAAGCCAGCCTGCGCACTTTGCAACAAGGCATCACCAGTCGGCTGGAACAGATCGGCCGCCGTGACGGCTTGAGCGTCACCTGGTCGCCGCCCCAAGGCGTGCCCGAGGTGGCAGACCCTGCCCGTCACCCGGGCGGCGACACCCATCAGGGAAAGACGCACATGCATGACTGACCCGTTCTCCTGCCGAACATGACATCGCGCGCCGGGTAATACCCCAGGTAGAGGCTAACCGGGCGGGGCGGGTCTGACGTGATGCGTCAGATCTCATGATCGGTGGTGGGCGACGTGATGCGTCCGGTCTCATGCTCGATGGTGGCCGGTTCAGGTTGATGACGTTCCAGGTTGTTGGGTTCGGTGCCTCGCTCGGCCCGGATGCGTTGCTGCGCCTGGCGCGCTTGCGCCAGCGCCTGCGTGATGTCGCCGCTGTAGGAGACGGCCTCCCGTTCGGACTGGTGGTGGCAGGTAGCGCTGGCGCACGCGCCGTCGGCGGCGGGCGGCAACTTCGAGCCGGCGGCGTTCGCCGTGGTCAACGAGTACGCCAGCCGACTGGGCGGTGCCGCAAACATGTACTCAGCGACAGTTCCGGTGCGTCGGCGGGCCCACCAGCAGCCGATCTACCATCTGGTCTTCCTGACCCGCAGAAGCCACGGCATCTGGGTGTTCGCTGACGCCCTCACTGTCGACGATCACGTAATTCCCCAGGGCACGACACCCTCACGCGGGCCCGCCAGGAGTGGATGCGAGCGCTCGGCCCGGCCGACGGCGATGACGAAGGCGCATTGTTCTCTTTCGCCGACAGCGTCGGCTTGCACATTGAGTCGGAGCAGGCAGCCGCGCAGGATCGCGTCATGAGCAACGTGCAGGCGATCGTTGCCGCGGGTCGGCAGTTGCGGCTGGTCGACGACCCGTGGTCGGTGTTCGGCGATCAATTCGGCGTGGCTACGGAGTCGACGGTCCGCAAAGCCGTTCGTGGACTTCAGAAGGCGGGCCGGCTGCGCCTGGTGGAAAGCAAGAAGCAGCTGCGAGACTGCGTCATCGCGCCGTAGCTGCTATGCGGCGTGCGCCAACACGGGAGTCTGGTCCCAGACGCGCCCGTCCAGCAGACGGCCACCTTGTTTCGGAGTGCGTCCGCCCCATTGCTTGAAGAAGAATGGCACCTCTGCGGCTGCGCAGCGGTCGCGCAGGGCCAGGACCCAGGCGGGTTCATCGGCCGATGCTGGGGACCAGACTCCCCGCCGGCGATGACCCAGCCGATCCCGTCCAGGTTTATACCGTCCAGCGGGCCCAGCAGCGGCTCGCACGACAGGAATCCTGACCGCGGCGGGGTACGGAGCGGAGGTCGTCGGCGCGATGCAGCACGCTAGCGTCCTCAATGGACACGCCCATCCACAGATTGCTGGGCCAGTCCAGCTTTTCGGCCACCCGCCGCAGACGAGTGCAGCGTTTGGTGAGCACCTGATAGGTGTGCTGCGGAGTGTCGGCTATGACGGCGAACACGTCGCGCACGAACGCAATCGGTACGCGGGCGTGAAACAGGTCGTTCATCGAGTTGACGAAGACCAGCCGCGGGGTGCTCCAGCCGTAGGGTTGGCGTAGCGACGACGCGTGGACGGTCAACGCGAACCCAGGCCCAGAGGTTCGAGGATCACCATCAGCTTCGTACTTGGCCGCACCCATCGCCTTGAGGCGCTTGGCGAGCGTGAGCGCGTAGCAATTGTCGCAACCAGCGGAGACCCGGTCACATCCCGTAGTGGGATTCCAGGTGATCTCCGTCCACTCGATCGCTGTGCGTGTCGCCATGCCCACGACCTCCAACCCGCAGTTTACGGCCGAATCGACCCGATCGATAAATCTTGAGCGCTCAAAATTTATCACTAGAATGCCGGGACGCGGTGGGACATACGTACGAAGAGGCTCCGACCTGTTCCTGCAGACGATACGCCACCGTCAGTCGGTGCCATCCCAGCCGTCGGCTGGTTCGACGGCCTGCCGCTAACCAAGGCCAGCAGCGCCACCGCTTCTTTGCCGGAACCGCACTGAGCGCTGGCACGCGGCAACGCCCTGTTCAATGCCGTCGAACCGACGGCGTCCGTACCTTTTCTGCCGCACTGGCGGTCTTCGCAGCGCTGTTTCCCCGTCGGCGTTCGGGGCCGGTCTGGTGATCAGCGGCGGTGGCACCGAACCGGCGATCGATGATCAACGAGTCCATCACTACAGACCACCCCGGCCATCACGCGCAAGCGGGTCGCCGCCGGTAAACGTTGCGTTGTCCGCGCTTCCGGCAGTGGCCGATTCAGCCCAAGTTGTCAATTTCTCGGACAGAGGCCTGCCAGACGAATCAGAGTGATATCTATCAGGACTAGTCATAGCATCGGGGGGACATACAGTGCATCGACGATACCTTCGCCGGCTGACCATCGTCGGCGCTGGGCTACTGGCCACCGTCCTGCTTTCCGGTTGCGGCGGCAACAACGACCGAGACGCCAACCGAGCCATCGGCGTCGGGCAGCCGACGACGCCGGCCACGCCGTCGCCCACTGCCACGTTCAACAGCGCCGACGTCAGCTTCGCCACGCAGATGATCCCGCATCATCGGCAGGCCATCGAGATGGCGCAGATGGCCGAGCAGCGGGCCAGCAACGCCAAGGTCAAGCAACTCGCCGTCCGGATCAAGCAGGCGCAGGACCCGGAGATCGCCACCATGTCCGGCTGGCTGCGGCAATGGGGGCAGCTGGTGCCCTCGCCGAGCACGGGCCACGGTGGGCACGGGGGCCAGGGCGGTCAGGACGGACCGGGCATGATGAGCGACCAGGAGATGAGCGACATAGAATCCGCCTCCGGCACCGACTTCGACCGGATGTTCCTGCAGATGATGATCCGCCACCATCAGGGCGCGGTCGAGATGGCCGACAACGAGCAGCAGCAGGGCCAGAATCCGGAGGCCAAGCAACTGGCGGAGAAGATCGCCAGCGATCAGACCGCGGAAATCAACGAGATGCAGGACCTGCTCACAAAGATTTAGCTGGTACCGCGCGCATGCCGCCACTGTTGTCGGCCGCCGCTACCGCCATCTGTGGGTGACCCCATGTGCAGGAGCACCACTACGGCGACGACCCAGGCCAACGGTGCCGGTCCCGGGCCGGTGTTGGTGGCCAAGGGGATCAGCAAGTCGTACCGGCGCGGGCTGCTGCGGCGTCCTCAGACTGTGCTGCGCGGGGCGGATCTCGAGCTGTTTCCCGGCCAGGTCGTCGGCGTGATCGGGGCTCTGCGCGCGGACTCCGGCACGCTGA
>Ga0209382_10011457_pt1 | contig 11012 bp, 10 predicted proteins | sample SoiMetdeltSBSDD5_FD_187599 | JGI IMG/M metagenome (GOLD analysis project Ga0209382, IMG submission 187599) | Bulk soil microbial communities from a Populus tree surrounding site in Tennessee, USA - Soil MetaG P. deltoides SBSDD5 (SPAdes) (version 2) | ecosystem: Environmental > Terrestrial >...
CCCCCCGTCGGACCGGGGACAGCCGGCGGCTAGCCGCCGCAGGCGTGCGTTCAACCCCATGGGACCGGGGCCCGCGTCGTCGTTTCCTGAAGTCGGCTCGCCCCAACAGGCGGTCACTCGAAGCGAGGAGATTCCATGAGCACGCTCATCAAGCCACGACCACCGACGGCCGCGGCGGCGGCTCGCGCCGAGAACGTCAGCAAGCAGTACGGCGAAGGCGACGCCGCCGTCATGGCGCTCGACAACGTCAGCATCGGTATCAACAGCGCGGAGTTCACCGCCATCATGGGTCCGTCCGGATCGGGCAAGTCGACCTTGCTGCACGTCCTCGCGGGACTCGACCGGCCGACCTCCGGACAGATCCACGTCGGCGACATCGAGCTGACCCGACTCAACGACAAGCAGATGACGCTGTTGCGCCGAGACCGGGTCGGCTTCATCTTCCAGGCGTTCAACCTGTTGCCGACCCTGACCGCGGCGGAGAACATCCGGCTGCCGATGAAGATCGCCGGCCGCAAGGTCGACGACTACTGGTTCCAGACCGTCGTCGACAAGGTGGGGCTGGCAGACCGCTTGTCACACCGTCCGACCGAGCTGTCCGGCGGCCAGCAGCAGCGGGTGGCAGCAGCTCGCGCACTCGTGACCCGGCCGGAGATCGTCTTCGCCGACGAGCCGACCGGGGCGCTCGACTCGCAGTCCGGCGCGGAGCTGCTCGGGTTCCTCCGCGAGGCGGTCGACGAGCTCGGCCAGACCATCGTCATGGTCACCCACGACCCCAGGGCATCGTGCTATGCCGACCGGGTCCTGTTCCTGTCCGACGGTCACATCGTCGACGAGATGGGCAATCCGTCCGACGACGCGGTGTTCGAGTACATGAAGCATCTGGGGGAATGACCGATGTGGACCGCGACCATTCGCAGCATGCTGACGCACAAGCTGCGGCTCGTACTCACGACCGCATCGATCGCCCTCGGCATCGCCTTCCTCTCCGGAACGTTCATCCTCGGAGACACGACGAGCAAGGCGTTCGACGAAGTGTTCACCAAGGTGTCGTCCGGCACCGATGCCGTCGTACGTCAGGAGGCGGCGTTCACGCAGTCCGAGGGCGCCGGCACCACTCGCGCCCCGATCGACGCCGCCGTGCTGGACCAGATCCAGACGGTCGACGGCGTGGAGGCCGCCGAGGGGATGTCATCCGGCTATGCGCTGCTGACCGACAACGACGGCGAAGCGGTCGAGCCGGCCGGCGGCGCTCCCGCGGTGGGCTACAGCATGCCGATCGACGAGAGCCTGCGCGGCGACGTACGGATCCTCGACGGCGTGGCACCGACCGGCCCGAGCGACGTGGCGATCGACGCCTCGTCGGCGGAGGACAACGACATCGCGGTCGGATCGACGATCAAGGTGCTCTTCAACGGGCCGGCTCAGGAGTTCACCGTCGTCGGAACCGTGGGCTTCGGTGACGAGAAGAACCTCGGCGGGAGCACGTCGGCCTACTTCGATCCAGCGACCGCACAGCAGGTCGTCGGCACGCCGGGAGTGTTCGACCAGATCGACGTCAAGGCTGCCGACGGAGTGACCGACAGCGAGTTGGCCGACCGGCTCGACGCCGTCGTCCCAGCCGGGACCGAGGCGGTCACCGGGCAGACGGTCGCCGACGAGGCCTCGGACTCCGTGTCGGAGGATCTCCAGTTCCTCAACATCCTGCTCGGCATATTCGCCGGCGTCGCCCTGTTCGTCGGTTCATTCATCATCTGGAACACCTTCACCATGACGGTGACCCAACGATCGCGAGAGATCGCGCTGGTACGGGCGGTCGGCGCGACCCGATGGCAGGTGCTGCGCAGCCTCTTGGCCGAGGCGTTGCTGCTCGGGGCGGTCGCCTCGGCCATCGGAATCGCGCTTGGCGTGGTAGTGGCCACTGGGCTGACCGCGCTGATGGATGCCCTGAACTTCAGCATGCCCAGCACGTCGCTGCAGATTCAGCCGCGCACGATCTGGGTCTCCCTGCTGGTCGGCGTCGTCGTCACCACGGCGGCCGCGCTGGTGCCGGCCAGGCGGGCGACCAAGGTGCTGCCAGTCGAGGCGCTGCGGGAAGCCACCCCCGGCACCTATCGACCCTCGATCCGGAGAGCCGCGATCGGACTCGTCCTCTTGGGACTCGGCGTGGCAGGGATCTTGCTGGGTCTGTACGGCGACGCACCGTTCCTGCTGTTCGGTCTCGGGGTCCTCGGCGTGATCGTCGGGGTCATCGTCCTGACGCCGCTGGTGGCTCGCCCGCTCGCCGCGGCGATCGGCCGGCCACTGCACTGGCGAGGCGTCTCCGGAGAGCTCGCCCAGCAGAACGCGATGCGGAATCCGCGCCGGACGGCATCGACGGCGGCAGCACTGATGATCGGTCTGGCGCTCGTCGTCAGCATGGGCGTCTTCGCCGCGTCGCTGAAAGCGTCGTTCGGTGACCTGCTCGACGAGTCGACGAACGCCGACCTCTACATCACCACGACCACGACCCAGGCCGAGGGATTCAGCCCGGAGGCGGTGAAGGCCGCGGCCGAGGTCGATGGAATCGAGACGATCTCGCCCAACGGCTTCGGGGAGGCGCGTTTCGACGGCAAGGGCGAGTTCTACACCGCCATCGATCCCGCCACGGCCGAGGAGGTGCTCAACCTGGATCTCACGGCAGGCTCGGCTGCCGATCTCGGTACGGACGGCGTCCTCATCGCAGAGGACACCGCGGAGTCCAACGATTGGGCAGTCGGCGACACCGTACCGGCAGAGTTCGCCGCGACCGGGGCGACCGATCTGACGATCGCGGGTATCTACGGCCAGACGGGCGGATTTGTCGAATCGGACTACCTGCTGAGTATCGACGGCCAGACCGCTCACGCCGGGGGCGAGCAGCTGACGTCGTCGGCGCTGATCATCGTCGCAGACGACGCCGACCAGGCGGCCGTGCAGGCGGACATCGACGCGGCCCTGGCCGACCATCCGGACGCCAAGGTCGTGGATCAGCAGGGCTACGAGGACCAGGTCGGCGGATTCGTCGACTCGTTCCTGGCGCTGGTGACAGTGATGCTGCTGCTCGCCGTGGTCATCGCCCTGCTCGGCATCGTCAATACGCTGGCGCTGTCGGTCTTCGAGCGGACCCGGGAGCTCGGACTCCTGCGGGCGGTCGGAATGACCACGGGGCAGGTGCGTGCCATGGTGCGATGGGAGTCCGCGGTTATCGCCCTGATGGGTGCCGTCATCGGCGCGGCGCTGGGCATCGGCCTCGGTGCCGCGCTCGCCCAGGCACTCAAGGACCAGGGCATCGAGGCGATATCGATCCCGGTGCCGCAGGTCGTGCTCTACGTCGTGCTCGCCGGTTTGGCCGGTGTGCTCGCGGCGGTCGGCCCCGCCCGCGCGGCGGCCCGAGTGGACGTACTCCGGGCGGTGGTGACCGAATAGCGATCGGATTTGCGCCCGTACGCACCATCCCGGAGCCATCCGGCGGTGCGTACGGGCGCAAAACCGTCCGAGGGCTAGGTGTGATCTGCCTCGAGATAGGCGAGAACCGCGAGTACGCGTCGATTGACATCGCCCTCGTCGACCAGGTCGAGCTTCTGGAAGATCGAGCTGATGTGCTTCTCCACGGCCCGGACACTCATGTAGAGGGTCTGGGCGATCATCGCGTTGCTCCGCCCGGTCGCCATCTCTGCGAGCACCTCTCGTTCCCGCTCGGAGAGGCCAAGCAACGGCGACGCGGACTCGCTGGACCGACGGGCGAGCAATCCCTCGACCACCTTCGGATCGAGCGCCGAGCCGCCGCGAGCGACCTCGTTGAGCGCGCGCAGGAGCTCGTCGAGATCCGAGACCCGCTCCTTGAGCAGATAGCCCAACCCGGCGACACCGTCCTCCAGCAACTCGACGGCGTAGTCCTCCTCGACGTACTGCGACAGCACGACGACGCCCGTCGTCGGATGCTCCGCCCGGATGCGTTTCGCGGCGACGATACCCTCGTTGGTGAACGTCGGCGGCATCCGGATGTCGGTGAGGACGACGTCGGGACGGAGCTCGGCGACGACCTTGAGCAACGTGTTGGGATCGGCGACCGTGTCGACGACGTCGACGGCGCCGGACTCGCTGAGCAGCCCCGACACGCCCTCCCGTACGAGGTAGTTGTCGTCGGCGAACACCAACCGCAGCTGTGGGGAATCCATCGCCCCTCCCGGTGCTCCGCCGATCTCGCGCCGATCAGCCGAGCGCTCGCGAATGTACGCAGGTCGACCGCCGATCACACGGGTCGAAGGTCCCCTCCGGCTAGTCGGCGCGATAGCGCAGCAGCACGATGCCCGACGTGAACGGCCGGGTTTCGACCAGCCGGAACCGGGCCGCCGCGGCCTCGTCCTCGAAGAGCCGACGCCCTCGGCCCAAGACGACGGGGTAGACGAACAGCCGATACTCGTCGACGAGACGCTCGGCGATCAGCTCGCGGACCAGGGTCATGCTGCCGGTCGCGACGATGTCCTTGCCGGACTGGGCCTTGAGAGTCTCGATCTCGTCGCGAAGCGGTCCGCGCAGCACGGTCGTGTGCTGCCAGGCCGGATCATCGAGGGTGCGCGAGACGACGTACTTGCTGACCGCGTCGAGATAGTCGCTCACGCCGGTCGGATCGTCGGTCTGATGCGGCCAGAAGCCACGCATCTCCTCGAAGGTCACCCGTCCGAGCAGCACCGCGTCGGCCGCGGCACTCTGCTCGCCGATCGCGGCGATGACGTCGGACTGGTCGGCGTCGCCCACGTCGAACCAGCCCTCGCTCGCGTCGATGACCCCGTCGAGGGTGACGTTCTGCGTGACGATCAGGTCTCTCATTCGGCCCTCCACAGTGGTGAGGGGAATCGGGGCAGCATCCGGGTGCCGTCGAGCCAGGCAGTCAAACGCGCCGCCTCGGACTCGATCGCGGCGCCGGCGGCGGAGCCGACGTCTTCGAGCAGCTGCAGCTCGACCGCGCCGGCGTCGTTCTGCCGCCATCCGCCGACGATCCGGCCGTCGCACCAGACGGTCGGCCCGGCGTTGCCGGCGGTGTCGAAGATCTGCGCTTTGTACGGCCCGAGATACCACTCCCGCTGGTGCCAGCCCATCGTCGTCGGGTCGAGCGGTGGCAGCAGCGCGATCCAGGGATCGACCGGCGCCACCGGCTCGAGGTCGTCGGGGAGCAGATAGCCCGGCTGCCCGTCGAGATCGACCTCGACGGCGTCGACATCGGCGAGTGCGTGGCGTACGGCCCGCACGGTCGAGCCGAGCCACCACTTGATGTCGGCCGCCGTACCCGGTCCGAAGACCCGAAGCCACTGCTCGACCATCGCCGCGACCCCTTCGGCCTCGTCGACACGGCGCAGCGGTTCGCCCAGCCACGAGGTCATCGACGTCCAGAGCGGCCGGGACGAGGTCCAGCCACCGGCGTTGGTCGCCCGGACGATGCGCCCCGCCGCCGACAAGGTGGTCAGCACCCGGGGCCCGATCGGCATGTCGCCGCCCCACTTCTTGCCTTCGCCGTAGCTGATCGTGCCTTCGAGCAGCGTGATCTCCCGGCGCAGCTCGGTCGACGAGGCCTCACGGCCGTCGGCCAGCGCGGCGACGACCGACTCGGACGCGGCCTCCAACCAGCTCTCGCCGTCGCGATGCAGGCCGGCCTTCTCGACGTCGCGGATCAACCGGCGGCGCTCCGAATCGGCGACGCGCCGGCTGGCGCCGGCCTGCGCGTAGGGCAGGATCGCCCGTGGGAAGACGAAGAGCGTACGCCGCATCGCGAGGTGCTTGACCAGCGAGCGGTCGACGTACAACGCCTGCTCGAGATCGCCGACCTGCATGCCGACCATCCGGGCCCAGGCTGACAGGTAGATCGTGGCCGGATCGGTGCCGTGCAGGCAGACGATGCTGCGAGCCGCGTCGACGGCATGCCCCACGCGGTGGGCTGGCGCGATCCGATGTCGCCGCGCCAGCCGGGCCCGCCGCTCCGCGACGTCGATCGTGCGCACTCGTGGAGTCTGCCACGGCGTGGGGACAGCGACCGCGCTCGACGATCATCGACCGGAGCACGGCACCCGAGAGCAGGCTCGGTCAAGGTTCACGAGCACTCCATCGTCGGAGTCCGGCTATCCGGCTCGACCCAGGCGACGCAGTCCTTCGGGTAGTCAGGTGCGGGGGCGTCGGCCGCCGGACCGTCGGGTGCGGGAGCGTCGGCTGCCGGACCGCCGGGCGCGGGCGCGTCGGCCGGAGCGTCGCCCTCCGGGGCCACGCCCTCGTCCAGCGTCGGTAGATCCGCCCGCGGCTGGTCCGGCAGTTCGGGCGCCGGGTCATAGGGCACGGGCATCGGCTCGGTCCGCATCCGGTCGGCGACGCTGCCGTCGTGGGCGTAGTAGAACGTCACCCACACCGGCTCGCCGGGCTCCACGTCGGCCGTCTGGTGCTGCCACACGAAGTAGTGGCCGTTGCGCGCCGCCTCGGAGATCTCGCCGTCGGCCGTCTCGAACGTCATCCGGCCGATCTTCTCCGACGTCGCCCCGCCCGAGCCCCACAGCACCTCGCCGTCGCCGACCCGGGTGGCGCCCGCTGGAGCTCCGATGTAGGAGGCGTACTGCCGGCGCCAGTAGGCGTCGAAAGCATGGCCGCCGGTCAGGTCCAGCCGGCAGTACGCGAACTCGCGCTGGCCGTCCGGCGCCAGGATCATGCTGATCGCCTCGTCGTCGGCCTGGCGTACCTGGATCGTCCAGTGGTCGATCGGCTCGCCCGGTGTGGGGTACGTCGACGAGGCCGCACTCGCCAGCTCGTCGAGCCTCGCACAGCGCTCGATCAACTGCTCGTCGTCGGACGTCGCGAACCTGGACCCGTCGCTGTCGTCGGTGCCGGACGGCCAGGCGGTCAGGACGCTCGCCGCCAGGCCGGCCGCGGCCACGCCGGCGACCGCGGCGAAGCTCGAGCGCCGGACTCGAACGCGCCGCCGCCCACGTACGACCAACTCCTCGAGCGCGAAGCCGAGCGGTCGCCCAGCATCGTCGCCGGCGTCCCGCAGCAGCCTGCCCATGTCCTCAGTCATCGCCCTACCCCAAATCCAATGTCGATCCGATGCCGCCCAGCGCCGCCCGCATGGACTCCAGTCCCCGTGCGGTCTGACTCTTGACCGTTCCCGAGCTCGTCCCCATCGCCTCGGCGGTCTCCTCGACGCTCATGTCCTCGAGGTATCGGAGCACCACACAGGCCCGTTGCCGCGGCGGCAACGCCCTCAGCGCCTGGACCACGAGAAGCCGGTCGCCGACGGCGCAGGGGTGGTCGCGACGCTCGTCCACGGCGTCCAGGGGATCGGCGCTGGCATGCTCGCGACGCCATGGCCGCTTCGCCTGATCCATCACGACTGACACGACGGTCTTCGTCGCGTACGCCCGGAGGCTCTGCCGCTGACGCAGCCGCGGCCACGCGACGTACACGCGAATCAGCGCGTCCTGGACGGCGTCCTCGGCCCGCTGCCAGTCGCCGCACATGAGGTACGCCGTCCGCCGCAGGCCACGCGCCGCGCCGGCGGCGAACTCGATGAACTGTGCCTCATCCCGCTTGCGCACCCCGACTCCCTTCGTCGCCCTCTATCACGACGTCGGGGCCGTCGGGGGTTGCATGCGAGTTGCGGGTTATGAGCCCCAGTCGGGCCGGAGCGGGAAGTCGGCGTCGCCGTCGTCGCCGACTCGTACGCCCAGCACATGATGCAGCTGAATCTCGTTGCGCTCGAATCCGAGTCGCGACCCGGCCATGTAGAGACCCCATACCCGGGCCGTGCCGATGCCGACCTCCTCGACGGCCTCGTCCCAGTGCGCGGCGAGGTTGCGACACCAGCCGGCCAGGGTCAGCGCGTAGTGCTCTCGCAGGTTCTCCTCATGCCGCACCTCGAACCCGGCGTCCTGTGCAGCCGTGATGATCCGCCCGGACCCGGTGAGCTCGCCGTCGGGGAAGACGTACCGATCGATGAACTCGCCGGTGGCCCGGCGCCGGTTGTGCGGCCGCGTGATGCAGTGGTTGAGCAGCCGCCCGCCGGGCCGGAGCCGGTCGTAGAGGAAGCCGAAGTACGCCGCGTAGTTGCGCACGCCGATGTGCTCGGTGAGCCCGATCGAGCTAACCGCGTCGTACGGACCCTCCGGCGCATCGCGGTAGTCGGCGAACCGTACCTCCGCGCGGTCGCCCAGCGCCTCGGCCTCGATCGCCGCCTGCGCCCAGTCGGCCTGCTGCTGCGACAGCGTGACGCCGAGCGCCTTGACGCCGTACTCCTTCGCGGCGTGCCGGACCATGCCGCCCCAGCCGCATCCGACGTCGAGCAGCGTCATCCCAGGCCGCAGGCCGAGCTTGCGGGCGACCAGGTCGTACTTCTCGGCCTGCGCCTCCTCGAGGCTCGCGTCGGGCTTCGGGAAGACCGCGCAGGTGTAGGTCATCGACGAGCCGAGCACCCACTCGTAGAAGCGGTTCGACACGTCGTAGTGATGATGGATCACCGCCGCGTCGCGCGATCGCGAGTGCCGCAGCCCCTCCACCGTCCGGCGCCAGCGAGCCAGGTGCTCCTGCGGTGGCGGGGACGGCGGCTTGAGCCGGCGCCAGCCGAGCCCCCGGACGACGCTCAGCAGCTCGCTCGGCGGCGGGCGCTCGAACCGCAGGTCGGTGAAGGCCCGGATCCCGTCGTACGGATCGCCCGGGTGGACCCCGTCGATCTCGAGGTCGCCCGAGACGTACGCCCGCGCGAGACCGAGATCGCTCGGGGAGCTGAGGATGAACGAAAGGCCCCGCTCGGTCGCGAGGTGCACCCGGATCTCGGAGTCCTCCGGCCCCGTCGCGCTGCCGTCGAACGCCGTGAATCGAAACGGCACGCCGCCCGGCAGAACGGCGTCCAGCGCCGCCGCCACCGGCATCGTTGCTCTGGTCCTAACAGTTGCTCCCCCACTGCCCGTGATCCCCGTCATCGTCGTCGCACCGCCTTGTCATACAGCCCGGTCAGCCGCTGGCCGGGGTCGTAGCGTTGTTTCACCTCCGACAGTGTCGCTCCGCCGTACAGCCGGTCGAAAGTCTCGCGGTCGTAATAGGCGTCGGAGTAGAGGGATTTGTGACCATCGTGCTCGGCGACGGCGGCTTCTATGTCACGGTTCAAGGCACCGACCTCAGCCCCAGGCGTCAATGGAACTGCGCCCCAGAAGCCGACGTTGACGTACGTCCGGCCCGGCTCCAGCGGGTACAGCGGCCACGTCCGCGCCGTACCCGCCGAGTTGTCAGCAACTATTCGGCCCCCAGCCCGACTGGGCGCTGACAACCCTGGTGGGACGTCGCGGAGTCGTAGCGGGCACAGCCACACCGGCCGCATGCCGACCGCGTCGTCGAACCAGCGCAGGAAGCTCGCCAGCCGCTCGACCGGGATCTCGACGTCCTGCACGACGCGCTCCCGGGCCGGCTGGCCGCGCCAGCGATGCCATCGGGCCAGGGCGCCGAAGCGGTTCTCCAAGCCGACGATCCGGTGGTAGACGTCGCTGCGCCGATAGCGTCGCGGCCAGAGCCGCCGGACGGCCGGATGCTGCACGCCGAAGGCTCGCGAGCACCAGAACCAGTCGGTGTCCCAGCGCCAGAGGTAGTCGTAGACGCTGAGCACGTCGCGCTCACGCTGCTGGATCGAGCGGTAGTAGATCTGCTCGCCGGTGTAGTCGCTCGCGTCCTCGATGGCATCGGTCCAGTGACCGAGGGTGAGGTGGGCCTCGTCGGGGCCGAACACGACACCGTCGATGAAGTCCACCGGCTGCCCGTCGTAGGTGCCGCGCTCGACGATCGTCGCCGTACGCTTCGCCAGCGCTTCGAGGCTGTGGTAGCGCACGTGTCGCAGGTCGACGCCGCGATGCACCGGTTCGAGCTCGATCCGGATCCGGACGGCATATCCCAGCGAGCCGTACGAGTTGGGGAACGCCCTGAACAGGTCCGCGTGCTCGCCGTCGGGCGTGGCCGTCACGACCTGTCCCGAGCCGGTGAGGATGGCCATCTCGAGGACGGACTCGTGCGGCAGCCCGTTGCGGAAGGACGTCGACTCGATGCCGAGCCCGGACACGGCACCGCCGAGGGTGATCGTGCGCAGCTGCGGCACGACCATCGGCATCAGGCCGTGCGGCAGCGTGGCGTCGACGAGGTCCTCGTACGTACACATGCCCTGGACGTCGGCCGTCCGCGCCTCGGTGTCGACCCCGATCACGCTGCGGAGCCCGGAGACGTCGAGTCCGGGCCGGTCGATCCGGCGTCGCGGCCGGAAGAGGTTGGACGTGGACTTGGCGAGCCGGATCGGCGCGCCGTCGGGGATCCGGCTGTAGGACTCGAGCAGCCGCCTGACCCCGCCCGCGTGACCCGGCCCGTCGGGTGCCGTCACGTCTCGCCCTCGGCAAGGAAGCGGATCGCCGCCGTGTAACCCTGGACACCGAGGCCGATGACGACCCCACTCGCGAGGTCGGACAGGTACGAGTGGTGCCGGAACTCCTCCCTGGCGTACACGTTCGAGATGTGCACCTCGACCCAGGGCGCCGTCAGCAGCGCGGCCGCGTCGCGGATCGCGATCGACGTGTGGGTCCAGCCGGCGCCGTTGATCACGACACTGGTGCCGGAGTCAGCCGCCTCGTGCAGCCAGCCGATCATCGTCGCCTCGTCGGCGGTCTGGCGGACCTCCACGGTGACGCCGCACTCCTCGGCGACCGCGTGGCAGAGCTTCTCGAGATCGGCGTACGTCGTCGTGCCGTAGACGTCGGGCTCGCGCGTCCCGAGCCGGTCGAGATTGGGGCCGTTCAGCACCAGGATCGCCATCTGACCTCCACCGTCGCGTCCCTACGGTATCGGGTGCCACCGCCCCGCCGTCGGTTTTGCGCCCGGAGCCGTGGGCGAACCAAGAGCTCCACATGTCGTCGAAGACCGGCGGCGGACCGGCGTATCCGCGATCGCGCAACGCACGGTAGATGCGCCACGCCACCTCTGAGGTC
>Ga0209382_10011460_pt1 | contig 11010 bp, 20 predicted proteins | sample SoiMetdeltSBSDD5_FD_187599 | JGI IMG/M metagenome (GOLD analysis project Ga0209382, IMG submission 187599) | Bulk soil microbial communities from a Populus tree surrounding site in Tennessee, USA - Soil MetaG P. deltoides SBSDD5 (SPAdes) (version 2) | ecosystem: Environmental > Terrestrial >...
ACCCGTCCAGCACGAACCCACTGTCACAGTCCGACTCGACCAGCCGGTCCATCACCATGGCGATGACCAGCTCGTCGGGCACCAGGTCACCCCGGTCCATGTACTCCTGGGCGGCCCGGCCCAGCCCGGTCCCCTCGACCACGTTCGCCCGGAAGATGTCCCCGGTGGCCACGTCGGCGCAGGCGAAGTGCTCCGCCAGCTTGACCGCCTGGGTTCCCTTGCCCGCCCCGGGCGGGCCGAGGACCACCAGCCTCAACGGAGAAAGCCCTCGTAGTTCCGCATGGTGAGCTGGGACTCGATCTGCTTCATGGTCTCCAGCCCGACCCCGACCGTGATCAGGATCGAGGTGCCCCCGAACGGGAACTGCTGCACGTTGCCGGCGGCCAGGGCGATGAAGGGCAGGATGGCCACGGCCCCGAGGAACACCGCGCCGGGCAGGGTGATCCTGGTCAGGATGTAGTTGAGGTGCTCGGCGGTCTGGCGGCCGGGGCGGATGCCGGGGATGAAGCCGCCGTACTTCTTCATGTTGTCGGCGGTGTCGACCGGGTTGAAGGCGATCGAGTTGTAGAAGTAGGCGAAGCCGATGATGAGCAGGAAGTAGGTGATGATGTACAGGGGATGGTGGCCGGTGCGGGCGAACCGCTCGGTGAGGTCGGTCAGCCACTGCTTGTTCACGATCGAGGACAGCAGCACCGGGATGTAGAGCAGGCTGGAGGCGAAGATGATCGGGATGACCCCGGCCTGGTTGACCTTGAGCGGGATGTAGGTCGACTGGCCGCCGTACATCTTGCGGCCCACCATCCGCTTGGCGTACTGCACGGGGATCCGCCGCTGGGCCTGCTCGACGAAGATCACGGCCACGATGATGAGCAGGCCGAGGAAGCAGACCAGCACGAACATCGGCATCCCGTTCACCCGCAGGATGTTGGCGCCCTCGCTGGGCAGCCGGGCCACGATGGCCGAGAAGATGATGATCGACATGCCGTTGCCGACCCCGCGCTGGGTGATCAGCTCGCCCAGCCACATGATCATGGCCGTCCCCGCGGTCAGGGTGAGCACGGCCAGGGCGAAGCGGCCGGGGGTCAGCCCGGGGAAGATGTCGAGCGGCAGGATGCCCTGGTTGTGGGCGAGCTGGACGATGCTGGCCGACTGGAGCACGGCCAGGAACACCGTCAGGTAGCGGGTGTACTGCTGGATCTTCTTGCGCCCGCTCTCCCCCTCCTTCTGGAGCTGCTCCAGCCGGGGGATGACCACCCCGAGCAGCTGCATGATGATCGAGGAGGTGATGTAGGGCATGATCCCCAGGGCGAAGATGGCGAACTGGGTCAGCGCCCCGCCCGAGAACAGGTTGATCAGGGTGAACGCGCCGTTGGGGTCGTTGGCCGCCGGGTTCCGGAGGTAGTTCTGGACGGCGTTGAAGTCGACGCCCGGCACCGGCAGGTGGGAGCCGAGCCGGTAGACGGCGATGATCGCCACCGTGAACAGGATCTTGCCCCGCAGCTCGGGGATCTTGAAGGCGTTGCGAAAGGCCGACAGCATTGGCTGGTTGGTCTCCTTGTGCGGCCTAGACGACCTCTACAGTACCGCCTGCGGCCGTGATCTTGGAGGCCGCCGTGACCGAGAAGGCGTGCGCCCGCACCTCGAGGGCCACCGAGACCTCGCCCTGGCCGAGGACCTTGACCGGGGTGCCCTTGCGGGCCAGGCCGGCCGCGACCAGCCCGTCGGGGTCGACGCCGCCGCCCTTGGGGAACGCGGCCTGGAGCCGGTCCAGGTTGACCACCGACCAGTGGACCTTGTTGGGGTTGGTGAACCCGCGCAGCTTGGGGACGCGGCGCTGGAGCGGCATCTGGCCGCCCTCGAAGCCGACCCGGATCTGCCCTCTGGCCTTGGAGCCCTTGGTGCCCCGGCCGGCCGTCTTGCCCTGGCCAGCGGCCGGGCCGCGCCCCTTGCGCACCCGGTCCCTGGTGGACCCGGGGGCCGGGCGCAGGTGATGCAGCTTCACTCGTCCACCTCCTCCACCTCGACCAGGTGGGAGACCTTGAAGATCATGCCGCGGATCTCGGGCCGGTCGTCCTTGACCACGACGTGGCCGATCCGCTTGAGCCCGAGGCTCCTGACCGTGTCCCGCTGGGGGCGGGGCCGGCCGATCAGCGAGCGGGTCTGGGTGACCTTGAGGCGGCTCATGGCGACGGCTCCTTGGCCTTGGCCGGGCCGGCGCCGACCGCGGCCGCGGCCTTCTGCCTGGCCACGGTGACCGGCGACATCTCGGCCAGGTCCAGGCCGCGCCGGTCGGCCACCTCCTGGGGCCGCCGGAGCTGCTTCAGGCCGGCCACGGTGGCGTGCACGATGTTGATCGGGTTGGAGGACCCGAGCGACTTGGAGAGGACGTCGGAGACCCCGGCCGCCTCCAGCACGGCCCGCACCGGGCCGCCGGCGATGACCCCGGTCCCGGGGGAGGCCGGCTTGAGCAGCACCCGGCCGGCGCCGTCGGCCCCGAGGACCTCGTGCGGGATGGTGGAGCCGATCATCGGCACCGGGAAGAAGTTCTTCTTGGCCGTCTCGACGCCCTTCTGGATGGCCGAGGGGACCTCCTTGGCCTTGCCGTAGCCGACGCCGACCTTGCCGTTGCCGTCGCCCACGACCACCAGGGCGGTGAACGAGAACCGCCGGCCACCCTTCACGACCTTGGCCACGCGGTTGATCGCGACCACGCGCTCTTCGAACTGGGACTTGGGTCCGTCATCCCGGCCTGGGCCGCCCCGGTCGTCACGGGGCGGCCGGTTGCCCTGCTGTCCACCGGGACCCCGGCGAGGGGCTGGTGCCATGCGGAATGCCTCCTTCAGCGTTTCCTAGAAATCCAGGCCGCCCTCGCGGGCCGCTTCGGCCAGCGCGCGGACGCGTCCCTGGTACTGGTAGCCGCCACGGTCGAACACCACCGAGGTGATGCCGGCCGCCTTGGCCTTGGTGGCCAGCTCGGCGCCGACCCGGGCGGCGGCGGCCTTCTTGTCGCCGTCGCCCTGGGAGGCCGGCGAGCCCGCCGCGGCCAGCGTGTGGCCGGCCCGGTCGTCGATGAGCTGGGCGTAGATCTGCTTGTTGGAGCGGAAGACGGCCAGGCGCGGCCGCTCGGCCGTGCCGGTCACCCGCCGCCGCACGCGACGGTGGCGCCGCAGGCGCGCGTCGCGCTTCACCTTGGCAGAGTTCATGGTCGGGTCCTCACTTCGCGGTCTTGCCGGCCTTGCGGCGGACCTGCTCGCCGGCGTAGCGCACGCCCTTGCCCTTGTACGGGTCGGGCTTGCGCAGCCGCCGGATGTCGGCCGCCACCTGGCCGACCTGCTGCTTGTCGATGCCCTTGACCGAGAAGCGGGTCGGGCTGGCCACCTCGAAGGTGATGCCCTCGGGGGCCTTGACCGGGATCTGGTGGGAGTAGCCGAGGCTGAACACCAGGTCCGAGCCCTGGGCCTGGACCCGGTAGCCGACCCCCTGGATCTCGAGCTGCTTCTCGAACCCCTCGGTGACGCCCTCGACCATGTTGGCCACCAGCGAGCGGACCAGGCCGTGCAGGGCCCGGTTCTCGCGCTCGTCGTCGGGCCGCTCGACCAGGACCTGGGCGCCCTCCTGGCGCACCGAGATCTGGGTCGGGATGGTCTGGGAGAGGGTCCCCCGGGGGCCGGTGACGGTGGCCAGGGTGCCCTCCACCCTGACCTCGACGCCGCTCGGGACCTCGATGGGCATCTTGCCGATGCGTGACAAGCTGCGCGCCTCCCTTACCAGACGTAGGCCACGACCTCGCCACCGATGCGCGCCTTGTGGGCGGCGCGGTCGGTGAGCAGGCCGGACGAGGTCGAGATGATGGCGATGCCGAGGCCGCCAAGGACCCGGGGCAGGCTCTCCTTCTTGGCGTACACGCGCAGCCCCGGCTTGGAGATGCGGCGGACGCCGCTGATGGTCCGCTCCCGGTTGGGCCCGTACTTGAGCACGATGGTCAGGTTGGAGCCGACGTCGGCCTTGGAGACCGCGTAGTCCCGGATGTAGCCCTCCTGCTTGAGGACCTTGGCGATCTCCACCTTCATCTTCGAGCTGGGCATGTTGATCTCGTCGTGGTAGGCCGCGTTGCCGTTGCGCAGCCGGGTCAGCATGTCGGCGATCGGGTCGGTCATGCTCATGTCAGCTCACCCCACCCTTACCAGCTCGACTTGGTGACGCCCGGCAGCTCGCCGGCGTGGGCGAGCTGGCGCACGCAGATCCGGCACAGGCCGAACTTGCGCAGCACCGCCCGCGGCCGCCCGCAACGCTGGCAGCGCGTGTAGGCCCGCACCTTGAACTTGGGGGTGCGCTTGGCCTTGGCGATCAAGGACTTCTTTGCCATTCAGACACTCCTGAAGGGGAATCCGAGGGCGGTCAGCAGCGCCCGGCCCTGGTCGTCGGTCTCGGCACTGGTCACCACGGTGATGTCCATGCCCCGGACCTTCTCGATCTTGTCGTAGTCGATCTCCGGGAAGACCAGCTGCTCGGTCAGCCCGAAGGTGAAGTTGCCGTGGCCGTCGAAGGTCCCTGGGTTCAGGCCACGGAAGTCGCGGATGCGGGGCAGCACGACCGAGATCAGCCGGTCCAGGAACTCCCACATGCGGTCGCCGCGCAGGGTGACCTTGGCCCCGATCGACTGCCCCTCGCGGATCTTGAAGCCGGCGATCGACTTCTTGGCCTTGGTGACCAGCGGCTTCTGGCCGGTGATCTGGGTCAGGTCGCGGACCGCCCCGTCGAGCAGCCGCGCCTCGCGGATCGCCTCGCCGATGCCCATGTTCACCACGACCTTGAGCGGCCGCGGGACCTGCATGATGTTGCCGAGCGCGAGCTCGTCCTTGAGCCGCCGCTCCACCTCGGACCGGTAGCGCGCCTTGAGGCGCGGCATCTCCCGCTCGATGGTCGTCTGCGTCATCGTCTCGTCATTCCCTCGTCAGAGCTTGGCGCCGGTGCGGGCGCAGACCCGGACCTTGACGCCGTCCTCGTCGCGGTAGGCGACCCGGGTCGGCTTGCCGTCCTCGGGGCTCAGCAGCTGGACGTTGGAGGCGTCGATCCAGGCCTCCTTCTCGGTGATGCCGCCGGTCTGGCCGCCCCGCTGGGTCGGCCGGATCTTCTCGTGCCGCTTGATCCGGTTCACGCCCTCGACCAGCACCTTGTTCCGGCCCGGGTCGGCCTTGATCACCCGGCCGGTGACGCCGAGGTCCTTGCCGGCCATGACCATCACGCGGTCGTCCTTGCGTACCTTCACCGCTACAGCACCTCCGGGGCCAGGCTGATGATCTTCATGAAGCGCTTCTCGCGCAGCTCCCGGCCGACCGGCCCGAAGATGCGGGTGCCCCGCGGGTTCTGCTGCTCGTTGATGATCACGGCCGCGTTCTCGTCGAAGCGGATGTAGGAGCCGTCGGGGCGGCGCTTCTGCTTCTTGACCCGGACGACGACCGCCTGGACGACGTCGCCCTCCTTGACGGCGCCGCCCGGGATGGCGTCCTTCACCGTGGCCACGATGATGTCGCCGATCGAGGCGTAGCGCCGCCCGGAGCCGCCGAGCACGCGGATGCAGAGGATCTCCTTGGCACCCGTGTTGTCCGCGACCTTCAGCCGCGACTCCTGCTGGATCATCTTGGTTGCTTCCTCTTCTGGTTGGCCTTCACTTCGCCTTGCGGATGACTTCCACGACCCGCCAGCGCTTGGTCGCCGAACGGGGCCGGGTCTCGGCCAGCCGGACGAGGTCGCCCGTGCCGGCGGTGTTCTGCTCGTCGTGGGCCTTGAGCCGGGTCGTCCGCCGGATCGTCTTCTGGTACAGGCGGTGCTGGCGGATGTCCTCCACCTCGACGACCACCGTCTTGTCCATCTTGTCGGAGACCACGACCCCGGTCCGGACCTTGCGGGTCCCCCGGGGCTTGCTCTCGGTCGTCGTGTCCTGCTCGGTCACTGGCGCTCCCTCTCCTCGGCCCGCTCGCGCTGATGCATCACGGTGAGGACCCTGGCGATGTCCTTGCGGACCTCGCGCAGCCGGTGCGGGTTGTCGAGCTGGCCGGTGACGTTCTGGAACCGGAGGTTGAACAGCTCCTCCTTGGCCTCGGCCAGCTTGGCGGCCAGCTCGTCCGCGTCCAGGTCGGCCAGCTCACTTGCCTTCATGGTCATCACTCCGCGTCAACGCGCTTCACGAACTTGCACTTCATCGGCAGCTTGTGGGCGGCCAGGCGCATCGCCTCCTGGGCGGTCGCCTCGGGGACGCCCGACAGCTCGAACATCACCCGGCCCGGCCGGACCACCGCGACCCACCACTCCGGCGAGCCCTTGCCCGAGCCCATGCGGGTCTCGGCGGGCTTCTTGGTCACCGGCTTGTCCGGGAAGATGTTGATCCAGACCTTGCCGCCACGCTTGATGTAGCGCGTCATGGCGATACGGGCGGCCTCGATCTGCCGGTTGGTCACCCACGACGGCTCCAGGGCCTGGAGGCCGTAGTCGCCGAAGGCCACGCTGGTGCCGCCGCTGGCCAGCCCGCGGCGGTGGCCGCGGTGCTGCTTGCGGTGCTTGACGCGCTTGGGGGTCAGCATCGGCCGGTCACTCCTTGCCCTGCTCTGGCGCCGGGGCGGCGGCCGCCTCGGCCGCCTCGGCCGGCTCGGCCTTGGGGGCCCGGCCGGCGGAGCGGCCGCCACCGTTGCCCTCGCCGCGGCCGCGGCCCGAGCGGCGCTCGCCGCCACCGGGGCCGCCGGCGGCGGCCCGGGCGCGGGCCCGAGCCCGGTCGGCCTCCTGCTCCTCGCGGGAGGGCAGCACGTCGCCGCGGTAGATCCAGACCTTGACCCCGACCATGCCGAAGGTGGTGCGGCCCTCGGCCAGGCCGTAGTCGATGTCGGCCCGCAGCGTGTGCAGGGGGACCCGGCCCTCGCGGTAGAACTCGGTGCGGGCCATCTCGGCGCCCCCGAGCCGGCCCGAGCACTGCACCCGGATGCCCTTGGCCCCGCCCTTCATGGCCGAGTTGATGGCCCGGCGCATGGCCCGCCGGAACGACACCCGGCTGGCCAGCTGCTCGGCCACGCCCTGGGCCACGAGCTGGGCGTCGGTCTCGGCGCCCTTGACCTCGAGGATGTTCAGGGTGACCTGCTTGCCGGTCATCTTGTCCAGGTCGGCCCGGATGCGGTCGGCCTCGGCGCCGCGGCGGCCGATGACCACACCCGGCCGGGCCGTGTGGATGTCGACCCGCACCCGGTCGCGGGTGCGCTCGATCTCCACCCGGGAGATGCCGGCGTGGCTCAGGTTCCGCTTGAGGTACCGGCGGATCTCGATGTCCTCGTGCAGGTACTTCTTGTAGTCCTTCTCGCTGAACCAGCGCGACTTCCAGTCGGTGGTGATACCCAGGCGGAAGCCGTACGGGTTGATCTTCTGTCCCATTACGAGGCCTCCCTGGAGTCGACGATGACCGTGATGTGGCTGGTCCGCTTGTTCACCCGGTAGGCGCGGCCCAGCGCGCGGGGCCGGTGCCGCTTCAGGGTCGGGCCCTCGTCGACGAACGCCCTTGCCACGAACAGGTTGTCGGCCGGCAGCTGGAAGTTGTGCTCGGCGTTGGCCACGGCCGACTCCAGCACCTTGCGCACCGGCAGGGCGGCCGCCCGCGGGGTGAACTGCAGGACCCGGCGCGCCTCCTCGACGTGCAGGCCGCGGATGAGGTCGACGATCCGGCGCGCCTTGAACGGCGTCACCCGGACGAACCGAGCCTGCGCTTTGACCTCCATATCGGGGTTACCTCACTCCTGTCGCCCGCTCCTGCGAGCGGTGGATGCGGAAGGTCCGGGTCGGCGCGAACTCGCCGAGCTTGTGGCCGACCATGGCCTCCGAGATGTACACGGGCACGTGCTTGCGCCCGTCGTGGACCGCGATCGTGTGCCCGACCATGTCGGGGATGATCGTCGAGCGCCGCGACCAGGTGCGGATCACCCGCTTGTCGCGCTTGCGGTTCAGCTCGTCGATCTTCTTCAACAGGTGGTCGTCGACGAAGGGACCCTTTTTCAGACTTCGTGCCATTCCTAGCGTCCTCTCCCCTTACGGCGGCGGCGGACGATGAGCTGGTCGGAGGGCTTGCGCCGGCGGGTGCGACCCTCGGGCTTGCCCCACGGGCTGGTCGGGTGGCGGCCGCCGGAGCTCTTGCCCTCGCCGCCGCCGAGCGGGTGGTCGACCGGGTTCATGGCCACCCCGCGGGTGGTCGGGCGCTTGCCCTTCCAGCGGTTGCGGCCGGCCTTGCCCCAGCTGATCAGCTCCTGCTCGGCGTTGCCGACCTCGCCCACGGTGGCCCGGCAGGCGGTCAGCACCTGGCGGATCTCGCCCGAGGGCATCCGCAGGGTGGCCAGGGTGCCCTCCTTGGCCAGCAGCTGGATGCCCGACCCGGCCGAGCGGCCCATCTTGGCCCCGCCGCCCGGCCGCAGCTCGACGTTGTGGACGATGGTGCCGACCGGGATGTTCTTCAGCGGCAGGGCGTTGCCCGGCTTGATGTCGGCGCCCTCGCCCGACTCGACGATGTCGCCGACCCGCAGGCGGGTGGGGGCGATGATGTAGCGCTTCTCGCCGTCCAGGTAGTGCAGCAGGGCCAGGCGGGCGGTGCGGTTGGGGTCGTACTCGATCGCCGCCACCTTGGCCGGCACGCCGTCCTTGGTGCGGCGGAAGTCCACGATGCGGTAGCGCTGCTTGTGGCCGCCGCCCTGGTGGCGGGTGGTGATGCGCCCGTGGACGTTGCGGCCGCCCTTCTTGGGGCTCGGGGCCAGCAGCGCCTTCTCCGGGGTGCGCTTGGTGACCTCGGCGAAGTCGGCCACCGAGCTGCCCCGCCGTCCCGGCGTGGTTGGCTTGTGCTTGCGGATGCCCATGGCTATCTGGCCTCGAAGATCTCGATCTTGTCGTCGGGGTGGAGGGTGACCAGCGCGCGCTTGGTCGCCTTGCGGACCCCGAGGGTGCGCCGGGTCCGCTTGCGCTTGCCCTTGCGGTGCAGGGTGTTCACGTTCGCCACCCGCACGGAGAAGATGGCCTGGATGGCCTCCTTGATCTCCGTCTTGTTGGCGTCGGGGTCGACGATGAAGGTGTAGGTGTTCTCGTCCAGCAGGGCGTAGGACTTCTCGCTCACCACCGGCTTGAGGATGACGTCGCGGGGGTTCTTCACCTGGCCTCACCCTCCTCCAGCACCAGCTCCTCGTCGGCCGCCTGGTCGGCGGTGGACCGGCCGCAGAAGGCGTCGAGGGAGTCGCGGGTGAACACCACGGTGTCGCTGTGGAGCACGTCGTAGGTGTTCAGCTGGTCGAAGGTGATCAGGTGGACGGCCGGCAGGTTGCGGAAGCTCTTGATCGCCGCCTCCTCGAGGCCGTCGACCACGAACAGCAGCTTGCGCCCGCCGAGCCCGACCGTCTCCAGCAGCTCGACCGCCCTGGAGGTCTTGGGGGTGTCGAAGTCGAGGCCGTCCAGGACGACCAGGTTGCCCCCGGCGTGCCGGTCGGTCAGGGCCGAGCGCAGGGCCAGGACCTTCTCCTTCTTGTTGACCCGCAGGCTGTGGTCGCGGGGCGTCGGCCCGAAGACGACGCCGCCGCCGCGCCACTGGGGCGCCCGGATCGAGCCCTGGCGGGCCCGGCCGGTCCCCTTCTGGCGCCAGGGCTTCTTGCCCCCGCCGCGGACCTCGGCCCGGGTCTTGGTCGAGTGGGTGCCGGCCCGGGCGGCGGCGAGCTGGGCCCGCACCACCCGGTGCATCACCGGCACGTTGACCTGGACCCCGAAGATCTCCTCGGGCAGCTCGACCGAGCCGGCCTTCTTGCCGCCGGCGTTGAGGACGTCGACCTTGGCCATCAGCCGGTCACCGCCTTGACGGAGCTGCGCACCATGACCAGGCCGCGCTTGGGGCCGGGCACGGCCCCGCGGATCAGGAGCTGGTTGCGGTCGGGGTCGGCCTTGACCACCTCGAGGTTGAGGACGGTGACCCGCTGGTTGCCCATGTGGCCGGCCATCCGCATCCCCTTGAAGATGCGCGCCGGGGTGGCGCAGGCGCCGACCGAGCCGGGCGAGCGGTGCTTGCGCTCGGTGCCGTGGGAGGCGGACAGGCCCTTGAAGCCGTGCCGCTTCATCACGCCGGCGAAGCCCTTGCCCTTGGAGACGCCGACCACGTCGACCCGGTCGCCGGGGGCGAACACGTCGGCCTTGAGCTCCTGGCCCAGGGTGTACTCGCCGGCGTCGGCGGTGCGCAGCTCGACCAGGTGGCGGCGGGGCTCGACACCGGCCTTGGCGAACTGGCCGGCCCTGGGCTTGGTGACCCGCTTGGCCTTGACGTCCCCGTAGGCCAGCTGGACGGCCGAGTAGCCGTCGCGCTCCGGCGACTTCACCTGGGTGACCGTGTTCGGCCCGGCCTGGATGACCGTGACCGGCACGACCCGGGCGTTCTCGTCGAAGATCTGGGTCATGCCCAGCTTGGCGCCGAGGAGGCCCTTGAAGGTGGCTGTCCTTGTCATAGCTTGATCTCGATGTCCACGCCGGCCGGCAGGTCCAGGCGCATCAGGCTGTCAACGGTCTTGGGCGTCGGGTCGAGGATGTCGATGAGCCGCTTGTGGGTGCGCATCTCGAAGTGCTCGCGCGAGTCCTTGTCCTTGTGGGGACTGCGGATCACGCAGTAGACCGACTTCTCGGTGGGCAGGGGGACCGGCCCTGCCGTGCGCGCACCGGTACGGGTCACCGTGTCGACGATCTTGCGTGCCGACTGGTCGATGATCTCGTGGTCGTACGCCTTCAGGCGGATACGGATCTTCTGGTTCACCGCACGACCTCCGGTCGTGCGGAATGATGAATTTCTTTATTCATCATATTTTCCATTCCATCTTCTGGGGTCTTCGGATGGCGTCACTTGAGGATTTTGATGACGCGGCCGGCGCCGACGGTGCGGCCGCCTTCGCGGATGGCGAAGCGGAGCCCCTCGGTCATGGCGATGGGCTGGATCAGCTTGACCGTCATCTCGGTGTTGTCCCC
>Ga0209382_10011464_pt1 | contig 11009 bp, 7 predicted proteins | sample SoiMetdeltSBSDD5_FD_187599 | JGI IMG/M metagenome (GOLD analysis project Ga0209382, IMG submission 187599) | Bulk soil microbial communities from a Populus tree surrounding site in Tennessee, USA - Soil MetaG P. deltoides SBSDD5 (SPAdes) (version 2) | ecosystem: Environmental > Terrestrial >...
TTCCGGCCCGGGAACGTGGCGAGACGGCCGTACGCGCTGTGGCTGTCGAACCCCTCCTTCGCTGCACCGTAGCCCACCCAATGCTTCACCACCGTCAGCACACCTGACGTGTCGGCGCCTGCGGCCCCGTGCTGGAATCCTTCGACGTAGGCGCGCGTGAGCCGACCGGCCAGATCCGCATCCTCGCCGAACGTCCCGTTGATGCGACTCCACCGCGGCTCCGTGGCGAGGTCCGCCTGCGGCGAGAGCGCCATGTGAATGCCGACCGCGCGGTACTCGTGCCGCGCGACTTCCCCAAACCGTCGCACGAGGGCCGAGTCGCCTAACGCGGCGAACCCGAGCGGCTCGGGCCACTGGGAGAATTGCCCGCTCGTGACGCTGGCGCCGATGACATACTGAAAGTGGTGGCGCGGGTCGGTGCTGATGGTGATCGGAATGCCGAGCCGCGTCCGCTCGGCGATTTCCTGGAGCAGGTTGTTCTGCGCCGCCAAGGACGCCGGTTCGCCGCCCAGGCGGGTGATCATGCTGGTGACCTTCGCCTCGTCGATCGCCCGGCGGTTTGCCGCGGTGTCGTACCCCGTGCCGACCCCGGCGATGCCCATTGGTCCGGCGCTGCGCGCGGTCCCGTGCATCATGGTACCGGCCTTTTCCTCGAGAGTCATGCGGCCGACGAGGTCGCGGGCGCGCTGGTCGGGCGTTAGGCGCCAGTCCTCGTACGGCTCGACGCTCCGGCTCCGGTTCAGGTCCTTGAAGCGGAGGCCGTCACGCTCGATGATCGGCGCGGCGCGGCCGCCGAGACGCAGCTGGGACGACGCGGCCCGCTCACCGACGTTCCCTTGTGCCAGAGCGAGTGCCGGCGCAACGATCGCGACAGCGGCAAGCCCTGATCCAACGACCAGCGCGTGCATGGCTCCCCTCACTGAGAGAACGAGCGACGAACTTACCTTCGGGGATGTAGTGATGCGCAACCTCGATGCCCTGCGGCCGGAACAAGGCAAGGGCACCGGCCGGTTGACGAGCGCAGCGGTAGGGACGAAGGCCGGTCCAGCGGACGTCGTGCCGAATGTCCGGGCTGCGGCTATCGTTCCGTATGCGATGAAGAGGCGCTAATCCGGCTCGTCCCTCGACACCGATTCACCACCACCGCTTGGACCCGTTATCCATGGCCAAATTCGCGAACATCCTCGAAACCGTCGGCAACACGCCGGTCGTCAAAATCGGCAAGCTCGCCCCGGCTGGGGTCAACCTCTTCGTCAAGATCGAGGCGTTCAATCCGCTTGGCTCGGTCAAGGACCGACTCGCGCTGGGCGTGATCGAAGATGCCGAGCGCACGGGAGCGCTGAAGCCCGGGCAGACAGTGGTGGAGGCAACGAGCGGCAACACCGGGATCGGGCTCGCGATGGTGTGCGCGCAGAAGGGATATCCGCTCGTGGTGACCATGGCGGAATCGTTCAGCGTCGAACGTCGGAAGCTGATGCGCTTCCTCGGGGCGAAAGTGGTGCTCACCCCCGCCCCGGCGGGTGGCACCGGGATGGTGAAAAAAGCCATCGAGCTCGCGGAGACGCATGGCTGGTTCCTCACGCGGCAGTTCGAGAACGAAGCGAACGCCGACATGCACTCGCGCACTACGGCGCGAGAGATCATCGCCGACTTTGCCGGGGAACGTCTCGACTACTGGGTCACGGGCTTCGGCACCGGCGGTACGCTGAAGGGTGTGGGGCGAGTGCTCGCGAAGGAGCGCCCGGAGACGAAGGTCGTGCTCGCCGAGCCAGCGGATGCTCCGCTCATAACGAGTGGCACGAAGCAGGAGCGGAATGGCGATGGTTCGCCGGCGTCGAGGCACCCGGCCTGGAAGCCGCACCCGATTCAGGGATGGAGCCCGGACTTCATTCCGAAGCTGACCGGCGACGCGGTCGACGCAGGCCTGGTCCATCGCGTCATCACGGTCACGCCACCCGAGGCGATGCGCTGGAGCAAACAGCTCGCGCAGAAGGAAGGTATCTTCGTCGGCACTTCAGCCGGCGGTACCTTCGCGGCAGCCCTGCAGGTTGCGCAGGAGGCCGCTCAGGGGTCGACGGTGCTCTGCATGCTCCCGGACACGGGGGAGCGGTACCTAACGACTCCTCTGTTCGCCGACATCCCGGTCGACATGACGGAAGAGGAGATTTCGATCCTTCGCTCCACCCCGGCGTACGCCGAGGGGGCGGCCGTCCCCGCGACCACGGCGATCTGATCGACGACCCGAGCTACGATGGCCCTGCTGCAACGTCCAAACGCTGCGGGAGCCACACGACCACGTCGAGGCGGCGGGCATAACTGACTCGCGGCGGCTGCGCCGGCAGTGCGATTCCGGCGGCCGCCGCCATCGTGTTCAGGTGGATGTCGGCGATGGCGGGTTGTAGCGACCATGGCCGGTGGTGGATCTCGGCCCGGTATACGTGATCGGACGCGGCCACCGCGTACAGGCAGTAGCGCTCCGTGAGCCAGTGATCGAGAGTGTTCGAGTCGGGCGATGCGACGTCGCCCGTCGCGCGGTAGCGTGCGCGAAATTCGGCCTCCGGCGCACCAGCGTGTGTTCGGCGGCTGTGATACACGACCTCGTCGGCCGTGCGGCGCACGTCCATCGATGCGCGGAAGTACGGAAGATGATAGAGCGCACGAGCGGCCGTGACGGCGAGCGGGTCACCCGCATCGAGGCTGAAAAAGAAGACACCCGGTTTGCCGCCGAGGGTGACGTACGTGCGGACGTTGAGCTCCGGGAATTTGGCCCCCCACGGCAATGTCGGGAGGCCACGCGCGTGAAGATCGCTGATGTGGAAGGGCGTGATGGTGACCCACGCGGTGTCCGCGTAGCGGTCGAGCGTTAGGGCGGGCGGAACGAGGGCCCGGACTGCTTCGGTCTCCACCGGCCAGTGGGCGAACAGGAGGTCGTTCCACGTCTGGGCCATGACCCATGGGCCATCTGGCAGCGGCCAGGGTCGATGCGATGTGTCGACGGTGGGGTCGTCCATGTCACTCGTGCGAGTTCTGCGGAAGCGTCACGCAGAACTCGCTCCCGGCCGTGGTCGATTGCATCAGCTCCAGGCATCCGCCGTGGGCTTCGGCTACCCAGCGCGCGATAGCGAGCCCGAGCCCCGCGCCGCTGCCGGCCTGGCCATCGGAACGGACGCGCGTCACGTCCGCGCGGTAGAAGCGGTCGAAGATGCGAGCACGTGCTTCGACCGGTACCCCCGGTCCCACGTCCGCAACCCGGAGTCGGTACGTTCCGTCGGCGCAGTCCAGCGCGACACGCACGGCACTCTGCGCGGGCGCATGCTTGATCGCGTTGTCGACGAGGTTGAGGAGCATCCGCCGTAACAGCTCCGCATCGCCGCTGAACATCGCGTCGGGCAGCAGGTCCTGCTCGATCTCGAGGGATCGCTGGGCCGCAACCGCTCGCATAGCGCGAGCCACATCCGCCGCGAGCTCGTCGAGATAGATGGGTTCGCGGCGCAGGGAGTACTGTCCGCCGTCCGCTCGCGCGAGCAGGAAGAGATCCTCGACGATGCGTGACAATCGTTCCCCGGCCTCGTGAATCACCCGTAACGCCTCGCGGTACTCGCCTTCGGGGCGGGACGGTCGAGCAAGCGTGACCTCGGATTCCGCGCGGATGATGGCTGCAGGTGTGCGCAGCTCGTGCGATGCGTCGGCGACGAAGCGACGGCGTTCCTCGACCGAGGCTTCGATGCGAGCGAGCAGATCGTTCACCATGGCCGCAAGGTCCCCGAGCTCATCGCGCGCGTTCTCGATCGGCAACCGCTCGTGGAGATCTGTCGCGCTGATCGTGCGGGCGCGTCGGCTCATCTCGATGACCGGCGCGAGCGCCCGCCTTGCCAGCGCGTAGCCGCCGACGACGGCGAGCGCGAGCAGCAGGGGGATTGCGATGACGTACGCGGTGGCCACCCCGCGCAGTGTGTCGTGAAGGCTACTGAGCGACCGGACGGCAGCGACGGCGTATGTGCCACCACCAAGCTCGGTCCGGGCGAGGGCCACGTGGTAGTCGCCTTCGGTGTCGGGAACCACGACGGTCGCCGGGTCCGCCCCTGCGGCCCGTACGACCTCTTCGATGCGCTGGAGCAGCGCAGCACTCGCCAGGTGAGCGGCGGCGTGGCCTAGCGCCAACGGTCCGCCGGTGGGCTCAACGACGCGCCCACTGGCGTCGAACAACAGAAACTCGATGTCACTGAATCGGATGTCGCGATGCGCGCCGGCTACTGCGTCGGGCACGGTTCGCGTCGCAGCATACTCGAATCCGAGCTCCGTCACGAACGAATCCCGGGCGCCCTCGAGAAAGCGCGCCGTACCATCGCGCAGGACGCGACTGAGCACGACCAGTGACGCCGCGGCAAAGACCCCGAGCATGGCCGCGAGCGCCATCGTGTACCAGAGCGTCAGCCGCCAGCGGACGGACTCCGGCCAGAGTTTCATGCACTGGTGTCCGTCTGGTCGCTGCCACCATCAGCGGCCAGCATGATGCCAGCGCCGCGGCGGATGCGGAGCAGCGGCATCGACTCGCCACCATCGATCTTCCGCCGGAGCCGGCTCACGTAGACATCGATCACGTTCGCCATCGGCTCGTGGTTCTCATCCCAGACGTGGGACACGAGCTCCGAGCGGCTCACGACGCGCCCAGCGTTGCGAGCCAGGTGCTCGACGAACGCGTACTCCTTCGCCGTGAGCGGAATCTCGCGATTGCCGCGTCGCGCGGTCTGGCGGCGCGTGTCCACACGCAGATCGCCGACGACGAGTGTCGCGGGCAGCACCGTGCCGCGCCGCCGCGTGAGGGCGCGGAGTCGCGCGAGGAGCTCCCCGAACGCGAACGGCTTCGTGAGATAGTCGTCCGCCCCCGCGTCGAGCCCCGTGATCTTGTCCTCCACGGAGTCGCGTGCGGTGAGAAGGAGGATCGGGAGGGCTATGCCACGACGACGAAGCTCCAGACACGCCGCGATGCCGCTCCGCTTCGGCATCATGATGTCGAGGACCGCGGCGTCGTACTCGTTTACCGCCGCATGGGAGACTGCCGCCTCCCCGTCACTCACCGCGTCAACGGCAAATGCATGCTCGCGCAGTCCGCGAGCGATCGTGTCGCGAAGCTGGTGGTCATCCTCGGCGAGAAGAATGCGCATGAGGGTCGGGTGGCGGCGCCGCGCGGCGGCGCGGGCAACATCGAATGATGCGTCTGGTCGCCGTCGTGCGCGATCCGTCAGCGTCCGGTTCGTCCGTCGCGCCACCGGCCCTGGTCGAGCCAGGGGGAGACACCGATCGCGATGAACGGGCGCCTCGGCACGTCGCCCAGGCGTACGAGCGGGTAGCCGAAGTCGAGTCGCGCCGTCGCGCGTCCTGGCTTCCTCGGCGAGAGGCGGAGGCCGAATCCCAGCACACCGGCACTCAGATACTCGGCCGAGCCTTCGGCCTCGGGTGCCGACATCAGGCGGCCATCGCCCGCGACCAGGCGCGCCGCGGCGGCGTCCCAGCGTGTCGTCCAGGCGCCGAACCCCGCGCCAGCGATGGACCACGAGTGGCTGAGGTCCATCAGCTTTCGAGAACGTTCCACGGAGAGCGACACGGCGCCCTCGGCGAAATCCGCGCGCGAGGCGAATGCGGGCGCAGCCGGATCGGCGGACGCGAGCGCTCGCACGTCGGGATCAGGGTCGAAGAGACGCTCCGCGGCGAGTCGCGCCGCCCAGACGCCCCGCGGCGCCTCCCGATAGTACGTCACCGCCCCCCGGAGCGTCCCGCCCGACCAGCGCGAAGGCGAGCGATACCCGGAGGTCCACAGATCGGCGGCAAGCAGGGATCCGGCAGCCGGCACGAATATCTTGCCGAGCCAGAGGTCGATATGCGTCACGGGCGCGCCGTTGGGCACGTCGTATCCCGATCCGACCAGGACGTCACCCTCCAGCGAGAGGGGGACATCGACGAGTGCGTTGCCGGGAAGCAGCCACGTGACGGTATCGAACGCGACCGACCGGCGACGCAGGCCGACATCAACGGCGGCGAGGTCGCGACGTACCTGCGCCGGGCCGACCAGCGGGGCATCGAACCCGGCTGCGAGCTCCGCCTTGCGATACTCGACGCCCGCCTGCGCGGCATAAACCGCGTTGCCATCGACCGCGACGCGGCGCGACACGAGGGCAATGAAACTGGATCGCCGGAACACGTCCGCGGCCAGCGTTCCGCCTAACGCCGTCGATGGCCGGGCCACCGGCGTGCGGATGGAACGGTCGAACTGTGCTTCGAAGCCCCAGATGTCCATCACCGAGCGGTCGCGACGTCCAATCGACGCGAACAGCTCGCTGCCATCGCGGTAGGCGTACTGTCCGAGCTCCACGGCGAGCGGGCCGCCAAGGAACCACGGATCGCGGAGCGCCACGCCGACGCCGGTGCGCCCGAGCGCCGAGTGCACTCCGATCGTTGCTTCACGCCCGCTGCCGAACAGGTTGCGCTCGGTGACCTCGAAGGCCGATGACGCCGACCGCACCTGGACCGAGGGCTTCGTGCTCCAGTCGTCGCGAGTGATGATCGTGAGGTCGGCCGGTCCGCTTCCGCAGGTGACAGCCCGGACTGACGCGTCGGCGATGTAGCGCAGGCGGCGCAGGCGGCGCAGCGACTCCGCGACGCGAAGTGTGTCGACGGTGTCGTGTGGCGCGACGAGAAGCTGGCGGCGAATGGTGCCGCTGCGGGTGCGTACGTGCAGCGTCCCGAGCACGCGGGCCGGTCCGGGAAACGGCTCCGGATCGAGCGTCGTGACGTGCAGGCCGCGTATCTCGCGCCCAGACAGCTCGGCCAGCGAGGTCCGTGAAACGACCGTGTCGCACTGCTGTGAGTGTGCGGTCGACGCGGCGATGACGGAGGCGATAAGGGGGACGAGGATAAGGCAGCGGCGAGGACGCATACCATGGAAGATGGCTATCGAACCTGACGGGAACCTGAATCGGACTCATCGCGCACCGCTTCAGCTTGGCTTCAGGTAGGCGCCGCTAGGTTGTCGCACGAACCCGACATGCCCGTTCACACACCACCTGCAATGCCTGCTCCGTCCACCGATCGTCTCCCCGGTCGAGTCATCGCTGGCCTCGGTCGTTTCCAATGGGCCGGCGCCGTGACTCTCATCTTCTTCATCGCGTCTACGCTCACTCGCGCGGTGCTGATGTTCAGCACAGCGAAGCTCACCGGTGCGGGGCCATCAGCGGTCACGCGCGCCTTCGCCGCGGGCGCAACATACGACGCGCTCGTCGCACTCTGGCTCGCTGCGCCCGCGATGGCCTACCTGACCTTTGCCCGGCGCTCGCATTTCGGTCGACGAGCCCCGCGTGCCCTGCGTCGCGTGGCGCTGGGGAGCGCGATCGCAACCGCCATCTTCGTCGCGGCCTCAGAGCTCCTCTTCTTCGACGAGTTCAACGGGCGGTTCAACTTCGTCGCAGTGGACTATCTGCTGTACCCGACCGAGGTCGTCACCAATATCTGGGAGAGTTATCACGTCGCCTGGGCGCTCGCCGGCATCGGTGTCGTCATTGCGACCGCGATGCTGGCCGCGCGGCGGTGGCTTCGGCGCCTCGATGAACGAGACGGTCCCGCGTTAGGCTCGCGGCTCGCCACATTCGGTGGGTACCTCGGGGCACTCCTGGTTCTCTCCCGCGCGATCACGCCGTCGCTCGCACGCGTGTCCGACGACCGCGTCGTGAACGAGATCGCGTCCAACGGCTACTACGCATTCTGGAGTGCCCTGCTCGGGCGGGACGCTGCCTACGAGGGGCTGTACGCCACGCGACCCGACAGCGTGGTGATGTCGGCGCTGCCACGTCTCGTGGCCGAGACGACGGCGCGCGGTGACGGCGCGGTGACTCAGGGCACCGCTCGAAGCATCCGCCCGCTGGTTCCGGCTCGGCGACTCAACGTCGTCGTGGTGCTCGAGGAGAGCTTCGGGTCGGCGTTCGTCGGTGCCCTCCATCCGAGCGACACCGCTTCGCTCACACCCGCATTCGATTCGCTCGCGGCCGACGGCGCGCTGCTCACGCGCGTTTACTCGACCGGAAACCGAACCATTCGCGCTCTCGAGGCCACGACATCCTCGCTGCCGCCGCTCCCCGGCGTGTCAATCGTTAGGCGCCCGCAGTCCGTGGACCTGTTCACGCTCCCCGCCGTGCTGCGCTCGGCCCGCTACGCGACCGAGTTCATCTACGGCGGCCGGGCGATGTTCGACGGTATGGGCAGCTACATGCTGAGCAACGGCATGGAACGCGTGGTCGACCAGCGCGATTACCCGCCTGGCACGTTCACCACGGCGTGGGGCGTTGCCGACGAAGCCATCTTCGCGAAGGCGATCGCCGAGATGGACTCCCTGCACGCCACGGGGAAACCGTTCTATGCGCTTGTGCTCACCGTCTCCAACCACCGGCCCTACACGTACCCAACCGGCCGCATCCCACAAAACCCGGCAGAGAAGCGCCGCAGCTTCGCCGTGCGCTACGCCGATTGGGCTCTCGGTCAGTTCATCCGGACTGCTCGCACGCACGCGTTCTTCGACAATACGCTGTTCGTGTTCATGGGCGATCACGGCGCCCGCGTCTATGGCGCCGCGGAGATCCCGCTCCCGAGCTACGAGGTGCCGGTGCTGTTCTACGCGCCGGGCATCGTCCCTGCCGGCGCGCGCGTGGGCACGCTCGCGTCGTCGCTCGATATTCCGCCCACCATTCTCGGCGTGCTTGGACTGTCGTACGAGTCGAAGTTCTTCGGACGCGACGTTTTCCACACCGACAGTACCCGTGGCCGCGCGCTCATGACGCATAACGCGGAGCTCGCACTCATGCGCGGCGACCGCGTGGCCGTGCTGGGACTGAAGGGAGCCACCAGCGTATACCCCGTCGACTCCGGCAACATGTTGTCGCCCGTGCGATACCCAACCGACGCCGATCGTGCGCTCGTCGAGGAGGCGATCGCGTACTACGAAGGCGCCGACCTACTCTACCGGAGAGGAGCGTATCGCATCGGGCACCCCGTGCTCACCGACGCTCGTCGCTAGCTCGAACCCTGCGGCGACGAACGCGGCGATCGGCGGTATCGTCGCGATCACCCGATCGGTTGTGGAGCGAGCGCTGAACCCGAGCCAAACGGCGAGGCAGACGAGCGCGTTACAGAGCGTTCCGAGCGCGACGGCCTGCGTGAAGTCGAGTGCTGCCTTGCGCTCCGCGATCGCGAGCGCGGCGGCGCCGACGGCGCCTTGCCCGTCGGCAAACTGCCCGCTGAGGAACGAGCCCGGCCGTGCGCAGTGCTCCCACGAGGTTCGCTGCATACACAATTGCCCAGTTCGCGAGAAGGCGCCGACCCGCGAGCTTTCGCCCGGCCCATGCCATGACCAGCATGGCGTTGCCGGTAAACAGCTCCGCGCCACCAACCACGACGGGAATGAGGCTGAAGCGTTGGGCTATCCCCGATCTCCGCGGCGACGCGGGGCGCGGGCTTTGCGCGCGCGTCTGGCGCGGGACGTCCTCGCAGGCGAGGCGTGTCAGGCATTCCACTCATGCGGTGAGGTGGAGGTCCCCCCACAGCGTCGGCACGGGCCTGACGACGCCGAGCGCAGAGAGGCGGCATCGTTAACCCGTACGGTCTCGCGCCGCCCGCGTGGTCTGGCTCGCCGCGGACGACCGTCGCGACCGCTGTATCGGCGACGATTGGAGGACGACGTCAATGAGCAAGCAGGTCTACTTCTTCGGGAACGGACGCGCCGAGGGCACGAAAGCCATGCGCCTCGTCCTTGGTGGCAAGGGCGCCAACCTCGCCGAGATGACGAACATCGGCGTGCCGGTTCCGCCGGGATTCACGATCGCCTGCGGTGTCTGCATGCAGTACCTGCGCGGCGACGGCATCGACGACGACCTGCGGGCCGAGGTCGCCAACAATATCGCGAACCTCGAGGCGGCCGTTGGCAAGCGGTTCGGCGACCCGGCCGATCCACTGCTCGTGTCCGTGCGATCCGGAGCGCCCGCCTCGATGCCCGGGATGATGGAGACCATCCTGAACCTCGGCCTCAACGACACGACGGTTCTCGGGCTCGCTGACAAGAGCGGCGACACGCGCTTCGCGTATGACTCCTACCGCCGTTTCATTCAGATGTACGGCGACGTCGTGCTCGACGTTCCGCACCACACGTTCGAGGCGCTGCTCACCGCAAAGCGGACCCTCTACGGCGTGCAATCGGACGCGGAGCTCCCACCGGAGGCGCTCAGCGCGCTGGTGGAGCAGTACAAGCAGCTCGTGGAGCGCCGCTCCGGGAAGCCTTTCCCCACCGATCCGCAGGAGCAGCTGTGGGGCGCGATCGCAGCGGTGTGGAGGAGCTGGATGCTCAAGAAAGCGGTGGACTACCGACGGGTGAACAACGTGCCCGAGAGCTGGGGCACTGCGGTCAATATCGTCGCCATGGTGTACGGCAACCTCGGCGAGGACTCGGGCACCGGCGTGGCGTTCACCCGCAACCCGAGCACGGGCGAGAACCGCTTCTACGGCGAGTTCCTGGTGAACGCACAGGGGGAGGACGTCGTCGCCGGCATCCGCACGCCGCTCCCCATCGATGAGATGGCGAAGCGATTGCCGGGTGCGCACGAGAGGCTCCTCGACGTGCAGGGGGCACTCGAGCGGCACTTCACCGACATGCAGGATCTGGAGTTCACCGTCGAGCGTGGCACGCTCTACCTTCTCCAGACGCGTACGGGCAAGCGCACGGCGGAGGCGGCGCTGCGCATCGCGGTGGACATGGTGGACGAGTCGCTGATCGATTCCGCCGAAGCGGTGCGCCGCGTGACGCCCGAGCACATCGACCACCTGCTGCACCCGACGATCGACCCGAACGTCGAGGCGACAGCCCTAACGATTGGCCTCCCGGCGAGCCCGGGCGCCGCGAGTGGCCGCGCCGTGTTCGACCCCGACGTCGCGGAGGAGCGATCGAAGGCGGGCGAGGCCGTCATTCTCGTGCG
>Ga0209382_10011465_pt1 | contig 11009 bp, 9 predicted proteins | sample SoiMetdeltSBSDD5_FD_187599 | JGI IMG/M metagenome (GOLD analysis project Ga0209382, IMG submission 187599) | Bulk soil microbial communities from a Populus tree surrounding site in Tennessee, USA - Soil MetaG P. deltoides SBSDD5 (SPAdes) (version 2) | ecosystem: Environmental > Terrestrial >...
GTCGCCGTCGGTCGCCGTCACCTGGACGGTGCGCTCGGCCGTCACGGGAACGTTGACCAGTAGTGCGTTGCGCAGGTCGCCGCTGGCGATGGCGGCTGGGTTGAGCAGCACCTCGGCGGTGCCGTCGAAGGCCCTGGTGGTGTTGGTATCGGCCGGAAGCTCCTTGCGGTCGGGTACCACGACCCAGGCCAGGATCGCCGCGGCCGCCAGACTGGCGAGACCGATCACCGCTAGTGCTATGCCCCACCCAGTAGCTGCCTTCGACCGCATCGTCGCCCCGCACAGTACGCTCAGTTCGGACAATTACCCCCAGAATAGCCTGTTCCGTCCAACCCCGACGCTGTTTGGCCGCTGCGCAGCCTTCTGGCGGGTAGACCGCCGTTGATCGGCCGGACGACTTGACTTTCGCATTACGCCGTGATCCACCTGACGGCAGGTTACCCTCGGCGCCCTGTCTCATCGTCAATGCCGCAATGGCTAGCGCCTTCGCAGCATGACAACAGGAATCTCGCGGGTTGTCTTCTGCGCGTATCCGTCGTAGCCCTTGTACATGTCAGCCATCCGCAGCCACAGCCGCTGGCGATCCCCGCCGACGGCCGCCACCGCGGCTACGTTGTACGTCTGGCGGCCGATCTGTACGGAGGCTTCCGGCCGCGAACGTAGATTGAGCCACCATGCGGGGTGATTGGGGCTACCACCGTTGGACGCGATGATCACCCAACCGTCGCCGTCAGTCTGATACATCAGCGGTACCGTCCACGGCCGCCCTGACTTCCGACCGGTCGTCGTCAGGAGCAGCAGCGGTGCGCCGAACATCCTGCCGCCGATCTTTCCGCCGCTGCGCCGGTACAACCATACGGCCGCGCGCAGGAACCCTCGCGCGATCGCCTTGCCGAATCCGCCAGATCGTTTCGCCATGGTCGATGTCTAGCAGATGAGGAAGGTCTTGGAAGTCGGGGGCGCCCCAACTGCCGCTGACCCGCTGTGCCGGGGGCACCCGACCGGCTCGGCAGCTCGGTGCGCGCGCCGCCTGCCGCGGTCATGGGACGACCTTGAGCCGGCTTCTGCCACGGTGATGGGTCCTGGCGACGATCTTGAACCGCCCCGCGACCGGCACCATCCGGGACCGGCTGCATCCACGGCTGACCCGCCGCACCTGCTGGATCGACCACACCGCAGATCTGCCTATCATCGAAGGCACCCTGATCCGGCTGCAGGTCCAGCGCCTACCCGGCGACCGCCATGCGAAACCGATGTGGCTGTGGTCCTCCCACACACTGCCGCCCTACTGTCTAATGTGGATCGGCCTTGGCAGGCGTTCCTACGCAGGTCCGACCTGGAGCACACCTTCCGGCTGTCAAACAGACCCTGGGCTGGACCACGCCGAAGATCCGTGACCCCGCAACCGCCGACCGGTGAACCTGGCTCGTGCTCGCCGCTCACACCCAGTCGCGTCTGGCCCGCCGTCTCACCGAAGACCTACACCGCCCTGGGAGAAACCCGCACCGCCGGGTCCTGTGGGTTGACTAGGCCGTGACCGTCGGCGGGCAGCAGGGTGACGTCGACGTTGTGCTGCCGCTGGAGGGCGTGGCAGGTGGGCGCTGGACGGGTTGCCGAACTGCCCCGTTAGGTATGGCTGTAGCGCCGCCATCACGGCCGGGTCGACCGGGGTGGTGGCGTTTAGTCCAATTGGACCGGGCCATCGATGAGTCCGGGGTGGGTGTTCATCACGCCTCCATTGGCACGGGTTGGGGTCCTGGCGGGCTCGGGTGGTGGGTTTCGTACAGGCGCACCGCGACGACCAGCCCGGAGGCGGCTGTGATGGCGGCGACGAGCCAGATCGCGGCGCGCAGACCGAGTAGGTCGGCGGTGATGCCGGCGATGAGGGCGCCGGCGGCGTAGCCGAGGTCCCGCCACAGGCGGTAGATGCCGACGGCGCGGGCGCGCCAGGTGGGGTGGGCTACGTCGCCGATGACGGCGAGCAGGGTGGGGTAGACCATGGCGGTGCCGGCGCCCATGAGCACGGCGGCGCCCGCCCACGGCGTGAAGCCGGTGGTCGCGGCGACTATGGCGATGCCGACGGCTTGGAGCAGCATGCCGGTGGCGATGAGCCATTTGCGGCCCCACCGGTCAGACAGTGCGCCGGTGAGCATCTGCCCGACACTCCACACCGCCGGGTATAGGGCGACGAGGACGCCGATGCGGGCCACGCCGAGGCCGGAGGTGGCGAACAGGATGGGGTACAGGCCCCAGGCGAGCCCGTCGTTGAGGTTGTTCACGAGGCCGGCTTGGCTGGCCGCTGACAGGGCGCGTTCGCGGAAGCTGGTGAGGGTGAAGATCTGCCGGCCGGTCAACCCGTCGTGATGCTCGCCGTGGCGGGGGGTGTGGCTATGAGCTTCGTGCCGGGCGTGCTGGTGGGTCTCCCGGACGAACAGGGTGGACAGGCCGAGGCCGAGGGCGGCGTAGGCGAGGCCGAGCAGGAACGGGACGGGCCGCAGACCGTATTCGGCGGCTAGCCACCCGGTGGCCAGGGAGGTGGCGGCGAGGGCGAGGTAGCCGGCTGCCTCGTTGAAGCCCATGGCCAGGCCACGTCGGGCCGGGCCGACCAGGTCGATCTTCATGACGATGGTGGTGGACCAGGTCAGGCCCTGGTTGATGCCGAGGAGTACGTTGGCGGCGAGGATCCATCCCCAGGTGGGTGCCCAGATCAGCAGCAGCGGCACGGGCAGGCCGATCAGCCAGCCGGCGACGAGCACGGGTTTGCGGCCGTACCGGTCGGACAGGGCGCCGGCGGCCAGGTTGGTCAGTGCCTTGGTGATGCCGAACGCGACGATGAAGGTCAGCGACGCGGTGAACGCGCCGATGGCGAACACCTGGTCGGCCAGCAGCGGCAGGACTGTGCGCTCCTGGCCGATCATGCCGCCGACGAGGGCGTTGACGGCGACGAGCAGGCTGAATTGGGCCAGGTTGGCGCGCAGCCCGAGGCGCGGCGTTGCCACGGTGCTGCTCATCGGCTGGTGTCCAGCGGGCGGCCGGTCGCGGCGGCCCAGTCGGCCGGGCCTGCGTCCAGGATGGACAGGTCGTGGTGGCCGGCGCGTTCGAGCAGGCTGGCGGCGGTGGCGGCGCGTTCGCCGTGGCCGCACATCACGGTGGTCGGCGCGTCGGGCAGCGCGGTGGCGTGGTCGGGGAGGGTGCCGAGTTCGATCAGCCGGGCGGCGGGCAGGTGTCCGGTGGCGTGTTCGTCGGCCTGACGTACGTCCACCACGACCGGGGTGTCCACGTCGGACGGTCCGGCCAGGCGGGTGGTGGCAAGCGAACCGCCGGCGGCCGTCCAGGAGATGACGCCGCCGGCGAGTTCGCCGACGAGGTTGGTGTAGCCGACAGTGAGGGCGGACCACAGGATGTCGGCCGGGTCCTGGCCGGGATTGCGCACGATGACGATCGGCACGTCCGGGCTAAGGAGCCAGCCCAGCCAGGTGGCGAACGCCCCGCGCAGTGAGATGGCGACCGAGCCGGGGATGTGGCCGGCGGCGTAGTCGGCAACCGGCCGCACGTCGAGCGCGGTGGCGCCGTCGCCGAGCAGCCGGCGCAGCTCGGCGGCATCCAGCGGCGGCAGTACGGGCGGCGCGGTGATGAGCGGGCCGTGGCGGTTGAGTTCGCCGAGGCGGGCGAAGTAGGCCGGGTAGGAGCCGAGGCTGTCGGCGAGCAGGCGCACGAACGTGTCCCGGTCCGGCGCGGCGAGCAGCGGGTTGGTGGCCTTCTCGGTGCCGATGGTGGAGGTTCGCGCGGTGCCGGGCGGGGCGGAGCAGAACGACCCGGCGCCGTGGGTGGGCCAGACGGCGGCGGCGTCGGAGAGCGCGGCGAGGCGGTGCAGCGAGGCGTACTGGGCTCGGGCCAGTTCCTCGGTGCGGTCGGGGCCGGTCAGGTCGGTGCGGGCGGCGGCGCCGACGATCAGTGAGCCGCCGGTGAACACCCCGACTTCGTGGTTGCCGTCCAGCAGGAGGTAGGACAGGTGTTCCGGGGTGTGGCCGGGGGTGGCCAGGGCGCGCAGGGTTAGACCGCCGAGGTCGATCTCGTCGCCGTCGCGAAGCCGGGTGTGGTCGAAGGTGCGTTCGCCGGCAGCGGAGGCGAGCACCGTGGCGCCGTGGTCGTGGGCGAGTTGCCGGGCGCCGGAGAGGAAGTCGGCGTGCAGGTGGGTCTCCGCGGCGTAGGCGATCCGCATGTCCCGCTTTGCGGCTGCCTGGTCGACCGCGCGTAGGTCCAGCGACGGATCCACCGCCAAGGCCCGGCCATCGCCGAGGTCGAGCAGGTAGGCGCTGTTGCCCAGTCCTTCGTCGACCAGCGGGATCAGCAGGTCGTCGATGCCGCCCATCTGTGCTCTCCTTCTCGCCGCCGCTCGCCTGATACTATTCCATGGACTTATGGAGGAGTGGAATGGGTGACGCAGGTCGTAAGGCGGAGGTGTTCGATCAGCTGGCCCGGGTCGGGAAGGCGCTGGCCAACGGCAAGCGACTGGAGCTGTTGGACTTGCTGGCGCAGGCCGAGCGGTCGGTCGACGCCCTGGCCGCCGCGGCCGGGCTGAACTTGACCACGGCGTCGGCGCATCTGCAGACGCTCAAGCTGGCCGGCCTCGTGTCCACCCGCCGCCGGGGCACCCGGGTGTTTTACCGACTCGCCGGCGACGACGTGGCCGACCTTCTCGTGCGCGCCCGGGACGTGGCCGCCGCGCACCTGCCCGACGTGGCCGCGGCCCGCGGCGCCTACTTGCACGGTGATGGCGAGGTCGAGTCGATCGGACGCGACGAGCTGCGCCGTCGTCTGGCCGCCGGCCAGGTCACCGTGCTCGACGTGCGCCCGGTCGAGGAGTACGCGGCCGGGCACCTGCCCGGTGCGGTCAACATCCCGGTCGACGAGCTGGCTGACCGCCTCGACGAACTGCCGGGCGATGTCGAGGTGGTCGCATATTGCCGCGGCCCGTACTGTGTGTTCGCCCACGAGGCGGTTCGGCTCTTGCTCGCGCGAGGGCGTCCCGCCGCCCGGCTGGCCGACGGCGTCGTCGAATGGCGGCTGGCCGGCCAGCCCGTCGCCGCCTGACCTGGCGGCGTTGTTGATCACCGATTTCCACCACGGCGCCCGGGAGGCGACCCCACTGCCGGCCGCCGAATCAGGTGCGGTCCCAGAACCGCATACCGCGGTCGTACCGCGGCGACACCGCGTCCCACACCCGTAGCGCCTTGGCGGTCGGGTCGCTGTGCGTCGTCGGCACGCGTCCTCTCACCGGTGGTGTCACGCGGTTGACGGGCACTCCACAGTGGACTGTGTGGCGGCGGTGAGGACGCCGGTGACAGCCTGCCGGATCCGGTCAGCGGCGGTTTGCGGGTCGGGTTGGCCGGCATCCAGCCAGGCGATGACGGCCTCGACCGCCACCGCCGGGGCGAGCTGGGCGGCCCACCGCGCCCACGCCTGGTCGGGCACCACCGTCGAGATCTGCAGATGGGCAGCCTCGGTCATGGCGTGGCGGAAGCGCTGGGCCCAGACCTGAAACTCCGGTTCCCGGGCGGCGTGTTGGAACAGCATCCGGAATCCGGCCGGCTCCGCCGCCGCCGCCTGGAGCAGCCCATCGATGCTGGCGTCGGTGAACCCGCCCACCGTCTCGTGGACATGCGCGGCCAGGACCGTACAGAAGCGGTCAAGCACCGCCTGGTACAGGTCGGTCTTGGACTCAAAATGCCGATACAGGATCACCCGGGTAACGCCGGCCTCGGCGGCGATGTCGTCCAGCCCGGTACCAGTGAACCCGCCACGGGCGAACGCCCGGGTGGCCGCGGCGAGGATCTGCTCGCGCCGCGCAGCCCGCGGCAGCCGCCGTACCGGCCCGCCCACCGTCGCCGCCATGACTACCCTCCAGCCACTTGTTGACTCCCAAGTGTACTACGCCTTATGTTTACTCGAAGATGTACTTGAGCCAGTGACTTGGAGAGGTCGGGATGCGGCCGTCGATCATCATTGTTGATCATGTGGCTAAGACATTCGGCGGGGTGCGCGCGCTGGACGGCCTGAGCCTCGAGGTGCCGGAAGGGATCATCTGTGGGCTGTTGGGGCCAAATGGGGCGGGCAAGACCACGCTGATCCGGATCCTGGCCACCCTGATGCCGGCCGACGCGGGCGTGGCATGGGTGGCCGGGGCCGACGTGCGCCGCCAACCCGAGCGGGTCCGCCAGCGGATCGGGCTGGCCGGCCAGTACGCGGCGGTCGACGGGCATCTGACCGGCCGGGAGAACATCGAGTTGGTCGGTCGCTTGTACGGGCTGTCCCGCCGGGAGGCCCGTAGCCGCGCCGCCGCCGTGGCCGAACGGATCGGGCTGGCCGGCGTCGCCGACCGGCAGGTCCGCACCTACTCCGGCGGGATGCGCCGCCGCATCGACCTGGCCGCATCGCTGGTGGGCCGTCCGCAGGTGCTGTTCCTCGACGAGCCCACCACGGGCGTCGACCCAGCCAGCCGCCGCGACGTTTGGGACCTCATCCGCGACCTGGTCGACGACGGCACCACCGTCATGCTCACCACCCAGTACCTGGAAGAGGCCGACCATCTCGCCGACCGCATCGCGGTCATCGACGACGGCCGGCTGGTCAGCGAGGGCACCGCCGCGCAGCTCAAAGACCGCACCGGCGGCGCTGTGCTGGAACTGTCCGTTCCCGACGACGAGCGGGCGGCAGCCACCGCGGCGTTGCATGGACTCACCGCCGCACCACCGACCTACGACCGGCAGCGCGGCGCGCTCGTCCTACCCGCCACCGGCGGCGCGGCCACGTTGCACGAGGCGCTCCACGCCCTCGACACCGCCGGCATCACCCCTATCGACGTCGGACTACACAAGCCCAGTCTCGACGACGTGTTCCTCGCCTTGACCCGAGCTAACACCCCCGCCGAGGCACCGCCTTGCCGAGCCACCATCACCCGTCCAAAGAGGACGACCCGATGACCACCACCGCTCTCACCCATGCCGCCGTCATCGCCCGGCGCAACCTGCTAGCGACCATCCGGCTGCGCGACGTGCTGCTGCTGTCGGCCATCCAGCCGATCATCTTCATGGTCATATTCCTGTACGTGTTCGGCGGCGCCATCCGGGCCGCCCTGCCAGCCTCCGCGGCCGGTTCCTACGTCAACTGGCTCATCCCGGGGATCCTGGCCCAGTTCGCCGTTTTCAGCTCCACGGCAACCGCGTACGGGCTGCACGACGACCGGGCCAGTGGCGTCATCGACCGGTACCGGTCCCTGCCCACCGCGCGCTTCGCCGTGCTCGCCGGCCGCACCCTCGCCGACCTGGCCCGCAGCGCCGCAATCCTGGCCCTGCAGGTTGGCGTCGGCATCGCGCTCGGCTTCCGCCTGCAGACCGGCATCGCCCACCTGGCCGCCGCCCTCGGCATCGCGATGGCATTCGGCTACGCCTGCTCCTGGATCATGGCCGTGGTGGGTCTGGCCGTGCGCAACACCGAGGCGATCCAGGCCGCCGTGTACAGCATCGTCTTCCCCGCCACCCTGGTCAGTTCCGTCTTCCTACCCACCCAGACCATGCCCGGCTGGTTGCAGGCATTCGCCGACCACCAACCCATCACCGTGGTCGCCAACGCGCTCCGCGGCCTCCTGCTCGGCCCAGCCGCCCTACCACCCGAGCAGACCGTGGCCGGGCAGGCAATGCTCGCATTGGCCTGGACCGCCGGCATCCTCACCGTGTTCGCGCCGTTCGCCGCGCGCGTCTACAAGCGCACGGTCAGCTGACCCGCCACGGCGCGGAGGTCCACCCGACCGGCGAATACTGACCAGATAGGACACACGAAGCGAATGCGACTGGGGCGGGTACTGGCCTGGGAACCACCGCACCGGCTCGTGGTCACCTGGCAGATCAACGGCCACTGGCAGTACGACCCCGACCCTGCGCACGCTAGCGAGATCGAGGTCCGGTTCACTGCGGACGGACCGGAGCAGACCATCGTCGAGCTGGAACACCGCCACCTCGACCGGCTCGTCGCCGGCCAAGCCATCCACGACACCATCGAGATCAGCGGCGGCGGCTGGACCTCCGTCTGCTCACCTACGCCAAGGCCGCCATCGCGAACGGGAGATACGTATGACCGACCGACACCCTTACCCAGTATCTGCGCACGCTCGACACGTTCGACACGGTCATCGACGCGGTCCGACCTGACCAGTGGAGCAACCCGACACCATGTCCGGGACTGGAACGCCCGCGCCATCGCCGGCCACGTCACCGCGACCAGCAGATGCTGCACGCCTTCGCCATCGACACCGAGCCACCCAACGCATGGGTCAATCCCGCCGGGTTCGCCGGCGACCACCCCGGGCAGGCGTGGCGCGAGGCTCGCGAGGCGTGCCTGGCTCAGCTCACGCCCGCCAAATTCGACCGCACCTTTATGTACGAGGGGTACCAAGACACCGTCGGGCGGTTCGTCACCACCATCACCTTCGACCTGCTCGGCCACGCGTGGGACCTCGCGCAGGCAAGTGGACAGCACGTCGTGCTGCCCGCCGATCTGGTCGAGGAGATGCTCGCCTGGGGCCGTGCTGGCGACGCAATCCTGCGCCGCCCCGGCTTCCTCGGCCCCGCCCTCGCCGCACCCGATGGCGCCGACGTGCAAAGCCAGTTCATCGCTTTCCTCGGCCGCGCCGAGCCTGAAGCCGACCGGCTGCACCGCCGCGAGGCGTTTGCAGGATAGATGTACGCAAGGTCCATATCCGGGATACCGCGACTGCAGGAGAGCGCACGGGGTGGCCAAGACCACGCTATGTTGCTTGATCCCGACCGTGAGGATGCTCTGGCCGTGGCGCGGCTCGGCGTCAAGCGCCGGATTAGCGTCATGGGCGTCGAACCAACGCTGTACCGGCCGACGATTCTCGGCCACGTTCGCGTGACCGCCGCCAGCCACACCGCGCAACCCGTCCGTACGCCTCCCACCACATGCAGCACGTCGGCGCCCGTCAGATCTCCTCGGCCGCGTACCGCACGTGCACCGTCCTCGCCGAGCACCACGCCTGCCGAGCGGAACCGCGAGATGGCACCCCACACGCTGGTGACACGGACCTGGTGCGGGTCAGTGCCGGCGACAGGGGGCCGCCTGGGCGTAGATCTTGCTCGTGGGCCGGATCATGCCGTCCACCGGCGTGTTCAGATTCCGGCCGACTCGTGCGCGGTCGAGCTGCCCGCGCCCGAGATGGCGGCGTGGGGCGCGGTCGCACTCGCGCAGACGCTGCGGTTCGCCGTGCGTAGCCTGCGGCACCGGCGCGTCGCGGCCGGCAGCTGACCCGTTGGCTGGTTGGGCGTGTGCTGGGGAAGAATGATTCCTGTGACGGACGCAGAAGGCGGAACGTACGTCAGTTCCACCGGGGAGTACAGCCGCGACCAGCGGTACATCACGACGCGGATCACGGCCGGCGGCCAGAACGGCTATCCGGTGGAGCCGGGACGGTACCGCCTCGTGGTCAGCCGTGCCTGTCCGTGGGCGAATCGGTCGGTGATCGTGCGGCGCCTGCTGGGTCTCGAGGACGTGCTGTCCATGGGTATGGCCGGCCCGACCCACGACGAGCGCAGCTGGACGTTCGACCTGGATCCCGGCGGTCGGGATCCCGTGCTCGGCATCCAACGCTTGCAGGAGGCGTACTTCGCGCGGTTCCCCGGCTACGAACTGGGCATCACGGTGCCGGCGATCGTGGACGTGCCCACCGGCCAGGTCGTCACCAACGACTTCGCGCAGATCACGCTGGACCTCAGCACCCAGTGGCGGGCCCATCACCGGCCCGGGGCGCCGGACCTGTACCCGCAGGCACTCCGGGCCGAGATCGACGCCGTCAACCGCGAGGTCTACGTCGACGTGAATGATGGCGTGTACCAGGCCGGCTTCGCCGGCAGCCAGGAAGCGTACGAGGAGGCGTACCGTCGCCTCTTCGACCGGCTGGACCGGCTGTCGGCGCGCTTAGCAGGGCGGCGCTACCTCGTCGGGGACACCATCACCGAGGCGGACATCCGGCTGTTCACCACGCTCGTGCGCTTCGACAGCGTCTACCACGTCCATTTCAAGTGCAACCGGAACAAGCTCACCGAGATGCCCGTGCTGTGGGCGTACGCGCGCGACCTGTTCCAGACGCCGGGGTTCGGCGACACGATCGACTTCGTCCAGATCAAGCAGCACTACTACCTGGTCCACCGCGACATCAACCCGACCGGGATCGTGCCCGCCGGCCCGGCCCTCGACAACTGGCTCGAACCGTCGGGGCGGGAAGCCCTGGGCGGGAAACCGTTCGGTGACGGTACCCCGCCCGGACCTCCAAAGGCCGGTGAGGCCCTGACCACCCCGTCGGGGTGACGTCCCGGGCCACAGGAACTCCTCCGCCGGACGGTCCCCACGCCCAGGCGTTGAAGATGCCTTACAGGTCCTCGCCGGACACCCGGGCGGCGAACGCGCCGAAATCCAGCCAGCTGGCGTGGCCGGCCCGGGTGGACGGCCGGCCACAGCCGCAGGACCGCGGCGCGGCTGCCTGCGTCGCGGCGGGGACGTGACGGTGGGTCGGGGGGTGTGCCGGACCGTCGGCTTGGTTATCGTCTCGTTGCGTGGCGTACGCGAGGGATGGTCGGGATCCGGTGGACGTGGTCGGGCTCGGGGGCGATCCGGGTGCCGGTGGGGGATCGAGGGGAACGTCACCGGCATGAGTCGCGGTGGCATTGTCCGGTTGGCCGTGCTCGCCCTGCTGTGGGGTTCCGCGTTTGTCTGGATCAAGCTGGGGCTGCGTGGTTTCTCTGCGGTGCAGCTCGTGCTGATCCGCCTCGTGCTCGCCGTCGCGGTGCTGACGCCGATCGCGCTGGCTCGGCGGATGCGGTTCCCGATCGACCGGGTGACCTGGGTGCATCTGTTCGTCGCGGCGTTGGTCGGCAACGTCCTGCCCTACACTCTCTTCGGTGTCGGTGAGCAGACGGTCGGCTCGAACGTGGCCGGTG
>Ga0209382_10011468_pt1 | contig 11007 bp, 9 predicted proteins | sample SoiMetdeltSBSDD5_FD_187599 | JGI IMG/M metagenome (GOLD analysis project Ga0209382, IMG submission 187599) | Bulk soil microbial communities from a Populus tree surrounding site in Tennessee, USA - Soil MetaG P. deltoides SBSDD5 (SPAdes) (version 2) | ecosystem: Environmental > Terrestrial >...
GCCGGGTCGAACCGCTCGATGCGGATGCGGGACGGGTCCACCCCCCGGGCCAGCAGCGCGGCCTCCACGATGTCCATGAACGGCGTGGGGCCGCAGACGTAGACGTCCGCGGCCGCAGCCTCGTCGGCGAAGGGGGCGATGGCGGCCTCGTCCACGAACCCCTGCTCGACGTCGAGGCGGTGGACCACCGCCAAGCGGTCTGGGTACTGCTCGGCCAGCGTGTCGAGCGCCGGCCCGAAGATCACCGAGTCGCGGTCGCGGTTGGCGTAGAGCAGGCGGACCCGCCGCGAGGTCGTGGCCAGCGCCGCCTTGAGCAGCGAGTAGATGGGCGTGACGCCACTGCCGGCGGCGAAGGCGACGATGTCTCCGTCCCCGGGACCGAGGCAGAACACGCCGGCCGGGCGGGTGGCCTCGACCCTGTCGCCGGGGCCGAGCGTGTCGATCATGGCGTTGGACACGACGCCGCCCGGCACCCGCTTCACCGTGACCTGGAGCTCGTCGTCGACCGCGGGCGACGACGACATCGAGTAGCTGCGCAGGTGGTGCTCGCCCTCGACCGGCACCCGGAAGGTGAGGAACTGGCCGGCCTCGTAGGCGTAGGCGTCCCGCAGCTCGTCCGGCACGTCCAGCACGAACGAGGCAGACTCGGCGGTCTCGGCCACGACGCGGGCGACCCGGAGCGGGTGGAACCCGTGGTCACGCACTGCGCCCGGCGGCGAAGCCGCAGCGGCCGAGATCGCCATGAAGCCCTACGATAATCTAGTTCTCACTTTCCGACAACGTCAGTTGCAAGGGGGAAAGGACGTGACGGACATCGCTCGCGAGACCTGGGGTCTGCGTCCCATACCTCCCGACCTGGCGGACCGCTACCGCGCCAACGGCTGGTGGACCGACGCCTCCCTGGGGGACATGGTGGCGTCCGGCCTGGGGACCATGGGCGACGTCCGGTTCCGCGTGCGCTCGGCGGTGCGGCCGTGGTCGGGCACGTTCGCCGATGTCGACGGGGCCGCTCGCGCCCTGGCCGCGTCGCTGCAGGCGCGCGGGGTGGGGCCGGGCAGCGTGGTCGCCTTCCAGATCCCCAACTGGGTCGAGGCGGGCATCACCTTCTGGGCTGCGGCCTACCTCGGGGCGGTGGTGGTGCCGATCGTGCACTTCTACGGGGCCAAGGAGGTCGACTACATCGTGCGGGCCATCGAGCCCGACGTCGTGGTCACCGCAGACCGGTTCGGCCACAGCGACTTCCTCGCCACCTGGAGCGACGTGCTGGCCCGCCATCCGGTCCCGCGGTGGCTCGTGGTGGGCGGAGGCGACCTGCCTGCGGCCGCGACGCCGTTCGGGGACCTGCTCGACACCGCGCCCCTCCCCGCGCCGCCGGCCGTCGACCCGGACACTCCCGCGCTCATCGGCTTCACGTCCGGGACCACCCGTGACCCCAAGGGCGTGGTGCACTCGCATCGCAGCATCGGCTGCGAGACCCGCCAGCTCGACCGCATGTTCCCGATCGGCGGCCCGCCGCAGGTCACCGCCGCCCCGGTGGGTCACTTCATCGGCATGCTCAACGCCTTCCTCGTGCCCCTGCTGCGGACCCGGGCGGTCAACCTCATCGACGTGTGGGACCCGGGCGAGGTGCTGCGCATGATGCGCGAGGAGGGCCTGGGCATGGGGGGCGGCGCCACCTTCTTCCTCACCAGCCTGCTCGACCACCCCGACTTCTCGGACGAGCACCTGGCCCTCATGCCCTTCGCCGGGCTGGGCGGCTCGCCGGTGCCGGTGGCGGTCACCGAGCGGGCCACCCGGCTCGGCATCAAGGTGTTCCGCTCCTACGGCAGCACCGAGCACCCCTCCATCACCGGCTGCACGCTGGACGACCCCGAGGACAAGCGGCTCACCACCGACGGGCGACCCCTCGCCGGCGTCGAGATCCGGCTGGAGGACGGGGGCGAGATCGTGAGCCGGGGCCCGGATTGCTGCCTGGGCTACACCGATCCCGGCCTGACCGCCGCCGCCTTCGACGCGGAGGGCTGGTACCGCACCGGCGACGTGGGCGTCCTCGACGCCGAGGGCTACCTCACCATCACCGACCGGGTGTCGGACATCATCATCCGCGGCGGCGAGAACATCAGCGCCCAGGAGGTCGAGGAGCTGCTGATGGGAGTGGACGGCGTCGCCGAGACCAGCGTGGTGGCCGCCCCCGACGACCGCCTCGGCGAGCACGCCGCCGCCATCCTGCGCCTGCGTCCCGGAGCCGAGGCACCCACGCTCGCCGACGTCCGCTCGCACCTGGCGGAGGCCGGCCTGGCCCGCCAGAAGTGGCCCGAGTCGCTGCACGTGGTGGCCGACTTCCCCCGCACGCCATCGGGCAAGGTCCAGAAGTTCGTCCTGCGCCGCCAGCTGCGGGAGGGACTCCTGGAAACGTCGTTCTCGCAGAGCTAGAGTCCCACTCTGATGGCTGTGATCACCACCGAGAAGCTCGGCGACCGGGTGGGGGCCGAGGTCAAGGGCGTCGACCGCGAGCGCCTGCTGGCCGACGACGACCTCCCCGCCGCGTGCCTGGAGGCGCTCGAGGCCAGCGGCGCCCTCGTGTTCCGCGACCTCCACATCGACGACGCCACCCAGGTCGCGTTCAGCCGCAAGCTGGGCGAGGTCGAGGTCTTCGGCAAGGGCGAGTTCCCCGAGATCTTCCGGGTCACCCTCGACCCGGCCAAGAACCCGGTCGCCGCCTACCTGAAGGGGACCTTCGACTGGCACATCGACGGCTGCACCGAGGACGTGCCCATCATGGCCACCATGCTGAGCGCCCACGCCGTGGCCGACACGGGCGGCGAGACCGAGTTCGCCAGCACCTACGGCGCCTACGACGACCTCAGCGACGAGGAGCAGGAGCGCTTCGAGTCCGTGCGGGTCGTGCACACCATCGAAGCGGCCCAGCGCCTCGCCTTCCCCGATCCCAGTCCCGAGGAGGTGGCGATCTGGCGGAAGCGGCCGGCCAAGGTCCACCCGCTGGTGTGGCGGCACCGCTCGGGACGCTGCTCGCTGGTGCTGGGGGCCACCACCGACCACGTGGTGGGCATGGACCGCGACGAGGGCCGGGCCCTGCTGGACGACCTGCTGGCCCGCTCCACCACCCCCGACCGGGTCTACCGCCACCAATGGAACGTGGGTGACGTGGTCATCTGGGACAACCGCGGCGTCCTCCACCGGGCCTGCCCCTACGACCCCTCGTCGCCCCGCGACATGCACCGGACGACCTTCGCGGGCGACGAGGCGATCCAGTGACGGGCGATCGCACCGCCATCGTGACCGGCGCCGGCTCCGGCATCGGGCTCGCCATCGCCGAACGGCTGGCCGAGGACGGCCTGGCGGTCGCCATCTTCGACCGCGACGGCGACGCGGCCCAGAGCGCGGCGGCCGAGATCGGGGCCGCCGGCGGCACCGCCCTCGGGCTCACGGTCGACGTGACCGACCGGCCCGGGATCGATGCCGCGGTGGCCGAGGTGGGCACGCAGCTGAGTGTTCCCACCGTCCTGGTCAACAACGCCGGGCTCGACGGCTTCGACCCGTTCCTGTCCATCACGCCGGAGAAGTGGAACCGCCTGCTGGAGGTCAACCTGACCGGCACGTTCCACTGCTGCCAGGCGGTCGTGCCCGGCATGATCGAGGCGGGCTGGGGCCGGATCGTGAACATCTCGTCGTCGAGCGCCCAGGGAGGCCAACCGCTGATGACCCACTACGTGGCGTCGAAGGCCGGCATGATCGGGTTCACCAAGGCCCTCGCCCTCGAGCTGGGCCCCAAGGGGATCACGGTCAACACCATCCCGCCCGCGTTCATCGACACGCCCATGCTGCGGCGCACCGAGAGCAAGGGGCTCCTGGGCAAGGGCGTCGACTTCCACGCCTCGCAGACGCCGGTGCGCCGGGTCGGGCGGCCCGAGGACATCGCCGCCGCCTGCTCGTTCCTGGTGCGGGACGAAGCGAGCTACGTCACCGGCCAGGTCATCGGCGTGAATGGCGGTCGCAATACCTGAGATTCGTATTCTCAGCTATCGCGGGAATCGGTTCTCGCGGAGGTAATGTTTGCGCATGGCACGAAACCAACCGGCGGCCGACTCGCCTGCGACCGATCGCTCCGGCACGTGGCGTGAGATGGCTGTCGCGCGGTCGCTCGACCCGGCGCGCGCTCGGGCCGAGCAGCGGGTGCAGCGCTTCCTCGACGCCGCGCTCGAGCTGATGCACAGCGACTCCGAGAAGGAGTTCACCGTCCAGGACGTGGTCGAGCGGTCCGGGCAGTCGCTGCGCAGCTTCTACCAGTACTTCGCGGGCAAGCATGAGCTGCTGCTGGCCCTGTTCGAGGAGTCGGTCCGCTCCACGGCCGAGCAGCTGCAGGAGACGGTCAGCGAGATCGACGACCCGTTCGAGCGCCTCCACCGCTTCGTGGTCGACCACTACATCATCTGCCGGCCTCCGGTGAAGGCGAAGTCGAGCCGCAAGCCCCGGCCGACGCCGGTGGCCATGGCCGAGTTCGCCCAGCAGCTGCTGACCGAGCACCCCAAGGAGGCCTCGCAGGCCTTCGTGCCGATGATCACGCTGCTCGAGCAGCTCCTCGCCGACGCGGAGGCAGCGGGCGGCATCCAGCCCGGCCTCCCCCGCCGCCGCGTGGCCGGCATCGTGCTCCAGGCGATCATGTTCAACATCTTCGCCGCCACCATCAGCGGCTCCTCCATCCGGCCCGATCCCCACGAGGCGGCCGAGGAGCTGTGGGAGCTGCTCCTCCACGGCATCGGCGCCGACACCCGCGGCTAGATCACCAGCGAGTCGTGGCCCTCCCAGTAGCGCTCACGGAGTAGCCGCTTGTAGAGCTTGCCGTTCGGGTCGCGTGGCAGCTCGGTGACGAAGTCGACCTGGCGGGGGCACTTGTAGGTCGCCAGCTCGGCGCGGCAGTGCGCGAGCAGCTCGGCCTCCAGGCCGGGCCCGGCCGTCGCCGGGTCCACGGGCTGGACGACGGCGCGCACCGCCTCGCCCATCTCGGGGTCCGGGACGCCGATCACCGCCACGTCCACGACCGCGGGGTGCCCGGCCAGGACGTTCTCGGCCTCCTGGGGGTAGATGTTGACCCCGCCGGAGATGATCATGTGGGCGTGGCGGTCGGTCAGGTAGAGGTAGCCGTCCGCGTCCAGGAAGCCGATGTCGCCGAGCGTCCGCCAGCCCCGGTCGTTGGTGACCGAAGCCGTCTTCTGCGGGTCGTTGTGGTACTCGAAGGGGCGGCCCCCGCCGAACCACACCACGCCCGCCTCGCCGGGCGGCCGCTCCTCACCGTCCTCGTCGAGGATGTGGCACTCCCCCAGCGGCCGGCCCACCGAGCCGGGATGCGCCAGCCACTCCTCGGGCGTGATGTAGGTGCTGCCGATGTCCTCGGTGCCGGCGTAGTACTCGTGGATGATCGGGCCCCACCACTCCAGCATCTGGCGCTTGACGGCCACCGGGCAGGGAGCCGCCGCGTGGATGGCGAAGCGCAGGCTCGACAGGTCGTGGCGTTCGCGCTCGGCCTCGGGCAGGCGCAGCATGCGGATGAACATGGTGGGGACGAACTGCGCGTGGGTCACCCCGTGCCGCTCGATCACCTCCAGGCACTGGCGGGGATCGAACCGCTCCATCACCACCACCGTGGCCCCCAGCCGCTGCATCGACATGGAGTAGACCAGCGGCGCCGAGTGGTAAAGCGGCGCCGGGCACAGGTACACCGAGCCGGGCCCGACCCCGCCCTGGGCGGACAGCGCCTGGGCCAGCAACACCGGCGTGGCCGAAGGATCGCCCAGCGGCGTGCCCGGCAGCGGCTTGCGCACGCCCTTGGGCCGCCCGGTCGTGCCCGAGGAGTACAGCATCTCCCGACCTTCGCCCTCGTCCTCCGCCGGTAACCGGGCCGCGCCGGCCACGACGTCGTCGAAGCGCTCGAAGCCGGGGAGGTCGCCCACCCCCACCCGCACCGGGATGCGGGCCAGGTCGAGCCCGGCCACGACGTCGCGCCGGGCCTCGGAGGCGACGAGCGCCACCGCGCCGCAGTCGTCCAGCACGTACTGGACCTCGCCCGGCCGCAGGTGGCTGTTGATGGCGGTGTAGTAGAGGCCGGACCGCTGGGCCGCCCACGCCACCGGCAGGTACTGCCGGTTGTTCTCCATGAGCACGGCGATGTGGTCGCCGGCGGAGACGCCCCGGGATCGCAGCGCCTGCGCCAGGCGGCGGGAGCGGTCCTCCAGCGCCGCGTACGTGACGGTGTCACCGCTGGTCGCCATGACCAGGGCAGGCGTGTCCGGGGTCTGCTCGGCGTGCCAGGTCGGGGTCAACTGCATGCGACGGCCTCCATCACCTCGCCGAAGCGGGCCAGCGTCTCGGGTGGGGCGAAGTCGGCGAACCAGACGTAGAACCGCTCGACACCCCGCGCCCGCAGTCTCGCGAAATGCCCGGCCAGCTCGTCGACCGTCCCCACCGCCGCTGCGTCTCCCAGCGTCCAGCCGCCGAAGCGGCGGGCGAACTGGGCGGTGACCGCCTCGCGCTCGGCCTCGCCGGGGACCAGCGCCACCATGGTCTGCAGCGAGACGCGGGCCTCTCCGGCCTGGGGCCGGGCCTCGTCCAGCCGGGCGAGGGAGTGGACCGGGACGTTCCACCAGTCGGCGTGCTCCCGGACCAGCGCCAGGGTCCGGGGCCCGACGCCGCCGATCACGATCGGGATGCGGCCGGTCGGCGTGGGCCGCTGCCGGGCGCCGTGCAACCGGAAGAACCGGCCCTCGTAGCTGACCGGCTCGCCGGTCCACAGCGCCCGCATCACGGCGAGCGACTCGCCCAGCCGCGCCACCCGCTCGCGGGGCGCGGCCTGGCCGACGCCGAAGGTGTCCAGCTCCTCGGGCACCGAGCCCCAGCCGATGCCCAGGTCGAAGCGGCCGCCCGAGGCGTGGTCGAGGCTCACGGCCTGGCGGGCGAGCACGGCCGGATGTCGCAGCGCGTCGCACAGGACCAGATGGCCGATCCGCAGCGTCCGGGTGGCGGCCAGCAGCCAGCCGGCCAGCGTCATCGCCTCCCACATGTCGTGCTCGTCGGCCAGCGGCGGAGCCAGGTGGTCCATCAGCGCGAGGCCCTCGAAGCCCGCGGCCTCGGCCGCCCGCGCCCGTTCGACGATGGCGTCGACCGGCATCCGCATCTGGGGCAGGAAGACGTGGAAGCTCATGCCCGAGCCACCGCGAGGCAGAGGTCGGTCATATGGTCGATCTCGGCCCGCGACGGGCGAGACCGCCCCCACAGGTGGTCCGACATCACGCCCACCACCGCGTGGGCCACGAAGGTGGCGTCGGCGTCGGGGGCCGCGCTGCCCAACGCCGCGAACGGGTCGCGCAGCAGGGCGCCGAGCGGCCGGCTGGCCGACGGGAGGCCCTGGCCCACGCTGCCGGCGTTCCACAGGACGGCCAGGGTGGTGGTGGCGATGTCCTGGTCGGCCGCCTGGGCGAGGACGCCCTCGACCCAGCGGCGGACCTGGCCCTCGGGCGTCGCCTCCTTGGCCATCTGGTGGGCGAGGTAGCTGAGGAGGCGCTCAGTGCCGTCCTCCAGGATGGCGGCGACGAGCGCGTCCTTCGAGGGGAAGTGGCGGTAGAAGGCGTCGTTGGACAACCCCGCCTCGGCCACGATGTCGGCCACCCGGGGGCGGGAGGTCGTGCCCCCGCGCCGCATCAGGTCCAGCGCGGCGTCGAGCAGGCGCCGGACTTCGCCCGCGTAGGCAGAGCCGCGCCGGCTCAGCGTCTGGAGGGCTATGCGAGCCGCAACGTCGTTCCCGACAGCCGGAACTGTACTTGGCATGACCAGAATCATATTCTGAGACCATGTGGGACTTCGAGACCGAACCAGAGTTCCAGGTGAAGCTGGACTGGGCCGACCGGTTCGTGCGCGAGGAGGTGGAGCCGCTCGACCTGGTCTGGCCGGGCCTGCAGTTCACCCCGCTCGACGAGACGCGGCGCAAGGTGGTCGAGCCGCTCAAGGACGAGGTGCGTCGCCAGAAGCTCTGGGCCACCCACCTGGGCCCCGACCTCGGCGGTGAGGGCTACGGGCAGCTCAAGCTGTCGCTGGTGAACGAGATCCTGGGCCGCTCGCAGTGGGCGCCGATCATCTTCGGCTGCCAGGCGCCGGACACCGGCAACGCCGAGATCATCGCCCACTACGGCACGCCCGAGCAGAAGGAGCGCTACCTGCGCCCGCTGCTCGAGGGCGAGCTGTTCTCCTGCTACTCGATGACCGAGCCCCACGCCGGGGCCGACCCCACCATGTTCAAGACCCGGGCCACCCGGGACGGCGACGAGTGGGTCATCAACGGCTGGAAGTTCTTCTCGTCCAACGCCCGCACCGCCAGCTTCCTCATCGTCATGGCGGTCACCAACCCCGACGTGAGCCCCTACAAGGGCATGTCGATGTTCCTGGTTCCGACCGACACGCCAGGCGTCGACATCGTGCGCAACATCGGACTGGGCGGTGAGTCGGAGGGCCATGGCTCGCACGCGCTCATCCACTACGACGACGTGCGCGTGCCGGTCGACGCCCTGCTGGGCGGGGAGGGCCAGGCCTTCGTCATCGCCCAGACCCGCCTCGGCGGCGGGCGCATCCACCACGCCATGCGCACCATCGGCCTGGCCCAGAGCGCGCTCGACATGATGTGCGAGCGGGCGCTCAGCCGGGAGACCCAGGGCAGCCTGCTGGCGGACAAGCAGTTCGTGCAGGGCTACATCGCCGATTCGTACGCCCAGCTGATGCAGTTCCGGCTGTTCGTGCTGTACACGGCGTGGTCGATCGACAAGCACAACGACTACCTCAAGGTGCGCAAGGACATCGCCGCCATCAAGGTGCTCATGCCGGACGTGCTCCACGACATCGCCTGGCGGGCCATGCAGGTCCACGGCGCCCTGGGCGTGTCCAACGAGATGCCCTTCTCCGGGATGATGCTGGGCGCCAGCGTGATGGGCCTGGCCGACGGGCCCACCGAGGTGCACAAGGTGACCGTGGCCCGCCAGGTGCTGCGGGACTACTCCCCCAGCGACGACCTGTGGCCCACCCAGCACCTGCCCAAGAAGCGGGCCGCGGCGCGCGAGAAGTACGCCGAGTACCTGGAGCACGAGGTGGGCAACCTGTGATCGACGCCGACCGGCTGGCCTCGTGGATGGACGGGGCCGGCCTGGCCAAGGGCGAGCCCGTCGAGCTCCGGTTCATCTCGGGTGGCACCCAGAACGAGATCTACGAGATCCGGCGCGGTGACCTGCACTGCGCCATGCGCATCCCGCCGCCCGAGGCACCGGCGCCACGCGACGAGGGGATCGTGCGCGAGTGGCGGATCATCGAGGCGCTGGGGGGCACCGACGTCCCCCACACCGAGGCCATCGCGGTGTGCACCGACCAGGAGGTGCTCGGGCGCACCTTCTACCTGATGGGCTACGTCGACGGCTGGTCCCCCATGAACACCGACGGCTGGCCCGCACCCTTCGACACCGACGTCACCGCCCGCCAGGGGCTGGCGTACGAACTGGTCGAGGGCATCGCCCGGCTGTCCCAGGTGGACTGGCGGGCCAAGGGCCTGGACGACCTCGGGCGCCCCGACGGCTTCCACGAGCGGCAGGTGGAGCGCTGGACCCGGTTCCTGGAGCGGATCAAGGGCCGTGACCTGCCCGGTTTCGACGTGGCGGCCGCCTGGCTGCGGGAGCACAAGCCCATCGACTACATCCCCGGGATCATGCACGGCGACTACCAGTTCGCCAACGTGATGTTCCGCCACGGCGGGCCCGCCCGGCTCGCCGCCATCGTGGACTGGGAGATGGGCACCGTGGGCGACCCCAAGCTCGACCTGGCGTGGGTGGTGCAGGGCTGGCCCGAGGACACCGAGGCTCCCGCGGACGCCTTCGCCAGCTACGTGGACATGACCGGCATGCCGGCGCGCGACGCCGTCCTCGACCGCTACGCCGAGGTGTCCGGCCGCCAGGTCGACGACATCGACTACTACGTCGTGCTGGCCCGCTGGAAGCTGGCCGTCGTGCTCGAGCAGGGCTTCCAGCGGGCGGGCGACGACGAGAAGCTGCTGGCGTTCGGCCCGGTGGTGCTCAAGCTGTTCGAGGACGCCGCCGCGCTGGCCGAGTCCACGGACTACCGCTGACGTGCGCGCCGCCGTCTGCCGGGCCTACGGCCCGCCCGAGGCCGTGGCCGTCGAGGACTTCCCGTCGCCGTCCGTAGGGCCGGGACAGGTGCGGGTGCGGGTCTCCGCCGCCGCGGTCAACTTCCCCGACGTGCTGCTGGTGGCGAACAAGTACCAGATCAGCGCGCCCGTCCCCTTCGTGCCGGGCAGCGAGTTCGCGGGCGTCGTGGCGTGGGTGGCCGACGGCGTGCACGGGCTGGCCGTCGGCGACGGCGTGACCGGGACCGCCATGGTGGGGGCGTTCGCCGAGGAGGTCGTGGTGGGCGCGAGCGCCGTGCGTCCCATCCCCGACGGCGTGGATGTGCGCCACGCCGCCGCCTTCGGGGTGGCGCACCGCACCGCGTTCCACGTCCTGCGCTCGGTCGCCGCCGTGCAGCCGGGCGAGGAGCTGGTGGTTCTGGGGGCCGGCGGCGGCGTCGGGCTGGCCGCCGTGCAACTGGGGGTGGTGCTGGGTGCCTCGGTGACGGCGGTGGCGTCGTCGGCCGAGAAGTTGGAGGTGGCCAAGGCCCAGGGCGCGACGCACCTGATCGACCACAGGGCCGGCGATCTGCGCCAGGCGCTGCGAGAGGCGCTGCCGGAGGGGGCGGACGTGGTGGTCGACCCGGTGGGCGGTGCCTTGGCCGAGCCCGCGCTGCGGTCGCTGCGCTGGGACGGGCGGTTCGTGACCGTCGGCTACGCCTCGGGCGAGATCCCCCGCATCCCGCTCAACCTGGTGCTGCTCAAGGGGATCCGCATCGTCGGCTTCGAGTTCTACGGCTTCGTGACCCACTCGCCCGACGAGTTCCAGCGCGGCGAGG
>Ga0209382_10011469_pt1 | contig 11005 bp, 11 predicted proteins | sample SoiMetdeltSBSDD5_FD_187599 | JGI IMG/M metagenome (GOLD analysis project Ga0209382, IMG submission 187599) | Bulk soil microbial communities from a Populus tree surrounding site in Tennessee, USA - Soil MetaG P. deltoides SBSDD5 (SPAdes) (version 2) | ecosystem: Environmental > Terrestrial >...
TGCGCCCGCTGATCCGCAGCGACGGCATCGACACCAAGACCGTCTCGCGCGAGCACGCGGTGCACGTCAGCAACTCCGGGCTCGTCACGATCGTCGGCGGCAAGTGGACGACCTACCGCAAGATGGCCGAGGACGTGCTCTCGGACGCGATTCTCGTCGGCGGGCTCGACGCGCGTCCCTGCACGACGGAGCAGCTCGTGTTGCACGGCTGGATGCGCCGCGACGACCCGGGCCTGCCGGCCGACCCGGCCCTGCGCGTCTACGGCGCCGACGCCGCCCACGTCGTGGCGCTGGCGCGCGAGAACCCCGCGTGGTCGGCTCCGCTGCACGCGCGACTCCCGTACCGCGGCGTGCATGTCGTGTTCGCCGTCCGCCACGAGCTCGCACGCACGCTCGAGGACGTGCTCTCGCGCCGCACGCGCGCGCTGCTGCTCGACGCGCGCGCCAGCCTCGAGATGGCGCCGGGCGTCGCGGCGCTGATGGCCGCCGAGCTCGGCCGCGACGCCGCCTGGCAACGCGCGCAGGTGGCGTCGTACGAGGCGCTGGCGAAGGGCTATCTGCTGGACGCGTAGGGCGTCCTGCGCGCGCCTTCGGCGCTTGCTACCCAACCCCCGTGTCGCACCCCCCCACGCCTCCGCTGGCGCACGTCGACGCCGGCGCCGCGCCGCCGCTCGATCGCCCGACCAAGTTCTGGTACGGGCTGGGGCAGCTCGCCGAGGGGCTCGTCCACGAAGGCCTGAACCTCTTCCTGTTCTTCTACTACACGAGCGTGCTCGGACTCTCGGGCGCGCTGGCGGGACAGGCGATCCTGATCGCGCTGCTCGTCGACGCGGTGGCCGACCCACTGGTCGGCGTGTGGTCCGACCGCCTCGCGTCGCGCTTCGGGCGCCGCCATCCCTTCCTGTATCTGTCCGCGCTGCCGCTCGGCATCTGCTTCTACTTCACCTTCGCGCCGCCGGCCGGACTCACACAGGCGGGCCTCTTCGCCTGGCTCGCCTGCTTCGCGGTGCTGACGCGGGTCGCGACGGCGCTCTTCAACGTCCCGCACCTGGCGCTCGGCGCGGAACTCTCGCGCGATTACGAAGAGCGCAACCAGATCACCGCGCTCCAGTTCTTCTTCGAGCGCGCGGGTCACGGACTGGCCGGCATGGCTGCCTTCCTCTGGTACTTCCGGCCGACCGCGCAGTATCCGAACGGACAGCTCGACCCCGCGGCGTACCCGCAGATGGCGCTCGTCATCGCCGTCGCGATGGTGATCGCCGTCGTGCTCTCGGCCTGGCGCACGCAGGCGCGCGCCCGCTTCCTCGCGCCCGCCGACCCGCAGGCGCGCACGCGCAGCTTCGGGTCGGCGGCGCTCGGCGACATGATCGACTCGCTGCGCAACGTCTCCTTCCGCGTGCTCTTCTTCGGCGTGCTCTTCACCTACGTGGCACTCGGCGTGGCGACCGCGCTCTCGATCCACCTCGGCACCTACTTCTGGCGCGTGAGCACCGATCACATGCTCGTGTGGGGGATCGCCGCGGGCTTCGCGGTGTTCGCCGGGCTCGGCTTCTGGACGCGCGTCGCCCAGAAGCTCGACAAGCGGCCCGTCTTCGTGCTGGGCCTGGCACTCTTCACGATCTTCACGGCAGTGCCGCCGCTGCTGCTGCTGGCGGGCCTCTTCCCGGCCCGCGACTCCGCGCTCTACCTGCCGCTCTGGATCCTGACCACCGGTGTGATCGCGCAGTTCAGCCTGGCCGCGACCATGGTGACGGGCCGCTCGATGATGGCCGATGTGACCGACGAGGACGCACTCGCCTGCGGGCGCCGGCGCGAGGGCGTCTTCTTCGGCGCGGCCTCGTTCTCGAGCAAGGCCGCCTTCGGCATCGGCTCGCAGATTGCCGGTTTCTGCATCTCGTGGGTGCGGCTCGCGCCGAACGCGCTACCGGAGGAGGTCGGCCCGGAGGTCGTGCGCGGGCTCGGCCTCACCTTCGGCATCTCGATTTTCGCCCTGTGCGGCCTCTCGCTCGCCTTCTTCACGCGCTACCGCCTGACGCGCGAGCGACACGCTCTCGTGCAGGCGGCGCTGGCCGCGCGCGAGCCCGGCGCCGCCGTCGCGCGCTTCGCCCCCGACGCGTGAGCGCGTTTTGCGGGCCCGCGTGAGCGTCGCGCTGCGGCGCGGCACGCTGTGGCCTCTGCTGCGCGCGCGACGCGCGTCGGCGCTTGTGTCGGGCGCGCTCCAGCCGATCGAGACGAAGCTCTGCGAGGTGGAGCAGGGCGGCATCGCGTTCCAGCTCCGGCTCGCGGCTTCGCTGCGCCAGAAGCAGGCGGCGCAAGCCTCGCGCAAGCCGGAGTTCGATCCGTTCCTTCCGTACGACCCGGAGCTCTTCGTCGCGGATGTGACCGACGCCTACGTGTGCCTGCTGAACAAGTTCCCGGTGCTGCCGTACCACGCGCTGCTCACCACGCGCGCCTTCGAGGACCAGGACGCTCCCCTCGACGCGCGCGACTTCGAGGCGCTGTGGGCGTGCCTCGCGGAACGCGACGCACTCGGCTTCTACAACTCGGCGCGCGAGGCCGGCGGCAGCGAGCGCCATCGCCACCTCCAGCTCGTGCCGCCGCTCGTGGCCGGCGCGGCGGTGGCACCCGTCGACGCGGCGCTCGAAGAGGCGCGCTTCGACGGTCCCGTCGGCTGCGCGCCGCTTCCCTTCCTGCACGCGGTGGCGCGCGTCTCGCGCCTGGCCGAGCTGTCGGTCGCCCCGGCGTCGCACGCGCTTGCCGCGCTCGCGCGCGAGATGGCGCGCGCCTTCGGCTGCGATCGTCCCGGCCGTCCCTACAACCTGCTGCTCTCGCGCGACTGGATGCTCTTCGTGCCGCGCGCCCGGGAGAAGTGGGAGGGCGTCTCGGTCAACGCGCTCGGCTTCGCCGGCACGTTACTCGTGCGCGACCGCGAAGCGCTCGAGCGCGTGCGCGCGGCGGGTCCGCTGGCGGTGCTGCGGCACGTGGGAGTGTCGTCGCAGCGGCTCTAGCTGCGAAGCTGCCCGATCACCGCGTCCGTGAACTGCGCCGTCGTCGCCTGGCCGCCGGCGTCGCGCGTGCGCGCGCGGCCCTCGCGCCAGACGCCCTCGACGGCGGCGCGCAGGCGCCGCGCGGCGTCGTCCTCGCGCAGATGCTCGAGCATGAGACAGGCGGCCAGCATCAGCGCCGTCGGGTTCGCGACGCCCTGGCCCGCGATGTCGGGCGCCGAGCCGTGCACGGCCTCGAAGATGGCGACCTCGCCGCCGACGTTCGCAGCCGGCGCGAAGCCGAGCCCGCCGACGAGCCCGGCCATCTGGTCCGACAGGATGTCGCCGAACATGTTCTCGGTGACGAGCACGTCGAAGCGCGTGGGATCGAGCACGAGCTGCATCGCGGTCGCGTCGATGATGCGGTCCTCGAAGGCGATCTCCGGGTACTGCTTCGCGATCTCGCGGCCCGCCTCGAGGATGAGGCCCTGCGTCAGCTTCAGGATGTTGGCCTTGTGGACGAGCGTCACCTTGCGGCGCCGCATGCGGCGCGCGTAGTCGAACGCGTAGCGGACGATTCGCTCCGCGCCGAAGCGGGTCACGATCATCACGGACTCGGCGGCGGCCTTCCGATCGGAGCCGACACCGATGTAGTGCTCGACGCCGACGTAGAGCCCCTCGGTGTTCTCGCGCACGAGCACGAGATCGATGTCCTCGTAACGGCCCGGGAAGAGCGTCCGCACCGGCCGCACGTTCGCGTAGAGGTCGAACTCCTGGCGCAGCGCCACGTTGATCGAGCGGAATCCTACACCGGAGGGCGTCGTGAGGGGACCCTTCAGCGCGACGCCGGTGCGGCGGATCGAGTCGATGACCGCGCGCGGCAGCGGCTCGCCGTGTGCCTCGACCGCCGAGAGGCCTGCCTTCTGCTCGTCGAGCCGCAGCGCGACACCCGCCGCTTCGATCACGCGCAAGGTCGCCTGCGCGATCTCGGGGCCGATGCCATCGCCCGGCAGCCAGGTGATCTCGTGCATCCCGACCTACGCCAGCGCGCGCAGCGCGATGGCCGCCGCATCCAGGCCCGTCGCGAGCGCGCCGAAGCCGAGCCCCCCGCCGTCGCCGAGGCGCGTCGCGCAGAAGGCGTCGGCGACCTCTTTCGGCGCGGCGCGCACGAGCAGCGACGCCTGGAGCGCGCGCGCCACCTGCTCGACCAGCCTTCGCGCCTGGGGCTCGAGATCGCCGGGCCGCGCCAACCACGTCTCCAGCTTCGCCACGGCCGCGTCGAGGCGCGCGTCGCCGCCGCGCGCGGCGCGCAGCTCGCCCAGCAGCGCCGGCACGCAGTCGGGCTCGCGCGTCATCGCGCGGAGCACGTCGAGGCAGATCACGTTGCCCGAGCCCTCCCAGATCGCGTTGACGGGCGCTTCGCGGTAGAGGCGCGGCAGCACCGACTCCTCCACGTAGCCGTTGCCGCCGAGGCACTCCATCGCCTCGACGATCATGGCCGGGGCGCGCTTGCACACCCAGTACTTGCCGACCGCCGTGGCGATGCGCGCGAAGGCGCGCGAGCCCTCGTCGCGCGGCGCCTCGTCGTACGCCCGCGCGAGGCGCAGCATCAGCGCGGTCGCGGCCTCGCTCTCGAGCGCGAGGTCGGCCAGCACGCTCTGCATGAGCGGCTGCTCGGCGAGGCGCTTGCCGAAGGCTGCGCGGTGCCGCGCGTGATGGACCGCCTCGGAGAGGGCGCGCCGCATGAGCCCCGCGCTGCCCGACACGCAGTCGAGACGCGTGTGATGGACCATGTCGATGATCGTGCGGACGCCGCGGCCTTCCTCGCCGAGCATGCGCCCCCAGCTCCCCGCGAACTCCACCTCGCTGGAGGCGTTCGAGCGGTTGCCGAGCTTGTCCTTCAGGCGCTGGATGCGGAACGGATTGCGCGAGCCGTCGGGGCGGAAGCGCGGCAGCAGGAAGCAGGAGAGGCCGCGCGGCGTCTGCGCCAGGGTGAGGAACGCGTCCGACATCGGCGCCGAGCAGAACCACTTGTGCCCGACCAGCTCGTACTCCTGCCCGGGACCGCCTCTGCCTTGCGCGTGGGCCTGCGTGGTGTTGGCGCGCACGTCGCTGCCGCCCTGCTTCTCCGTCATGGCCATGCCGATGAGCACGGCGTCCTTCTGCGCGACCGGCACGAGGCGCGCCTCGTAGCGCGTCCCGCGCACGCGCGGCTCCCACTCCGCGGCGACCTCGGGCTGGTGCCGCAGCGCGGGCACGCACGCGAACGTCATCGTGAGGGGACAGCAGGAGCCCGTCTCGACCTGCGACAGCAGCGAGTGCAGCGCGGCGCGCGCGACGTACGCACCGTCGCGCTGCGTGCGCCACGGCAGGTTATGCACCTCGTGCTCCATCGCGAGCGCCATGATCCGGTGCCAGGCCGGATCGAACTCGACCTCGTCGATGCGGTGGCCGTAGCGGTCGTGCGTGCGCAGCTCGGGCGTCTTCTGGTTCGCGCGCGCGCCGAGCGCCAGGGTCTCGGCGCGTCCGCACAGCGCGGCGAAGGCGCCGACCCGCTCTGCTGCCCAGCCGGCGCCCTCACGCTCGAGCCCCTCGCGCAGCGGCGCATCGATGGCGAGGAGGTCGACGTCCGCGAAGGGCGGCGCCTGGTTCTCGACCTCGTGAGTGCGGAAGCGATCCGCTTGCACGAGCGCAGCATAGCCCCGAGATCCGCGCGATAGTCGGGCGATGCAGGTCCTGCGAACCCCCGAGGAACGCTTCCGCTCCCTCCCATTCTTCACTTACGCGCCGCACTACCTGGACGACCTGAAGGGCTACGAGGGCATGCGGCTCCACTACGTGGACGAGGGGCCGCGCGACGCACGCGACGTGTTCCTGTGCCTCCACGGCGAGCCGACCTGGGCGTACCTCTACCGCAAGATGATCCCGCTCTTCGCGGCGGCCGGCGCGCGCGTCGTCTCGCCCGACTGGTTCGGCTTCGGCCGCTCCGACAAGCCCGCGGACGACCCCGTCTACACCTTCTCGTTCCACCGCGAGACGGCGCTGCGCTTCGTCGAGCGCCTCGACCTCCATCGCATCACGCTCGTGTGTCAGGATTGGGGCGGGCTCCTCGGCCTCACCCTGCCGATGGACATGCCGGCACGCTTCGCGCGCGTGCTGGTGATGAACACGACTCTCGCCGTCGGCGAGCCGGTGAGTGCGGGCTTCAGCGCCTGGAAGACGTTCGCCGCGGCGCACCACGACATCCCCGTCGCGGGGCTCGTCGCGCTCTCGTCGCCCGGCGCGCTCAACCCCTACGACGCGGCGGCGTACGACGCGCCCTTCCCCGACGCCCGCTACAAGGCCGGTGTGCGGCGCTTCCCGCAGCTCGTGCCGGTGGAGCCGGGTATGCAGGGCGCGGATCTCGGCGCGCGCGCGCGCGAGTTCTTCGCGAACGAGTGGCAGGGGGAGAGCTTCATGGCGATCGGTCTGCGCGACCCCGTACTCGGCAAGGAGGTGATGGAGGATCTGCGCCGCACGATCCGCGGATGCCCGCCGGCGCTCGAGCTGCGCGAAGCCGGCCACTTCGTGCAGGAATGGGGCGACGCCGTCGCTCGCGCTGCGCTCGCGGCGTGGAAGATCGCCTGAGGTGGCAGCGCTACGTGCGTCGCGCGGTGTGAAAACCGTCACCACGCACGCGCGCATTCGGAGTAGTCTGCCCTTCACGGAGGGACTCCCATGCGCATTGCGGCCCTCGCAGCGCTGCTGCTCGTCGTCCTCGCCGGCTGCGAGCAGAAGCCGCCGCCGCTCTCGCCGATGGAGAAGGCGGCCAAGGACCGCAGCGAGTGCATGGTCGTCGCGCAGACCCAGAGCGGCTTCGACCCGCTCACTGCCGAAGCGCCGCCGCGCACGGTCTCGAGCACGCACGAGCGGGGCGGCACGCTCGAAGAAGGCGTCGTGGACGTCGGAAAAGGCGCTGCGGGGGGTGCGGTCGCCGGCGTCGTGGGCGGCGCCATCATGGGCGACGTCGGCAAGGGCGCCGGCGCGGGCGCCGCGATCGGCGCGCTCTTCGGCGGTGCGAAGCACTACCAGAAGCGAAACGAGATGGTGACGACGACGCGGCCGAATCCCGCGTACCGGGAATACGAGCAGCAGAAGGCCTCGTACAAGAGCGCGTTCGACCAGTGCCTCACGGCGCGCGCGATGGAAACGAAGGAGGCGTCGTGAGAACGATTGCGCTCGTCTTCGTGAGCGGACTGATCCTTCCGTGTGTTGCCATCGCCCAGGGGCTCGACGCCTCGAAGCCGATGCGCTGTGCGCTCGCCGAGGCGGCACAGTGCGATCCGATGGCGGCGTGCACCGACGTCACCCTCGAGCAGATCGAGCTGCCGGACGAGGTGCGCGTGGATTTCGCAGCGAAGCAGCTCACGTCGGCGGACAGCCAGCGGACCAGCCCGATCAGGGCGGTCGAGAGCTTCGACGACGTGCTCGTGCTCCAGGGTCACGAGAACGGTCGCGGCTGGACCATGGTCGTCGATCGGGCGAGCGGTCACCTGTCTGCCAGCCTCGCGAGCGCCGAGGGCGCCTTCGTGCTGGCAGGAGGCTGCACGACCGAGTGATCTCGCACTTCCACTGTGCAAGGCAGCGACGTGCGAGGATTCTCCGCGCCCGTTCGCGCGGGTGTAAGGTGGTCCGGCCAGGAGGGCAAGGCATGAGACTCGATCTCCTTCGTGCGAAGCGCGTGGTGCGCCGGTGCGGTGTGCTCGCCGCCGTCGCGCTCGCCGGCTGGCTCGCCGCGACGCCGGTGCCCGCGGCCGACGAAGCCGCGCCTGCCGCAGTGCCGGCGGCAGTGGAGCAAGCGCCGGAGGAGCCGCCGCTGATCGAGCCGGCCGCGCGCGAGGCGGTGAAGCGCATGGTGCAGGCGTTGGGCGACGCCCAGGCCATGTCGTTCGAGTACGAAACCTCGTACGACTCGCTCCAGGACGACGGCGAGCTGCTCGAGTTCGGAACCCATGGGGAGATCACGATCCGGCGCCCCGACCGCCTGCGCGGCGAGGTCTGGTACCGCGACGGCCGCCACTTGGTCTATGCGTACGACGGCGCGAAGTTCGCGCTCTACGGCGCGGGGCAGAACGTGTACGCGAGCACGCCGCGCACGGGCGATCTCGACTCGCTGGTCGACTTCCTGCGCGACGACATCGGCCTCAAGATGCCGGTCGCCGACCTCTTCCTGTCCGACCTCAAGCAGCTGCTCATCGAGAACGTCGTGGCCGCCCGCTACATCGGGAAGGAGAAGATCGACGGCGACGAGGTGGAGCACGTGTCGCTGCGCCTGCGCGTCGGCGTGGATGTGCAGCTCTGGATCCGGACGAAGGACGGACTGCCCGGGCGCATCGCGCTCAACTACGCGACCGCCGAAGGCCGGCCGAGCTTCCGCGCGGACATCGACGATTGGGATCTGAAGCCGAACGCGAAGGACTCGCGCTTCGTGCTTGCCATGCCAAAGGGCGCACGGGAGATTCCCTTCGCAAGCCGGCCGAAGCGGGCGGACGTCGAGGTGGAGCCGCAGGACGCGGCGCCGCCGGAGGGAACCCGATGACGGCGAAGCGACGTCGACTGGTGTTGCAAGTGCTGGCGGTGCTGGTCGCGCTCCTCTTCTTCGCGGCCGAGGCCTTTGCGCGCGGTGGACGTGGCGGTGGCGGTGGAGGTCGCGGCGGCGGCGGTGGGCGCTCGATGGGTGGTGGCGGCGGCCGCGGCGCCTCGCACTACGGCGGCGGCAGCCGGCAGTCGATCAACCGCGGCGGACCGGCGTCGCGCGGCATGGGCTCGGCGAGCCGCGCGCAGCGGGACACGAGCTCGCGCTACGGAGGTGCAGGCACTGACCGCGCGACGGCGGGCACCCGCCCGTCGACGGGGACCCGCCCGTCGACGGGGACCCGACCGACTGCGGGTACCAGCGACCGCGCCGCGAACCGCCCGGCCACGGGCACGGATCGCGCCGGACAACGCGGAGAGAACCAGGCGAACCGCCAGACTGCCGCATCCGACCGCATGGCCCAACGCGATCAGAGCGCGCAGGACCGCATGAACCAGCGCGACGAGAACCTCAAGGACCGCCAGGACGACCGGCAGGACTGGGCGGACAACGCGCGTGAGGACCGCCAGGACTTCTGGGACAACCAGATCGAGGATGTGGACTGGAACGAAGTCGACTGGGACGAGTATCACGTCCACGACGACGACGACTTCGAGTGGAACTCCGGCGCCTGGCTGGCGGTCGGAGTCGGCACCATTCTGACGGTCGGCGCCTGGAACACCATGACGACGCAGCCCGCCTGCAACCTGGAGCAGCTCGACGTGAACGGCCAGAAATACATGAAGTGCGGCAACACCTGGTACATCGAGGCGTGGTCCGGCGACCAGGTGCACTACGTCGCAGTCGAGCCGCCCGTCTAGGCAGGTGACGTCCGCGCGGATCCAGGCGTGGGCGGCGCGCGCGAGCGCGCTGCCGGCGTGGCTGCTCGTCCTCGTCGCCGCGGCGCAGGTCGTGGCCGCACGGACGGGGCCGATCTCGCCGTGGCTCGGCGGTGGCTTCGGCATGTTCTCGACCACGGACGCGCCGTCGCGCCGCCATCTTCACGCCGTCGCGCTGCGAGAGGGGCTGCGCGAAGAGCTCGAGCTGCCCGATGTGCTCAGGCTCTCCGTGCGCAAGGCGAAGAGCTTCCCGAGCGAACGGCGGCTGCGCGCGCTCGCTCGCGAGCTCGAGGCCCACCTGCGTGAAACCGGCGATCCGCACTCGGCTCCGCTCGAGGCGATCACGATCACCGTCTATCGCGTGCGCTTCGACCGCGAAACGCTCGCCCCGAGCGGCGAGCCGATCGCGTCGCTGCGCGTGCCCGTCGGAGCGGAATGAGCCAGACCTTGCGGGGCATCTGGCGCGAGCTCGCCGACATGCCGCGCGCCGACCTGGCGCTGCGCTTGCTGCTCGTCGCGCTGCTCTTCCAGCCGGTCGGCCAGCGCTGGCTGCGTCCGCTCTTCGTCGCGCTGGCGGCGCTCGGCCTGCTCTCGCCGCGCGCACTGCGGAGCCCGGCGTTATGGATCGCGCTGACCGCGCTGGCCGTGGCAAGGCTCGCGTCGGGCTGGCCGAATCAGGACAACCACGCCTTCCTGCTCGCCTGGTGGCTGCTGGCCGCGACGCTCGCCGCGCTCGCCGGCGAGCACGATCGCATCCTCGCCTGGAACGGCCGGAAGCTCGTCGGCCTGGCGTTCGCCTTCGCGACCTTGTGGAAGGTCCTCTCGCCGGACTTCATCGACGGCCGTTTCTTTCGCGTGTCGCTCGTGGACGACGTGCGCTTCGAAGACTTCACGCGTCTGGCCGTGGGGCTCGACAGCGTCGAGCTCGCGGAGCTGCGCGAGCTCGTGCGCGAGCACCAGGACGGTGTGTTTGCCGCATGGCCGGACCAGCCGGCGCCGCCCGCGCGCCTGCTCGCCGTGGCCGACGCGCTCACCGCGTCGACGCTCGCGATCGAGGCCGCCGTGGCGATCGCGTTCCTCGCCCCGCTCGGCACCTTCGTCTCGCGCGCCCGGCACGCGCTGCTCGCGATCTTCTGCGCGGCCACGTACGCGCTGGCGCCGGTCGCTGGCTTCGGCTGGCTCCTCCTCTCGATGGGCATCGCGCAGTGCGAGCCGGAGAAGCGGCGCACGCGGCTCGCCTACCTCGTCGCCTTCGCGGTCGTGCTGTTCGCGACTCGCTGGCCCTGGCTGCGCGTGCTGCGGAGCTGGTAGATCGCGCGCAGGCGCGCGCTCGCGCAAGCCGCGGCGTCGCGCGCGCCGAAGACCGCGACGTCCACGTCCACGATCTCGTGCCCCTTCTTCTCGAAGAGGTCCGCGACGGCGGCTTCGACGACGAGCTCCATCCCGGGCTCGATCGCGCGATGGAGCTGCGAGTGCGTCTCGAGGTGGAGCCACGCGCTCATGTGCACGTTGCGCCCGAGCACCCAGTTCGTGAGGCCGAGCACGAAGGCGGGGTTCGCGAGGCGCGC
>Ga0209382_10011470_pt1 | contig 11004 bp, 8 predicted proteins | sample SoiMetdeltSBSDD5_FD_187599 | JGI IMG/M metagenome (GOLD analysis project Ga0209382, IMG submission 187599) | Bulk soil microbial communities from a Populus tree surrounding site in Tennessee, USA - Soil MetaG P. deltoides SBSDD5 (SPAdes) (version 2) | ecosystem: Environmental > Terrestrial >...
ATGTGTCATTTGCGCCCAGTCCAATCCACTGTGGCGAGAGGAGAAGGTCAAGAACTATCTGCCTCATATGGCATGGCCGGAAGTCCGAGACTTGCTCACTCGTACCGATATTGTGTTGATTCCGGTCCCATCTCTCGAGCAACACGGCTTGCACGCGCCAATCGGCACCGACTTTTATGGCGGCATCGAACGGGCAAAACTGATCGCGCAGCGGACCGACATCCTGGTGGCCCCTGTTCTCATGGTGGGGCAGGCCCCGTATCACATGGAGTTTCCTGGAACGATTGCGCTCTCGAGCGAAACCATGCAGCGGGTGTACTTCGAAGCCGCTCAAAGCTTGATCCGGCATGGGTTCCGCCGCTTCATTCTGTTCAGCAGCCACACCGGGAACCAGCACGTGACGAGATTTGTCGTGGACAGGATCAATCAGGAGACGGCCGCGATCGCCGTCGACCTCGGCGATGCCATTGAATCGATGGCAACACCCGGGACAGCGGGAAGCCAGCCCACGCCCCAACCTTTTGATCGGCACAGTGGCGTCGGTGAAACCTCCAGTGCCTTATACCTGTTTCCGTCCCTGGTCGCGCTCGAGAAGGCCGAAAGAGCAACGCTGACTTTACCGGCATCCTTGAATCGAATGTTGCCTGAAGTGAAGGCTGGTGACGCGGCGGCTTCGTTGGTGTTTCTCGCCGAAGGATTGAAGCCCAAAGAAACCGGGAAAGGGACGTCGGCGGCGGAGATGTCGACGACAGGCGTGTGGAGCGAGAGAGATCCGCGCGAAGCGACCGCGGAACAAGGTCGGCGAATGACTGAAGCGTTCGTTGACGGCGCTGTGCGATTCATCGAACGTTGGAAGCAGCTGCGGCCACAGCCACCTCGCTAGGCTGCCTCAACGCTTCTGTGGCGTTGCGTACACCTCGATCCATGAGACGTTCGAGCATCCGGCAAAACCGTGTCCGCCGCCGGGCATGAGATCGACGAAGCCGATCTCGTCCACGCGACTCAGGTCCGGGTTTCCGACTTCCTTCATCACGACGACCTTCATCGGATCGAGCTGGAACCAGCGCTGATCGTCGAAGGTCACCTCGGACACCACGAAGTTTCCCGAGAACGCGTCGGATCCCACCATCCGCCGTTGCGGACTCGAGAACGCCTGGCTGCCAACCAGCAGCGTGCCGTCCGCGAGCTTCACGACCGGATGCAGCACGTGCAGATTCTCGGTTCGCGTTCTCCAGCGCATCCGCGTCAGCCCGGTGAGATCGAGGTAGGCGTTCCTGTGCCGCAGCGTCAGTGCCACGGGCGAGTTGGTGAAGCCGGTCCAGAGGTCGGGAATGCCGTTGTGCGACGTCACCTGTATGTTGTGCGCGTCCGTGCCGTAAAGCCGCAGTTCAAGGTCCGGGTTGGTCAGCGCCTGCGGCGTGATGCGGCGGTTCTCGTCATTGAGTGGCCCGGTATGGGGCGGCTGCTGCCAGACCTCGCGGAACAGAAGCGGCGGCGTCAGCGCGTCGTGCTCCAGGAAGCCGGGGCTGGTGGCGCTTGACTGCGCGAGAGCGCTGCCCCCGGCGCAGGCGATCAAGGCGATCGATCCGATGATGGCCCGCGCACGGCGACTGAAGCGCTGGCGCGTGGTGACGAAAATCGAAATCATGGCGCCCTCCTGAATCGTTTCAGGTTGGATGAGAGGCATCAGGCCGCAGGAAGTATACGAGGAACGGACACTTGGAATGGATAGGTCGCGCCAAAACGGCGAAGTAACTGATAACAGCGTCCAAAAACTTCCGGCACGAACGCACAAAACGCTTGACACGTTTCTCGAGGTTCGTCCGGGAGTGGCCCGACTATTCGGGCTGGCGGCGAACTCGGTCCGGTCCGAGTCGGCGAGCGAGTGGGGAGGCAGGAGTAATCGCGGCGCGCGATGGCAGTGTCTACTGTTGTCGTCTCGGCTGGCGCAGTTGCCAGCTGGGATGACTCCTGTTATATTTGCCTAAAGCAAGCACTATCCAGAGGCAAATACCGTGGCTGCCAGATCCTCTGTCTCGCCGGATTCCTTTCTTCCGCTGACCGCGGTCTCGTTCGAGATTCTGCTCGCGCTGGCCGAGGGAGGCCGCCACGGCTACGACATCATGCTCGAAATCGAGCGCCGTACCGGGGGGCGCCTCAGCCTGAACCCGGGCACGCTCTACCGGGCCCTGGACCGACTGGTCGAACAGGGACTGCTCGACGCGGCGTTCCACCGTGTCGGGGAGGAGCGCCGGCGCCTGTTCTCGTTATCGCCGCTCGGTAGCGCGGTCGCGGCCGCCGAAGCCGGGCGTCTCGCCGATCAGGTGCGTGCCGCGCGCGCTGTCCGGCTGCTCAAACGTGGAGCGTGAGCACGCGATGCGGCCGCTTCACGCGTCGACGCGCGTCTTCCGGTTCTTGCTGCGCCTCTATTCATCGCGCTTTCACCACGCGTACGGCGCCGAGATGGAGCAGGTCTTCCGCCGCCGGTTGGCGCGCGCGAAGGACCGCGGCACCGCGGCGTTTGTCTGCGAGCTGACCCGTGCCTACACGGATCTGATTGCCAGCGCGATCAGTGAGCGATTTGCCGCGCCGGCGAACACGATAGCGAGGGACTCCATGTACGCGACCTTTGCCCGCGATCTCAAATTCGCCGCCCGCACGTTCTTGCGCCGGCCGGCATTCTTTGCCACCGTCGTGCTCACGCTGGGGCTCGGAATCGGCGCTGCCACGGCCATCGCCTCTCTCGTGGACGCGACGATTCTCCGGCCGCTTCCGTATCCGAGCGCCGATCGGCTCGTCGCTCTCGTAGAAGAGTCGCAACGGTTCGGGAGAACGTCGTTTGCGGTCGCCTTTCTGCGCGAGTTCCGTGAGCGCCTGACACAGTACGACGCCATCGCCGCTTTTACATCCACGTGGGATGTCACGCTGACGGGTGCCGGAGAAGCGCGCACTGTGCCGGCGGCATTCGTATCGGATGGCCTCCTCGAACTGTTTGGCGCCCGCCTGCGCAGCGGCCGGCTGTTGACGCCGGGCGACGAACAGGCGGCATCCAAGGTGGCGGTTGTCTCGGAGCGGTTCTGGGACCAGACGTTCGGACGCGGCACGCCGCTGAGCGGTCAGATCATCCAGATCAACGATCAGCCTGTCACCGTCGTCGGCATGCTTACCGGTGATTTCAGGATGCCCATCACCTCTTCCCTCGCGGCCACGAATCGCCAGACGGCCGAGCTCTGGCTGCCGATGGCGACCAATCCGTTCGCATCGGTGCGCACCGTGGCTGTGGCGAACATCGTCGGCCGGCTTGCACCAGAGGCGACCCTCGCAGGCGCCCGACTGGAGGTGGCGCGGCTGCCGGCAGTACTCTCGCAGTCGTACACGCACGTGGCCGCGGATGCCCATTACACCGCGCTCTCACTCGCAGTACAGGTCGCTGAACCGGTGCGAAAGCCGCTGGTCGCGCTGCTGGCCGCCGTGCTCGTGCTGCTGCTGATTGCCTGCGCCAACGTGGCCAATCTGATTCTGGCGCGATCGGCAGCGCAAGCCGGCGAGTTGGCGGTGCGTGCCGCGCTAGGCGCGAGCCGCGCGCGGCTGCTGCAGCAGATGATGGCGGAGAGCTTGGTGCTGGCCGGCGCCGGAACGGCGCTGGGCATACTGGTCGCGTGGCTCGCGATCGCGGCTGTGCCATCACTTGCCCTCGGCGCTCTTCCGCCGTCGGCGACGATTCACATGAACGCGCGCGCGGCGACGATTGCAGGGTTCGCCGGCCTGGCTGTGGCCATGCTGGTTGCGCTGGTGGCGGCCGTACAGTCATCAGGCGCGGCGGTGTTCTCGATGATTCGCGATGGCACGCGAACGACCGAGGGCCGCGGGCAGGGTATACGCGCGGCACTGGTGTTTGCCGAAGTCGCGCTCGCGCTCGTCCTGCTCGTGTCGGCGGGCTTGCTGGCGCGGAGTTTCTGGAGCTTGAGCCGCGTCGATCCCGGCTTCCGCACGGATCGTCTGTTGGCGAGTAACGTGGGTATGCCAGGCACTCGGTACCCGACTGCCGACTCGCGCCGGGCGTTCGTTGATCGGGCGCTCGATCGTATCCAGGCGCAGCCAGGTGTGGTGCAAGCCGCAGCCGTCAATCGTCTTCCGCTCGGCGGATCCAACGTGCTCGTCGGTGTCGAGATCGAGGGGCAGCCACAGAAGGAAGGTCCCGTCTTCATGGACCGCCGCGTGGTCACTGACACCTATTTCAGCACGCTGGGCATCCCGCTGCGTTCCGGGCGCGCGTTCGACACCGGCGATCGCGCCGATGCGGTCGATGGCCGGGCGGACGCGGCTGAAGGCGTCGTGATCGTCAACGAGGCCGTGATCCGCCGGTTCTGGCCGGACGGCAACGCGCTCGACCGGCGGCTGCGCCTCATGCTTCGCCCCGCGCCAGGGCCCTGGCTTCGCGTTATCGGTGTTGTGGGCGACGTGCGTCATCACGGGCTCGATCAGCCGGCGCAGCCGGAGGTCTATGTGCCGTATGCACAAGCGGCTGTTGAGTCGATGGTGTTTCTCGCGCAGACGCAGGGCGATCCGCTGCAGTTGGCGGAGCCGGTGCGACGGGCGCTGCAAGGACTCGATCCGTTGCTCCCGGTCCGCCAGGAGACGCCGGCCGGTCTGCTCGATGCGTCCATTGCGGAGCCGCGGCTCCGCGCGCTGCTTTTCAATGGCTTCGGGCTTGCCGCCCTGTTGCTGTCGGCGCTCGGTATTTACGGCGTTGTCGCGTATGCGGTCGAGCGGCGAACGCGTGAAATCGGTGTGCGGATGGCCTTCGGCGCCACGCGTGCAAATATTCTCGGCCTCGTCATGCGCAACGGGATGCGCACGGTGATTGCCGGCGTGGCGGTCGGGCTGGTTGCCGCAGCCCTGGTGACCCGCGCACTTCGCGGCTTGCTCTTTGGCGTTCCGGCGCTCGACCCGCCGACGTTCGCGGGAGTGACCGGCTTGCTGCTCCTCGTTGCCGTCTTTGCGATTCTCGTTCCGGCAGTGCGCGCCATGCGGCTCGATTCAACCGCAGCCCTGAGGATTGATTGATCGTCGACATGACCGCGCACGCCGTCAAGGTGACGCTGGAGGATATCCAATCCTTTCGCACGTTGTTTCTCCAGGAAACCAACTTCCAGATCAGGTACGACGCCTGCCACATGCGCGGTTGGACCGACTCCTACCTGCTGAAGATTGACGACGTCGCGGTGGGATATGGCTCGATCAAGGGGCTGCAGCGAGCGGATCGCGATGCGGTCTTCGAGTTCTACGTGATTCCCCCGTTCAGGAAGTGGTCGAGTCTGCTGTTCACTGAGCTGGTGGCGGCGGCAAAGGCCACATACATCGAATGTCAAAGTAATGACCTGTTGCTGTCCTCGATGCTCCACGAGTTCGCGCACAAGATCAGCGCCGATACCGTGTTGTTCGAGGACCACGTCGTGACTGAACACAAGATCGCGGACGCCGTGGTCCGCCTGAAGCATGACGACGATCGAGTGTTCGAGCACGCCGTCGAACCCCTGGGCGAATACGTGCTCGACGTGGGTGGTGAGCTTGTCGCGACGGCGGGGTTCCTGCTCCACTACAACATGCCCTTCGCCGACCTCTACATGGAAGTCAGGAGGGACCAGTGGGGACGTGGCTTTGGCAGCTTCATCCTGCAAGAGGTGAAGAAGGCGTGCTACGTGGCCGGCAGGGTTCCGGCCGCTCGCTGCGGGATCGATAACAACGCGTCGCGGGCGACGCTGATCAAGGCCGGCATGCGCGTATGTGGATTCATGCTCATCGGCACGATCAAGGCCGAAAACAGGAGCTTGCACACTAGTTGCGGTCCGGTGCCCAAAGAGGGATAGGAATCAGGTAAGCTGCCACTCCTCGAAAGTAGGAGTGCGGGGAATGGCAACAGCACGGACGCACTGCCCAGAGTGCAACAGTCGTGCGGTGATCGACCTGGCGGAGGCGCTGCCGCATCCTGAGGTCGATTTCTTCTGGTGCGGGGGGTGCCGCTCCATGTGGCATCTTCGCAAAGGCGAGAATTGGCCCCCGAGCAAGGCACTGCTCGAGCCGACAGACTCAGGCCAGGAGCCTAATCTGAGTTCGCGCGGCCCTACGGCACGCCCGCCGCGCGCCCCTCGAACACCCGGAGTTCGATCGCATCATTCGACGCGAACGTTCGCGGCGTCTCAGCGCTGAGCGTATTGAGCCGGTCACCAGACGGGAGACAGGCGCCGCTCCCCGCCGATCTCTTCGGCCGGCAAATCGCATTGCACGCTCGAGTCGGCATAGATATAGTGCGCGTGTGCAATGGAGTTGCGGATTTTACGTAGCGACCATGCTCCGCCCCTGCTGACATTGACGTCACTCTCGTGCTCGCTGGAATAGTCTTTGAACCGCGCGCACGTCGCGACGCGCCGGTTGGACGGATCCGCCCGACGTCCCGGGCTGTCGTCACTCGAACGCGATCGCGCTGACTCGAGGATTGGATCGCAGTGCCTACCGCTTCGACTGACGTGGCTTCCTTGCGGGACGCCCAGACCGGCACGGATGCGGACCAGCCGCATTGTGTGAGGCCGGTGCGATCCTTCATTGCGATCCTTTCTCTCGATCCCTGGGGCTCGTCGTCAGCAGTGCCGCGACTCCAGCGACTGCCGGGTTGGGAATCAACGCACGTCATTAGCAGTGATGGAGCGTCCGAGTTGGCATTCGTCGATGCCGAGCCATGCGGTCGGACCAGGCCTCGTCCCGCGGGACGCGTCACTCTCATCGTGGGTGACGACGCCGAATGGGAAGAGTCACGAGGCAAAGTGTGCATGGGAAACGCGGCATGCGTAGAGTGGGACTCGATGCAAGGGTCGATCTCCGTCCTGAGCAGCATCGTGGCCATGCCTCCCATATTTGTGTGCCGAAGGCCCGGTGTTGTCGTTGTCACGTCCGAGCTCTATCTGTTCCGCGCGGTTGCGCACCTGCCGCTCGCGATCAATCCGCAAAGTGCGCTGGAGCTATTCTCGTTTGGCTACCCCCTGGGGCATCGAACTCTCTTCACCGGCGTGACGCTGATGCCAGGCGCGCACCGGTTACAGCTGGATGTTCACGGTGGCAACCATCTCACACGATCCTGGAACCCTCCGCAGCCTGAACCCTTATCAGACCCATCCTCGCACGTAGCTCTTCAGGCAGAGGCCTTCCGTCGGGCGGTTACGAATCTTCATCTGACGAACAGTCTCTTCGCTCTGACGGGCGGACTCGATACCCGCGCGGTACTAGCGGTCTTGTCGAAGACCGCCGCTAGGCCCACTGCCTGCACGATGAGCGGAAGTCCTGGCGTGTGCCTCGATGCGCGTCTCGCGATGGCGCTGTGCCGGGAGTATCGCTTAGAGCACCTTCTGGTCACACTCGGTGAGCAATACGTCCGAGACTTACCCGCGTACGTCGTCGAGGCATCGCGGCTGTCTGGAGGACTCGCGAGTCTGGATCAGGCGCATGAGGTCTATTTCAATCGGCAACTGAATGGTGTCGGCTCGAGACGGCTGTCCGGCAACCTTGGAAATCAGCTCGCTCGTCTAGGCCTGGAAGCCTATGCAACCAGGGATGCAGCCTTCGACGTGCTGACTGAGGGGCGTGCGAGAGCCGCAAGCGTTCAGCGACAGCAACACTGGCTCGATTCTGCCACGAGGAACTCCGACTCCCCGCTGCTGCAACTGCTGCTGGAGTGTGAGGCTCCCTTCTCCTCCGTCGGGAACTTCAGTATCGGACAGCACTTCATGATTCAGCAGACTCCGTACGCCAATCGCCTGCTGATCGAGATGGCGCTGCGATCTCCTGTACATGCTGGTGCCAGCCGGCGCTTCAAGGCACGGCAAGCGCGCCTCCGACACGTCGGTCGTCGTTTTTTCGGTCAGGCCCGAGCGCACTCGTTCCAGTGCAGCGTGATTCGAGCGGTGGGGGGTGCCGCTGCGCACTACCCGATCAACTGGGGCTGGCGCGCGACAGGCGGTATCTCACTGCGAGGACTCGGTTGGGGTGTTCTCGCCTTCGCCGATGCGGCGTCGACGACGTGTTACGCCTCGTCTGCCCCGATTCGGAAAATCCTGAGTGCAGTGGGCGCTTCTGGTCTGGAAGAGATTAGGCAATCCCGGTTGTGGCTGGACACCGCCCTGCGGGAGTTCGTCAACGATACGCTCCGTTCGAAGTCGGTGGCCGAAAGTGGGTTATTCAGCGCCGCTGCTCTGGTCCGCGTGTTGGACGAGCACTACGATGGCATCAACTCGCATCACACCACGATAGTCGCCACCTTGGACCTGGCCTTAGCGCGCCAGATTTTTGTCGCCTACTAGCCTAGGCTTTTGCGTCAAAGGCGAGCGCTTTCTGGAACACGCGGCCACCGGTGTCGGTGAGCCGGAAGTTGCGTCCCTGATACTTGTATGTCAGCCGTGTGTGATCGATCCCCAGGCACCGCAGGATCGTGGCATTCAGATCGTGCACATGCACAGGATCGGCGGTGATGTTGTAGCCGTAATCATCCGTTTCACCGAGCGTGATCCCCGGCTTCACGCCGCCGCCCGCCATCCAGATGGTGAACGCGCGCGGATGATGATCGCGGCCGTAGTCGTCGGCCGTCAGTTTGCCCTGCGAGTACACGGTCCGCCCGAATTCACCCGCCCAGATCACCAGGGTCTCGTCGAGCAGCCCTCGTTCCTTCAAGTCCTGGATCAGCCCGGCGCTCGACTGATCCACCTGCTGGCACGTTGCGCGGATCGCTCTCGGCAAGCCCGCGTGGTGATCCCACGCGCGGTGGTAGACCTGGATGAACCGCACACCGCGCTCGGCAAGGCGCCGAGCCATCAGGCAATTGGCCGCGTACGTCCCCGGCCTCCTGGAATCGGGGCCGTAGAGCTCGAAGGTGTGCTCAGGCTCCTTCGACAGATCTGTGAGCTCGGGCACGGATGTTTGCATGCGGAACGCCATTTCGTACTGCGCGATCCGCGTCGCGATTTCGGGGTTCTGCGTGGCCTCGTACTGAAACTGGTTGAGGCGTTCGAGATCGTCGATGAAGCGTGCCCGCTGCTCCGTCTCGAAGCCGGCGGGGTTCGAGACATAAAGGACGGGATCGCCGACCGAGCGCAACTTGACGCCTTGATACTTGCTGGGAAGAAACCCCGTGCCCCACTGCCGTTCCGCCAACGACTGACCGTTTCCCGTAATCATCACCACGAATGCGGGCAGATCCTGGTTCATCGTCCCCAGGCCGTAGGAGACCCACGCTCCCAGGCTTGGCCGTCCGGCAAGCTGGAATCCGGTCTGCGCGAACGTCACTGCCGGATCGTGATTGATCTGTTCGGTATGGATCGATCTGATGAAGCAGAGATCGTCGACGACCTTCGCCGTGTGCGGAAGCAACTCGCTGAGCCACGCGCCCGATTGCCCGAACTGCGCGAACTTGAAGATCGACTGGGCGATCGGAAAACTTGTCTGCCCGGCAGTCATCGCCGTCAGGCGCTGACCGTTGCGGATCGACTCGGGGAGATCCGTGCCGTGGGTTTTTGCAAGCTGCGGCTTGTAGTCGAACAGATCCAGTTGCGAGGGAGCGCCGCTCTGGAACAGATAGATGACCCGCTTGGCCTTGGGCGCAAAGTGCGGCAATCCCGGTAACGCGCCGGTCCCGGTCGCGTCTGCGCTCTGTGCGAAGAGGTCGCATTGCAGCAGCTCCGCCAGGGCGGCCATCCCGATGCCGACGCCAGCCTGTCCCAGAAAGCGCCGTCGGGCCATACGCAACGCGACGTCTACCGGAACCATAACTACTCCTTCATCACCACTTCGTTCAGGTTGAGGATGAGGCTCGTCACGCTGCTGTAGGCCGCCAGCTCGCTCACGTCGATGCCAGGATCGCGCGGGCGTTCGCCGTGGCTGACGTACTTCAGCGCCGCGTCCGGTTTGCTCTTGAACAGCTCGAGGTTTTCGACGAAGGCGTCCTCGAGGACAGCGGCCTCCGATGCTTTCGGCGCGCGCGCCGTTGCCATGCGGAATGCATACGCGATCCGGGCCGCGTGCGTCGTCCCGCCCTCCTTGATGGCGCGCTCGGCAAACACTCGCGCTGCTTCGACGAACGTCACATCGTTCATGAGATCGAGTGCCTGCAGCGGCGTGTTGGTCATCACCGGCCGCACCATGTGGCTCTCGCGCGCCGAGGCGTCGAAGTTGGCCATCGAAGGTGGCGGGATCGATCGGCGCCAGAACGTATACAGGCTGCGCCGATACAGGTTGTCGCCATGATCCTGCACATATGCGCCACCGCCGCCGATCTCGTTCCACAGCCCCTCAGGCTGATACGGTTTCACCGAGGCGCCGCCGACCTTGTTGACCAGCAGGCCTGCTACTGCGAGCGCCTGGTCGCGCACCATGTCAGCCGACAGCCGCATGCTCGGCCCGCGAGCGAGGAGACGGTTGTCCGGATCCTTCGCCCGCAGATCCTGGCCAACACGCGATCCCTGCCGGTAGGTCGCGCTCATCACGATCGTCTTCTGGAGCGCTTTGACATCCCAGCCGGTCCGCACGAACTCGGTTGCGAGCCAATCGAGCAGCTCGGGATGCGACGGCGGTTCGCCCTGCGACCCGAAATCCTCTGTGGTCCTCACGATGCCGACGCCGAAGTACATCTGCCAGAAACGGTTCACCGTGACTCGCGCCATCAGCGGATTCGATGGATCCACCAGCCACCGCGCCAACCCCAGGCGGTTCGGCGGAAACGCGGTCGGGGAAGTTGCGAGTGCCGCCGGCAGCATTGGTGTCACCACTTCACCTGGTCTGTCGTACATCCCGCGGATGAGCAAATGCGTCTCGCGCGGAGTGGGCATTTCCTCCATGACCATCACCGTGGGGAGGCTTTGATAGAAGCTGTCGCGTTTGGCCAGTGCGTCCGTCAAACGTGCGCGCGCTTCGGCGAGATTGGCCGGGAGCGCATGCTCGAGGAAGTAGTCATGGATTTTGTCG
>Ga0209382_10011471_pt1 | contig 11004 bp, 9 predicted proteins | sample SoiMetdeltSBSDD5_FD_187599 | JGI IMG/M metagenome (GOLD analysis project Ga0209382, IMG submission 187599) | Bulk soil microbial communities from a Populus tree surrounding site in Tennessee, USA - Soil MetaG P. deltoides SBSDD5 (SPAdes) (version 2) | ecosystem: Environmental > Terrestrial >...
AGGTTCGAAAAACGCTGCATTGTAGGGTATTTAGGCGTTACCCGCAAGCTGGTTCCCACGGCTGTGTTATGCTGAAAGGCTGGTGTTGGATTTCAGTTCCGGTCAAGCGCCGGATCGCCCGAACCACTACGCAGAAGAGATGCCGCCATGAATAAGATAACGAGTAGTAAACGTGCTAGAGAAAAGGCCCTTATCGACCGGCGAAAACAGAAGGATCTTCGCCGCGAAGAGGCCAAGAATCGCAAAGCTAATGCCCCCCCGCGTCCTGATAACGAGGATCCGGATATCGCAGGAATTGTACCGGGGCCGCAACCTCTTCCCGACTGGATGCTGGAAGATGAAAATCGATCGACGGAGAAACCATAGATGGCAAAAAGACTTTATGTTGGAAATCTTTCCTTCCAGGTCTCGGAATCTGAACTAACGGAACTGTTTGCTCAGGTCGGACAGGTAGACTCGGTGAAGATTATTACGGATCGTGATACCGGCAGATCCAAGGGATTTGCATTCGTCGAAATGAGTGACGATGGGAGCGCGGAGAAAGCAATCGCTCAATTCAACGGAACTCCATTCAACGGCCGTAATCTAACCGTAAACGAAGCGCGTCCGATGGAAAAACGCGACTTCGGCGGCGGTCGTGGCGGTGGCGGCGGACGCGGCAGGTATTAAAGAAACGATCAATGTTCAACGTTCAATTGTCGTTAGTCATTTAAGGTGCGCGCTTCGCGCGAACATTTCTTATAAAGAAAAAAATCCGCGCGCAGCGCGCACCTTAAATGACTAACGACAATTGAACGTTGAACATTGATCGTTTCCCCCTAACAAGAGACACACTTGTGGCTGTTTCTGGCCCCAAGCATTTCCAATAAAGCGATCGTGTCGGGATAAGGTTGCACTCGCTGCCTTGGACCATTGGCCATGTCGACGATGGTGATCCCCGTCTTCGTGGTTGCGTTCACATCCGCACCGTGTGAGACCAGGTACAGGATCATCTCGTTGTCGCCGCGTGAAGCCGCATTGTGCAGCGCCGTGAACCCACCGGCCGACATCCCACCAAAGGGGTTAGGCTGTTGCTGCTGCTGTTGCTGCGGTTGATTCGGATCAGGCGGCGGGCCCTGACGAGCGATTTCGCCTCGTAACGTTGTTCCATTGTCGGCAGAGTTCACGTCGAAATGCAGTTCCTCCACCAGATACCTCACCGCTGCAAGCCTTCCGTATGCGGCAAGGACGTCGTCGTTGCCGTGAGTTCCCGCTCCTGACGCAATCAGGACCGCATTGACGCCATCCTTGTTGGTAAGGGTCGGATCGGCTCCGCGAGATAAGAGCAGCTTCATTCCATCGATGTCCGCAACCTCAGCGCATTTGAAGAAGGCCGTCGTGCCGATCTCGCTGGCGGCAGCATAGACATATCCGTACGAGCTGTACCACAGGGTCTTGGTGAGACGCGCGTTCGGATCCGCACCCTCGTCGAGCATCATTTTCATCAAATCCAGATACGTTGTCTGTTCCCATTTGATGGAAGGTTGCGGGTGGAACGACTGCCGTGACCACTGCGTGTGAACAACGCTATATAACGGCGCGGCGCCATCGGCGCTGGTCATATTGACGTCAGCGTGATTTTCGACCAGATATTTCGCCACGTCGAAGTGGCCATTGATCGTTGCGAGGAGGAGTGCCGTACTCTTGTCCGCGCTGCCGAGATTGAGTTTGGCTCCGGACTTGACGAGCGTGCGCACCGCCGCGGTATTGCCGTCGCGAGCCGCGTACATCAAGGGTGTCAGACCGCCTCTCGGGTTTCCGCCTCCCCGAGAATTTGGATCCTGCTGCGGTTGTTGTTGCTGCTGCTGTTGCGGTTGACCCGGAACCGGAGGAACGACCGTTGTGCGTAGGGCGGCAGGAGGCCTCACAGGCGTCCCCACATTCACGTCAGCGCCGTGCTTGATGAGCTCTTCGATGACGTCCGGACGGTCGAACGACGCGGCAAAGATCAGCGGTGTCTGGCCGTTCTCTGTTTCCTTTCCATTGACGTCAGCGCCGTGCTCGATCAGCAGCCGTACTGACTCCTTATCGCCCGCCATGGATGCCATCATCAAAGGCGTCAGACCATCACCGGCTTTGTGTTTCGCATCGGCGCCGGCTTTCAGCAACAGTGTGATGACGCTAGGAGTGCCGCTCTTGGCGGCCATGAACAACGGTGAATAGCCGCCGATGCGTGTGGCGGCTCGCACGTTGGCTCCCGCGTAAAGAAGGATCTGTGCCATTTCGGCGTCGCGGTTCATGGCGGCCCAATGCAGCGCGGTCATGCCGTCACCTTGAGCGGCATTCACATCTGCCGCTTGTTTCAGGAGCGCACGGACGGCCTCCTTGTCGCCCTTCATGGCTGCATTCGCCACACGGACGTCGTCGCCCGACGCCAGACTCATTGCCGCCAAACAGGCAATGCCGATAAGGCTGATTGTCAGGCCAACAATGAGCGGAGCGAATGCAAGCCCGACAGGGCGCAGCCAGTAAACTATGACGCTTCTACGTAACATCGTTTCCTCCGCCATGAATTAAAGTGCCAGCTCTCCGGTACTGTCGCCAAAGCTCTTGAGATCGTCCAGGCCAAGTTTTTGAAGCAGGGTCAAATAAAGATTCGCGGTCGGCGTTCCATCCGGTGCCGCGACATGCAGCCGCCCCTTTAACTGGCCGCCGGCATGGCCCGCGAGAAATAGCGGGACGCGTTTGTGATTGTGCAAATTGCCGTCGCCCATAGGCGAGCCATAAACGATCAGCGTGTTGTCCAGCAGGTTGCCGTTAGCGTCCGGCGTCTTCTTCAGCTTGTCGAGGAAGTGAGTGATCAGGCTCACGTGATATTTGTTGATCTGACCGAATTGAATAATACGCTGTTCGTTCTCGTTGTGATGGGATGCGCCGTGGAAACCGGCGTTGACGCCGCTCTCCGGAAACGCACGTCCCGACACGTCGCGGCTCATCTTGAATGACGAAACGCGCGTTACGTCGCCTGCAAAAGCCAGGGCCTGAAGATCGAACATCAGCTTTACGTGTTCTTCGTAGGAGTCCGGAACGCCGACCGGCGCTGCCGCGAGGTCACGAGCGTCGCCACGAGAGTTTCGTTCTTCGATCTTCTGAATTCGTCGTTCGATCTCGCGGATCGTCTCCATGTATTCATCCACGCGGCTTCGGTCCGCGGCAGGAAGGGTCGATTTGATGCCCGACACTTCGCGCGTAATCCAGTCCAGAATGCTGCGGTCCGTATTCATGCGTTCGGCACGTTCCTGCGGCGTTGCCCCGGCTCCGAACAACATATCGAAGACCATTCGCGGATCGCGGATCATGGGCAGTGGTTTCTTCGGCGAAGCCCAGGTGATCGAGTCAGTGTAAACACAGGCATAGTTGTAAGAGCACCCACCCGCCTGGTCGACGCTCTCGATGGACAGCTGAATCGAGGGAAGTGGCGTGTCCTGGCTGAAACGCTGTGAGTACAGCTGATCCATCGATGTGCCGCAGAAGACATCGGAACTCTCCGTTTGTTTTGGATGAGCCTGGGTCAGAAATACTGCGCTTGACCGGAAGTGATCGCCGCCGAGCTCGTGAAGTTCGTAGGCCTCGGCGGGATGCATGTCGGTGTTGCTGACGATTGTGATGTCGTCCTTCCAGGGATCGAGCGGCGCCAGGTTGCCCTGGCTGATGTCGAAATTGTTGCCGGTGGCAGACGGAGCCCAGAGGTTCTTCTCGATTCCGATTTTGGTGCTGCCTGCAGCTCCATGCACCATTTCGATGCATGCCAGCCGCGTCTTGGGTTTGTTTGCCGCCGTTCGCGATTGCGCGAAGGCAGGCAGCATGGAATCCAGAAACGGTAGAGCCACTGCCGCGCCCATTCCACGCAGCACGGTCCGCCGTGAAACATGTTTCTTCGTGATGAACATCAATGACTCCTTATTTCCCCGCAGCCGTTGTTGGTGCTTCAGCTTTACTCATCTGGAATGCGGAGCTCTTAACAATTCCGAGTACTAATGAAGAAAAGCGGTTGTTATTTTTTGCGGCGGCGCGCGCGATGTCGCGGATGGCCGGCATGTCGAAGTATTCGACCCGCCGCCCGACTGCATATTCGAGCAGTTTTTCCGTGAAATTAAGAATGACTGCGTCAGAGTGATCCAGGATCGCTTGCCTGAGAGTGCCGGGACCGTCGACAACGGCTCCGTCATACATTTTGGTGTTTGTGTCGATGGGAACGCCCGGCGATCGCACGCGCGTTCCGTTATCGGCAATGGAGGCGGTTCTGTCGAGAGTTCGCCAGGCGCCGGTCACGTCGAAGTTTTCGAGTGCCAAACCGATCGGATCGATCATCTGGTGGCACGAATTGCACGATGGGTTTGCGCGGTGCGCTTCCATCCGTTCACGCACAGTGAGAGATTTGCCGCCGTTGGTTGCGGACGTCTCCTCCAGCTTCGGTACGACCGGCGGTGGCGGTGGAGGCGGCGTGCCGAATAGAACGACCATGACCCATTTGCCCCGCTGTACAGGTGACGTTCGCTCGGCAACGGAGGTCAACGTCAGGATCGCTCCCTTACCCAGCAATCCTCGCCGGTAGTCGTTGGTCAATTCGACGCGCCGAAATTGATTTCCGAGGATATTCGGAATGCCGTAATGCTTGGCGAGCCGTTCATTCACGAAAGTGTGGTTCGATGTGAGCAAATCCAGGACGCTGCGATCCTCGCGAACGATGCTGTCGAAGAAAAGCTCGGTTTCGCGTTTCAGCGCCATCGCCAACGTGTGATCGTATTCCGGATAATAGAACGCATCAGGATGGATATTTTCGAGGTCAGGCAGGTGAAGCCATTGACCGCCGAACTTGGTTGCGATCGCTTCCGACTTCGGATCGGCCAGCATTCTGCGGACCTGCTTTTCCAACACGATGGGATCCGACAGTTTGCCCTGTGCTGCAAGGTTGACGAGTTGTTGATCCGGCATCGTGTTCCACAGGAAGTACGACAACCGCGAGGCGAGATCCAGGTCGCTGACTCGATAGGTCTGGCCCGGTTTCACTGACGCGGGCGCGCGTTCAAATCTGAAGACGAACTTGGGACTTGCGAGCAGAGCTTGAAGGCTCATCCGAATGCCGGATTCGAAGTCGCCGGATTTCCGGCCCTTGTCGTAGAAGCTCATCAGACCTTCGAGATCTTCGGCAGTGGTGGGCCGCCGGTACGCGCGGCTCGCCAGGTCCGTGATGATCCTGGTGGCGCAGGGAAGTTCCTCGGCCGGAGTCAGCGGCCGGCAAACAAACACTTTCTTGCGGCTTTCCGTTTCAGAGACGCCAGTCGCATTGTAAGGTCCGGAAATCTCAAATTCGCGCAGATGCGGGAAAATGGTCAGCTCGCGATAATCGCCGATGTCTACATCGGCCAGCGTATGCTCGATTGGCGTTATGTTGTCGTCGATGATTCCCGAGTGTTTCTGAATGAACGCCGCCGAAACACGGTGAGCTCCGGCCTTTACGAACACGCGGCCAGTCGCGAGGTTCAGGCCGGTGCCCTGCGTTTCGGACATTTTGGGATCAACATTCTGAAGCGTGATCCGCTCGCCGTCGATCGAAACCTCGAATTGTTCTCCTTCGATCCAACCGAAGAGAGCGCCTTCCGCTGTGCCGTGAAACAACGATCGGAAGTTGTATTCACCGTCCGCTGGAAAGTTGTAGACGACAGAAATACCGCCTCGTGTTCCCATCGGCGCTCCGTCCACGTGACGCATCTGGGACGCGGTCCGAGGCAGTTTATAAATCGCAGAAGTCGGCTGCGCTTTGGGATCGCCAAGCGTGTCGCGGCTGACTTTTGCTGCAGCGCGCAGATAGCCTTCCGATAAGGTGGCGGAAAACGCCTGCGAGTCCGCGATATTGTCGAAGCCATCGCTCAACGTGTCTGGCGGTAATAGCGCGGCTACATCGACATCGATGCCTAGCAGATCACGAACGGACAGCGCGTATTCGGTACGCGTCAAACGCTGAAATGGCCGAAAACCCGGGTTCGGATTCAACGCAGCGGTTCGGTCGAGCGTTGTTTCAAGCGCCGAAACGAAACTTTTCATTGTCGCGGCCTCAGGCCGTGGCCTGCCGCTGGGAGGCATCAATCCAACTCGAAGTTTTTTGATGACCTTTTCTGCCAGTTCCGGATTGTTTTCGACATGCGCCAGATCGAGATCCGTTAACGACATGCCGCCTGATTTCAGATTTTGATTATGACAGCCGGCGCAGTACTGCTTAACGAGCGCCTGCTGTGCTTCGACCGTCATTGCGGACGATGGTTGCTGCTGAGCTGGTGCTGGCTGACGTTGAGCCACGTTCACCGTGGCTGCAACAAATAAGAGAGCGAAGACAAATAAAGCGAGGGACCGCCTGAACATTCCCTAGACCTCCGGCCTGATCCAAACTTCTCCAGGCAGAACATTTAGCATCGCGAAAAAACTAAAATCAACAAATAATCCACGAACTTACGGGGGGAATCCTGAGGGGCTGATTCAACGCTCGCTGGGGGGCGAAGGAGGGAGCCAAACCGCCGACCTGGAGTCCTGATACGACTGTTGGAAACCGAGCCGGATCAATTCGGCCTGGCGACGATCGTCCGGCCTTGTGAAAACGTCAGTGACGTTCAGATTTGCCAGAGCGCGGCCCATCGATTCGGGATCGCACGGCGAGAGTGGCGTCGCCGACATGAGCCAGTCTATACACGGGGAGCTGTCGTAATACATCCGTGCGGAACGTGGCGTGCGAGGCAGGTAACCACCAACCAGCGGTCTACCATGCTTGGTTTGGTAGTACATCGTTTCACCGGTGTAGATCCGGACGTCGATAACGGCGCCGCTTGTTGCGGTGAGAGGTGGTAGCGGAGGCAAAGCAACAGTCGTCGGGACGAATGCAAAATCGGCCGCGATTGCCAGTATGGCAGCGAGCAAATACGGGGTGCCCGTTCGGCGAACCGACAACCACGCGGCCACGCCGATGGCCATTGCAAGGTATACGAGCACGATGTAGCGGCCCGATTGTGCGACTGATCCTAAAAAGGGAAGGCGGCTCCAAATCGCAAACGGCAATAGAATTCGCGTACCGTTTACGAACATGTACGGCCCAAACGATAGAATCAGGAAGAGCGCGCCCACCCCGACCCAGAACCGCGTTTCGATGCGTTGTCGTGTCGCGTACCCTCCCAGGACGGCCATTGGAAAAACCAGCAACCCCAGGTAACAACTCATATCACCACTGCGCAAGCCGGGGTTTACTAGAGATTTCACAAGATCGCCATACATCGACCAGTAGGCCGAAGGGAGCAAGTAATTCACTGCAGTCGGATTGTACCTGTATGTACTTGCGTCTCGGGAAATAGATCCCCAGTACTCGGGCAACCTTGCGACGAGGACAATGATGAAAGGAATCAGCACAATCGCTGCGGGGGCGAATACACGAATCGCCTGGCGTAGTGGGTCTTTGACCGACCGCTGTCTGATGCTGCATGCCAACAGACGGAGGACGACCAGGCTTACGGCGAACACGACTGTAACGTCGCCGCTGAATTGAACACCGAGCGTCGCGAGCGCGAGTAGGGCGATCGTTCTGACACTGGCTGGTTTGCCTTCGATCGGAAGCGCCGTCACCAATGCCGCCGCGAATAGCGCAAGAAAGCCACAATAGCTTAGGTTTAACCAGTGCAACTTCGAGGTAAGGAAAGGGCTCCAGGCCAAAACAAAGCCGCCGGCAATGGACGCGGGCTTCGAGTAATCCATCGATCGGCAGAGAACATAAGCTCCAAGCCCCGCCAGTGGAATCGCGAGGAATGCCACGATGTTAAATCCCAGCGCGTCACCGAGTATTGGTTCGAGCAAGGCGATGGCCGTAGATTGAATCGGGAGCAGGAAGAGTACAAGCGGCGCACCAACCGGAGCGAACACAGCGTCTGTGAAGAACAAGGGTTTGCCGGCAGTGAATACCTGCTTGATCCACCATGCATCCCACATCACTTGATACGAGTCCTGGGAGCCAATTACATGCGTTGTGAACGTCTTCAAAAATGGAGCGAAGAAAAGCAGTGAAGGAATGACGTAAATCAGCATGACGCCAAAGGGCTCTGCGAATTCCCTGATTGAAATCTTTGCCAGTGCGACTGCTACGAGAGGCCAGCAAACGATCGCAATGCCGGCGACAAGAGCAGCCGGACGCAGCAGGGGTGGTGCGATGTTCAAACCGATCAACCACAAACTCGCCGCGTGAAAAGCCCATGCCACGATGACACGGATGGCTAGCTGTTTTGTGAGGTTTCGCGCTGCTGGATCCAGCATCGATTGGGTCGCCTTGGTTTGAAGGTTTCGGCCAGAAGTTGTTAACATAGTCCGGCCGTAATTCGTCAACGATAATGAATCTACTCGACCGTCGAGCTTTTCTAAAGCAGTCCTCTATTGTTGCCGCGGGCATCGGTGTGGGATTAGCAGTTCCCCGGCAGGCACAACCTATCATCCGAACCCTTGTAAACGACGTAGCGCCGAATGAGTTCACGGGTGCCGTGCTTTTCCACGAACATCTCTCCATGCACTACCCGTTGACGAACGCGCTCGCTGCAAGGCAAGGAGTCGCAGCGCCGACTCATTTCTCGGATGACATCGACCTCATGCTTGAGGAAACCCGTGCCGCCGGCCGTGACGGCGTGGGTTGTATCGTCGATGGCGGACATCCGGACATGGATCGTAATATCGAAGCGTTAAAACGTATTGCCGCGAACTCCGAGGTTCATGTGGTTGCAAGCGGCGGTTATTACATGCAGCGCACCTACCCCGCAGACATCGCGTCCAAAACCGTAGAACAAATTGCCGACGAACTTGTTCGTGAATCGCGCGAACAGAAACTCGGCGCGTTCGGTGAAATTGGTCAGCAGGGCGGGGAACTTACCTCTGACGAACGAAAGGTTTTCAGCGCGATCGCCAAAGCTCACGTTCGTACGGGACTGCCGATCTTCACGCACAACGCTTATACGGGCACACGAGCCGTTAACCCGCCCGTCCCGTCGGATGCGGCGTTGCGCCAGTTGGATGTTTTGGAAGCAAGCGGCGCCAGACCACAGAACATCGCTCTCGGGCACGTTTGCTGCCTGGATGATCCAAGTGCGGAAGTCGCAAAGCAGATCGCAAAGCGCGGCGCGTTCATCGGATTTGATCGCGTCACGATCCAGACGCTTCCGGACAGTAAACGCGTGACGATGATTCTTGCGTTGATCGAAGCCGGTCACGCATCGAACCTTTTGCTTTCATCAGACTTCTCTTCACCGCGTTCCTTGAAAAAGAACGGCGGCGCCGGGCTCGCACAAACGGTGACTGTCTTCGGAAAAATGCTGCTCGATGCCGGTGTAAAGCAGGAAACGCTGAGGACTATCCTCAACGAAAACCCCCGGCGGTTTCTATCGTTCGTACCGAAAACGGGATGATGGCTGTAAGATGATCGCGCCATGATGATGCGATACGTCTTTTTTGTGTTGTTTACTTTCACGTTGCCTCAGCTGCTGACGGCGCGCCAGGCGGCGGCGCCGGGTAAAACCGTGTGGAGTGGAATCTACACAGCCGACCAGGCCACACGCGGTGAAGAGTCTTACAAGATGCGCTGCGCCCGATGCCACGGCGCCAAACTGGAAGGTACCCAAGGCAATGGATTAGTCGGCAAAGATTTTATGGATCGCTGGCGCGAGGACAGCATGGGCAGTCTCTTTGAATTCGTCAGCGAAGGAATGCCGCCGGCACGGCGCGGCGAGGGCCGGCCGCTGATAAGCGTACCAACCTATCTGGACATCATCGCCTTTATCTTGTCGAAAAATGATTTTCCGGCTGGTCCGGATCCGCTGACGAACGAAGGTCTCGACTCAATCCAGATCCAAAACAAAGAAGGCCCTGGTCCGGTGCCGCATGGTTCTCTGGTTCGAGTTGCCGGTTGTTTAACCGGCGCGGGCGACGCATGGTCGATTACGAATGCGCAGGATCCGGTGAGGACCCGAACGCCGAAAACCACCGACTACCAGGAGTTCAAAGCGGCGGAATCCGCGCCAGCGGGAACCCAAACGTTTCGTCTGGCCAATCTGGGTTTCCTCGCCAGCACCTTCAAACCTGAGACGTTGAAAGGCTCGCGACTCCTCGTCAAAGGCACGCTCGTACGCCAGGAAGATTCTGTCATGCGGGTCAGCATCGTCGGATTCAGGAAGATCGCCGATACGTGCCCGTGACAGTAAGAATGGGGTAACCGCAGAGACAGAGAGGCCGCAGAGAAATCCTCGTATAAAAATGGGTCAGACGTATCGTTCACCATTTTATTTTCAGATCGCGATCGAAAAATAAATGGTGAACGATACGTCTGACCCCATTTTTTACTGCCCCGGTTTTTGTTCCGCCGGTGTGGAGGTTGCCGGTCCCATACCGACAATCTGGAGGATCACCTCTCCGTCTTTCGCACCGTCGTAGTGGATCTGTTTGCCGAAGTGCGTGACGAAACTGCCGGCCGGCATCGGCGTCGTGCTCTCCGGATCGTATTTCGGACCGGTGCCTACCCACCACGTTCCGGAAATCACCGTGATGAACCTGTCGTTCGCGTGAAAGTGCGGGCGGCTCATGTTGTGCGGGTTCCACTTGTTCAGAACGACGTAAAGCCCTTCCTTCGTCGGATCCCCGACCAGTACGGCTTGCTGAGAAGGGCTGCTACTGGTGCCGGACCACTTGATGTCTTTGGGGAGTTTGAATGAGAGCACCTTGGGATCCGGTCCGGTTTGTTTCGGTGCGCTTAGGCACACCATGGTGAACAGAGCCACGCACAATCCCGTGGCCTTCGAGATACGTGGTAAACGACGCATGTGTTCTCCTCCGATCACTTCGAACTGCCGCCCGGTTGCGGCACGGTAATGCGCGACCAGTCCCATCCCTGCATGCCGCGCGCATTGACGGCGCGAACCATGACGACATCACCGGGTTTGAGTCCCGGCAGATTTA
>Ga0209382_10011473_pt1 | contig 11003 bp, 11 predicted proteins | sample SoiMetdeltSBSDD5_FD_187599 | JGI IMG/M metagenome (GOLD analysis project Ga0209382, IMG submission 187599) | Bulk soil microbial communities from a Populus tree surrounding site in Tennessee, USA - Soil MetaG P. deltoides SBSDD5 (SPAdes) (version 2) | ecosystem: Environmental > Terrestrial >...
ATCGCGCGCAACATGCTCTCTTCTTCACGGCAGCTAAGCGAGCACCGGTTCCCTCTCGGCGATTCGCTAGGCCAGTGTTGCGGCGGCAGCGTCACCCTTCGATTCAGGAGCGTGGCGAACCGCGGCGCTGAGCCACCGCAATTCCACGTCGTGCTCTACGGCGCGGGCCATGTCGGCACCGAGGTGGCGCGCATCCTGGAGCGGCTGCCGTGCCGCCTCACGTGGTTCGATTCCCGTCACGAGCTGGCGCAGCCGGGGGTGGTGATCGAGGAAGAGCCGGCCTGGATGGTGGATCAAGCGCCGCGCGATGCGTTCCACGTCGTGATGACGCACAGCCACCCGCTCGACCTGGAGATCGTCGAGCGCGTGCTGCGCCGCGGCGACTTCTCCTTTCTCGGCTTGATCGGCTCGGAGACCAAGGCCGCGAAGTTCCGGGCTCGGCTACGCGCACGAGGGCTGGATGCGTCCGCGCTCGTCTGCCCCGTCGGCCTTTTCAAGGCTGGCAAGCATCCCGCCGAGGTGGCTGTATCAGCGGTGGCGCAGATCCTGGCGCGGCGCGCGCACGTGCCAGTCGGTCGCGCGCTGGAAAGCGTGCCCGGCGCTTAGCGCCGTCGCCTCATCGAACGGCGGCGCGATGAGCTGCATGCCGATCGGCATGCCGTCGGGCGTGAAGCCGGCATTGGCGGCGACCACAGGAAGGCCAAGGTAGCTGATGGGCCGCGTGAGCCGCACGAAGCGGCCGAGCATCCGCGCGGCGGCTTCGCCGGTCGAAATATCCGTCTCTACGATCGTCGGCGTGCGGAACGACACCACCGGACCGTGCACCAGGTCGACCTTGGTGAATACCGCTTCGCAAAATGCCGCGATCGCCGGCGCTCGCGCCTGCATGGCCTTCACGTAGTCGAGCGCGAGCACCGGTCGCCCCTTCTCGAGCCGCTCGCGCACTTGCGGCGAATAATCCTGCGGCCGGGTACGGAACCATTCGTCGTGGAACGGATTCGCTTCCGCCGCGTGGACCACCGCGCCCGCGGCCGTCCACGCCGAGAGGTCGGGCAGATCGATATCGGTCACCGTGGCGCCGAGGCGACGAAACACTTCAAGCGAGGCGTCCATCGCGGCTGCGATCTCACTGTCGCAGCCATCGTAGAAAAGTTGCCGCGGTCGACCGATGCGTAAGCCCTTGACGGACTTCAACGGAAAAGCGCGCTGTGCGATGACTTCAAGGATGAGCGCCGCGTCTTCGAGCGTGCGCGCGAGCGGCCCGACGGTGTCCAGCGTCGGGCAGAGCGGCAGGATGTTCTCGACGGAAACCAAGCCGTGCGTAGGCCGCACGCCCGAGATGCCGCAGAACGCCGCTGGCAGGCGCACCGAACCGCCGGTATCGGAACCGAGCGCCGCGAAGTTCGCGCGCGCCGCTACCGACGCGCCCGACCCGGACGACGAGCCGCCGGTGATGCGCTCGCTGTTCCAGGGGTTGCGGCAATGGCCGTAGTGCCAGTTGTGGCCGGTCGGACCCATGGCGAACTCAGCCATGTTGAGCACACCGAACTGGATTGCGCCGGCGGCGTCGAGCAGCTCCAGAACCTTCGCGGTTCCCGGTGCCGGCGTCTCGCGCAGGATCCTCGACCCGCAGGTCGAGACCACGCCGCGGCGGTAATACATGTCCTTGTGCGCCATCGGCACGCCGTGCAACGGGCCGCGCAAGTAGCCGCGCGCGAGCTCTTTGTCGGCGAGGTGTGCGGCGGCGAGCGCCGATTCGTCGTCGACGCGCAGGAAACAGTTGAGCTTCGGCTGCACTGCATGCGCGCGCTCGAGCGTCGCTTCCATGGCGGCGACGCACGTCGCGCGCCGCTCGCGGATCGCCGCGGCGAGCTCCACGCAGGAAAGACTGGTCAGGGATTCCATCGCTCGAGCAATGCGCGCTCCTCGTTCGTCAGACCGGTGATATTGCCCGGCGGCATGAGGCGCGCACGCACCGTTTCGCGAATCTGCGACGCCTGTGCGCGAATCTGTTCCTCCGTATCGAGCTTGACGCCCTTCGGCGCTTCGGCGAGGCCCGCGAGCGTGGGTTTCTCGGCGTGACAGTTGACGCAGCGCTGCTCGACGATGCGCTTCACGTCCTCCAGCTTGACCGGTTCCAGGTTCGCCTGCGGCCGCGGAACCAGCGCCACGATGACGACGCCAACGAGCAGCAAGCCGGCCACGAGCGTCCACGCCGGCGCCGCGCCCTTGTGGCGGCCGACGAACCAGAGGCGCACGAGCGCCCCGGCGAGCGCCATGGCGATCAGCACGAGCCAGTTCCACGCATGCCCGAAAGTCATGGCATGGTGGTTCGAGATCATGGTGAAGATGACAGGCAGCGTGAAGTACGTGTTGTGCACGCTGCGCTGCTTGCCGGCGAGCGCATACTTCGCGTCCGGTTCGCGGCCTTCCTGTTTCGCGCGCACGAGCTCGCGCTGGCCAGGGATGATGATATGCGCGACGTTCCCCGCCATGATCGTGCCGAGGATCGCGCCGAAATGGATGAACGCGCCGCGCCCGCTGAATACCTGCGCGAGCGCCCAGGCGACGAGCGCAAAGAAAACCAAGATCGCGAGCGCGAGCCCCGCGTCGCTATTCCGAAGCGGGGAGCGGCAAAGGCCTTCGTACACCGCGAGCCCGGCCACGAGGCTTGCGAGCCCAATGCCGATGGCGCCGCCCTGCGATAGCGGCATGACTTCGGCGTCGATGAGGAACACCTCGGCGTTTGCGTAATACACGAGCACGAGAAGCGCGACGCCGGTGATCCACGTCCAGTACGCCTCCCACTTGAACCAGTGCAGCGTGCTGGGAAGGTTCTCCGGCGCGAGACGGTACTTCTGCGCGCGATAGAACCCGCCGCCGTGGATCGCAAACAGCTCCCCGGCGAACTGCGGCTCCGACGCCTTCTCGAGGTGGTTATCGAGCCAGATGAAATAAAACGACGCGCCGATCCAGGCGATCGCGACCACGACATGCGCCCAGCGCGCGAGCAGCGTCAGCCAGTCGAGCAAGTACGCTTCTACGCGCCACCTCTAAAGCATGAATAGCCCCAAGGTGTGCACTTGAAGGGAAGGTGGTAGTGCTGCGCCGGATCCGAAATTCCGAAGCGATAGGTCACGACATCGAGAAATGGCGGCGACGGCAGCGCGACCTGCTGTGAACGGTACCACCCGGCGACATGAAAGATGGCTTCGTACATCCCTTTCTTGGCCATCCCTTCGGCCTCCAAGAGGCCCTTGCTAGAGGTCTCACCGGCGGCGATGCGCGTTCCGTCGTAGATGAGCTCGACGCGCATTCCGGCCGCTACGACGCCGCGGGAAACATCGACCACATGAATAGAAATCCCCGGCATTCGGTTTAGTTGAGCTTGGCGCCGGAGTCCTTCACCGGTTGGTACCACTCCTTCACCTGATTGGCAACGAAGGCCGTGAACTCCTCGGGCGACATGTCGCGGCCCTGGACGCCGAGCTCGGCGAGGCGTTGCTGCACGGTCGGATTCGCGATCGACTTCTTCATTGCCGCGTGCAGCCGCTCGACGATCGGGCGCGGAAGGCCTGCGGGGCCGGAGATACCGAGGAAGTTCTCGGCGACAAGCTTCTTCTGGCCAAGCTCGGCGACGCTCGGCACGGCCGGCGCCATCGGCGCGCGCGCGGGCGAAGTCACGGCGAGCGCGCGCAGCTTGCCGTCCTTCATGAACGGCACGTTCTGCGGCAGGGTATCGATGGCGAGCTTGATCGTGCCGGAGAGAAGATCGTTGTGCATCGGCGCCGAGCCCTTGTAGCCGACATGCTCCATCTGCAACCCCTGATCTTTCTTCAGCGTTTCGCCGACGATATGGCCGATCGAGCCGATGCCGCCCGAGCCGTACGCCACGGGGTTCGGCTGCTGCTTGATCCAGCCGACGAGCTCGCGCAGGTTGGCGGCGGGCACTGACGGATGGACCACGAACACATTCGCGACCGAGCCGATGTAGGCGACATGCGTGAAGCCCGCCACCGGGTCGTAGCGCGGCTGGTCCTGCATCGCCGGCGAGATGCTGATCGGCGCGCTGTTCGAGAGGAGCAGCGTGTAGCCGTCGGGCGCCGCGCGCGCCGCCTCCAGCGCGCCGATGGTGCCGCCGGCACCCGGCTTGTTGTCGACGATGACCGACTGGCCGAGCTCGTTCTGCAACGGCGCGCCGAGGAGGCGCGCGACGATGTCGGAGGAACCGCCGGGCGAGAACGTGACGATCACGCGCACCGGCTTGTTCGGCCAGGCCTGCGCCCATGCTGTCGCGATGGAAAGAACCGCGGTGCAAGCGAGTAGGAGCAATCGCATCAGCTTCCCCTGTAGGTGGTGTAACTCCATGGCGAGCAGAGAAGCGGCACGTGATAGTGCGCGCTCGCATCGTTGATCACGAAGCGGATCGGCACGAGGTCGAGGAACCCGCCACCCTGGAAGTAGGCCCCGACATTGAAGACGAGCTGGTAGGTCGCGGCGCGAAAGTCTTCTCCTTCGAGAAGCGGCGCGTCGGTGCGACCGTCGGCGTTGGTTCTGAACGCCTTCAGGCTCTTCCACTGCGCTCCTTGGAGGATGAACAATTCCAGCGCCATCGCGGCTCCCGGTTTGCCATTTGCCGTGTCGAGGACGTGCGTGGTGAGCCTACCCATCGACGATTTTCTCCAGGCGCGCGCGCGTGATGTGGCCGATCTGCTCCATCGCGTTGGCAAGCTCGCTCGAGCGATCGTTATGGAGCCGCCGCTTCATCTCGGCGAGCACGCTCTCGCGCGTCGCATGCAGGCGCAGCGCGACGATGCAGGGGAATCCGAACTTCTCCTGGTAGCTGCGGTTGAGCTCGGCCATTTCGGCGAGCTCGGCCTTCGAAAGCGCGCTGAAACCGAGGCGCGCCTGCTCGGCGGAGGAGTGAGGCGTGAGCGTTTCGCTGCCGGCGAGCTCCGGATGCGCGCGCGCGAGGCGCAGCTTCTCGTCTTCCGTTGCAATGGCGTCGAGCATCGCGCGGTGCAGCTCCTCCACGGTACGGAACGGGCGTTTGTGCCAGGCGCGCTCCGCGATCCACGGCGAATGCTCGAACACACCGCCGAGCCGCGCGACGAACTCGGGTTTTGCGAGCGAGTTCACCGCGTCGAGCGCCACGCACCCTAGTGTACACTCGGCCGCATGCTCGACCCGGGGCGCATCATGCAGCGCTGCGACGCGCTCGCGCGGCATTCCGAGCTTCCCGGCGGACTCACCCGAGTTTTTCTTTCGCGCGAAGCGCGTGCCGCGACTGACCTGGTGCTTGGCTGGATGCGCGAAGCCGGCATGGAAGCGAAGCTCGACGCGATCGGCAACGCTCAAGCGCGCTACGAAGGCGCACGCGCCGGATTGCCGTGCCTCATGATGGGATCGCATCTCGATACCGTGCGCGATGCCGGCAAGTACGACGGCATGCTCGGCGTGGTCACTGCGATCGAGTGCGTTCACGCGCTGAATGCAGCTGGGAAGCGCCTTCCCTTCGCGATCGAGATTGTCGGCTTCGGTGACGAAGAGGGCGTGCGCTTCGGCACCACGCTCCTCGGTAGCCGCGCGGTCGCCGGTATCTTCGACGAGAGCGCGTTGCGCGCCAAAGACGCTTCCGGCAAGTCGATGCGCGAAGCCCTCGTGGAGTTCGGGCTCGATCCGAACCGGATATCCGCGCTCGCGCGGAAAAAGCAAGACGTTGTCGCGTATGCGGAGCTCCATATCGAGCAGGGACCGGTGCTCGAGGCCGAGGGCCTTGCGGTCGGCGTGGTCACCGCAATCAACGGTTTCTCCCGGCTGCGCGTCACCTTGCGCGGCGTCGCTGGACACGCCGGCACGGTGCCCATGAAACTGCGCCGCGATGCGCTGGCCGCAGCCGCCGAGTGCGTGCTCGCGGTGGAGCGCATCGCCAAGGGCCACTCAGAGGTGGTGGGGACGGTCGGTCGCATTGAAGCGAAGCCCGGCGCCATCAACGTAATACCGGGCGAAGTCGGCTTTACCGTCGATGTTCGCGCGCCGCAGGACGAGCTGCGAACCCGCTCGGTCGCTTCCATCCGCGCGGAGATCGAGAACGTGTGCAGAAAGCGCGAGGTGCGAAGCGAGATCGAGACGCTCCAGGAATTCGGCTCCACCGCGTGCTCGCCCTGGCTCATGGAGCAGATGGAGAACGCCGTCAAGCGCCAGGGGTTGGCGGTGCGTCGCCTGCCCTCCGGCGCGGGGCACGACGGCATGGCGCTCAAGATGATCACCGATATCTGCATGCTCTTCGTGCGCTGCAAGGGCGGCATCAGCCACAGCCCCTTGGAGTCCATCACCGAAGCCGATGCCGCCGCGGGTGCGAAAGTGCTTTTCAACTTCATTGAACACTTCCGACTACCCGCGTGACCTCGTCGGCTACGGGCCGAAGCCGCCGAAGCCGAAGTGGCCGGGAAGCGCGCGCGTCGCGCTGCAGTTCGTCCTCAATTACGAGGAAGGCGGCGAGAACTCCGTACTGCACGGTGACAAGGCGTCCGAGGCGTTTCTCTCCGAGATCGTCGGCGCGCAGCCGCTCGAAGGCGTGCGCCACATGTCGATGGAGTCGATCTACGAATACGGCTCGCGCGTCGGCGTCTGGCGCCTGCTCGACCTCTTCGCGCGCTATGAAATGCCGTTCACGGTGTTCGGCGTGGCGATGGCGATGGAGCGCAATCCCGCGGTGGTCGAGGCTTTCCTCAAGGCCGAGCACGAGATCGCGAGCCATGGCTGGCGCTGGATCAACTACCAATATGTGCCGCTCGAGGTCGAGCGCGAGCACATGCAGCGCGCGATCGAGATCCAGCGCCGGCTCACCGGCGAGCGCCCGCTCGGCTGGTACACGGGGCGCACGAGCCCCAACACGCGCCGTCTCGTCGTCGAGGACGGCGGCTTCGTCTACGACGCGGACGATTACAACGACGACGTGCCGTGGTACGACAAGCGCTACGGAAAAGCACAGCTCGTCGTCCCCTACACGCTCGATGCGAACGACATGCGCTTCGCCACCGCGCAGGGATTCAATTCCGGGGAGGACTTCTTCAACTATTTGAAGGACGCCTTCGACGTGCTCTACGCCGAAGAGAACCGCATGATGTCCGTAGGACTGCACTGCCGGCTCGTCGGGCGCCCGGGCCGCCTGGCATCGCTCGAGCGCTTCCTCAAGTACGTCAGGGGTAAGAAGGCATGGGTCGCCCGGCGTATCGACATCGCGCGCTTCTGGCTGAAGAACTATCCGCATGGTGGATGACCTGAATCCCGCGCCGCGGCTCCTGATGGGGCCGGGCCCGATCAACGCCGATCCGCGCGTGCTGCGCGCGATGAGCGCGCAGCTGCTCGGCCAGTTCGATCCGCAGTTCCGCGGGTACATGCGCGAAGTGTCGGAGCTCTACCGCGGTGTCTTCCAAACCAAGAATCGCCGGACGCTTCTGGTCGACGGCACTGCGCGCGCGGCGATCGAGGCTGCGCTCGCCTCGCTCATCGAGCCCGGCGATCGCGTGCTCGTGCCGATCTTCGGACGCTTCGGCCACCTCAAGGCCGAGATCGCGCGCCGCTGCGGCGGCGAGGTCGTTGCGCTCGAGCGCGAGTGGGGCAGCGTGTTTGCCGAGGAAGAGCTCGAGAAGGCCGTCCGCCAGCACAAGCCCAGACTCGTGGCCGTATCGCACGGCGATACCTCCACCACCATGGCGCAACCGCTCGCCGAGCTCGGAAGCATCTGCCGCGCCCACGATGCGCTTCTCTATGTCGACGCCACCGCCACGCTCGGCGGCATGGACCTGCCCGTGGATGCCTGGAACCTCGACGTGGTGAGCGCCGGCTTGCAAAAGTGCCTCGGCGGCCCCGCGGGCAGCGCGCCGCTCACGCTGAACGAGCGCGCCGAGACACGCATCGCGCGCCGCCGGCATACCGAGCAGGGATTGCGGACGAAGGACGAGCCGCAAGGCGACGGACCGATCATCCGGTCGAATTATTTCGACCTCGCGATGATCATGGACTACTGGTCCGAAAGCGCGCTCAACCACCACACCGAAGCGACGAGCATGCTCTACGCGGCGCGCGAGTGTGCGCGCATCCTGCTGCAGGAAGGCTTGGCGAAGTCGTTCGCGCGCCACGCGCTCGCGTCCAAAGCCCTGACTGCTGGATTGAGCGCGATGGGTCTCGGCCTCTTTGGCGACCAGAAATACAAGATGCCGAACGTGACTGGCGTCTACGTACCCGAAGGCGTGAACGCCGACCGCGTGCGGCGCGCCATGCTCGAGCACTTCAATATCGAGATCGGCACCTCCTTCGGACCATTGCACGGCCGGATTTGGCGCATCGGCACGATGGGCTACAACGCTCGCCAGGACGCGGTGCTGACGACGCTGGCGGCGCTAGAGGCAGTACTTTCACAGGAAAAGCACAAGGTGCCGCGCGGCGCGGCCGTCGATGCCGCACTATCGGTTTGCCGCTGAGGTCGTCGGACGCGCGGCGCGCGAAGCGTTGAGCGCCGGCGAAGGAGAAGTGTGCGCGGTGTTCCGGCGCAGTTTCTACCTACGGCTCGGCGGGCGCTATGCGTGCATCGGCGAGCACTCGCTCGGGCGCGGGCCGCTCAATGCGCTCGTCAAGGATTTCCACGAGCCCTTGATCGGCGACACTGCTGCCATTTCACTCGAAGGCGCACTGCTTTGGGAGCCAAAGCCTTTTCACGGCGAAGCGCGGCCGCAGCTGGACGCCTTGCGCACGTGCCTCGATGGACATGTGCCGCAGGAGGGGCTGGGGTGCACCATCCTCGGTGTGCATAACGCGCTCAGCGTGCACGCCCAACCGGCGCTCGAGGCAGTCGACCGCTGGCTCGCCGGCAACGCGCTAGCGGCGGAAGCCACGCAGCTTGTCGGTCTCGGCCCCGGGCTCACGCCGTCCGGAGACGATTATCTCGGGGGCGTATTGGTGGGGTTGCGCTGGCTTGGACGCAGCGCCCACGCCGAGTCGCTCTGGCGCTGGCTTGCGCCCCGCCTGCCGGGACGGACCAGCCCGATCAGCGCCGCGCATCTCGCCGCCGCGGCCGCAGGCGAGGCTCACGAAGCGCTGCACGAGGTGCTGGAGAACCTGTCAGCCTGGCATGCGCCCGATCTGCACCCCAGCCTTGCGCGTCTTGACGACGTCGGCCACACCTCCGGCTGGGACGCGCTCGCGGGGATCGTCGCGGTGGCACGGTTCGCTCAGTGAACGAGCGCCGCGGCCCACTCGGCGGCGTGCGCATTGGAGGGCGCGACAGCCACTCCCGCGTCCCGTAAGCGCGCCACCTGCAGCGCTCGGCTTTGCGGGTCGTCGTCGGTCCCGGTCACCGAAGCGACCACCGGCTTGCTGAGCTTGGTCTTGAGCAGCACGCCCGCCGGATCGCGGTGCGAGCCGAAGCCCAGGACGACGTCGACGAGCACGGCGCCGACCGCGCGATCGGCCATAGCGCGCGCGACGTGTTCATTGCGCAGTTCCGGATCGATCATCGGATGCGGGCGGCCGCGTGTGTACTGATCGTTTCCAAGATCGACGAAACGGTGACCGCTCAAGCCCAGCCGGCCGAAGATGATTTCGGCTTCGCTGCACAGCGTGCCGCCGCAATAGAGGCCCACCACGCGGCCTTTGGCCTTATCCACCTTCGGTGGCTCTGCGCTGACCGTTCTGCCGGTCGCCATCTCGGCCGCCTCGCGCAACGAGGCCGCCAGTCCGGGTCGATCGAATCCGAGAAAGCAGACGACGCTGCGCTTCGCGGAGCGCGAAAGGCGGGCCAGTACCTCGTCGGCCACGGCAGGAGCGGGCGGCTTGGAAATGAGAACGATCGTCCGGGTCGCAGCATCTGCCTCGAGCGCATCGATTGCCGCAAGCGTCCCGAGGGCGCCTACGCGCTCGTCGAGGTCGCGCCCGCCGACGCCGATACCGTGCGACACGCCGCCGCCCAGCCTCGCGATCAGGCACGACACCTCCTGTAGGCCGGTGCCGGAAGCGGACACGATGCCGATGTCACCGCGCGGCACGGCGTTCGCGAACGCGACCGGCGTGCCCGCAATGAGCGCGGTGCCGCAATCCGGCCCCATGAGCAGAAGCCCCTTCTCACGCGCCGTGACTTTCAACGCGCGCTCTTCTTCAAGCGGCACGCCGGATGAGAAAACGAGTGCGTTCAGTCCCGCGGCAAGCGCCTTGCGCGCTTCATGCGCGGCGAACTCGCCCGGCACAGAGATCACCGCGAGGTTGGCGTGCGACAGTGCATCCAGAGCGCCGCGCAAGCTTCGCGCATGCGCCAAAACGGACGCTCCTTTTGCGGCCGGGCTTTGGAAAGCGTCGGCAAGCGCGGCGCGCGCGGCGCCCTCGTCCCTGGCGCGCACGGCCATAACGATGTCATTTGCGCCGGCCGCTTCGCCTTCGGCGTCGAGCAGCCCAGCGTCGCGCAGGAGCGCCTTGTTCGAAGGCGTTCCAATCATGAGTGCCGCATCCTCGATCCCGGGCCGGGAGACTAGACGGCGCGACAGCTGCATGAGCGCCACGGAATCGAGGTAGCGCCCGCGTTCGACGCGGTTAACGATGGCCGAGGGCACGAAGCGCCTTCTCGAAGCAGGCGAGCGGCGCGCGCGACACGCCGGCGCCGACCTGGCCGACGCCCGCGCGGCGGTGCGCGATGCCGGTGTTGATCGCCGGCGCGATGCCGGTCTCGACCACGAGACGCGCATCGATACCGACCGGCGCGCCGGCGAATTCGAGGGCCGGGATCTTCCACTGTGGATGGCGCGCGAGCGCGATCTCGCTCATCCGGCGCGTGGTCGCCACCGCGTCGGAGAAGCCGCCGGCGCCCACGAACCCGGCGACCGCGGGCGCCGCGGCCATCGAGAAGGCCCCCAGGCCGATCGCCTCGAGGATGGCGGAATCGCCAATGTCCGGGTTCGCATCCGCGGCGCTGAAGCCGGCAAAGTACAGGCCCTGCGGCATCTCGACCGGCG
>Ga0209382_10011475_pt1 | contig 11002 bp, 10 predicted proteins | sample SoiMetdeltSBSDD5_FD_187599 | JGI IMG/M metagenome (GOLD analysis project Ga0209382, IMG submission 187599) | Bulk soil microbial communities from a Populus tree surrounding site in Tennessee, USA - Soil MetaG P. deltoides SBSDD5 (SPAdes) (version 2) | ecosystem: Environmental > Terrestrial >...
GGTTAGTAGGTGCCGCCGAGCTTGCTGTGGTCCCAGGTGGCCGGCGGCCCGGCCGGCGCGAACTCCAGCCCGACTCGCTTGGCGGCTTGCTTGCGGACCATGGTGACCACCTCGGCGGTCAGGATGCCGTGGTAGCGCTGGAAGATCTCGGTGCCGAGCTGGAGCACCGCGTCCTGGTCGCGGTGCAGCGTCACGGTGGTGCGCAGCAGCACGCCACGTAGCTGGTCGTAGCGGTCACCGGCCTCGACCTGCAGGCTGGCCCGCGGGTCGCGCTCCAGGTTGCGGACCTTCTGCGACGCGGCGTAGGTCCAGGCCCACAGGGCGCCGTCGCGGACGACGTACCAGAGCGGCACCAGGTGCGGCCAGCCGTCCGGCCCGATGCTGGCGCAGGTGATGAGGCGATGCTCGGCGAGGAAGGCCCGCACCTCGTCGTCGGTCATGGCGATCTGCGCTCGACGGGACACGGCGACGCAGCCTACGCGCGGACCGCGCCGGTGACCGCCCACCGGTCGCCGCGGACCCGCAGGACCGCGAACACGAGCCGCACCAGGATGAACATGGCCAGGCCGGACCAGATGCCGAGCAGCCCCCAGCCGAACACCAGGGACGCCAAGATCAGCGGCAGGAACCCGAATACCGCGGCGACGACCGTGCTAGTGCGCAGGAACGCCGCGTCGCCGGCGCCGAGCAGCACGCCGTCCAGGGCAAAGACCACGCCGGCCGCCGGTTGCAACGAGGCGAAGATCCACCAGGCGTACGGGATCTGGGCCAGCACCGCGACGTCGTCGGTGAAAGCATGCGGTAGCACCGGCTCGGCCGCAGTGAACAGCACCCCCAGCAGCAGGCCGAAGTACAGCCCGTACCGGGTGACCCCGGCCGCGACCGCTCTGGCCCGTCGGGGGTCGCCAGCCCCGAGCGCCGCACCGACCAGCGACTGCGCGGCGATCGCGAGCGAGTCGAGCACCAGGGCGAGGAAGATCCACAGCTGCAGCACCACCTGGTGGGCCGCCACCGCGGCCGCCGACGTCCTAGCCGCCACCGCGGCCGCCGAGATGGCGCACACCTGCAGCGCCAAGCTGCGCACCAGCAGGTCCTTGGCCAGCCCGAGCTGCTGGCGCATGAGCGGCCACCGGGGGCGCAGCGGCACGCCCTCCAGGAGCAACGCGCGGGCGAACAGCGCCGCCGACACCAACTGCCCGGCCACGTTGGCGACCGCCGAGCCGTCCAGGTCCAGCCGCGGCACCGGCCCCGCGCCGTACACCAGCGCCGGGCACAGCAGCGCCGACAGGGCGTTGCCCGCCAGCACGTAGCGCACCGGCCGCGCGGTCTCCTGCACGCCACGCATCCAGCCGTTGCCGGCGAGGGTGACCAGCACGAACGGCGCCCCGAGCAGCGCGATCCGCAGCCAGCTGAGCGCGGCGGCGGCGACCGGCCCGCCGCCGGCGAGCGCGCCGGTCAGCGGTCCGGCGGCGAGCTGCCCGCCGGCCAGCACCAGCCCGCCGAGGAGCAGCGCGAGCCAGCTGGCCTGCACACCCTCCGCCACCGCGTCGGCGCGGCGGCCGGCGCCGTGCAGCCGCGCCGTGCGCGCCGTGGTGCCATAGCTGAGGAAGATCAGCTGGGCGGGCACCTGGCTGAACACCACCGCGGCCACGGCCAGCCCGGCCAGCGGCACCACGCCCAGATGCCCGACTACGGCGGTATCGACCAGTAGGTACAGCGGTTCGGCCGCGAGCACGGCCAGCGCCGGCAGCGCGAGCCGCAGCACGCTCCGCGCTGGGACCGCGGAATGCCCGGACCCAGCTCCGGGGGACCCAGCCTCGGTGGAGCCGGCTTCGGTGGACACGATGACGACGTTAGCCGCGACCACCGACAGATCGACCGGGGCTCAGATCAGCGGCGTGGCGTCCAGCGCGACCCGCAGGGCCACGAGCACTTCCTCCTCGGTGCCCACCGCGGTGAAGCCGGCGGCCAGCCGGTGGCCCCCGCCGCCAAGAGTCGCGGCTGCGGCCCCGACGTCGAGGCGTTGCTTGGCCCGCAGCGACGCCGACCAGCGGTCCGGCCCGACCTCCTTGAGCACCGCGGCCACCTCCGCCTCGGCGGCCGTGCGGACCACGTCGATGACGCTCTCGACCTCCTCGGTGCGCATCTGCTCGGCATCGCGGCGGCGCACCGTGGTGTGCACCAGGCCGAGCCCGCGGGCCGCCGCCGGCTCCAGCCTGGCCCGCCTGAGCACCGAGGACAGCATGTCAAGCCAGCCGAACGGGTGGGTGTCCAGCAGCGCCCTGACCTCCACGTCGGGCCGGACCCCCGCGCCCAGCAGCCGGGCGGCCACCAGGTGCGTCTCCTGCCGGGCCGTCCGGAAGCAGCGGGTGTCGGTGACCAGCCCGGCATAGAGGCAACGGGCAACATCGAAATCCAGCTCGATGCCGAGCGCGTCGAGCAGCCGCAGCACCAGCACTGTGGTGGCTTCTGCGGTCTCGTCCACCAGGTGGTGGCTGCCGAAGCGGGTGTTGGACACGTGGTGGTCGATCACCAGCACCCGGCGCGCGGTGCGCACCCGGCCGGCCAGCGAGCCGAGCCGTGCCGCGCTGCCGGCGTCCAGCGCAACCAGCAGCTCGGGGGCCGCCGGCACCTCGGCCGCCGGCACCAGCAGCCCGGCCACGTCGAGGCCACGCAGCGATTCCGGGGCGGCGTCCGGCTCGCCGAAGGACACCCGCACAGCGGCACCACGCCGGTGCAGCGCCAGGCCCAGCGCGAGCGCGGAGCCCAGGGCATCGGCGTCCGGAAAGACGTGCGCGAGCAGCGTGACATCGCCGGCGTGCCGCACCAGCTCCGCCGCCCCATCCAGGTCGGCATCCGACGGGTGCCTCCAAGTACCACCAACCCCCCCAGTGGTGGTACTTGAAGGCACACCATCAGGCTGGCCGCTCGCCGTCGTCACGAGGCTCAAGGCTCCCTTCGCCGCACCGACAAGTCCACCTATGGAAGCCCTACGGCGACAGACCAGTGCTGTCGGCCTCCCTCGGCAGGCGGTAGGGATCGGGATCGCCGGCCGGGTGTGCCCCGGCCGCCAGCCTGGCCACCTCGGCGTCCTGCTCGCGCGCCCTGGCCAGCAACTCATCGACCTGCCGTGCGTTCTCCGGAACGGCGTCGGGGACGAAGGTGAGGGTCGGGGTGAACTTGACCCCGGTGCCGGCCCCGACCATGCAACGCAGCACGCCGGTGGCACTGGCCAGCGCGGCCGCCGCGGCGGTGCGGTCGGTGTCGTCGCCCAGCACGGTGTAGTAGACGGTGGCGTCGTGCAGGTCGCCGGTCACCCGGGTCTCGGTGATGGTGACCATGGTCAGCCGCGGGTCCTTCACCTCGTGCTCCAGCGCGGTCGCCACGATCTGGGTGATCCGCTTGGCCAGCTTCCTGGCGCGTGCCTGGTCAGCCATGGCCGTCGCCTCCTTACCTTCCATCGCCCCTGGGCGGGGCGCCCTCGTCAGTCCTGCGGGCCGAGCAGCCGGGTCCGCGCCGACAGCAACTCCAGCTCCGGCCGGCCGGCGACCATCCGTTCGCACGCGGCCAGCACGTCGTGCACATGGCTGGCGTCCGCCGCCACAACGGATACCCCGATGAGCGCCCGCCGGTGCAGGTCGAGATGACCGGCCTCGGCGGCGGCCACCTCGAACCTGCGACGCAGCTCGGCGATCACCGGCCGCAGCGCGGAACGCTTCTGCTTAAGCGAGCGGACGTCGCCCAGCAGCACGTCCAGTTCGAGCGCACCTACGTACATGGCCGGTAATGGTGGTGGTTAAAGGCCCATCACGGCCGCAGTGGTGGTACTTGGAGGCACCGCGGCCGTGGGTGGGCATCAGTCCCGGGGCTTCTCCCGCATCTCGTAGGTCTCGACCACGTCGCCGATCTTGAGGTCGCCGTAGTTGCCGAGGGTGAGGCCGCATTCGAAGCCCTCGCGGACCTCGGTGACGTCGTCCTTGAACCGGCGCAGGGTGGACACCGGAAGGTTCTCGGAGACCACCTTGTTGTCCCGCAGCAGCCGGGCCCTCGCGTTGCGGCGGATCTCGCCGGACATCACCAGGCAGCCGGCGATCGTGCCGACCTTGGAGGACTTGAACACCTCGCGGATCTCGGCGCGGCCGAGCTCGACCTCCTCGTAGATCGGCTTGAGCATGCCGCGCAGGGCCTGCTCGATCTCGTCGATGGCCTGGTAGATGACCGAGTAGTAGCGGATGTCGATGCCCTCGCGGTTGGCCAGCTCGGTCGCCTTGCCCTCGGCACGGACGTTGAAGCCGAGCACGATGACGTTGTCCGCGATGGCCAGGTTGATGTCGCCCTCGGTGATGCTGCCGACGCCGCGGTGGATGACCCGCAGCTCGACCTCGTCGCCCACGTCGATCTTCATCAGCGCGTCCTCGAGCGCCTCGACGGTGCCGGAGTTGTCGCCCTTGATGATCAGGTTGAGCTGGTTGGTCTCCTGCAGCGCCTTGTCCAGGTCCTCCAGGCTGATCCGCTTGCGGCGGGAGGCGAGCTCGGCGTTGCGCTCGCGGGCCCGCCGGCGGTCGGCGATCTGGCGCGCCACCCGGTCCTCGTCGACGACGAGGAACGTGTCACCGGCGCCGGGCACCGAGGTGAAGCCGATGACCTGCACCGGCCGCGACGGGTACGCCTCGACGACGTCGTCGCCGAACTCGTCGAGCATCCGCCGGACCCGGCCGTAGGCATCGCCGGCCACCACCGAGTCGCCGACCCGCAGCGTGCCGCGTTGCACGAGCACGGTGGCCACGGGCCCGCGGCCGCGGTCCAGGTGCGCCTCGATGGCCACGCCCTGGGCTTCCATGTCCGGGTTGGCCCGCAGGTCGAGGGATGCGTCCGCGGTGAGCAGGATGGCCTCCAGCAGGCCCTCGATGTTGATGCCCTGCTTGGCCGAGATGTCGACGAACATGGTGTCGCCGCCGTACTCCTCGGCGAGCAGCCCGTACTCGGTGAGCTGCTGGCGGATCTTCTGCGGGTTGGCGCCCGGCTTGTCGATCTTGTTGACGGCCACCACGACCGGCACGTTCGCGGCCTGCGCGTGGTTGATGGCCTCCACAGTCTGCGGCATCACGCCGTCGTCGGCCGCGACCACCAGCACCGCGATGTCGGTGGACTTGGCACCGCGGGCACGCATCGCGGTGAACGCCTCGTGGCCCGGCGTGTCGATGAACGTGATCAACCGCTCGGTGTCCTCCAGCTCCGTGGCCACCTGGTAGGCGCCGATGTGCTGGGTGATGCCACCGGCCTCGTGCTCGTGCACCTTGGTCTTGCGGATGGTGTCCAGCAGCCGGGTCTTGCCGTGGTCGACGTGACCCATGACGGTGACGACCGGCGGCCGCACCTGCAGGTCCTCCTCGCCGCCGGCGTCCTCGCCGTAGCTGATCGCGAAGGACTCCAGCAGCTCGCGGTCCTCGTCCTCCGGGCTGACGACCTGGACCTGGTAGTTCATCTCCTGGCCGAGCAGCTCGAGCACGTCGTCGGACACCGACTGCGTCGCGGTGACCATCTCGCCGAGGTGGAACAGCGCCTGCACCAGCGACGCCGGGTTGGCGTTGATCTTGTCCGCGAAGTCGGTGAGCGACGCGCCGCGGGGCAGCCGGATGACCTCGCCGGAACCGCGCGGCAACCGCACGCCGCCGACGGACGGCGCCTGCATGTTGTCGAACTCCTGGCGCTTCTGCCGCTTGGACTTGCGGCCGCGCCGGGCCGGGCCACCGGGCCGGCCGAACGCGCCAGCGGTGCCGCCGCGACCACCGCGACCGCCGCCACCGGGGCCACCGCCGCCGGGCCGCCCGGGCGCACCGGGCGCCCCGGCACCGCCACCGCCGCCGGGGCGGAAGCCGCCACCGCCGCCACCGGGGCCACCAGGGCGGAACCCGCCACCACCGCCGCCACCAGGACCGCCGCGCTGGAAACCGCCACCGCCGCCGGGGCCACGCTGGAAACCGCCACCGGGGCCACCGGGGCCACCGGGACGACCACCGCGGCGGTCACCTTGGGCGCCGCCGGGACCGCTGGGGCGACCGGGGCGACCGGCCGCCGAGCCGGGGTTGGGCCGCGGCGGCATCATGCCCGGGTTGGGCCGCGGGCCACCGGAACCGGCCTGCCCTGGGCGTCCCGCGGCCGGCCGCGGAGGCATTGCCGACGGGCTGGCGCCGGGCGTCGGAGGGCTGCTGGGACCGCTCGGGCGGGGCGCGTTGGGCCGCGGAGCTGGCGCGCCACTGCCGACGCCGAACGGGTTGTTTCCCGGCCGGGGCGCGCGCGGGCCGGGCTTGGGGCCGGGGCGCGGCGGAGCGTGCCCGCCAGCCTGCGCGGCCGGCGCGTGCGCAGCCGGTGGCTGCTCGACCCGCGGCGCACGCTCAACGCGCGCGGCCGGCTCGATCCTCGGCGCACGCTCGGCGGGCACCGGCCGCGGCGCGGCGGCCGGCATCGGCGCGGCGGGCGCCGCCGGGGCGGGCGCCGCCTGCGCGGCCGGCGCCTTCGCCGCCGGCTGCACCGGGACGGGGCGTGACGGCACGGCCCGCGGGACGGCCGGGACGGGTGCCGCAGGGCGGGCCGGCGGGACCGGCTGCGGCGCCGTCTGAGGCACTATTTGGGGCCCCGTCCGGGGGCTTGTCTGGGGTACCGCCCGCGGGCCAGGCATCGCCGGGATGTGGTTGGCCGCGGCCGGCTGCGGCGGGGCTGCCGGCACCGGCTCGGGTCCAGCCGGGCGGCGCGCGCCACCCTTCGGCCTGCCATCGCCTGCCTTGGGGAAGGACTCCCGCACCTTGCGGGCCACTGGCGCCTCGATTGTGGACGACGCCGACTTCACGAACTCGCCGAGGTCCTTAAGCTTGGCGAGCACCTCTTTGCTGCTGACACCGAGCTCCTTGGCGAGCTCGTGCACGCGGGCCTTGCCTGCCACTGTTCTCCTCACTGGTGAGGCCGGGCGGCAAATCCCGCTCGACCCCGACTTACCGTCGCACGTTCATGGCTACAGCTTCACGGCTGGTTCATGACGGGTCGACCTGCTTCCTACGGTTGGCTAGCGCCTGACCCGGACGGGCTCGGCGCCGGTGATGGACTGCCGGCGAGGTGGGCGTGCACTGCGGCGGTGTCGAGCGGACCCTGGACGCGCAGCGCCCGGAGAAACGCCCGGCGACGCTCGGCGGTGCGCAGGCAGTTCGGGTCGGGATGCAGCCAGGCACCCCGTCCCGGTAGCCGGCGCCGCGGGTCAGGGACCACAGCCCCCTCGGCCGCTACCACGCGTAGCAATCCGGTGGCCGGCGCCCTGGCGCGGCAACCCACACACGTACGCACCGGTTCTTCAAGTTGAGGATCCGGCTGCGGCCATGAGCGGACCGCCCCACGACGGGCCATTGCCAAGTCTAACGTGCCGGAGTTCAGTCCGACGAACCGGATGCGGGTCCCGCTGCGCCCGCCGCGGCGACCGGGTCGGAGTCGCTGCGGATGTCGATCCGCCATCCCGTGAGGCGGGCGGCGAGCCGCGCGTTCTGGCCTTCCTTGCCGATCGCGAGCGACAGCTGGAAGTCCGGGACGACGACCCTGGCGGTCTTGGCCCGCGCGTCCACCACCTGGACGGCGATGACCTTGGCCGGCGACAGCGCATTTCCGACGAAGGTGGCCGGGTCCTCTGAGTAGTCCACGATGTCGATCTTCTCGCCATGCAGCTCGCTCATCACGTTGCGGACTCGCGCGCCCATCGGGCCGATGCATGCACCCTTGGCGTTCACCCCGGACACCATGGACCGCACGGCGATCTTGGACCGGTGCCCCGCCTCGCGGGCCACCGCGGGGATCTCCACCGTGCCGTCGGCGATCTCGGGCACTTCGAGCGCGAACAGCCGCCGCACCAGGTTCGGGTGGGTTCGGGACAGCGTGATCTGGGTGCCGCGCATGCTGCGGGCCACCCCGACCACGTAGCACTTGATCCGCTCGCCGTGGCGGTAGTCCTCGCCGGGCACCTGCTCGGCCGGTGGGATGACCCCCTCCACATCGCCGACCTGCACCACGACAACGCCCCGGGAGTTGGCCCTGGCGTCGCGCTGCACGACGCCGGCCACGATCTCGCCCTCCTTGGCGGAGAACTCGCCGAAGGTCCGCTCGTGCTCGGCGTCGCGCAGGCGCTGCAGGATCACCTGGCGCGCGGTGGTCGCGGCGATCCGGCCGAAGCCCTCCGGGGTGTCATCCCACTCCTCGATCACATTGCCTTCGGCGTCCACCTCGCGGGCCAGCACGCGGACGATGCCGGTCTTACGGTCGATGTCCACCCTGGCGTCGGGGTGGTGGCCGTCGGTGTGCTTGTAGGCGGTGAGCAGCGCCGTCTCGATCGCTTCCAGCACCGTCTCGAAGGGGATGTCCTTGTCCCGCTCGATCGCCCGCAACGCGGCGATATCGACGTTCACGGCGAGCCCTCCTTGTGCGTGAGCCCTGCCGACGCTGCCGTCAGCGCGGCGATCTCGGCCGCCGGGGGCTCGGCGAACTCGACCTGCACGACCGCCCGGTCGAACTCGGTGAACCCGAACCGCCGCGGCACCCCGTCCACGAGCACCGTGACACCGTGCTCGTCCGCGTCCCCCACCCGGCCGACCAGCTCGGCACCGTCCACGGTGCGCGCCTTGACCAGGCGCAGCCGGGCCCGACGCCAGTGCCGTGGCCTGGTCAGCGGCCGGTCGACGCCAGGCGAGCTGACCTCGAGGGTGTAGGCGCCGAGCACGCCGTCCGTACTGTCCGTGCCGTCCAGCGCGGCGGAGACCGCGCGGCTGACATCGGCGACGGTGTCCAGGTCGAGCGGGGCGCCGTCCGGGGTGTCCACCACCACCCGGACGAGCCGCCGCCGGCCGGCGGCGGAGACGTCCAGCTCCTCCAGTTCCAGGCCGGTGTCCCGGACGGCGCTGGCCACCGCTGGCTCTAGCTGCTCGGTGAGCTGCGCGCTGGACACCTGCGCTCCGTCCTGTTGGGTAGCCACCCAGGGTCCGGGCGGCGGATGCGGCCGCGACCGGCAAACGCCGGTCGTTGCGGCGCGCACCAATCGCGATGGCCCAGCGTATCGCGCCATCGCCGGGTCATGGTCGCGCCAATGCGGCGTGGCCGACCCTGGCAGGATGACGCGAATGACCGCCCCACCCCGGCACACCCGGCGACAGGTGCTCGCCGGGTCGCTCGGGGCCGCCGCCACCCTCGCCGTGGGGGCCTGCACGACGCCGCCGGCGCCACCACCACCCGACCCGCTGGGGCCGGTGCTGGCGGCCGCGCAGGCCGACGCCGCGCTCGCCGAGGCGGTGGCCGCCGCGCACCCGCCGCTGACCGCGGCCGCGCTCGGGTTGGCCGCCGACCGGCGGGCGCACGCCGAGGCCATCCGCGCCGAGATGCTGCGCGCCACCCCGTCGCGACCCCCGCCGTCGTCGCCGGCCGCCGCGGGCCAGGCTGCCGTGGCGCCGCCCGACCGAACCGCCGCGGGCGCCGCGCTGGTCACGGCGACCCGCGCGGCGCAGGCGCAGGCCGGCGGCCTGGTGACCGCGCTGCAGCGGCACCGCGCCGGGTTGGTCGCCGCCGTCGCGGCGTGCTGCGCGAGCCACCTGGCGGTGCTGGGGTGAGCACACCCGTTCCGCCGCCGTCCTCGCCCCCGCTCGGCTCCCCCGTCGAGTCGCCGGGTGCGCCGGCGTCTCCGGATCCCGAGACGACCGACGCGATGCAGCGCGCGCTGGCCACCGAGCACGCCGCGGTGTGGGCGCTGCAGCTCGCCACGGCTTTCCTGGCGGCGGAGCCGGCCGGCCAGCTGGCGGAGGCCGCCACCACGCACCGAGCCCGGCGGGACACCGTGGACCGGCTGCTGCGCGAACGCGGCGCGGTGCCGGTGGCGCCGGAGGCCGCATACGCGACGCCGGCGCCGGTGACCGACCAGGTCTCGGCGCTTCACCTCCTGGTCACGGTGGAGACCGACGTCGCGGCCGGCTGGCGCTCGCTGATCGAGCGCACCGACGACGCGGCGGTCCGCGCGCTGGCCGCGGACGCCCTGGTGGATGCCGCGGTCCGGGCCACCCGCTGGCGCCGGACAGCAGGGATCACGCCGCCGACCGTGCCGTTACCCGGCGCACCGTAAAGGTGGGTGCCCAGTCCCGGTGTCCGGTGACACGGCGACCTGGTGACCCGGTGACACGTGGGCGTCGCAGCGTCCGTCTGGTGAGCGCTGGGACGCCCACGCCCCACCCGAACCAGGCGGCGGGGTTACGAACAGGCCCCTACCAGCTGCCGGTAGAGCCAGCTTGAGACTTACGGACGCAGCTGGACCGCGGCCTGGCTGATCCGGTCGAGCAGGTCGCCGGCGCGCGCCGCGGCCTCGGCAAAATCCGCCTCCGCGATGACCACCATGCTGCCCTCGCGGACGGCGGCATAGCCGGCGTCCGTCAGCGACTCCGGCCCGTTCGGCACCCGGACGCCGGCGCGCAGCAGGTCGCTGACGTTGCCGGTGCCGTTGGTATCGGCGAGCCGCTTGAGGTCGGTGGCCGCCTGCTCGGTGCCCATCTGCACCACGGACACCGAGGCCAGCACGAGCCTGCCGTCGACGGTCGTGGTGTAGAGCGCGCGGTCGAGCTTTGCGCACGGCGTGCCGCGGAAGAACTCGGCCACCTTGCCGTAGGAGTTCGCCGCGCAGTCGCTGTCGGTGCGTGCCGCGTGCTGGGTGAACTGGTAGCCGCCGGCCACCCGGACGGCCGTGCTGGTCGGGGCCGCTGTGCTCGGCCGGGCCTGTTGTGCCGGCGGCGGCGACTGCCCCGACGAGGACAGCGCCCAGATACCGAGCACGGCGATCAGCAGCACCCCGGCGCCGACCGCAGCCAGGATCCGGACGTCGGGGCGCCTGCGGCCGGCCGGCGGCGGCGCCGGCTGGTAGGCGGCGGGTCCGAAATCCGGCGCCGGGTACCCGCCCGGCCCAGCCGGCGGCACCTCAGCCTGGGCACCGTAGCCG